>Ga0182006_1002268_pt1 | contig 10616 bp, 8 predicted proteins | sample Sormic07211104_1_FD_123022 | JGI IMG/M metagenome (GOLD analysis project Ga0182006, IMG submission 123022) | Rhizosphere microbial communities from Sorghum bicolor, Mead, Nebraska, USA - 072115-104_1 MetaG | ecosystem: Host-associated > Plants > Roots > Rhizosphere | place: USA: Nebraska...
ATTCATCGTTGATGCAGGCCGGAACCGGAAGTACTGATGGTTTTGTATACCTAAACTATATGGTAGGTTTGGGCAAATTTGGTGCAAGTTTAAACACTTCTTATAAAGTTAATGGTACCAATAGCCGCGATGAAGGTATTGCTAATAGTACCACCAGTTTCCTGAATATTTTTTATACCCAAAGAATTGGGAAAGATGTTCAGGTAATGCCCTCTGCACAGTTTTTTTATGAATATTCTGGTGGAGAAAAGTACAAAGGTCAAAAAACCGGAGAACACGTCATGAATAACCTCATGGGTGGCACAGGTGTAGATGTTTTTTATAAAAATGTAGCACTAAACGCTGGAGTACAAAAAAACATTTGGGAAGCTGAAACCGATCATCCAATGAGTGCCGGAAAGGTTTATGTTGGAATTACTTATAATTTTTAAATCACAGCATATGAACAGATTGAACATTTTGTTGTTAAGCATAGCAACAGCGCTTCTTTTTTCCTGTAAAACGGAACCTGATTCGAAAGCGGTACGCCAGGAAGTACTTAACATTCACGATAAATTAATGATTGATGGGGAAAAAGTAGTGAAGAATAAAATGAAACTGGATAAGCTCTTGGTTTCAGATCAGATTAAACTTGCTCAGGATTCGGTGATACAAAAACAAAAAATCAACGATTTAATTATACGATTAAATGCTGCTGATGAAAAAATGATGGATTGGATGCATTTCTTTAAAGATGATTTTAAGGGTAAAACAGAACAGGAAAATCTAGATTATTACAAATCTGAAATGATTAAAATCAGAGCTGTTGAAGATAGTTATATCAAGATTACAAGAGAATCAGATTCGTTGATAAACGCATATAAGGTTAAATAAAACAGTTGGGAAGCAGAGGTCAAAAGTCGGAAGTTTATGAGCATACCAAAACGCCGGTCTTCGGATACCAGACTCCGGACTTCAAAGAAATTTGTCAATTAAAGAGAATTCAAAATGAAAAAATTAAATTTCGCAATAATCCTAATTGGATTAACAGCCCTGTCATTAAAATCAAATGCGACACCAATAATCAATGTGGCAAAAATAAGCCCTATCGATTCTGCAAAGAAAGCAACGGTAGATCCAGTCTGTAAAATGAAAGTAAAAGCTGAAACAACTAAAACTACGATATACAATAAAGTTACCTATAATTTTTGTTCAGAAAGCTGTAAACAGAAATTTGCGGAAGAGCCAACGAAATACATTCATAAGTAAAGTCAGGAGTCAGAAGACCGGAGTCGAAAAAACATTTTGAACATCCAGACCTCGGTCTCCGGACTCCCGACCACAGACTTTTCAAACAAATAACCTTCTAGATCAAATTACCTTGTATATTTACATTTTTTAACATAAAATCATGAATAAAATCACTGCTTATTTAGCTACATCACTGTTGGCTATTTCCATATTTACCGCATGTAAACAAGAGAGAAAACTTCCTTTTTATGGCGAGCGTCATGCCGAAACCGTTAGAGATGCAGCTGGAATAGAGAAAATTGACACTGTTTACCAAACTATTCCAAATTGGTCTTTCTTAAACCAGGATAGCATAGTAACAACGAACAAGGCAACAGATGGTAAAATCTACATTACTGATTTTTTCTTTACTTCTTGTACCACCATCTGCCCTACCATGCACCGCAACTTAATGTCGGTTTACAATGAATTTAAAACTAATCCTGATGTGCTGTTTGTATCACACACCATCGATTTTAAATACGACAGACCTCACGTACTGAAAAAATACGCTCAAAAATTAGGTGTAGACGGACCAAAATGGCAGTTTCTTTATGGAAGTAAAGACAGCGTATATACCCTGGCAGAAAAGAACTATTTAGTGGCTGTTGGCGAAGATAGTACGGCTAAAGATGGGTATATCCATCAAGGATATTTGGTTTTAATCGATAAAGACAGACGGATCCGTGGTGCTTATGATGGCACTAAAGAAGAGCAGGTAGAACAATTAAAAAAGGATATCCCGGTTTTATTGGCCGAATATAAAAAGTAATAATCTCAATCGTCATTTCGATCCGATAGCTATCGGATGAAGTGCAGTCGCGAACTTTCAGACGAGAAATCCATTAATGAATCTATTGATTTCTCGACTCCATTTCATAGGCTCGAAATGACGATTTTTACAACAAAAGTCCATGCGCAAGTACATTATCAATTCAATCTTTTTCCTTTTCGTTATAGGCATCATTGTATCTTGCCAAAACCAGGAAACAATCGATCTGCAGAATTACATGTCTAACGGAAAAGATATTTATAAAGCCAAGTGCCAGAATTGCCATGGCGAAAATGGTGAAGGATTGGGTGAGCTTGCACCTCCATTAACCGATTCGGTATTTTTAAAAACAAACAAAAACCGCTTAGCTTGTTTTATCAAAAACGGGGCAAACGAATCTTTAATCATCCACGGAAAAGAATACAAAGAAAAAATGCCTGCTTTCCCTGAACTGGCTGATATTGATGTAGCACAGGTAATGGTTTATATCACCAATTCGTTTGGCAATAAACAGGGTTTTGTTCCCTACTCGCAGGTTTCAAAGGATTTGCAGAATTGCAAATAAATAATATTTTGTATTATAAAAATAGCACTGGATAAATATCATAATAATGATATTTTAGATACATTGTGCTTAAAAAACCCCATCTTTGCGCAAAATGCAGGTTGTTCTATCGCTGTCTCGGGTAAAATCGAGAGAGAGGAAAGTCCGGGCAACGCAGGGCATCTCGCTTTCTAACGGAAAGGGGTTCAGGAATGAAAACCTGAATTACGGATTAGTGCAACAGAAAATATACCGTCCCGACTTTACGTCGGGATAAGGGTGAAAACGTGCGGTAAGAGCGCACGAGCATTACAGGCGACTGTAGTGGTTTGTAAACCCCGAGAGTTGAAAGACCAAATAGGCTAACGTACGTAGGGCTGCCCGTCCGATGTTAGTGGGTAGGTCGTTGGAGATAAACGGCAACGTTTATAGTGGATAAATGATAGAAATCCTGAGCAATCAGGAAACAGAACCCGGCTTATAGACCTGCATTTTTTTTATTCACTTAATAAAATACTTTTTGTTTCGTCGAGTTTGGCCACTTCTGCTTCGCCCAAAACAGGAAACTTCAGATCCAGATTCTTTAATTTATCTTCAATAATTTCACTTATTGCCAATCGGGCAAACCATTTCTTATCGGCAGGTATGATGTGCCAAGGTGATTCCACTGTGCTTGTTTCGTTAATCGCGTCCTGATAGGCTTCCATATACTTATCCCATAAAGCCCTTTCTTTAATATCGCCCGAAGAGAATTTCCAGTTTTTAGTAGGATCATCAATACGTTCTAAAAAGCGTTGTTTTTGTTCATCTCTGCTCACATTTAAAAAAAACTTCAAAATTACTGTTCCATTGGCCGTTAAATGTTCTTCAAAATTTCTGATACTCTTATAGCGCTGTTGCCAAAAGCTTTTATTGATCTTTTTTACATCATTAAGCCCTGGGATATTTTCGCTTAAAATATATTCGGGATGCACCTTACAAACCAAAACGTTCTCATAGTGCGAACGGTTATGAATACCTATCCTGCCACGTTCTGGCAAAGCTTTATAATGTCTCCACAAAAAATCATGTTCATATTCTTCTGACGTTGGCACTTTAAAAGTATAAACCTGGCATCCCTGTGGATTTAGTCCACTCATTACATGTTCGATTGCACTGTCTTTCCCTGCAGCATCCATTGCCTGAAAAATAATCAGAACGGAATGTTTTCCAGAGGCATATAATTTCTCCTGTAAATGATTGAGTTCTATTTTCGAATTCACCAATGCATCTTTAGCTTTTTCCTTGTTATAACCACCAGTATAATCTGTTTTATGGTTTTTTAAAGAAAATTTCTTATCTCCTTGTACAATTAATCCTTTAAATTCGTTCTTCATAATCATGTGTTGTTTTTAGATAAATCGATGCATCAATAATTTAAATATAGAACTAAAAAATAAGTAAATTAAATGCGTTAATTTGCATATAGAGTTTTTTATATTTAACGCCACAGCTTTTACCTAAAGATCATCTTATCCAATATGTTTAAAGAGATAAAAAACAAATACTTACGTTATTCTATAATATTTTTATTTTTTATAATAATTTTCTTTTCTGCACTTCAATTAAACTTTTTGTGGCTATTTGGCTACTCACCAAGTGTTCGGGATATCAAAGCACCCACCCTTCGTGTAGGTTCTGAACTTTATACTGCCGATGGAAAACTGATTGGCCGATACTTTAAAGAAAACAGAACACCTGTAAATTATAATGAAATTGCACCGAGTGTAGTGCAGGCTTTGGTGGCTACCGAAGATGTGCGTTTCTACAAACATTGGGGTATTGATATACAAGCGGTTGGCCGTGCAGTTATTGGTTTAGGAAAAGATGGCGGGGCCAGTACCATTACCCAGCAATTGGCAAAAAACCTTTACCGTACGCGGTATAATAAATCGCAGGGATTATTGATCAAAATACCTCTAGTAAGAACCTTAATTATAAAATTAAAGGAATGGATGACTGCTGTAAAGTTAGAATCTAACTATTCTAAAAATGATATTATCACCATGTACCTGAATACTGTTTCTTTCGGTAACAATACTTATGGGATAAAAACAGCCAGCCGGATTTATTTTGATAAGGAAGCAAAAGATTTAGCCACTACAGATGCAGCCATGCTTGTGGGTATGCTAAAGGGCACAACATTATATAATCCAACAAAAAACCCGGCAAAAGCATTAGAAAGAAGAAATGTGGTGCTTGCACAAATGAACAAGTACAAGTACCTGAGCAAAGATAGTTTAACCGAATTATCCAAAGAGCCGATTAAACTAAAAGAAGGTAAAATGCAGGATGGCAGCGATGGTGACTCTTATTTAAGGGCTGCTGTGGCAAAATACTTAGAGAAATGGTGTACGGATAATGGTTACGACCTTTACGAAGATGGATTAAAAATTTATACGACCATCGATTCTAAACTTCAAAAATATGCTGAGGAAGCAGTTGCTGATCAGATGAGGATTTTACAGCGCAGGTTTTATAATGTTTGGGGCAACGAAGATCCCTGGTACGATTCTGAAAAACAAAAGGTTAATTATCCCGACAGGGCGATGAAAAACTTACCGATTTACACACTTTTACAAAAGAAATTCCCTAACAATCCAGATTCTGTTACCGCTTATTTTAATAAAAAGAAAAGGATGCAGATCTTCACCTACAAAGGCGATCGCGACACTTCATTCTCTACTTTAGATTCCATCCGTTATTATGGTAAAATCATGAATACCGGAATGATGACCATGGAACCCGCAAGTGGTAAAATTAAAGTTTGGGTTGGTGGTATAGACCATAAATTTTTCAAATACGATCACGTTAATCAATCTAAACGCCAGGCAGGTTCTACTTTTAAACCTTTTGCTTATTTAACGGCATTAGAACAAGGCATGAGTCCTTGTGATAAATTTACAGATAAACCTGTTAAAATAGCTTATCAGGACAAAGGTGAAACGAAATATTGGGAGCCAAAAAATGCCGATTACAGTGTTTCGTACCGCGAAATGAGTTTAAGGTGGGCAATGGCGAAATCAGTAAACACCATTACCGCTCAGGTAACCGAAAAGGTGGGCTGGGATAATGTTGTAAAATATGCACACGAGTGCGGAATCGATAGCCATCTGGAATCCGTTCCATCTGTAAGTTTGGGCTCAAACGATGTTACAGTTTATGAAATGGTAAAAGCTTATGCTACCTTTATGAATAAAGGCATCAAAACTGATCCCATTTTAGTTGAGAAAATTACCGATCAGGATAACAATGTAATTGATGAGTTTAAACCTAAAACAAAAAGGGTTTTAACAGAAGAAATTGCCTGGTTAATGACTTATATGTTTCGTGGTGGTATGGAAGAACCAGAAGGTACATCGCAGGCATTGTGGGAATGGCCAGATTTATTTAGAAAAAACAATCAAATTGGTGGTAAAACAGGTACTTCTTCTGATTATGTAGACGCATGGTATATGGGTTTAACCAAAGATCTGGTAACTGGTGTTTGGGTGGGTTGTGACGAAAGAACAGCACACTTTAAAAACGGCGAACAAGGAGAAGGCTCAAGAACGGCACTACCTATTTTCGCTAGGTTTATGGAGAAAGTATACCTCGATCCAAGCTCTGGTTATACCTATGGCCCGTTTCCAAAAGCAACGGTTGATATTACCAGAACCTACAACTGCCCTAGCCCACGGATTATTAGAGATACAACATCAACTGACAGCTTAACAGTAGATTCAACAGATTTTACCGTTCCTGAAACACCAGAAACGGTTGTCCCTGTAACGGTTGAACCTGAAGTAAAAAAAGAAGAAAAGAAAGTTGAACCTGTTCAAACTCCTCCAGCAACTACTGTTCCTTTAACCAAAAAGGAAGAAAGAGAACTGAGAAGGAAACAACGTCAGGAAGAAAAAGAAAAGAAAAAGAACGAGAACATTCAGCCTTAATTTTTATTGCAATAAATAGCGCAGATACATCAAATATCTGCGCTTTTGAGTAGAAAAACTTTTAAAAAGTGTTAAAATTTTAATACTATTTTAAACAATTGCTATTTTTATTTCCCAAATCTCATACAATTTCATTTTCGTAAATTATTGAACTTCATTACTAAAACCACATATATGAAAATAGGCTCTACTTTATTAAGGCGATATTCTTCTTTATTGCTCCTGCTTATTCTTTCTTTTTCTGTTAAGGCCCAATATTTCGGACAAAACAAGGTAAGGTATAAAAAACTCGACTTTAAAGTTTTGCAAACACCCCATTTCGAGATTTACTATTACATTAAAAACGAGAAACTTTTAAAACGGTTTTCGCAAGATGCCGAAACCTGGTACAAAATGCATCAGGAAGTTTTTAGAGACACTTTTTTAAAGAAAAACCCAGTTATTTTATACAATAACCATCCTGATTTCCAACAAACAACAGCACTTAACGGAGAAATTGGAATTGGTACCGGTGGAGTTACAGAGGCACTAAAAAACAGGGTGATTATGCCTGTTATGGAGCTAAATAGCCAGACAAGACACGTTTTAGGTCACGAGCTTGTTCATGCTTTTCAATACCACCTTTTGCTCGAAAAAGATTCGATTAGCCTAGAAAATGTTGGGCAAACACCATTATGGATGGTAGAAGGTATGGCTGAATACTTGTCGATCGGAAAAAAGGATGCATTTACTTCCATGTGGATGCGGGATGCCATGCTGAACCGTGATATCCCTTCGCTGAAAGATTTAACCAACTCTAACAAATATTTCCCTTACCGCTATGGTCAGGCATTTTGGACTTACATAGGTTCTCAGTACGGCGATACGACCATCGTTCCTTTATTTAAGAATACTGCAAAATATGGTTATGAAAACGCCATCAGATATACTTTTGGGTATGATGACAAAACATTGTCGGGTTTATGGAAAAATTCGATCGATGCGCATTATAAACCAATGTTAAAAGCAGATAGTTCGCAGATCAAAATTACGGGTACAAAAATCATCGACAATAAAAACGCAGGCAATATGAACGTTGCCCCTGCCCTTAGTCCAGATGGGAAATATTTGGCTTTCATGTCTGAAAAAGACCTTTTTGGCATTGATTTATTTCTTGCAGATGCCAAAACCGGAAGAATTATCAGAAAGCTGAGCAGCCAGATTTCTAACGGACATATTGATGATTTTAATTTTATAGAGTCAGCTGGAGCATGGTCGCCGGATAGTAAACAGTTTGCCTTCAGTATCTTCAGCCATGGCAAAAACCAGATGATGATTATCAATGTTTCAAACGGAACCACAGTTTCTCAAACAGCGATGGATCAGGTGCAGCAATTCGGTAATTTAACCTGGTCGCCAAATGGAAAAGATGTGGCTTTTTCGGGCATGGTCGAAGGACAGAGCGATATCTTCTCTTACAACTTAGACACCAAAACAATTACTCAAATTACTAACGATGTATATTCTGATTATGCACCCAGTTACTCTCCCGATGGTAAAAAATTGGTATTTTCATCAGATAGAGCAGCAATTCAGGCGAATGTAGTTAATGCAGTACTGCCTATAAACCTAGCGGTTTACGATATTGCTTCAAAAACGGTGAGCAATTTAAATGTTTTTCCAGGAGCAAATAACCTAAATGCACAGTTCTCTTCAAACAGTCAAAATATCTATTTCCTATCTAACAGAGATGGATTTAGGAATTTATATAAATACAATTTCGCAGATAATACAGTAGATCAGTTAACTGATTATTTTACAGGAATTAGCGGGATTACCGAGTTTTCGCCTGCAATTTCAGTTTCTACAACTGATGATATAGTGTACAGCTATTATCGCTACCAACGTTATACTTTGTACAATGCCAAGTTAAGCAGCTTTAAAGCGAAACGAATTGGTAATCAGGAGGAAAATTTTGATGCAGCGATCCTTCCTCCGATGGAAAACATAGGTGTAAACATTATCAATTCTAATTTAAATAATTTTGACCGTTTCGAAAAAACCATAGCCGATTCGATGAGGACTGTGCCCTACAAACCGAAATTCAGGTTAGATTATTTAGCCAATAGTGGTGTGGGTGTTTCTACCAGCCGTTTCGGAACTGGTGTTTCAGGAGGTATTGTAGGTATGTTTAGCGATATATTAGGTACCAATCAAATCATAGCAAACCTATCCGTAAATGGAGAAATTTATGATTTTGGCGGCTTGGTTGGTTATATCAATCAGAAAAGCAGGATCAATTGGGGTGCGGCTGTTTCCCATATCCCTTATGTATCAGGATTTAGGTCTTATGGATACGAAAATATTCCTATAGGTGATAATCAAACTGTTAATGCCTTAGCAGACAGAACGGATATTATTAGAACTTTCGAGGATCAGATACAGGTTTTTGGGGCTTATCCGTTTAGTAAAATACACAGATTTGAATTGGGCGGCGCATTTTCACATTATAGTTATAGAGTTGATCGATATAGCAATTATTACAATTCGGCAGGTTACTATATTGGTTCAGACAAAAGCAGGATTTCTAACGATGTTGCTTCTCAGGACTACGGCATTCCGTTTAATTCTTTTACACTTTATCAGTTAAACGCTGGTTTTGTTGGTGATAATTCTATTTTTGGCCTTACAGGTCCGCTTGATGGTTTTAGATACCGCGTAAGTGGGGAAAAGTATTTTGGCTCCTATAATTTTGCTGGTGTAACTGCCGATCTTCGTAAATATTGGAGAGCTAAGCCTGTAACTTTTGCCGTAAGAAGTTACAATACTTTAAGAATCGGTAAAGATGCAGATAGACTTTATCCAATGTATCTGGGTTATCCTTACTTAATTAGAGGTTATGAATCAAACTCAATTTACAAAAGCACCTCTGCTCAATCGTCAGAATCTTTCGATATTAACCAGTTGACAGGAAGTAAAATAGCCGTTTTTAACTTCGAAGTACGCCTACCTTTTACAGGGCCGAAAAAGTTAGCTGCAATACCTTCTAAATTTTTATTCTCTGATCTGAATTTATTCTTTGATGCAGGTTTAGCCTGGACGAACGATACCAAAGTAAAGTTTAAAAGTGAGCCGACTTACACTACAGAACCTGTATTAGATAACAATGGTGTTCCAGTTAAAGATGATAAAGGAAATCCAGTTACCTATCAATCTACAACGGAACGTGTACCGGCAATGAGCGTTGGTATATCGGTACGGGTTAACGTTTTTGGCTATTTTGTATTGGAACCTTATTATGCAATTCCTTTCCAAAGGAAAGATGTTAAAACTGGAGTATTTGGTTTAACATTTGCACCGGGATGGTAAAAAATTGAATGATGACATGAGAGACTAATTGAATGAGAAGATAAATAAACTAACAAATCAGAAAACTAGCTAGTGCTTGAATGATTGGATACAAGTGATCCTTATCATTCAAGCATTTTTTGTATAGGTAGATTTATTAAGCATGATCTTTAATTCAATTATGAAAATTTTAAATCTTAGCATTGACTAAGATAAACTCGTAAATGATAGTTTAACCTGATTGCTTATATTCCGATGTAAAAGAATATTTTCGAAATCGAGCCCTATAGTTAAATCAATCCAATCTGGATTACATGATCTGACCAAACGTTCTTTTTGCATGCGTGTAAACCGGCTAATTGATTTAAAACGCAGCAAAGCTTGAGCTTCTGTTTTAAACTCTTCAAAATAAACAAGGCGGGTTAATTGTTGCCCATTGTCAAAAAATAAGTTTGGCATCTGTTTGTAGAAATCCAGTGTCTTCATTAAATCAGAGCTCATGCCCACGTGCATACTTGTACGATTTCTGTCGGTAACGATATAAACAAACTTTTTCATGATCTTATGTTTAAAAATTAAAACTAAACTATTTAGTATATCCTCTTGCAATTCAAAATAATATTACTAACTTTATGAGCATAAAATTACTAACTATTTTAGTAATTCCAAATTTATTTTAAAATTTATTTTTATGTCAAATATTTCAAATAATTTAAAGTACCTCAGGAAGAAA
>Ga0182006_1002270_pt1 | contig 10613 bp, 7 predicted proteins | sample Sormic07211104_1_FD_123022 | JGI IMG/M metagenome (GOLD analysis project Ga0182006, IMG submission 123022) | Rhizosphere microbial communities from Sorghum bicolor, Mead, Nebraska, USA - 072115-104_1 MetaG | ecosystem: Host-associated > Plants > Roots > Rhizosphere | place: USA: Nebraska...
CTTCTGTCAGTCTGCATCCAGGCCGGATTGCTGTCGTATGAATAAACAGAACATTTGCCTGGGAGGAGCGGCTTATTAAACCGCTTTTCACCAAGGGCCCTTCGTTGGGCGTGCGCCTGTTGGTGCTGGCCGTGCTCGCGGTCGCGCTGATGGTGGTCGATGCGCGTTTCGACCTGCTCAAGCCCGCGCGCAAACAAGCGTCGCTGGTGCTCATGGATGCCTACTGGATCACCGACCTGCCCGGCCGCTTGTGGGAAGGGGTCGCCAGTCAGTTCGGCAGCCGCACCGAGCTCGTCGCCGAAAACGAAAAACTCAAGACCGAAAACCTGCTGTTGCAGGGACGCATGCAAAAGCTCGCGGCCCTGACCGAGCAGAACGTTCGGCTGCGCGAGTTGCTCAATTCTTCTGCGCTGGTCAACGAAAAGGTCGAAGTGGCCGAGTTGATCGGCATGGACCCCAACCCCTTTACCCATCGCATCATCATCAACAAGGGTGAGCGCGACGGCGTGGTCCTGGGTCAGCCGGTGCTGGATGCGCGTGGCCTGATGGGCCAGGTGGTGGAGCTGATGCCCTACACCTCGCGGGTACTGTTGCTGACGGACACCACCCACAGCATTCCTGTGCAGGTCAACCGCAACGGGCTGCGCGCCATTGCCAGCGGCACCGGCAACCCCGAGCGCCTGGAGCTGCGTCATGTGGCCGATACCGCCGACATCAAGGAAGGCGACCTGTTGGTCAGTTCCGGCCTGGGTCAGCGCTTTCCGGCGGGTTACCCGGTGGCGACGGTCAAGGAAGTGATCCACGATTCCGGCCAGCCCTTCGCCATTGTGCGCGCCGTGCCTACCGCTGCCTTGAACCGCAGCCGCTACCTGTTGCTGGTATTCAGCGATAACCGCACCCCTGAAGAGCGCGCCAATGATGCCGCGCAGGCCCAGGAGGCGGAAGACCAAAAGAACGGCACCACGCCGATTGTCCCCGCAACGGTGCCCAAGCCCGCTTCGGCAACCCCCGCGGCTCCAGCAGCAGCCCCGGCAGCGACTGCCCCCGTGGCCACGCCGGCCAAGCCTGCGGCCCATGGCACGCATCCGGTGAAGCCCGCAACCACTAAGCCGCCCGCAACCAGCGCGCCGGCCGCCAAGCCCCCTGCGGCTCCAGCTACCACGCGGCAGAGGGAGGAATAATGGCCAGTCATCATTCGCGAAATTTGTGGATAGTGTGGTTGACCTTTGCCATTGGTTTGCTGCTCAGCGTGTCGCCGCTGCCTCAGTTCATGGAGATCCTGCGCCCGCTCTGGCTGGCGCTGTTGCTGGCGTTCTGGTCCCTGAACCTGCCGCATAAAGTGGGCATGGTCACCGCCATGTTTCTGGGCTTGGCGGAAGACGTGCTCTATGGCACCTTGCTGGGCCAGAACGCGTTGATCCTGACCCTGATTACGTTCCTGGTGTTGTCGTTGCAGCAGCGTCTGCGCATGTTTCCGATGTGGCAGCAATGCTTGGTGATTCTGGTGATTTTCGGCCTGGCGCAGTTGGTGCAGCTGTGGCTCAGTGCCCTGACCGGCAACCGTCAACCAACCCTGGCGCTGGTGTTGCCCGCGCTGGTCAGTGCCTTGCTGTGGCCGTGGATCAGTTTCGGTCTGCGCGGGTTACGTCGTCGCTACAAGATCAATTGAACGGATTGCGAGGCTCTGCCTGGTTATCGAACCCTACAGGGAGAGTCTGCAATGAATACCCTTTATCTGGCCTCCGGCTCTCCCCGGCGGCGTGAACTGCTGACTCAGATCGGTGTGCCTTTCATCGTTGTCAGTGCCGCTATCGATGAAACTCCCTTTGCCAATGAATCCGCTGTTGCCTACGTCGAGCGTCTCGCGCGCGGCAAGGCCATGGCAGGTTTCGCCGCGCTTGGGCAAGCCTCGGCGGCCTGTGTATTGGGCGCCGATACCGCTGTGATCGTGGACGGCCTGATCCTCGGCAAGCCGGTGGATCAGGCCGACGCTTTGGCCATGTTGATGGCCTTGGCAGGGCGTGAGCATGAGGTTCTGACCGCGATTGCCCTGACTGACGGCCAGCGTTGTGAAACGCTATGTGTCAGCAGCCTGGTACGTTTTCGCGCAATTAGCGTGGAGGAGGCGACTGCCTATTGGCGCAGTGGCGAGCCCCAGGACAAGGCGGGCGGCTATGCTATTCAAGGGCTTGGATCGATTTTCGTCACCGGGCTCAACGGCAGCTATTCCGCTGTGGTTGGCCTGCCGGTGTGCGAAACCGCACAACTGCTCGCCCAATTCGGCATACCCTGTTGGCAAAACCTTACTGTGCGCTGAACGCCTGACTCCAGCGCCCAGCCTTAAGCGATCGGTCACTATTGTGAAAACGCCTGAACGAGACCCAGCCATGAGTGAAGAGATTCTGATCAATATCACGCCGATGGAATCGCGCGTGGCGGTGGTAGAGAACGGTGTTCTGCAAGAAGTGCACGTCGAGCGTACTCAGAAACGCGGGATCGTAGGCAATATCTATAAAGGCAAAGTCGTGCGGGTATTGCCGGGGATGCAGGCGGCATTCGTCGACATCGGCCTGGACCGTGCCGCGTTCATCCACGCTTCGGAGATCTCGCTGCGCGAAGGCCCGGCGGTCGAAAGCATCAGTGCCCTGGTGCACGAAGGGCAGAGCCTGGTGGTGCAAGTCACCAAGGACCCCATCGGCTCCAAAGGCGCACGCCTGACCACACAACTGTCGATTCCGTCGCGCTACCTGGTGTATATGCCGCGTACCGCGCATGTCGGCATATCCCTGAAGATCGAAGACGAAGCCGAGCGCGAGCGCCTGAAAAAAGTGGTCAGCGACTGCGTGGCCGCCGAGGGCATCAAGGAAGCAGGTGGTTTTATCCTGCGCACCGCCGCCGAAGGGGCCGGCGCTGACGAGATCCTTATGGACATCCGTTATCTGCGGCGGTTGTGGGACCAGATCGGCGCACAGATCAAGACTATCGGTGCGCCCAGCGTGATCTATGAAGACTTGGGCCTGGCCCTGCGTACCCTGCGCGATTTGGTCAGCCCAAAAATTGAGAAAATTCGCATCGACTCGCGGGAAACCTTCCAGCGCACCACGCAATTCGTTGCAGAGCTGATGCCGGAAATCGCTGACCGCCTGGAGCACTACCCCGGTGAACGGCCGATTTTCGACCTGTATGGCGTCGAGGACGAAATCCAGAAAGCCTTGGAGCGCAAGGTGCCGCTCAAGTCCGGTGGCTATCTGGTGGTGGACCCGGCAGAGGCCATGACTACCATCGACGTCAACACCGGTGCGTTCGTCGGCCATCGCAACCTTGAAGAAACCATTTTCAAGACCAACCTCGAAGCGGCCACGGCTATCGCCCGCCAACTGCGCCTGCGCAACCTGGGCGGCATCATCATCATCGACTTCATCGACATGGAAGATGAAGAGCATCAGCGTCAGGTGTTGCGCACCCTCGAAAAACAGCTGGAACGCGATCACGCCAAGACCAATATCATCGGCATCACCGAGCTGGGCTTGGTGCAGATGACCCGCAAGCGCACCCGTGAGAGCCTGGAACAAGTGCTGTGCGAACCGTGCAGCAGTTGCCAGGGACGTGGAAAGCTGAAAACCCCTGAAACGGTTTGCTATGAGATTTTCCGGGAAATCTTACGAGAGGCGCGGGCTTACCAGGCCGAAGGTTATAGAGTGCTTGCCAATCAAAAAGTGGTCGACCGTTTGCTGGATGAAGAGTCCGGTAACGTCGCCGAACTTGAGGGGTTTATCGGTCGCACGATTCGCTTTCAGGTCGAAACCATGTATTCCCAGGAACAATACGACGTGGTGCTGCTCTGATCCCGCAATCGCTTTTTTTTAATGAGACCGGCGGCACTGGCCTGCCGCCCGACTACTGCCTTGAGGGTCGCCTGACATGGAGCGTCTGACACGCTTTTTTGCCGCCTTGACCCGTTGGGGCCTGGGCCTGTGCGCCTTGCTGCTGGTGTTGGCGGCGGTGTACGTAAGCCTTGGACGTGAATTGACCCCGCTGGTGGCCGAATATCGCGCCGAGGTCCAGGCCAAGGCCGAGGCCGCGCTGGGCATGCCCATGCACATCGGCAGCCTTGAAGGCCGCTGGAGCGGCTTCGCGCCCGTGCTGCTCGCCCATGACGTGATGGTGGGCGAGGGCAGCAGTGCCTTGCGCCTGGATCAGGTTGAAGTGGTGCCGGATATCTGGGCCAGCCTGACCGCCCGTGAAGTGCGAATCGCGCACCTGCAGCTCAGCGGGCTGCAACTGAGTGCCAAGGAAGACAAGGACGGCCATTGGGCCTTGCAGGGTTTGCCGCTACAAGACGATCAGCCCCTCGACCCGCAGCAACTGTTGACCCGCATGCAGATGGTCAAGCGTGTGTCGCTGCTCGACAGCCAGGTAACCTTGCAGCCCTTCGATCAGGCGCCGATGACCCTGACTTACGTCGGTTTGAGCCTGCACACCGGCATGACCCGCCAGCGCCTCGACGCGCGCCTGACCCTGCCCGACGGCCAGCCGCTGGCCATGAGCCTGCGCAGCCGCATCCGCGCCAGCCAGTGGAGGGATGCCGAGATCCAGGCGTACCTGAGCCTGCCTCAGAGCGACTGGGCCAAGTGGATTCCGGCTCGACTGACGCAGCAGTGGAAACTCACGCAATTGAAGGCCGGTGGCGAGTTCTGGCTGAACTGGGGCAACGGCACCGTGCAAAGCGCCGTCGCGCGCCTCAATTCGCCTCAGGTCAAAGGCAGCTACGCCGAGCGCAAGCCGGTACATATCGAAAATCTTGCCCTTACCGCGTATCTGCAACGCAGCGAGACAGGCCTCAAAGTACTGTTCGATTCGCTGGCGATGAGCCTGGGGGAAACCCGCTGGGAATCGCGCCTGCAATTGCAGCAGACCTTGGCCACCGATAAGGACCAGGAAGTCTGGAAACTGCAGGCCGATCGGCTGGACCTGACCCCCATTACCCCGTTGCTCAACGCGCTGGCGCCGCTGCCGGAGGGTTTCGCCAAAACCGTCGAGCATCTCAAGGCGACGGGCTTGCTGCGTAATGTGCTGGTGGACTTCCGCCCCCAGGACAGCACCGATGAAAAAGTCAGTTTCGCCGCCAACCTCGAACGCGTGGGTTTCGATGCCTATTTCGGCGCGCCGGCCGCGCGCAATGTATCCGGCAGCATCAGCGGGAACCTGGGCCATGGCGAGCTACGCATGGACAGCAAGGATTTTTCCCTGCACCTGGACCCGATCTTCGCCAAGCCCTGGCAGTACATTCAGGCCAATGCGCGCCTCACATGGACCCTGGACAAGCAAGGTTTCACCCTGATTGCGCCTTACATCAAGGTGCTGGGGGAGGAAGGCAAGATCGCCGCCGACTTCCTGATCCGCCTGCATTTCGACCACAGCCAGGAAGACTACATGGACCTGCGCGTCGGCCTGGTGGACGGTGATGGACGCTTTACCCCCAAATACCTGCCGGCGGTGTTGAGCCCGGCCCTGGATGAATGGCTGCGCACGGCGATTCTCAAGGGGGCGGTGGACGAAGGCTTCTTCCAGTACCAGGGCTCGCTGAACCACGATGCGGTGCGGGCGGCGCGCAATATCAGCCTGTTTTTCAAAGTGCATGATGCGGAGCTGGCCTTCCAGCCTGGCTGGCCTCATGTGAGCAAGGTCGATGGCGAGGTGTTCGTCGAGGAGAGCGGCGTGCGCATTCTGGCCAGCAAGGGCCAGTTGCTCGACACTCAGGTCAAGGACATCTACGTCAACATTCCCCACGCTCCGGCGGGCAAAGACAGTCATCTGCTGCTCACCGGCAATTTCGCCGGCGGCCTGGGCGACGGTTTGAAAATCCTGCAGGAGGCCCCGATCGGCACGGCGTCGACATTCGCCGGCTGGAAGGGCGAGGGCGATCTGCAAGGTAAGCTCGACCTGGACATCCCCCTGGCCAAAGGCACCGAGCCCAAGATCGTGGTGGATTTCCAGACCGACAAGGCACGCCTGCAGTTGGCCGAGCCAACCCTGGACCTGACGCAGCTCAAGGGCGATTTCCGTTTCGACAGCGCCAAGGGGCTCAGTGGCCAGAACATCTCCGCCCAGGCGTTTGAGCGGCCGGTCACCGCGCAGATCTTCGCCGATGGCAAACCGGGCAATATCAGCACCCGCGTGGTTGCCAAGGGCCAGGTCACGGTCAAGCGGCTGACCGACTGGTTGAAAATCACTCAGCCGTTGCCCGTGTCCGGCGATATCCCCTACCAGTTGCAGCTCAATCTGGACGGAGCCGACAGCCAACTGATGGTCAGTTCCAACCTCAAAGGGGTGGCGGTGGACTTGCCGGCACCGTTCGGCATGCCGGCCAGTCAGGGGCGTGACAGCACATTCCGCATGACCTTACAGGGCGCCGAGCGGCGTTACTGGTTCGACTACGGCGAGCTGGCGAACTTCACCTTCGCCGCGCCGCCGGACAAGTTCAATGAGGGCCGCGGTGAGCTGTTCCTTGGTGACGGTGACGCGGTGCTGCCGGGTGGCAAGGGTTTACGAATTCGTGGCGTGCTCTCGGAGCTGGATATCGACCCTTGGAAAAAACTGGTCAATCAGTACGCCGGCAACGATCCAGGCGGCAGCGCCAAGCAACTACTGAGCAGTGCCGATTTCAAAATCGGCAAGCTCACCGGCCTGGGCACCCAGTTCGATCAGGTCAGTTTGCAATTGGACCGCAAACCCGCAGCCTGGGCCATGCAGCTCGACAGCCAGCAGGCCAAGGGCCGCGTGAGCTTGCCGGACGCCAAGGGCGCGCCGATTGTGGTCGACCTACAGTACGTAAAACTCCCGGCCGTGGATCCGACCGTCCAGGCGGATGAAAATGCGCCGGACCCGTTGGCGAGCATCGATCCCAAGGATATTCCGGCGCTGGATATCAGCATCGATCAGTTGTTCCAGGGGCCTGACCTGATAGGGGCCTGGTCGCTGAAGATCCGGCCTACGGCCAAAGGCTTGGCCTTCAACAATCTGGATCTGGGCCTCAAGGGCATGCAGCTCAAAGGGGCAGGTGGTTGGGAAGGTGCGCCGGGCGATAGCAGCAGTTGGTACAAAGGTCGCCTGGACGGCAAAAACATTGCCGACGTGCTCAAGGGCTGGGGCTTTGCACCGACCGTGACCAGCGAGGACTTCCATCTGGATGTGGACGGTCGCTGGCCGGGCTCGCCGGCCTGGGTGGGGCCGAAGCGCTTCTCCGGCAGTCTGGACGCGACCTTCCGCAAAGGCCAGTTTGTCGAAGTGGAGGGCGGAGCCCAGGCCCTGCGGGTGTTTGGCCTGCTCAACTTCAACTCCATCGGCCGTCGACTGCGTCTGGACTTCTCCGACCTGCTCGGCAAGGGGTTGAGCTATGACCGCGTCAAAGGCCTGCTGGCGGCCAGCAATGGGGTATTCGTCACCCGTGAGCCGATCACCCTGACTGGGCCGTCGAGCAACCTGGAACTCAACGGCACGCTGGACCTGGTGGCCGATCGCGTCGACGCGAAGCTGCTGGTGACGTTGCCGGTCACCAATAACCTTCCGATTGCCGCATTGATCGTCGGTGCGCCAGCGGTGGGCGGTGCCCTGTTCCTGATCGACAAGCTGATCGGCGACCGCGTGTCACGTTTCGCCAGCGTGCAATACAAGGTGGAAGGGCCCTGGAAGGACCCCAAAATCACCTTTGACAAGCCATTCGAAAAACCAAACTGAGTCCCTGCGCGGTAGCATGGGGCTCTATCTTCCTGGTGCATGTCCATTGCGGAGTAGGCCCCATGTCCTTTGCGGTAATTCAAATGGTCAGCCAGAGCGACGTGCTGGCCAACCTGGCGCAGGCTCGGCGCCTGCTTGAGCAAGCGGCGGCGGGTGGGGCGAAACTGGCGGTGTTGCCGGAAAACTTCGCTGCCATGGGCCGTCGCGATGTGGCGGACATCGGTCGCGCCGAGGCACTGGGCGAAGGCCCGATCCTGCCATGGTTGAAACAAGCCGCCCGCGACCTCACCTTATGGATAGTGGCTGGTACGTTGCCGTTGCCGCCAGATGGCCAACCGCAGGCCAAGTCCAACGCCTGCTCGCTATTGATCGATGACCATGGCGAAATCGTTGCCCGTTACGACAAGCTGCATCTGTTCGATGTGGACGTTGCCGATGCGCGAGGTCGCTATCGCGAGTCCGACGACTATGCTTTTGGGAACAACGTGGTGGTGGCGGACACGCCGGTGGGGCGCTTGGGCTTGTCGGTGTGTTATGACCTGCGCTTCCCGGAGCTGTACAGCGAATTGCGTGCAGCGGGGGCCGAACTGATTACCGCGCCGTCGGCGTTTACCGCAGTGACCGGCGCTGCGCATTGGGATGTGCTGATTAGGGCACGGGCCATCGAGACCCAATGCTACCTGCTCGCGGCGGCTCAGGGCGGTATGCATCCGGGGCCACGGGAAACCTACGGCCACGCGGCGATTGTCGACCCGTGGGGACGGGTGCTGGCACAACAGGATCAAGGCGAAGCGGTGCTGTTAGCCGCTCGCGACAGCAGTGAACAAGCGTCGATTCGGGCGCGCATGCCGGTGGTCAATCACCGGCGCTTTTTCTCGCAGGGCGCACAGCGGCCTGCTTCGGAACGATGAATTTAAGGCCAAATCTATGAGCGAGTTGTTGTCCTCAGTCAGTGAACACCTCCTGGCACCCGGTGGCGTGACCATCGAAAACTTGCAGACGGTGCTGGGTGATCTGGCCGGGCCGGGCATCGACGCGGCCGACCTGTATTTCCAGGGGCAGATTTCCGAGTCCTGGTCCCTGGAAGACGGCATCGTCAAGGAAGGCAGTTTCAACCTTGACCAAGGCGTGGGCGTGCGTGCGCAGTCCGGTGAAAAAACCGGCTTTGCCTACAGCAACGCCATTACTCTGGAAGCCCTGGGGCTGGCGGCTCGCGCGGCGCGCTCGATTTCCCGCGCCGGCCAGCATGGCACGGTGCAGGCGTTCAGCACTCAGGACGTAGCCCAGCTATACGCACCGGATAACCCTTTGGAAGTGATCAGCCGTGCCGAGAAGGTCGAGCTGCTCAAGCGTGTCGACGCCGCCACTCGCGCCCTCGACCCGCGTATCCAGCAGGTCAGCGTCAGCATGGCCGGTGTGTGGGAGCGCATCTTGGTGGCGTCCACCGATGGCAGCCTGGCGGCGGATGTGCGGCCGCTGGTGCGCTTCAACGTCAGCGTGATCGTCGAGCAGAACGGCCGTCGCGAGCGTGGCGGCCATGGCGGTGGCGGGCGAACCGATTACCGTTATTTCCTCAGTGAGGATCGTGCCATGGGCTATGCCCGTGAAGCACTGCGTCAGGCATTGGTGAATCTGGAAGCCATTCCGGCGCCAGCGGGCACGTTGCCCGTAGTGCTGGGGTCGGGTTGGTCCGGGGTGTTGCTTCACGAAGCAGTGGGCCACGGCCTGGAAGGCGACTTCAACCGCAAGGGCAGCTCGGCCTACAGCGGGCGCATGGGCGAGCGCGTGGCGTCCACACTGTGCACCATCGTCGACGACGGTACCCTCGCCGGTCGCCGTGGTTCGCTGAGCGTGGACGACGAAGGCACCCCCACGGAGTGCACCACCCTGATCGAAAACGGCGTGCTCAAGGGCTATATGCAGGACAAGCTCAACGCGCGTCTGATGGGTGTGGCGCGCACCGGTAACGGTCGGCGCGAATCCTATGCGCACCTGCCGATGCCGCGCATGACCAACACCTACATGCTCGCTGGCGAAAGCGACCCGGCGGAGATCATCGCCTCGGTCAAACGCGGCATCTACTGCGCCAACCTTGGCGGCGGCCAGGTGGATATCACCAGCGGTAAGTTCGTGTTTTCCACCAGCGAGGCGTATTTGATCGAGGACGGCAAAATCACCGCACCGGTCAAAGGCGCCACGTTGATCGGCAACGGGCCGGAAGCCATGAGCAAGGTGTCCATGGTGGGTAACGATCTGTCCCTGGACAGCGGCGTGGGTACGTGCGGTAAAGATGGGCAGTCGGTGCCGGTGGGTGTCGGCCAGCCAACGCTGAAGATTGATGCGATCACCGTGGGGGGCACGGGCTCGTAAGCACGGGAGCTTCGGGTGGCGAGGCCGCCACCCGAGGAAGAGGATCAGCGCAGGCCGCGTTGAGTCTCGTCCAGCTCACGGATGTACTTGAAGATTTTACGGCTGGTGGCCGGCGCCTTGTTATGCGCCAGCTCGTGCTGGGCCTGACGGACCAGGGAGCGCAGTTGTTGGCGGTCCGCGTCCGGGTAGTCCAGCACGAACTTCTCCAGCACCGCGTCATCGCCCGTGATCAGGCGGTCACGCCAACGCTCCAGGTTATGGAAGCGTTCGTTGTACTGGCGAGTGGAGGCATCGGTTTGATCGAGCAAGGCCAGAATGGCGTCAATGTCCTGATCGCGCATCAGCTTGCCGATAAACGAAATGTGCCGCTTACGCGCGATGTTCGCGGTGTGCTTGGGCGCATCCGCAAGCGCCCGACGCATTTCGTCGGTCAGTGGCAGTTTGGCAATCAAGTCTTTTTTGAGCGTCGTAAGGCGCTCGCCAAGGTCAACCAGAGCATGCAGCTC
>Ga0182006_1002272_pt1 | contig 10613 bp, 8 predicted proteins | sample Sormic07211104_1_FD_123022 | JGI IMG/M metagenome (GOLD analysis project Ga0182006, IMG submission 123022) | Rhizosphere microbial communities from Sorghum bicolor, Mead, Nebraska, USA - 072115-104_1 MetaG | ecosystem: Host-associated > Plants > Roots > Rhizosphere | place: USA: Nebraska...
TCCAATTGAAACCCTTCCAAAATCAATTATAGATAGTTTTTTGATCAAGACTAAATTAATAAACACATTCAGAGCAACATTAACATAGCTTAAACCTAGATATTTTACTACATTCTTATTGATGTACTTACTTAATTTCATCATAAGAACTTAAAGCCGAAATAAAATAATTTGAAAATTTCTCAATATCCTCAGTTTCATAGATAGGGTATCCAACGTTCCCCAAAAAGGTAATTTTATGATAAGCCCCTATAAATCTCTTCGATAAAGTTAGATCTTGAGTTGGTTTCTCAAGATCTCTTAAAACCTCAAACAACGTATCAAAATTCGACATTTTAATACAATTAGGATGGCATTCATAAAACACATTACCGAATAAAATAACTTTTTTGTTCATCAATAGTGCTTCCAATCCCATTGTACTTGTCAAAGTAATCAATGCCTCGCAGTTTCTAACCAATTCCATTGTATTTGCATTGCAATCAATTAGTTTAACATTAGGGATTTTTTTCAGCTCTTGATAAAATGAGATAGGCAAATTACCAAAATTCACGAAATGTTCCTTTACGTATAACATAGTCCCAAATGGCAAATTGAAAGCGATATTCTTTATTACTGCTATATCATCACAATAATGCCTGGCTAAAACAGAGGTAGACGATTCCGGTTTCATATGCAATGGAAAAAGAAAATATCTCTCGTTGATATCTATATCTTCAAAGTATTTTTTTCCATTAAATGTTCTATATTTCTTAAGCATTTGCCTCCTAAAAAGAAGAAACAATGTACTTATCGGATTAAATATCTGATAATTGTATTTAAATTCATTTCTTTTTTTGAAAGATTCGCGCAGGGCAGCTAATGTCTGTTTATATTTCTCTTTATTGAAGTATCTCTTCACAACTGAATAATCCGCAGAAAGCTTTGTTGTCTTAGAATGATAAGAGGGGATTTCCTTTCCATTATATTTTGACAGGTAGTTATCCAAGTTTGCACTATCTTCTTCAGTTAGATCTCCAATATTAAACTGTTCAAATATTACCTTAAATTCATCTTTTATACCGTATTCCTCTGTATGCAGCTCAAATCTGTTTGCTAACCTAGAACCGACATATCCTCGGTATTTTACGCCATTCGCTTTGCCTATTTCATACGCTATATATGCGAAGCTATTTGATAAATTTTCATAAAGAATATAATCGATATTATTCTTAGTAATTATAGAATCAAAAAAACAAACTAAATTACTGATCAAATTAGAATAATAAACTTTATCATAAGTCTTAAGGTTATAATGAGAAATATATCTATCATAATCGCTAAAGTAAGTCTTCCACAAATTAAGACTACAATATTTCTCACTTACAACTGAATTAAATTCATTGATTTTAAAAAAATTAGAGAAGATATAATAATTTTCATTTTTAAAGCTCACTCCTGATGATTCAATTGGCATATTATCTGTTATTGCATAAACTACATTATGCCCTTTCTTTTTCAAACAATCACCCAATCCCTTATGATATAGAGCCATTTGGGGAGCATTATTTATTAAAATTAAATATGTTTTCATTAATAGTTAATCATTTAGAATATCTGTAGAGACCCTATCTCCTTTTTCCCACCGCCTATTAGCCGTTCTCCCAATAATCTGATGATAATATCTTGGGTGCAAACCAAATCCAGGTCTAATAGATCTGATATTGGCTTCCGTAAACACTTCTCCCTTCTCAACATCTTCAACCACATATAAAGATCTAGAAAAGTCACGTCCCTTTAGTTGTTTATCAGTTAATTCATAATCGACAACACCGATCGCTCTTTCTGCTTCTCTTACAGCTCTCACCATCGCCGTAAACTCTTCTTCGTTCATGGAAAATGAGGCATCTGGACCACCAACTGAACGATCCAAGATAAAATGTTTCTCAATTATTCTCGCACCGAAACAGGTAGCCACAACAGGTACCGTCGAACCTATGGTATGATCTGATAAACCACTAATAACATCATAGCGTTCCGCCAGATCCTTAACCATAATCATATTTGCCTCTTCAATTGGCGCAGGATAACTTGATGTACATTTTAATAATGCAATGTCATTATTTCCGACTCTTCTGCAGGCATCAAGTGCAAGCTCTATATCTTCAGTTGAAGCTATTCCCGTCGATATGATTACGGGTTTCCCCTTTGATGCAACCAACTCAATTAATGGGATATCTGTTATTTCAAATGATGCAATTTTGTAAGCAGGGGTATTCAAGCTCTCTAGCAACTCAACTGAAGTCGGATCAAAGGGTGAAGAAAAACAAATCAATCCTTCTTCTTCAGCAGCTTTAAATAATGCTGCATGCCATTCCCAAGGTGTATAAGCCTCTTTATATAAATCATGTAAATATTTTCCGTCCCAAATTGTCCCGCCAATTCTAAAGTCATCTTTTTTAGAATTAATTGTTATTGTGTCAGCAGTATATGTTTGCAGTTTAATACAATCAGCCCCAGCACGTTTTGCAGCTTTTACTGTTTCCAAGGCAGTCGCAAGGCTTCCATTGTGATTAGCAGAAAGTTCAGCAATGATAAATACCGGACGTTCTTTACTTATCTTAAAATTACCAATTTGCATAATCAATTATTTTAGTGTATTTGTATCTGTCTCCTTCTAATTTCTCTGAGAACCCTAATTTATTGAAGGCTTTGGAGGAAGCTATATTCTCTATTAGGACATAGCCAACGATTTCTTTAATTCTTTTATCCCCATTATTGGCTATAGCAAGAATTCCTTTTTTTAACAATGTTACACCGTATCCTTTATTATGGAACTCAGCATCAACCAAGTAACTTATAATGGCCTGTTCACCAGACACATCAAATCTAATTGAACCAACTACAGTATCTTTTAATTCAGCTATGTAATAATAACAATTTTCGTCGTTAATTTTTGACAAAAACCAGTTACTATGACCAAAAAATTCAATTTCACTCGTACTAAAAGAAAAGGCTCTGATCCTTTTGTCTATAGCCCACTTATAAGTAAGCTCTACATCTTGGATTTTTGCTTTTCTTAAGAATAGAAGACGATCATTTAGTAGTTGTTTAAAAAGTTTTCTAATTCGGTCTCCTGACTTCCCATCAATTAATGACAAAGGCTTTTTCTTTATATTTAAGCTCTCAGCAATTGCTTTCCTTAAATAAGGATCAGAAAAGTCTTCGGCACTAACAAAAGCCCCCATTTTCTTGTATTCATTGAAAAGAACCTTTTGATTATCTACATACATCCCTGATATAAGTTGATTGCCTAATGCTATAGCTTCCAATAAAATACCACTTGAGGGAACAATAGCCACATTTGCTTTCTCAATTAAATCAGCCATTTCTGATTCCCCCACGGCATGATAATGAGAGATAGATGTATTATTAGATACCTCTGCTTCCAAGTGATCCAGGTATAAATACGAATTTCCGGTTATAATTGTTATTGCATTTATCTCTCCAAACTCCAAGGCAATCTTTAAAGATCTTAATGTAAGATTTTTAAAATCCGAGCCTCCAAAACAAATCAATAAATTTCTGACATCAAAAATCTGCTTTGTTCGACGTTTTTCCGCTAGGAATGCCGGTCTTAATAAGGCATAGTCCAAGCCAAAAGCGAATTGAGTAACAGACATTACCTGATAATCTTCTGATTTGATTCCTGGGGCATGGTTTATAATTAAATCCGCATTAAATAACTTATCGTGTATATCATCAATACAAACAACCATACACCCTTTCTCTTTAAGCTTTGTATGATATCTTGCATCTAATTCATAGTGATCGACGACAATAATTTCATTACCATACAAAAGATTGAAAAAATCGTCTTCTTCTAAAATTGCTTGAAAACCGAAACCCTCATTCTTAATGTCTGCAACAGTACTAGCAGGTATTTCTTTACATACAAACGAGACATCAAAATCATACTTTAACATGTGCGCCAACGACAAACATCTAATCAAATGCCCTAAGCCAATATCACTACTACCATCTGCACGTATAAAAAGTCTATTTTTCATGTAGTAATTGAAATTTTATTTCAGCAAGTTTCCAATCTGTTAAATTATCGATATCTTGTACCACATCTTCCGTTAAGATAATAGAGCTAGCTTTTCCAGTAAACAAATTATCTTCTAACCTAGTTGGGTTATACCAATACCATTGTCCTGCATCATGGTAAACCTGTTTAAGATCTTGGCTTCGACTATTTAGATGCTCCTCCCAGACCATTTTGGTGACATCATTTACGATTTCAACGCCTCTCCATATTGGATAGGAAAAAGGTACTATTGGAAAAACTACATCTAATTTCTCCTCAAGAAGTTTGTAATAGCCATCAATTAAATGCTTTTTGTCTATTAAAGGAGCAGTTGGATAAATACAACAAATAAAATCAAAATCTTTTTTTAATTTCTGTTTATAGTCTAACTCTACCTCCTTCAATACGCCAACGGTAGTAGCGAAATCATTTGAATTTTTATAGCTCCTCATAAAAGGCACAGAAGCGCCATACTGCCTCGCAATATCAGCTATTTCCTCGTCATCAGTTGAAACCATGACTTCGTCAAACAGTCCACTCTTTAGAGCAACTTCAATAGAAAATGCAATTATTGGCTTGCCAAGAAAATCCTTAATATTTTTCCTTGGAATCCTTTTACTTCCCCCTCGGGCAGGTATTATAGCCAAATTACCCAATAAAATAATTTTTAATGGTGTCTATAACGAACTTTTGCTCTTCATCAGTCAATGTAGGATACATCGGCAAACTCATACAGTGCTTATAATAATTTTCAGCATGGACAAAATCACCTTCCTTCCAACCGAAGTTTTGGTAATAAGGCATTAAATGAGCGGGAATATAATGAATCTGCGCAAAGATATTATTTTTACGCAGGTAGTTATATAAGCCCAAACGATCCTTAGTCTCAATAACATATAAGTGATAAGCATGACCATCTACATAGCCGCTTTGTCCTTTTATAAAGTTCTCATCCTTAAATGCCTCATCATATCGTTTTGCAATCATTTTTCTTTTGACAAGACCTTCATCTGCCCTTTTCAATTGACTCAAACCTAAAGCAGCTTGAATATCAGTTAAACGATAATTATATCCTAGAATTTGCATTTCCATATACCATCCAGGATACTCATCTTTACCTCCAGCAAGTTCTACACTGTTAAGATATGGATCATCACCTTTAGTAATGCCGTGAGATCTTAGTCTTAAAAGCTGTTTATACAATTTTTCATCATTTGTCGTAATCATACCACCTTCACCACAGGCAATATGCTTAACCGGATGAAACGAAAAAACCGAAAGATCAGCAAATTTTCCATTCCCACACAATTCATGGTTCCCATTATTATCTATAAAATAACCCCCTGGAGCATGGCATGCATCTTCAATAATCCACAAGTCATAATCATCGGCAAGTTTTCTATACTCCTCCAAATTCACTGCTCTACCAGCAAAATCTACTGGAATTATACCTTTGTAGGTACCTCTAGGTGCACCTTCTAAAAGTTTTCTAACGGCGTTTATATCTAACAAGTAGCTGGACGGATCAATATCAGAAAACACGATCTCCGCCCCACAATACTTTGCAGCATTTGCAGACGCCACAAACGTAATAGGAGTCGTAATTACCTTGTCTCCATTTTGAATATTTAGAGCCATACATGCTAAATGCAGGGCTGCAGTTCCATTAGATACCGCCACCGCATATTTACAACCTATATATTGCGCAAATGCATTTTCAAATTCGCTAATCTTAGGCCCCTGAGTAAGATGTACGGCCTTTAATGTACTAACAACCGCATTAATGTCTTCTTCTGTGATATTTTGACATCCATAGGGTATGATATGATCTTTTTCCATTATGTTGATTATTCAGTAACTATTTAATGTAATATTTTATAAGCGAGCGTCAACCAAATCTCTATTCAAGCAGGCCTTGGTATCAAAAACAACACTATGTTCGTTTTTAATTTTTTCAAAATCCATTTCTAAAAATTCCTTGTGAGCAACTGCAAGAATAATTGCATCATAAGAAGTATTTACAATTAATTTGTTTATTATCTTAATTCCGTATTCTTTTTCCACCTCTTCAACATCTGCCCAAGGATCATATACTTCAACCTCTAGGCCAAACTGCAGCAGTTCTTCGTAAATATCTATAACACGGGTATTACGAACATCCGGGCAATTCTCCTTAAAAGTAATCCCTAGGATCAAGGCTCTAGATCCCTTTATTTTATGCTCCTTCTTGATCATTAACTTAATGACCTTATTTGCAATAAAAGACCCGATCTGATCATTTACTCTTCGACCTGATAGGATCACTTGAGGATGATATCCAAGAGCCTCAGCTTTATGAGCTAAATAGTAAGGATCTACACCAATGCAATGACCACCAACAAGCCCAGGCTGATATTTTAAAAAATTCCATTTTGTACTCGCTGCATCAATAACATCATTGGTATCAATGCCCATTCTATCAAAAATCAACGCCAGTTCATTGATAAAAGAAATGTTAACATCCCGTTGCGCATTTTCAATAGCTTTCGATGCTTCAGCAACCTTAATACTCGGAGCCTTATAAGTACCTGCAGTAATAATGGAAGCATAAAGATCATCCACAAAATCTGCAATTTCAGCTTTTGAACCTGAAGTAACTTTCTTAATTGTGGTTAAAGTATGTATTTTATCGCCAGGACTAATTCTTTCAGGCGAATACCCAACAAAAAAATCCTTGTTATAAACAAGACTAGAATTTTCTTCCAGAACAGGAACACATTCCTCCTCTGTACATCCTGGATATACAGTAGATTCGTAAATAACAACATCTCCCTTTTTCAATACCTTACCAATCATTCTTGAAGCTCTTATTAAAGGTTCTAGATTAGGTGTTTTGAAATTATCAATAGGGGTTGGCACAGTGACGACAAAAACATTATAATATTTCAAATCTTCCTTATTATCCGAAAAAGATAATCCTCGTATGTTATCAGATGAATTATTTTCCGTTACTAATTTCAAAAGGTCCAAGTTAGCTTCTTTGGTACTATCTCTGCCTAAGGAAAGCTCAGCTATCCTATCAGCTTTCGTATCAAACCCCAAAACATAATATTTCCTGGCAAATTCGATAGCCAAGGGAAGTCCAACGTACCCTAGTCCTACAACTGCAATTTTAGCCTCTGATATGGAGATTTTCATTTTCAATGGATCTAAAACCGTTTAAAGATTTCTTTAAAAAATGATTTTAAATTGCCTTTTTTGTTCTGAATATCATCAGAATAATATCCATGGCCATATCCATAGCCGTAGCCATAGCCGTAGCCATAGCTTCCGCCTAATTTTATACCATTTAATATTACATTTAATTTTGGAAACTTTCCTTCTTTATATAGTTCTCCCAAATTTTTAATCTGTTGCTTAAACGTTATATTTTGACGTACAAGATATAAGGTCGCATCAGCTAACCGAGAAAGAATCTGAGCATCGGTGACTAGACCTATTGGAGGAGTATCAATAAATACCTCATCAAAATTTCTTCTTAAATAATCAATCAAGGTCTCTATTTCTGTCTGTATTAATAGTTCAGATGGGTTGGGAGGAATTGGGCCAGATCCAATTACAAAAAAATTAGAGTTAATTCCTGACGATTGAATAATGTCAGTAATACTTGCTTTACCAATTAAATAATTACTTAGTCCAATCTTGTTGGTTAGCGATAAATACTTACTTACCTTCGGTTTACGTAAATCCAACTCCAGTAACACAGTCTTTTTACCACTAATCGCTAATGCTGCTGCAATATTACTAGCAACAAAACTCTTACCTTCCCCAGACATACTTGACGTAAGAAGGGTTACTTTAGCCAACCCCGGAGTTGGTTTTCCATGTAGGAACTGCATATTTGTGCGAATTGAACGAAATTGCTCCGCAATTGCCTTTCTGCTACTCGATGTGACTACAATTGATTCGGAGCTTTCATCATAGAAAATTTCACCCAAAATAGGAGCATCAGTTATCTTCGAAATATCAGAAGAGCTCTCCACTTTATTATTTAATAGCTCTTTGAGATAAATATAAACGATCGGACATATGATACCAACCATTAAACCCAACAGATAAACAATTGGCTTTTTAGGTTTTATTGGCTTTTTTGAAGAAAATGCAGCATCAACGATTCTACTATCTGCAACTGCTGAAGCATATGCAAGTGCCGCCTCTTCCTTTTTTTGTAATAAATAAAGATAAAGGGTCTCTTTAATACTCTGCTGTCTTTTTATACTTATAAATTGTCTCTCTTGACCTGGTATTTTTTTAATAGATCCTTGATAGTTTGAATTGTAGCTTTCTAATTCTTTTTTAGTATTTGTCAAGGATTTAGCTATATTCTGTATATTTGATTTAATACCCGCGCGAGTAGTTTCTATCTGTTTAATTATTGGACTAAGTAACGGATTTCCCTCTTGGGTGGTTGCCAGAAGCTGATCTCTCCTTAGTTGTAATTCGCTCAATTGATTAATCTGGTTTAGAAGAACAGGATCATTTATCCCTAAAGTACTCGGAAGTTTTTCGCGTGGAGAATCAGAATTAACGTAGCGCTGTATATCATTAACAACACTGATTTGTAATTCAACCTCGTTCATTTTAGCATCATTTGCTTTGACATTTTCCAAATACAGATTCGCATCACTACTGATATCCGTTAGACCACGGCTGCTTTTGAAACTTTCAACATCTTTTTCAACTTCAGTAAGCTCTCCGGTAATCAATTTCAGTCGTTCGTTAATAAAATCAATTGTACTCTGAGTAGTTTTATTCTTATCAGCCAATGCATCTTCATTATAAACTTGAACAAGATTATTCAAAATATCCTTTCCACGTTGAGGAACAGAAGTTTGAAAGTTTAAATTCAAAACTGTTGACTGTTTACTTGCCAAGTCAACGTCGAGATATTTTAAGCAGGCATCAACAAGTGCTTCAGGATCATTGATTAATATCGAAAGATCTTTTTGTCCCCACTTTTTAAAATTTTGATTTGCCTCGATTTTATAAACTCCAAATGCATTTCTTTCCAATTTACCCAATACACCTCTTATCTTTTTTCCATCGACTTCGTCTTCTATGACATAGGAGTTCTTCGATGGAAAGCTTAATTTTAAAACTTTGCCATAAAAAGCACTGTCTAATTCCACAACACTAATATTGACTGGGCGTGTAGTATAAATATCGGAATTCTTTACCCGACCTTTTACTTTATAAGTAATAATCAAATTTAGACGATTAACAACCTTACGCATTAAAGCCTTTGACTTAAGGATTTCAATCTCATTGTCTACAACCTTTTTTGATCCACCAAAAATATCCAGATCATTCAGAATGTCGCCAGCAACTTGTGCTCCGCCTTTTTTTTCATCTTTAATTAATAATGTACTATTTACATCATATATTTCCTCAGCGTATCTCAAATAAAAAAAAGCAGAAATTAAACAGATTAGTATACACAATATAAACAGAGGCCAATGATATAAATATCTCCCTAAAAGCTCTCTTATATTAATGGGCTGTTCACCATCATTTTTCATGAAATTGGATGTATATTCTTCAGTGTTTGACATTATGAAAAAAGATTAGAAGCGAGAAATAATTAAAGCGATGACAGACAATGCAGATAATACAATACTGACATTCCTATAGCTAGAGTCCACACTTGAATATTTAGCATTACCTGGCTGGACATATAATACATCATTATTTTGCAAATAGTAATATGGAGAATTAAACAAATCCTTTTTCTGCATATCTAATCTAATATATTGTCTTTTCCCTTCATTTTCCCTAATTAATAAGACATTATTTCTGACAGCTGTAATACTCAAATCCCCAGCCATACTAAGCGCCTCGGCAACCGAAGCTCGTTCATTTTGGATCGGATAAACACCCGGTTTACCAACGTCTCCCAAAACCGAAACCCGAAAATTAACTAGACGTAAGCTTACGACCGGCTGCTTTAGATAAGCGACTAACTTTAATTGAATCAACTCTCTAGCGGCAGTCGTAGTTAAACCCTCAATTTTTATAGATCCAACTAAAGGGAGCTGAATTTCTCCATTCTGATCTACCATAAATCCATTTGCTGTTAAAGCAGGATTTGTTGTACCTCCATTATTTCCTTGAATTGAACTTGTATTACCCATATTAAATATTGCAGATGCTTCAGGATTGAGACTTGAAACTGTAATTGCCAAAATATCGTCTTTTTGGATTTTCAAGACTGTATTATTTTTAATATTCTCTTCTAAATTCTCTTGCGCTGGCAAATCCTGGAAATAAGGCACTGACTTATATTTCACCCCACAGGAGCTAAAAAATAGGACAACAACAATAGACAAGTATAATATCTGTTTCATAGGCTCTAAGCACATTTTAGTTAAAATCCCCCAAAGATAATATTAAATCAGTGGAAACAATTTTACTACATTTTTGTTACGCTATCCCTCTAAACAATTACAATGCCAATTTCCGTACTATATATTTATTCGGGACTCTTTATTCCTCTAAAAATGTCAAA
>Ga0182006_1002274_pt1 | contig 10611 bp, 8 predicted proteins | sample Sormic07211104_1_FD_123022 | JGI IMG/M metagenome (GOLD analysis project Ga0182006, IMG submission 123022) | Rhizosphere microbial communities from Sorghum bicolor, Mead, Nebraska, USA - 072115-104_1 MetaG | ecosystem: Host-associated > Plants > Roots > Rhizosphere | place: USA: Nebraska...
GGTCACTTCATGGATGATGTGACGGTCGATGTAGATCAGCGACGACCCGTCATCGCGCCGTTTCACTTCATGGGAATCCCAAAGCTTGTCGTAAAGCGTTTTGCCGGCCATCAGTCGGTCCTCATCAGCGGTCTTTCTATGCCCCGGGTTTTGAGACGTATCAATAACCCTTTGGCTTGTGAGGCTGATGGTATGGCGCTACATTAAATAACTCAAATTCATATTTTTTATGCTTTGGATTACCAACTGGAATACAACAATGGACCTGGCCAACCTCAATGCCTTTATTGCCATCGCCGAGACTGGCAGCTTTTCCGGGGCCGGCGAGCGCCTGCACCTGACCCAGCCCGCCATCAGCAAGCGCATTGCTGGCCTGGAGCAACAGCTCAACGTGCGACTGTTCGACCGCCTGGGCCGCGAGGTCGGCCTGACCGAAGCCGGGCGTGCCCTGCTGCCGCGCGCGTATCAGATTCTGAATGTGCTGGACGACACGCGCCGCGCCCTCACCAACCTCACCGGCGAAGTCAGCGGGCGCCTGACCCTTGCCACCAGCCACCATATCGGCCTGCATCGCCTGCCGCCGGTACTGCGCACATTTACCCGGCAGTACCCTAACGTGGCCTTGGATATTCAGTTTCTGGATTCGGAAGTGGCCTACGAAGAAATCCTCCATGGCCGTGCCGAAGTAGCGGTGATCACCCTGGCGCCCGACCCTCATCATCTAGTGCGCGCCACCCCCGTTTGGGACGATCCGCTGGATTTCGTGGTAGCGCCGGAACACAGCCTGGCCGGCGATAGCCCTGTGAGTCTGGCCGACATTGCCGGCCACCCAGCCGTATTCCCTGGCGGTAACACCTTTACCCACCATATTGTCAGCCGTTTGTTCGAGGCTCAGGGGCTCACGCCGAATATTGCGATGAGCACCAATTACCTGGAAACCATCAAAATGATGGTGTCCATCGGCCTGGCCTGGAGCGTGCTGCCGCGCACCATGCTGGACGATCAGGTGGCCAGTGTTGCTTTGCCAGGCATACAGCTCAGTCGCCAGCTAGGCTATATCGTGCACACCGAAAGGACGCTGTCGAACGCTGCGCGGGCCTTTATGAGCTTGCTGGATGCACAGGTCGATCTCCCGGGGATATCGGCATGACCTACTGCGTCCCGGTTTATTGAGCAGGACCGCGTTGTTTGCCCATTGAGTGAGCCAAGGCCCTTTGATAATGCGCACCCCCGTCGATTCCATGCCACCGCTGCCCCGCATCTACGCCCTCGACCCGCGTGAGGCGGAGCAAAGCTGGGAGAGCGCCCCGCAGTTGCTGGCGGCGCTCAATGCCGCGCGCCTGGGCGCATGGTGCTGGGAAATCGACAGCGGGCGCATCAGTTGGTCACGGGGCACCCAGGCGCTGTTCGGCTTCGACCCGCGCCAGCCACTGCCCAAGGACCTGGAATACCTGGAGCTGCTGGATCCCGCCGATCGCTCCCGGGTGGTGCGCGCCTTCCACGCCGTCTTGGCCGGCGAGCCGTTCGAGCAAGCCATGCACCACCGCATCCAGTGGCCCGACGGCAGCTTTCATTGGCTGGAGATCAACGGCAGTGTGGTGCCGGACAGCACCGGACGGGGCCGCATGATCGGGGTGATCCGCGAGATCACCGAGCAGCGCGAGCGGGAGCGCGCCCTCAGCCACTCTGAAAAGCGCTTCGCCACGCTGTTCCACCTGTGCCCGAACATGGTGCTGCTGACCCGCCAGGCCGACGGCTTGATCAGCGAGGCCAACCAGTATTTCGAAATGCTGTTCGGCTGGCCCCTGGCCGATGCGATTGGCCGCACCACCCTGGACCTGGGCCTGTGGCGCCATCCCGAACAGCGCGCGCAACTGGTCAAAGCCACCCAGCGCAAGGGCGAACCGATCACCATGGAAGTGCAGTTCTGCGCCAGTAACGGCCAGATCCACGACGGCACGCTCAGCGCCCAGAAGGTCGAACTGGACGGTGAGGCCTACCTGATCAGCACGTTCCTCGACACCACCGAACGCAAAATGGCCGAGGACGCCCTCAAGGACAGCCAGGAGCGTCTCGACCTGGCCCTTGATTCCGCGCAATTGGGCACCTGGGATTGGCACATCCCCAGCGGCATGCTCTACGGCTCGGCCCGCGCCGCCCAACTGCATGGCCTGCCGCCGGAGCCGTTCCACGAGTCCTTCGATGCGTTTTTCGAAGGCATGCCCGATGAAGAGCGCGAAAATATGCGCCATGCCTACCGCACCCTGCGCGAAGGCCCGGCCGGCAACTATCAGCTGACCTACCGCGTGCCGATGGAAGACGGCTCCTCACGCTACTTGGAAAGCCGCGCCCGCCTGTACCGCGACGCCCAGGGCGCGCCGTTGCGCATGGCCGGCACCTTGCTGGACATCACTGACCAGGTCGAACGGGAACAGCGCCTGAGCGCCTCCGAAGAGAAATTCGCCAGTCTGTTCCAGGCCAGCCCCGACCCAATCTGCGTCACCGGCCTGGATAGCGGCGCGTTCATCGAGATCAACCCGGCGTTTACCCAGACCTTCGGCTGGAGCGTCGCCGAGGTGATCGGCAGAAGCGCCGATGAAATCGGCCTATGGAACGATTCGAGCCAGCGCCTTGAGCGCATCGAGCGAGTAATCCGCGAGCAAGCGCTGAACAATGTGGCGGTGGTGGCCCATCACAAAGACGGCCGCAGCCTCACCTGTGTAATTTCCAGCCGCCTGATCAAAGTGGGGGAGCAACCATGCATTGTCACAACCTTGCGCGATATCACCCAGCAACAACGCTCGGAGGCGGCGTTGAAGGCCAGCGAAGAAAAGTTCGCCAAGGCGTTCCATTCCAGCCCGGACGCTATCTCGATCACCGAACGCGACACCGGCCGGTATGTAGAAGTCAACGATGGTTTCTGCCGCTTGACCGGCTACCGTGCTGAAGAGGCCATCGGTCTGACCCTCTACCAGATCGGCATCTGGGCCGACGACAAACAACGCTCGGCGCTGCTGGCCGAGCTGCAGATCAAGGGTCGCATCCATCATCTGGAGATGCTCTGGCACAACAAACGCGGCGAATTACTGGCAGTGGAAGTCTCGGTGGAGCCTATTACGCTGAATGAAACCCCGTGCCTGCTGCTGACGGCGCGGGATGTGAGCCTGCTGAAAAACGCCCAGGCGCAGATCCGCCACCTGGCCTATCACGACCCACTGACCAACCTGCCCAACCGCGCGTTGCTGATGGATCGTCTGAGCCAGCAGATTGCATTGCTCAAGCGCCATAACCTGCGCGGGGCGCTGTTGTTTCTGGACCTGGACCATTTCAAGCACATCAACGATTCCCTCGGCCACCCGGTGGGCGACACCGTGTTGAAAATCGTCACCGCGCGGCTTGAAGCCAGCGTGCGCATGGAAGACACCGTGGCGCGCCTGGGCGGCGATGAGTTCGTGGTGTTGCTTAGCGGTCTGGAAGGCTCACGCAACGAAGTCAGCCATCAGGTTCAGAACCTGGCCAATACCCTGCGTGAGTTGCTCTCGGAGCCAATGTTTTTAGACGGTCACCGCCTGCAAGTCACTCCCAGCATCGGCGTGGCGCTGATCCCCGACCACGGTTCGACCCCGGCCGACCTGCTCAAGCGCGCCGACATCGCGCTGTACCGCGCCAAGGACTCGGGGCGCAATACCACGCAAATGTTCCACAACAGCATGCAGAAGACCGCCAGCGAACGGCTGCGCATGGAAACCGACCTGCGCCTGGCCCTGTCGCGCGGCGAGTTCAGCGTGCATTACCAGCCGCAAGTGGACGCGCGCGGCAACCGTATCGTCGGCGCCGAAGCCTTGGTGCGCTGGCAGCACCCGCAATTGGGCGCGCAGTCGCCGGCGGAATTTATCAAGGTATTGGAAGACAGTGGCTTGATCCTTGAAGTCGGCACCTGGATTCTCGACGAGGCCTGCGCGGCGTTCGGGCAATTGCTTCAGGAGGGCAAGATCGACCCGTTGGACTTCAGCCTGTGTGTGAACATCAGCCCGCGGCAGTTCCGCCAGAGCGATTTTGTCGAGCGGGTGGAGCGCAGTCTGCAGCAGCACTCCTTGCCCTGCAGCCTGCTGAAACTGGAAATCACCGAAGGCATCGTGATCCAGAACCTCGACGACACCATCAGCAAGATGCGCCGCCTGAAAAAACTCGGCGTAAGCTTTGCGATGGATGACTTCGGCACCGGCTATTCATCCCTCACTTACCTCAAGCGCTTGCCGGTGGACGCGCTGAAAATCGACCAATCGTTTGTCCGCGATGCCACCCACGATCCCAACGATGCCGAAATCATCCGCGCCATTGTGGCCATGGCGCGCAGCTTGAACCTGGAGGTGATTGCCGAGGGCGTGGAAACCCCTGAGCAACTGGCGTTCCTGCAAAAGCTGGGCTGCCATTTATACCAAGGGTATTTACACAGTCGTCCGCTGCCGATTGAAGGCTTCAGGCGGCTGCTGGTATAGCCGACACCCGCCCTTCAGCGCTGGTAAGCGACCCCTAGATCAAGGCTACTGCAACGCCCCGCCTCGGTGTCGAACCCTGTCGCCCCCACAACTCTTCACGTCCGTTGATAACCGCCACCGAATGCCCGGCTCGATTACACATGCCTATTTGTCCACGGGCGAGCTCACGCACGGAGACTCTTTTCATGTGCTTTTTCAATCCAAGCCGTTCAAACCCCTCACCCGCGATGGATTCATCCTCACCGTTGTTCAAGCTGTGGATCGCAGCACGGTAACTCCTGCCCGCCGTGCCGTCGTTATTGTCCAGTTGAGCACGCTTGGCGCTCACCGCAAACAGAAACTGCGCATCCTTGAGCATTCCTTTGTCTGGGCCAATAAACTTCGCGCCTTGTGCGCCCTCTCTCAACTCTTGGTCGCTCAAGGTCAGTTCATAGCCGTCCCGCATGACCACGTGATAACCCGTACTGGTTTTTTTCACCTCTTTATAAATATCCGTTGGGCTTTGACCGAAGCGATGCATCGCCGCCTTGATCGCCGAGACAGTGACACAATTGCCATCGGGGCCCTGACGAAAACCACTCCAAATATTCTCCGGCTTGGCACCACTACGCTTGCTTGAAAGACCTGGGATATCAGTGGCTGGTCCGGGAGCGGGCGGTGTCGGATCAGGTACGACCTTGGGCAGTACGTCAGGGGGACGTGGAACGTCAGGTACGGTTGTTTCTTTTTTATTGGATATCAAGCCAATTAATTGGTTAAAAAATGAAGTAAATAATGCCACCAATGAATTGACCGCATCCGCATTTTGGACAGCACTATTTTTTACATTCGCGACGGCGCTGGGCGACGCATCAAACTTTATGTTATTTCTGGAAGAACCGTGCGAGACGTCTTCATTCACTGCATTGAAAGTATCAACACCCAGGACCTGGCGCACATCTATCACACGCGCAACATTATTAATTAAAGGACATGGCATAACTGACTCCTTGAACAATGACCTCACCGAACCGAGCCGACACCGGAGAAGTCATTGTTTTACGTGAACGAACCTAGCCTGTTGTTTTCAACGCCTGAATGCAGGCCGCCTATTAAAACGCCAGTCCCTGTTATCGAATGTATTTTCGGCTGGGCCAGGGCTGGTCAAATCAGGTTCCGTTTTGTCAGGTTTAACTTCGACGAGGGTGTCCGGATTGACGGGTGGCGTCACGTTGGGTTTCGTATCCGGCTTCACATCCAACTTCACGGCCGGCTTCGTGTCCGGTTTCACATCCAACTTCACGGCAGGGTTCGTATCCGGTTTCACATCCAACTTCACGGCCGGATTCGTGTCCGGTTTCACATCCAACTTCACCGGCGGATTCGTGTCCGGTTTCACATCCAACTTCACGGCCGGATTCGTGTCCGGTTTCACATCCAACTTCACCGCCGGCTTCGTGTCCGGTTTCACATCCAACTTCACGGCCGGATTCGTGTCCGGTTTCACATCCAACTTCACGGCCGGATTCGTGTCCGGTTTCACATCCAACTTCACGGCCGGATTCGTGTCCGGTTTCACTTCCAACTTCACGTCTGGCTTCGTGTCCGGTTTCACCTCAGGCTTGACTCTCGGCACGGGTTTTGGCGTTACGCCATGCGTTACATCGGGATTGGGCCCAACGCGCACGTCTGGGATAACCCTTGGCCTGATCCCACTATCAGGCAATACGCCGTGGTCGGGGCAGTGACAATGGCTGACGTTGACATTCACCTGTACGTTCGCCTTTGCATCGTTGGTCACTGCGACCTCAGGCCGGGGCACTTGCGGCATCACCGGTTTTGGGGTGTTGCGGGCGTCCGCTAAAACCATCGACTTCTCTGCGTCAGCCTTACCGGAGAGGTCCGTTGTCTGAGGGGTTACCCGACGCTTATCCAAGCCTGGTGTCACGGATGGGTCGGCAGCATCCGGCTTCACCGATTGCTTTTCCATATCCGGCTTAACCATTCGCTTATCTGCGCCTGGCGTCGCCGGTTGGTCAGCGGCATCCGGCTTCACAGGCGCTTTGGTGACGTCCGGCGTAAGACCCGGCGAATGCTTCAAACCAGACATAAGATCAGGCGCATTATTTCGCCCAACAAACACTTCCCGCATAGACCTAAAGAACTGTTCGATCATGTCAAACATCTTGGAGAGTGCACCCGCGCTGAACATCAACTCGTTATTTTTAACGCTAGAATTTTCAAAGCGCGCCGTCGAAACATCGGAACGGGAAGTGCTACTAGGCAGGGTGGATTTAGCATCAGCGCTTGTCGGCTTGGACGACGGTTGATCGAGAATCGATGTATCAGGTTTTACAAAAGTAGGATTATTGATCGTTAGAGACATTCATAACTTCCTCAATTAACGCAACCTGACTCCGCTATAGGAACAGGAAAGCAATTAGTCTTATTGACCAGTAAGCAACAAAGCTGCTTCACAGTCCCTACTTTCGTGGAAAATAACGCTGTCGGGTTCCTCGAATCGCATTTCATATAAGGAAACCAAACCGAATTTTCAGATAATACCCCATGGCTTTTATCGGAAGTCCGCGAATCAAGCCGCCAAGCGAAAGCATTAACGGAAATACAAATTAATAAATCGACGCGCGCGCAACTCAGCGAAATAATTCCGGATACCGCCCAGTAATTGATTCTGCTAACAGCCTCGCAAGAAACAAATCAAGACAAACTGACACATGTGTATGAACTTAAATAAAAAGACACCCGGCGATACATCAGCTTGGTTAAATATAAAAAATACATCTCACTTGACGCCGCATCACTAATGCTGCCCATAAACAAAAAATGCCCCGCATCTTTCGATACGGAGCATTTCCTTAAAACATGCAGCCATTCACGCCATGCCGCCGACCCACTCCCCCGTCAGGGTTGATAAACCGGAGGGTGGGGCACGCCGAGCAAACGACTGACTTGCTCCAGCGATGTCTCACGCCGCAAGGCGGCAAACAACGCCACCGCTTCAGGGTAGTTACGCGTCAACATCGCCAGCCACTGCTTCAGGCGACCCGGCGCCTGGCGCTCGGTCAATTGCGCCACGCATTGCACCCAGAAATCCTGCAGCAGCGGTTGCAGTTGGGCCCAGGACATTTCCACCACGTCTTCACCTGCACGAGCAGCCGCGATTTGCCGCGCGAGATCAGGACGCGCCACCAAGCCACGGCCGAGCATGATGTCTTCGGCGCCGCTGACTTCGCGACAACGCCGCCAGTCTTCAACACTCCAGATATCGCCGTTGGCAAACACCGGAACCTTGACCACCTCCTGCACACGAGGAATCCACTCCCAATGCGCGGGCGGCTTGTAGCCATCGGTTTTGGTACGAGCATGCACCACGATGTGGGCGGCGCCGCCCTCGGCCAAGGCCGTGGCGCACACCAATGCACCGTCGGGGCTGTCGAAGCCCAGGCGCATCTTGGCAGTCACCGGGATATGCGTCGGCACCGCGCGGCGCACATGCTCGACAATCTGGTTAAGCAGCTCTGGCTCCTTGAGCAGCACGGCACCGCCGCGCGATTTATTGACGGTCTTGGCTGGACAGCCGAAGTTCAAGTCGATCACTTCAGAGCCCAGCTCACAGGCCAGCGCGGCGTTTTCCGCCAGGCAAACCGGATCGGAGCCGAGCAATTGCACACGCAATGGCACACCCGCAGCGGTGTGCGCACCGTGCAGCAGTTCAGGCGCGAGCTTATGGAAATAGGCTGGGGTGAGCAGGCGGTCGTTGACGCGGATGAATTCGGTCACGCACCAGTCAATCCCACCGACGCGGGTCAGCACGTCACGCAGGATGTTATCGACCAGCCCCTCCATGGGCGCCAAAGCAATTTGCATGGAAAACACTCAAGAAAAATCGTGGCGCAGTTTACTGGGTTTCCCGCTGCAACCGTTAACCCCCTGTCAGGGCAGGGCCATAGCCATCGAGAAACTCCGCCGGCATGCGCTTGGGCTTGCCGCTGGACAGCTCAATGCAGACGAATGTGGTGTGCGCCCGCAGCAAGGTGGCGCCATCCCGGGGGCGGATCAGTTGGAAACGGCGGGTCATCTTCAGACGCTGATCCCAATCGACGATCCAGGTGGCCAACTGCAACTCATCGCCTTCGTACCCGGCCGCCAGGTAGTCGATTTCATGACGCACCACCGCCATGGCACGATCCAATCGACGGTACTCGGCAAGGTCCAACCCCAAGCGCTGCGAATGGCGCCAGGCGCAGCGTTCGAGCCAGGCGACATACACTGCGTTGTTGGCGTGCCCCAGACCGTCAATGTCTTCAGGGGCGACCTGCAGGTCGATGATAAACGGCGTTGCCAAATCCCAGCCCATGCGCTGCTCCCGGTCGATTAAAGTCAGGGGGCAGCAGTGTATCAGGCGCTTTGTCGCTCCTGTAAACGAGCGCCGGCCAACAACGTCAGCACACCGTCGATCACCCGTGGATCGGCCAGTACTTTCTGATGCCCGCCCTGCTCCAGTTGCAGCAAGCGGCTGTCGAACCAGGCCTCGTGAATGGCCTTGGCGGCCTTGACAGGCACAAACGTATCGTCCTCGGCGTGCACGATCAGCCCGGGAATAGCCATATCGTAGTGAGCGACATCCAGATGTTTGAGCGGCATGCCAAATGTCAGCTCGACCTCTTGGATAAATGCCAGCCGCGCCCGCGTCGGCAGGCCCACCATACGGGCAAAGCCGCGCAGCACATCCAGAAAGCGCGACGGCGCAGCAATGCTCACCAACGCGTTGGTGCGCAATCCCAATTGCACGGCGAGCATGGCACTCGCCCCGCCCATGGAATGGCCGATAACCGCGTGCAGCGGCGGCAACTCGGCGGCCGCCTCCAACATGGCTCGGGCAAACAGCAGCACATGGGCTTCACGCCCCGGCGAATGGCCATGGGCCGGGCCGTCCAGGGCGATCACGGAGTAGCCGTTGTCGATCAGTGCATTGATGAGGCTGGCGAATTGGGTTGGCCGGCCTTCCCAGCCGTGCATCAGCAGCACAGCGGGCCCTTCGCCCCAGCGCAGCGCCGACAAACCGAAACGCAACGTGACACGCTGCGCCTGCGCCAGCAGCGGCAACTCCCAATCACGGGGCGGCAACTCGCGCGGGGTCATGAACACACGCCGCATTCTGTTGGCCACCGTTCGCGGCGCCACGTACCCCAATGTACCGTTGACACCTCGCACCCAGGTTAACGCACCCATAACCCGCTCCTTTTCAGCGCACCGCCGACTTGGCCGCGCGCATCACCCGATCCGACAATTCACCCGGCCCGAGCGCACGCGCCAGGGTCAGTCCACCGACCATCAACGCCATGTCCGCCAGGGCCTTGTCGATGTCTTCCGGGCACGTCGCCAACTGTGCCGCCATCAATTCAACATGCTCGCTGAGCACCTGGCGGAACGCCTCTGGCAAGCGCCCCATCTCCCCGACCGTGGCGGGTAGCGGGCAGGCCTGGGAGGTTGAGTCGCGGTGTTTGCGCGACAGATAAAACGCCGCCGCCAGGGCTCGGCGCTCTTCGCCGGTGATCTGCTCGTCCAGGTCATTGATGGAGGCCCGGCGCTGAGCCAGCAACTGACTGAATGCCTCCAGCATCAGCGCGTCCTTGCTTTCAAAGTGTGCGTAGAAACCACCCACGGTCAGCCCCGCCGCCCCCATGACTTCACCGACGCTAGGCTCAGCCGGGCCACGCTGAATCAACGCAGCGCTGGCAGCCTGCAGAATGCGTTCGCGGGTTTGCGCTTTTTTGTCGCTCATCGTTGCCTCCGTGGTTCATGGGTTGAATATTATTACCATAATAATATTCCGCAAGCGACGGGTATGACCACTGGTCAGAACGACACGAAGAAAGAGAAGGGGGAATGGGCCAAACGCCGGACAAACAAAAGGGCCATTCAATAATTGAATGACCCTTAAAAATCCCGCAGAGCGGGTAATCGTGGCGTCCCCTAGGGGACTCGAACCCCTGTTACCGCCGTGAAAGGGCGGTGTCCTAGGCCACTAGACGAAGGGGACACAAACCTTCTATACAACTGATCAGGCTGAGACTGATCGATCCAAGGACGGTGTGGCCGGAACCTTGAA
>Ga0182006_1002275_pt1 | contig 10610 bp, 13 predicted proteins | sample Sormic07211104_1_FD_123022 | JGI IMG/M metagenome (GOLD analysis project Ga0182006, IMG submission 123022) | Rhizosphere microbial communities from Sorghum bicolor, Mead, Nebraska, USA - 072115-104_1 MetaG | ecosystem: Host-associated > Plants > Roots > Rhizosphere | place: USA: Nebraska...
CGGACATGGTCACGTCGCTGCGCGCGTCCTGCCATCTCGGGAGGACGCAAAGCGCATACCGCTTCGGGTCCTTAGCCGTGTTGGCCGAAATGCTAGGGTCCTTAGATTCAAGGTCGCCGGGGGAAACACACCCCGCCAGCAAAGCAACAGCTACCGCGCCTACGAACAATCTCATGGGGTCACTCCTGTGGAAGATGGCCACAAGATATCAGAAATGAAAAAGCCCAGCGGGTGACTGGGTTTCAAAGCTGCTAGACAGGTATCAACGCCTCGAACTGTTACGTAATACCGATACGAGCCTTCCAGCACCGCCGTCAGAGATCATGTCGTCATACAGCATTGTTGATTCCCGGTAGTGTCCGTTCAATATCTCAAGAACGTCGATGATGGACTTGAGACTCGCCCTGATTTTTTCACGGCTAGCGACCGGCAACGCATTACCTGCGCGATCTTGCACATGAACCAGATCGTTATGTGCTATTCGCTTGTTGCGATGAGTCCTAGCGAACTCGGCAGCGTCGAGCGCAAGTTCGATTGCACTCACCACCTCGGCCTTCACTTTCGGATCATCTACCAAATCAGGCAAGGCTTGGATGGATAGAGTCTTGTTTCCGAAGCTCACAGGTCGATCGGTTAACTTGGAGATGCCAAGCATCACACTGTCCCAAAGCTGGGCCTGGATAACGCCGAAGAATGCAGGAGCGACGTCATTGAGCAATTGGACCGTTGCTTGGTCAACCGCGAACAGTTGCTCGTACTGCCTCCATACCAAGAGGATGTCGAGCAAGTGATCGTTGAGATCGCAGTACATCCCACCGAGCTCAACCCCCATGTCTTTAATGCACAGATCCCTTTTCTCTTGCGCACTTATCATTTCAGTCTCCCGGCTCTCCTTGACGACACGGCGCAGGGTGGCACGTCCTAATCGAACGGCACAATGGCTGTCCACTTATCCAGCGTGGACGAAAGCCCAGTAGCTGGATTGGATCCCATCGTAGTAGCGTTGTGCCTCCTTTCAAGCCACGGCAGGAACCCACATGGCGCTCTACACACAAGAAACCGAGAAGTACCTCAAGAAAACGCCAACGACCATTCTCAGCGGAGTCATTTGGAACACCGTTCATCCAATTGGCAGTATCGTTCCAGTATCCGGAATCTACCGGTGCGAGGGCTGCGGCGATGAAATCACTTCCAACAAAGGCACGGAGTTCCCACCTCAGAACACGCACCAGCACCCAGGGTCGGCGAAGACCATCGGATGGCGCCTGATCGTCGAGACCCAAACGAAAGGCTGAAGGATTCCCCCAGTCCTTCGCCTGCAAGCCCAAGGACTGGGATTGCGCCAATTTCGGCGCGTTTATGACCTGGAGGTCAATGTGTCAGGAACACCAGCAACCACAAGTGAAGTTCGCGCTCTCGGATTGGCGCTTCAATGTCTGGCGGCGAGCCTAAAGCAGAACGGGGCTCTAAATGCGGACCTTTATACCGCAAGACTCAAGGGGCATATCGCTGCAGATTATCCAGCAGCCGAAAACAAGGAGGTCTTCAATATAATCCTAGAAAGCTTGATCAATGACCTGGCACGCATCCCAGCCCCGGACGCTTAACGGCCTGGAGGGCCGAACAGAGCGAAGTCTGCCTCGGCCCTTCTTTTTACTTCATCAGCGATAGCTTTTTGTTGAGCGTCCGTAAGCATGCTCTGCTCCTGCGGCCATGCCGCGTCATGTTGGTTGTTTTGCTTCTTTATGCCTGAGAACCAGGCGCGTTCGGTCGAGCCATGGACCGCCGAAGACGATGATTTCGCTCGGGCGGCCGTATAGGTGGTGCAGCAGGAAAGGCCCTGGGCCGAACGTCTCTGCGCCCTCACCAGGCAGCGCCGGATCAGTGCCGAGGAAAATCCCGGCGTGGTTCGGGTGAACCGTCCGCCCAACTTCCATCACGATCATGTCGCCGCGCTGTGGCTGATCCACCCGGTAGAACCCGGCGGCCTCGTAGTTCGCCTCGTACAGACTGGTGTTGTCCTTGCTTTCCCACCAGCCGTCGGCGCGCTTGAAGGCTTCGAACTCAAGCCCCCACTCGCGCTTATACCAGTCGGCGCAAACCTGCCAGCAGTCCCAGGCGCCGTGGACGAACGGGCGATTCAGCAGCGGCGTCTCGCCCGTGGGCACCACCGTCCGCAAGTCGCCCTCCGGCCAGCTCAGAATGTGCCAGGGCATGGCCGTGGCTTCGCACATCGCCAGGTCGCGCGGCGACGGCCGGCTGGTGGCATCCGGATGGGAGTGAACGATGCCGATCACCTCGCCCAGGTCTTCCGCAGCGGCGTACTCCTCTGGATCGATCCGGAACTCCTCGCTTGGCTCGGTCGCGGTGTTCTTGCATGGGAAGTACTGCTGCTTCCGGCCCAGGGCCAGCAACAGCCCGCAGCACTCTTTCGGGTACTCGGCCGCCGCATGCGCCTGGATCGCGCTCAATATGTGCTTACGCATGGTCAGCTCCGGGCGATCAGGGAAACGGCTGGGAAGCCGCCGAAAGGCAGCGGGTTTCCCTCGCCGAAGCGCGGAATGCAGCCCCGGCCCAGCGTGGCATCGCACTCGTCCAGCTCAGGGTTGTCAGTGACGACCCCGTCCTTTGTCACGTAGGGCCCGGTGTAGCCACAGTTCGGGCCGCGATAGCCGCCGGTGAGGCACCAATGGCACAGGGTCGTGGCCTGGCGGCCTATGGACTCGCCGCCCACGTCGCCCGGGCTGGCAAGCTCCCAGGTCACGGTTTCCCCGTCCTCGTTCGTCTTCTGGTCGATGTACCAGACCTCGATGGTCTCCTGGGTTGGGTCTGCCTGTGGATTTCCGCCGGGGAAGTTCTCGGCGTCCAGGTACGTGCCCAGCGTGTGCCGCATGGTCAACTTGAACTCGAGCAGATCATCGAAGGCCAGGCATAAGGCAGTGATGCGGCCGTTGACGTTGCCCACCGACAGCGTCGGGCGAACCGCCGTGCCATCGCCGTTGGATTCGATGCCGTCGATCTGCATCGGCCAGGCGCTGTACTCGTTGCCCTGCCAGTAGATCGGCTTTGCCGGGAGTTCATCGGCGGCAGAGCCGGCGGCGATCAGCTCGGCCTCGGTGTGCGGAATCGCGTGCCCGTGGAAACGAAGAATGTCCGCGCCATAGTCCGACCCGTCCAACTCGAAGAGCAGCACCTCGCTGCCAGGTTCGAGAACCTGGATGTCACTGATCAGCGGCATGGTTGCCCCTTATGGATGGAAGGCCCGTTCGAACGTGGCCGTTAGCTTGAAGACCCCGCCCCCAACGGGGGTTGGGACTGGATTGATGCAGGTGAACAGTCCCAACTGGCCCATCGGCGTGGTCCAGAGGAAGGCCTTTGCACCGGCATGCTGGTCGAGAAAGTCCATGATCTCCTGCACCCTGGCCTTGGTCCCGGTGTAGGTGATCGGGTAGGAATCGTCCTTGTTGTTCGGCCCATCGCCGACGACCTGCTTGTACCCGTCACCAAACTGCGCGGTACGCACCCGATAGGTGATCTCGGGCGCGTCTCCGTGCTGGGTGGGCCAGGTGAATGTTTCTATAGCCATCAGGCCCTCCCGTTGACGTTGCGAAAGCTGGTGCCGCCAGCGCGCCAGGAATCGGCAACGGCTTTTTCCGCCACTGACTGCATTTGCGACTGGAGGCTTTTCGACAGTGCTTGTTGGTCGATCTGCATCCCCTCGGAACTGCGATCTTCGGTGACGACAGTTACAGGTGCGTTGATGTTGATCGACGTCCCAGAGCCACCGGAGAGCGCGCGCACTCCCAGCTGTCCGCCGGCCGTCCGGGTCAGCGGCATGATGGCCTCCTCCCCTGCCTCGCCCATCACCCCAATACCGCCGCCGGCCATGCCGAACGCTGTCGGCTTGCTGACGATGGAGTTGGTAAAGGCTGCGCCGTTGGCAAACATCTGCACGCCGCCCGACCAGGCGCCGCCCTTGGCCTGAATGCTGCCCGGGGTGAAGCCTGAGAGGTCGCCGGAGTACCCAGCCTGGGTTGAGCCGGCCGACGTTGCACCGCCGCCACCAGTGAAGTAGTTAAGCCCGGCACCGAACAGGCTGCTGAGCAGTGCTGAGCTGGCTTGCCTGGTGGCGATCCGCGCCATGTCCGCCAGAATCGACTTGGTGAAGTCCGCGAACGAAAACTTCCCGGTGATCGCGAAGTTGGCGACAGCGTCCTCCATCGAACTGAAGGCGTTGGTGAAAAGGTCCCGCGTCTGGCCGGCAACGTTGCGCGCGCTTTCCAGGTAGTTGCTGAAGGCCGAGGTTGCACCTTTGCGCCAGTCGCTTTGCGCCTCAGACATCTGCTCGTAGTTGCTGAGCACTGTTTCGCTCAGGTCCTTCTCGCTTTTGTTGATGGCGTCCAGCTTGGCCTGGTATTCCTCGGCGCTCATGTTGCGAGACTGGTCGGCCTTGTCGCGGGCCAGGTCCAAGCGCTGCTGGTTGGCACGGTCGGCAATGCCGTTGAGTTCGCCGTTGATGGCGTTCTCCCGGTCACCACGGCCTACACCGTCCGCTGCACGACTGCCAGCACGGCGCAGGGCGACGTTCTGCTGGTCCAGGGCATCGGTGTAGCTCTTGATGGCCTGGGCCTGCTTGGCGAGCCTTCCCTGCTCGTTGGTGGCGATGACTTCGAGTTCGCTATCGGCCTCTTTCTGTGCCTTGACCATGTTGGTCCGGGCGTCGGCGATCTTCTGGTCCAGCTGAATGCGCTGGGCCGCCGATGTGCTGGCCTTGCCCTTGGATGCTTCGAGGGCGTCGATCTCGGCCTGGTAGGCAGCCGTGACCTCGTCCCGCTCATTGCCGATCAAGGCCTGGCGCTTGAGCAGGTAGTCTTCCTGGGTAACCAGGCCGGCCTTTTGGGCTGCCTCCAGTTGCTTCTGAGCGTTCTTGTACTCGCCCAGGATCAGCGACAGCTGGTTTTTCGAGTCGTTGAACTCGGTCAGGTTGACGGCTGTAGTCGCCGCTTTCGGGTCCTTGTTCTTGTCCTGGATGTTCTGGATCGTCTTCGTGACGACCGCTTCCTGGACCAGCGGGTCGTTTGGGTTCGCTTTACGCAGCGCCTCGACGTCCCGCTTGTACTCCTTGATCAGCTTGTTGCGCTTCTCCTCGTTGGTGAGGTTCGAATCGCTGATCGCCTTCAGGCGCTGGCTGGCGTCTATGCCGTCGCGCTGAATCTGAGCGTTGAGGCCTTGCGCCTTGGCGATGGCGTCCTGGGTGTTCTTCTGCTGGGTTAAAAACTCCAGCTCGAGCTTGGAATTCGCCAGCTTGGCCTGAGCGTCGGTATCAAACGGCATCCCGTTCACCGCGCTCTGCGCCGCTGCCACCCGCTGCTGCGCCTCAGTGATCTGGCTCGCCAGGGCCTGCTCCCGCCCAATATCCTTGACTGCGTCAGCCGTTGCCGCGATCTCTCCTTTCAGGCTTTTCCAGCCACGCTCCCAGATCGACAGGTTCTCGGTGACTTCGCTGCTGCGAGTCTTGATCGTGTCGACGTAGGTGTCGGTCAGCAGCTTGGCCGCGCCGATGGTGTCGCCCTGCTGCTTCAGGGCTACGATCTGCGAGTAGGTGCTGGCGGTCAGGAAGTTGTACTGGTCGTTCAACTCCTTGGCGGCTGCGACCGGGTCCTTGCCGATCTTCACGAACTCGGCAATCGTTTCCTCGACCGCTCGCCCAGTGGCCTTTTCCCATTCCAGCGCTGCGACCGTGATGCCTTCAAAGCTGCCACTGACGATCTTCCCTGTTCCCGCCAGCTTCGTTAGGACTTCTGCGGCGGCACCAGTGGTACCAACGGTTGCGCTGACTTGGCGCGCCATTTGGGTTAGAGCATCCGCCGAAGTGCCAGCAGCATTTCCGGTCTTTATCAGCTCTTCCCGATATCCAACAGCCTCCTCACTGCCCGAATAGTAGGCATACGTCAGGCCAGCGATGGCGGTCGCAGCTACGGTGAACGGATTCACCAGCCCAAGCACGTACCCGCCCAGGGCCTTAGCCGCCGGCCCGATGCCACCGAACATATCCTTCAACTGCCCACCCTGCTGGAGCAGCACAGTCAGCGGGTTCTGTCCGCCCTGCAGCGACACTGCAATGTCCGTGAACTGCGCCGGAACGCCACGCAGTGCAGCAGCCGTCTGCTTGGCAGTGTTGCCGGTGCGGGTCAGCGAATCATCGAAACGTCCCAGGTTCGCCCGGGACTGGTCGATCTTGGCCTGGTACTCGCTGAAGGTCGAAGCATCCAGCGCGCCGAGCTTCTTCTGCTTGGCGAGCTTCGATTCCAACTCATCCAGCCGGCCCAGCGCCTTGACGGTCGGATCGATCTCGCCGAGCAGATCGGACAGCTCATCCCTCTGCTTCTTGAAAGAGGCCGATGCCTTATCCGCGCCTTTGGAGACGCCCTCGGCAGCTTTCTCTGCCCGTGCACCTGCCGCCGTGAGCTTGTCGAGGTCGGAGCTCGCCTGCGCGGCATCGGTCGAGTCGACCTTAATGCCGAGTTCAGCAATAGAAGTCATGCGGGCTCCGTTATTTCGATTCGCTCATCACGAGCATGGCTTCTGCTTCCATGACGCGGATGTCGTGAAAGGCTTCTGAAAGTTCGCGCCGCTTGATGCCCAGCATGCTGGCGACCGGTTGGAGCGCGTTGTAATCCAGGCCAGATGCCCCGCCCATGCCGGTGCGCCACTGCGTCGACATCGCTTCGAAGAGCAGGAACGCGGACCAGTTGTCCGGCCAGACGTCGTACTCAACTGGCGGGATGTCTGCCAGGGTCAACCCAAATGCCGCGAGGGCGTTTTCGGAAGGGCCATGTTCATACAGGACACGGGCGGCGCCGGTCAGTTTCCCAGGCGGGCCGGCTGATAAGCGGCTTCGTACGCATCCAGCACGGCCCGAGGCGCGCCAATGCAAGTAGTGACCAGCGCCGCAAGAGATTCATCCGATAGCTTCTCGTCGAAAGCCCAATTGGCGACGATATCCTTGAGCTGGCCTACCTGAATCGAAATCTCGGCGGCTGTGGCCTCCTGCCAACTCAGGCCATCTTCCTGCACCTTCCTTACGTGCTCATCACGAGCGGCGTTCCACTTTTCGAAATGCGCAGCCAGGGCCAGGCGATCCAGGAATTTAAATTCAAACTCAACGCTGACCGGGTCAGCCCCAACTCGTGGAATGGCGACCTTCGCCTTGAAGGTCGGGTTCTGAGCAATCTTGATCTTCGCCATGGGTTACACCGCCGCAGCGTAACGAGTCGGGCGCGAAGCCAGCGACAGCGTGATGGTTCGAGTCATGATGCTGTTGCGGTCCAACGTTGGGGTCGAAGTGATCGACACGTAGGCGTTGTAGTAAATCACCGAGCCGTTCGGCAGGGTCAGTCGCAGCACGCGAGGCGCGCGATCGTCGTCGGCTGCTTCCACCACCGCCACATATGGCAGGTCCGGGTCGTCAGCCACGGTGATGCTCATGCTGATCGGCGACTTCGTGGTCGGGAGCTGGCGGTCATCGGATTCTTCCAAGAAGCCGAAAGTCGTGAACTGTTGCTCGCCACCGGAGCTGGTGTTGCCAGTGATCTGGCTGATTTGAGCCCAGCCACTGACCGACCGAACCGAACCAGTGCCCGCGCCAGCCGTGTAGACCACGGTGTTTGTGGTGTTGATACCTTCCAGCTCAAATGTGCCCGTGTCGGAGTCGGCCACGCGCGCGACCTTATCGTTCAGGCGGGTCCAGCCGGATGCAACCACAATCACATCGCCGTCGGCCAGGCCGTGCGCTGCTGCGGTAGCCACCGCTGGGTTGGCGTTGGTGATGGCGGTCACTGCTTTCGCAGCGCTGAAAGTCGCGGCGATTTCGAGAATGGAGCCGTTGGGGAGAATGGCGCTCATGAGTTTTCCTCTGTGCAGAAATGACAAAACCCGCTCAATGGCGGGTTCTGGGTTTGCCCAACGGGCGAATTAGTTTGTGTCGGCTCGGTATTGGAATGATGCCGATACAGTGAAGGTGTTGCCGTCTGGAATGCCTGGGCCTGGCGCAACCGGCGTCATCACCAGCGCGACCAGACCAGCGCGGGGGATCCGCAGGTTCAGCGGGAACAGCGCGGCCAGCTCGTCAACGATGCCGCTCGCCTCGGTCCGGTACTTGCCGGAGGGGGTCACGATATTGACCTGGAACACCCCGCTGTACAGCCGATGATCACCACCCAGCGTGTTGCTCGCGGTTACCGCCGGAAACGTGAAGGCCCGCAGGTACGTCTCTTCGGCCGCCGGCGTGTAGGTCTCGTTCTCGACCACCACCTTCAGTGGCTTGGTGCGAACCTTGGCCCAGGCCAACAGGCGCGACTCGAAGGCCGCGGCGATGATGTTGTGGCTCATACCTGGTTGTTCCTGATGGCTTCGAGGACGATCTGCTGGAAGCGCGCGAGCGTGATCTGCACCATGCCAGCCGGAGCCTTCGCCGAATGGCCGTACTCCAGCGGTATTGCATATGGCAGGTTGTTCAGGATGTACGCGGCCTGGCCTGCTGTCAGGTCGCTTGCAGCGGCGATCAGGGAGGCGATTGCGTCCTGCCCTGTCGGATCGACCTCGTCATAGGTGATTCCCTCGATGTTATCGATCGAGAGGTGCCAGTTTCCCTTGAAACGTCCGGTGTCGACTGGGGACAGTCGTATCACCGATGTGCCCAGCTCAATCACCACCTCGCGAAACACATCGTCGATTGCGCCCTTCGCTTGCTCGGCAAACTGCGCCAGGCTTTCAGCGAAACTGCCCTGCTGGCCGCCGTAGCGGCTGGTCATGTGATTCGCCATTATTTGCGCACCTGCAGCTCGAAGCCGACCGCCAGGCCGGCAAAATTCCAGGGAGAGGCGGAGATAACCGTATAGACGGTGCCGTCGAACGTGATCCTGTCGTTGTTCTGGGGGGTAGGCATGTCCTCGCCGGTCAACTGAACCGGCGAGACCAACAGCTTCACATCACCGCGCACAATCAGCGTGCCGTCGATGTACTGGTTGTCGTACTCCTCGCGGAACCCGGAGCCATTGACTACCAGTTCACTTGGCACCGGCGGCGCATCCGGGTCGTACTCGCCAATGATCTCGCGGCGCAGCACCAGCTCCAGGCCCTTGCCACCCTTGCTGCGCGGAGCGAGCATGCGCGTGGCCGTAGCCTTGGCACGGTCATAAATGTCTGGCATCACGTCCGCCTTATTCTGTAGATCGCCGTGCACCGGCAGTTCGCACGCTCACTCCAGCCTGCGCCCAGGCTTGAATCGCCCGGATATCTCAACAGCGCACCGTTGGGGCTCTGGAAAGGCTGATCCTTCTGCACTTCTTGGCCGCCCATCACGGAATGGGTGTGGCGGACCTTCTTGTCGCCTCGGTCGCGCCAGGTCTTGGTGACCCAGTCACGATTCAGGCCCTGCTCGATCAGTTGCTCGTAGACCTGATCCCGGCCCGCGCCGAACGACTCCAATGCCTCAGCCTTCGAAAGCATCTCGGCATAGGTCTTCATCAGCCGCTCTGCGTATCTTCCGGCGATCTTGTCCACATCAGCATGGGCGACCGGTTTGCCTGCGGCGATGGCCCGATTCACGATACCGTCGAAGCGCCTGTCACGGCGGATGCGCTGGAGATACTTGCGCATCTCGTCAGGGTTTCCGCCCAGCAGTTGCTCGCGTGCGTTGATCACGAACTGGGCAAAGTTGCCGGGCAACCCCACAACGCCGCCAGATCGGGCGCCGGTTTGAGCACTGACTCGGCCCAGCAGATCCAGAGCAGCTTGCCGCGGGCTTCTGGTGAGCGGTGTTGCTCCGACCTCCACCTGCACCGCTGGCGTGAAGACCGTCCGCCGGCGAGAACCCATGACCGCGCGGATTGCCTCGCGGACATTGAGGTCAGCGTCACGGCGAATCTCTTCAGCTTTGTCTGCCAGCCACTGTTCTGGCTCGGCCTTGCGGGCGTCGAACTCAAATCGGCCCATGTCTTTCGGAATAGCGATGGCCTTGATCTCGAACTTGGCCCCAGCCAGGTAGGCGTTCCGGATCAGCTCCAGGAAGGCAGCCATCGCCCCCATGCTGAGCAGAGCGGCCAGGCCGTTTTCGTCCTCTTCCGCAATCAGGCGCTCGACTTCGGCGACTGTTGCGGCACCGACCACCAGCTTGACCTGCGCCAGATAGGCCTGCTGCATCGCAGGCTCCATTCCTTCGATGGCCTGGATGATCTGCGCCGGGGTCATACCACGAACACCGCAGGCAGCGTGTAGCGAGCCACCAGCACAGGGGCAATCATCTCGTCGATGATGCTGATGACGGGGCGTACGGCTGACGCGCCATCTACGCCGACGGAAACGGCGAACTCTTCTTCAATCGGGCCGACCTTCTGCCGCTTGACCATCGAGGACGCCACATAATCCGGGCTCAAACTGCCGGGCTCGACCAGCTCGCGCAGTGCTGCTTCATAGGTGGCCTGCTCGACCTCGATGGGCACCTGATCAGCTGGTATGGGGTTACCCTCGTAGTCATAGGCGCCGGTGCGCGGCCATTCCCTGGCTTGCCCTCTGCCCTCGGTCTTCGCCCCGGGGAACAGTGACTGCCA
>Ga0182006_1002280_pt1 | contig 10599 bp, 5 predicted proteins | sample Sormic07211104_1_FD_123022 | JGI IMG/M metagenome (GOLD analysis project Ga0182006, IMG submission 123022) | Rhizosphere microbial communities from Sorghum bicolor, Mead, Nebraska, USA - 072115-104_1 MetaG | ecosystem: Host-associated > Plants > Roots > Rhizosphere | place: USA: Nebraska...
CATCGTGGCCACCCTGCCGTGGGGCGTGGACGTCTCCAGCGGTATTGAAAGCGAGCCGGGCATCAAGGACGGCTACAAGATGCGCAAGTTCGTCGAAGAAGTCCGCCGCGCGGACTGTCACGAAGCCGATTAGGCCCAAGGGCCAATCCGCGATGGCTCCCGACCGTTGGCCGGGAGCCCTTCTGCGTCGGAAACGCCTATGTGCGTATCCGCCGATTTCACGTAGCATCGACAGGACAGGACGCGGCCAGCCCGGCGCGTAGTCGCGGGAGGCCGGAGTGTCTCCTGCAGGACGCCGCGGGGGCGGCACCGATGCAGGGAAGTAGTGGAATGGCGGAATTTCTCACTGTCGCGCTTACGTTTCCCACGTTGCCTTACAGCATCGTGCTGGCGTTCGCCATGGTCTATTGGCTGTTGGCCGCCTGTGGGGTGGTGGACGACGGCATCGGCGGCGACGGCGTGGACCTTGAGCTGGGCGATGACGGCCTGCACGGCCTTTCCGGCATGTTCGCCCGGCTTGGCCTCGGCGGCGCCCCGGTCATGCTGGTAATCGCGCTGCTGGCCTTCTTCGGCTGGACCGCCACCTATTTCGTCCACCTCTTCCTGCTGCAGCCGCTGCCGGCGCCGATGCGCTGGCTGGCCGGCAGCGCCACTGCGGTGTTGGCGCTGGTGCCGGCGGTACCGGTCACTGCCTGGCTGCTGCGCCCGATCCGTCGCCTGCTCCTGCGGCTGCGCCCGGTGCCGCAGCGGTCGCTGCTCGGCCGGGTCGGGGTGGTCGCCTCGCCGCAGGTCACCGGCGAGGCCGGCCATGCCACCGTCGACGACGGCGGTGCCGGACTGATCCTGCAGGTGCGCGTGCGCGACGGCGTGCCGCTGCCGCGCGGCGAGCGCATCGTCCTGCTCGACTACCTGCCCGAGACCAACCACTACCTGGTGGCCCGTGAACACGGGCACCCCGCGCTTTCGTTCCAAGACAGCCTGATTCCGGGCGATAAGGAGATCCACCGATGAGTTTTGCGACCATGGCCCCCTTCCTGATCGGGGTGGGCGCCCTGCTGGTGCTGATGCTTGGCCTGGCCGGCCTGTTCAAGGCGTTCTACCGCAAGGTGGACCAGGGCGTGGCCCTGATCGTCAACGACATGAGCGCCCAGCCCAAGGTGCATTTCACCGGCGCCCTGATCATTCCCGTGCTGTACCGCGCCGAGCTGATGCGGATCAGCCTGATCACCCTGCAGATCGACCGCCGTGGCAAGGAAGGCCTGATCTGCCGCGACAACATGCGCGCCGACATCGCGGTGGCGTTCTACCTGCGGGTCAATGAAACCCAGGCCGATGTGCTGCGCGTGGCCAAGGCCATTGGCGCCGACCGCGCCTCGGACAAGCATGCGGTCGATGAACTGTTCAACGCCAAGTTCTCCGAAGCGCTGAAGACGGTGGGCAAGAAGTTCGAGTTCACCGAACTGTTCGAGAAGCGCCAGGAGTTCCGCGACGAGATCATCGCGGTGATCGGCAACGACCTCAACGGCTATGCGCTGGAAGACGTCGCCATCGATTACCTGGAGCAGACCCCCAAGCTGCTGCTGGACCAGAACAACATCCTGGACGCGCAGGGCATCCGCAAGATCACCGAGCTCACCGCCGCGCAGAACGTGGTGACCAACGAGCTGGAACAGAACGAAAAGCTCGCCATCACCAAGAAGAACGTGGAAGCGCGTGAAGCGCTGCTGGCGCTGGAGCGCCAGCAGGCCGAAGCCGAAGCCCGCCAGAAGCGCGAGATTGAAACCATCCAGGCCCGCGAGCAGGCGGAAACCGCGAAGGTGCAGGAAGAGCAGCGCCAGTTGTCCGAGCAGGCCCGCATCGAAGCGCAGGAAGTCATCGAAATCCGCGAGCAGAACCGCATGCGCGAGGTCGAGGTGGCCGAACAGAACCGCCAGCGCGCCGTCGCCATCGAAGCCGAACGGGTCGAACGTGCGCGCCAGCTGGAACAGGTCACCACCCAGCGCGAAGTGCAGCTGCAGGGCGTGGAGCGGGACAAGGTGGTCGAGTCCGGCAAGATGGACGTGGCCAACATCACCCGTGAGCGCATCGCCATCGACAAGACCGTGGCGCAGGAAGAAGAGCGCATCAAGGAAGTGCGTGAAGTCTCCGAGGCCGATCGCCAGAAGCAGGTGCTGATCCTGGAGGCCGAAGCCAAGGCGCAGGAACTGATGGTGCGCCAGGTCAAGGAAGCCCAGGCGGCCGAGACCTCGGCCAAGCACCGCGCGGTGGAGATCACCACGCTGGCCCAGGCCGAACACGAAGCCGCAGGCAAGCAGGCCGAAGCCAAGCGCCTGCTGGCCGACGGTACCCGCGCCGAACAGGCCGCACCGGGCCTGGCCGAAGCGCAGGTGCGTGAAGCGTCCGCGTTGGCCATCGAAAAGGTGGGTATCGCCGAGGCCCGCGTGATCGAGGCCAAGGCCGAAGCGAGCCTCAAGCAGGGCACCAACGACGCCCGCGTGCTGGCCGAGACCCTGCAGGCGCAGGCCCAGGGCGAAGAGCAGATGGGTCGTGCCCGCGCCAGCGCCACCGAATCGGTGGGCGGCGCCGAAGCGGGCGTGGTGCAGAAGAAGCTGCTGGCCGAGGCCGAAGGCCTGGTGCGCAAGTTCGAGGCCATCGCGTCGCTGAGCGATACCGCGCGCGGCCACGAAGAGTTCCGCATGATGCTCGACAACAGCCTCAAGCAGGCCCTGGCCTCGATCGAAGCGGGCAAGGAAGTCTCGCGCGAGAACGCCGGCGTCATCGCCAGCGCGCTGCGCAATGCCGACATCGACCTGGTAGGAGGCGACGGTGGCATGTTCGAGAACCTGATCAAGGCGGTGTCGCTGGGCAAGTCGATCGAAGGGCTGGCCGGCAAGAGCCCGATCGTGCAGGACCTCATGCAGCGCTATCTGGGGGTCGCGCCGCGCGAGGACAGCCCGCGCAAGATCGAAGACCAGCACGTGGCCGAGGTCGAAACCGTGTCGGCCACCGTGGTCGACGCCCGCTGAGCCCCCGATGGCGCGCCGCGCGCGCGCCGTCGACGCCCTCTCACTGGCCGGCCTGTCCGGCCGGTTGTCCGTGAGCCGGAAGGAAGCCGATGTCTGATACCGCCCAACGTCCCGAGCCGTCGCCGCCGGAAGCCACCACCACCGTCGACCAGGCCGTTGCCCAAGGGGGTGCCTATGAAGTGCTGCGCCGCCGGTTGGGTGACCAGGGCGGCCGCCTGCGCGGCCTGGCCGATGCGCTCAACCAGCAGCGCCTGGCCGAATTCGGCGACAGCCGCCTGGAGGTCACCGGCCGCTTCCGCATCCGCAGCGAGAACAACTGCGTGGGCCGCGACATCGTGCAGGTCGGCCCCGACCTGCTGCTGTTCGGTTACAACGTTTTCCTGGGGCTGAAGACCCAGACCCGCGTGGAAGACGTGTTCGGGCTGTACCGGCTGGTACAGGCGGGCGAGGGCTACGACGTGGTGCCGGTGGAAGCCAAGGGCAGCTTCCTGGCGCAGGCCGCCTTCGTGCACGACTTCGGCGAACTGTATGCGTACTACAAGCACGCGCGCCTGCTGCAGCTGATCAAGGTCGGCGACAAGCTGCTGGCGTCCTTCCAGATCGGCGAGCGCAGCACCGATGTGCGCGTGTTCCGCTGGGCGGTCGCCCGCGATGGCGCGCTGACCTATCTGGACGCCCGCGGCGAACGCGATATCGCGTTGCCGCCACCGTTCGATTTCGAATGGACCCGGGCCACCCGCGACATGGCGGTCAGTGGCCGCCATTCGCACCTGAACATCCTCGATACCCTGTTCGTCGAGACCACCGGTGGCGACCTCACCATCAAGGTGGAGAACAACACCGAAAGCGGGCAGGGCATCTACAGCGAACCGGTCGACGACAGCACCCAGTCACTGGATGACGCGCAGTTCGATTTCGTCCGGGTCGGTTCGCTGGTGCTGCTGAAGGTGTTGCCGTACCGCGAAACCACCTGGCGCGGGCTGATCTACAACACACTCACCGGCACCATCACGCGCAACGATGCGATCGTGCAGGCCTGCGTGCAGCTGCCCGAAGACCACGGCATCATCTTCCCTGGCGGCTACTACCTGCAGAGCGGCGAGCACAAGGCGTTCGACGCGGCCATGCAGGGCATGCAGTTCAAGCGCGCCATCCGCTCGCCGAACGGCGAAGATGTGCTGTACATCTTCTATGAGCGTGAAGGCGGGCGCTCGGCGCTGTTCGTGTACAACACCATCCAGCGCGTGCTGCAGACGCCGGTGTTCGGCCACGGCTACGCCTTCCTGCACGATGGGCGGATGGTGCTGTTCCATGCCGAAGGCACCGAGCCCACCCGCATCCACCCGATGCAGGTGTGGCAGACCCCCTTCAGCAGCGACGAGTTCGCCGCGAGCCGGCCACCCGGCAACACCTTCATGGGCCGGATCGGCAATGCCGAACTGGTGCGCGGCATTTCCAACCTGTTCGACCTGGCCCGCACCATCGAAGGCCAGGATGTGTCGGTGCAGCGCTACCAGCGCCTGGTGCAGGACACCCGGCGGCTGTTCGACGCCCACCACTGGCTGGACGACGCGCAGTGCGACGGGGCCGCCGGCCTGCTGCGCGAGATCAGTGCCACCGGTGAGTCGGTGCTGGACGAGTACGAAAAGGTACAGTCGATCCGGCAGCAGTCGGCGCAGGCCATGGCCCAGGCGCAGGCCGGCCAGAAGGCCCTGCTGGCCCGCCTGCAGCCGGAGAACTGGACCGAAGTGCAGGCCTTCGTGGAGGCGCTGAACGCGATCTCCACCCAGCGTGGCCACCTGTTGACCATCCGCGATTACCGTTACATCGACACCGATGTGATCGATGCGATGACCGCCGCCCTGCAGGAGGCCCACGATCGTATCGGTACGGCCACCGGCCAGTTCCTGGGCGGCGAGCAGGCACTGGCGCCGCTGGGCGCGCGCCTGCAGGTGCTGGACGAAGCGGCCCAGCAGGCCGAGAGCGCCCGCGTGCTGGACGAGCAGCTGGCTGGCATGCGTGCGATGGCGGCCGACCTGGACATGCTCTCGACGCTGATGGCCGGGTTGAAGGTGGATGACGCCAGCGCACGCACCCGCGTGGTGGAATCCATCTCCGCGGTGTACGCGCGGCTCAACCAGAGCCGGGTGCGCGCCGAACAGCGTCGGCGCACGCTGGGGTCGGCCGAGGCGGTGGCGCAGTTCGCCGCGCAGTTCGCGCTGTTCTCCCAGGCCATCACCAGCGCGCTGGCCATGGCCACCGACCCGGAGCGGGCCGACGAGCAGATGTCGCGCCTGCTGGTGCAGCTGGAAGAACTGGAAAGCCAGTTCGGCGAGCACGAGCAGTTCCTGGGCGACATCCTGGCCAAGCGCGAAGAACTGATCGAAGCCTTCGAAACGCACAAGCAGGCGCTGCAGGACGAGCGCCAGCGCAAAGCGCGTTCGGTGCTGGACGCCGCCACCCGTATCCTCGATGGCCTCGCCAAGCGCACCGAGCGCTTTGCCAGTGCCGACGAGCTCAACGCCTTCTTCGCCGGCGACGCGCTGGTGCTCAAGCTGCGCGAGTTGGCCGGGCGCCTGCGCGAGCTGCGCGACAGCGTCAAGGCCGACGATGTCGAAGCGCGCCTGAAGGGCGTGCGCGACCAGGCCGTGCGCGCGCTGCGCGACCGTACCGAGTTGTTCGAGGAGGGGGGCAACGTGGTCCGGCTGGGGCCGCGCCACCGCTTCAGCGTCAACACCCAGGCGCTGGACCTGACCCTGCTGCCGCGCGGGGATGAGTTGGCCATCCACCTGACCGGCACCGACTTCCTGGAGACACTGCACGACCCGGAGCTGGCCGGCCTGAAGGCATACTGGCAGGTCGGGCTGGAGTCCGAATCGGCGCAGCTGTATCGGGGCGAGTACCTGGCCGGGAGCCTGCTGCAGGCGGCGATGGAAGGCCGCGACGGCCTTGAGTTGGCCACCCTGCAACGCAGTGCCGCCGAGCCCGACGCGCTGGAACGGATCGTGCGCGACTTCGCCGCCCCGCGTTACCGCGAAGGGTACGAGCGCGGCATCCATGACCACGACGCCAGCCTGATCCTGCACGCACTGCTGCCGCTGCAGCAGGCTGCAGGAACCCTGCGGTACGCGCCACGCGCCCGCGCGTTGGCAATGCTGTTCTGGTCCGCGCAGCAACGCCGCGACGATGTCATGCAGTGGGCTGCACGACAGGCCGGTGCCGATGCGATCGCGCGCCTGTTCGGGTCACGCGAAGGCCAGCTGGCGCTGCTGGCCGAGATCGACGCTGCGCTGTCCGGCTTCGTCGAAGAGCGCAAGCTGCCGTTCGACCCGGTTCAGGTGCAGGCCGCGGCGGCGTATCTCGCCGCGGAACTGGGCGCCGGCGAGCCGGTGTTCAGTACCAGCCGTCATGCGCAGGCGCTGCTGGATGCACTGGGCCAGCAGCTGCAGGCCGCCGGCCAGCGCGAGGCCTTCGACCGTGCCCTGCAGCGCGAACAGGATGGCCTGTCGGCGCGCTGGGCACTGGCCGGACAGTGGCTGCGCGCGTTGTGCCAGCTGCCTGCGTTCACCGACCACCTCGCCTATGCCGATGAAGCGGCGGCGCTGCTGCTGGTTGCGCGCACGTTGCGTACCCGGCCCAGCGACGTGGCGCTGCTGGTACAGGTTGACGGCCTGCTGGGTGAGCACGCGCGCGTGCAGAAGGGGCGCCTGCTGCTGTCGCTGGATGACTTCCTGGCCCGCCTGCGCGACCACCTGCAGGTGTTCGTGCCGGCGTTCCATGCCTACCAGGGCGTGCGCCAGCGCATCATCGGCCGCGAGCGCGATGCCCTGCGCCTGTCTGAATTCAAGGCACGGCCGCTGTCGTCGTTCGTGCGCAACAAGCTGATCAACGATGTGTACCTGGGCGTGATCGGCGACAACCTCGCCAAGCAGATGGGCACCGTCGGCGAGAACAAGCGCAGCGACCTGATGGGCCTGCTGATGATGATCTCGCCGCCCGGCTACGGTAAAACCACCCTGATGGAGTACGTGGCGCACCGGCTGGGCCTGGTCTTCATGAAGATCAATGGCCCCGCGCTCGGCCATGAGGTGCGTTCGCTGGATCCGGCCCAGGCGCCGGACGCCACGTCGCGGCAGGAACTGGAAAAGCTCAACCTGGCGCTGGAGATGGGCAACAACACCATGTTGTATGTCGACGACATCCAGCACACCCATCCGGAGTTCCTGCAGAAGTTCATTTCCCTGTGCGACGGCACCCGCCGCATCGAAGGCGTGTGGCGCGGGCGCACCCGCACCTACGACATGCGCGGCAAGAAGTTCTGCGTGGTGATGGCCGGTAACCCGTACACCGAGTCCGGCGAAGTGTTCAAGATCCCGGACATGCTGGCCAACCGCGCCGACATCTACAACCTGGGCGATGTGCTGGGCGGCATGGAAGATGCTTTCACCCTGAGCTACATCGAGAACAGCCTGACCTCCAACCCGGTGCTGGCCCCGCTGGCTACCCGCGACATGGCCGACCTGTACCTGCTTGCCGAGCGGGCTGCAGGCAAGGAGGTCTCGACCAACGCGCTCAGCCACGCCTACAGCGGTGCGGAGATCAACGAGATCGTCGCCACCCTGCAGCGCATGCTGCGCGTGCGCGACGTGGTGTACCGGGTCAACCAGCAGTACATCGCCAGTGCCGCGCAGGACGATCGCTACCGTACCGAACCGCCGTTCCGCCTGCAGGGCAGTTACCGCAACATGAACAAGCTGGCCGAGAAGATCTCGCCGGTGATGAACGACGCCGAGCTGCAGCAGCTGGTCTCCGATCACTACCTGGGCGAGGCCCAGCTGCTTACCACCGGTGCGGAAGAGAACCTGCTCAAGCTGGCTGAGCTGCGCGGGATGCAGGGCGACGAAGAACAACAGCGCTGGGCCCAGATCAAGCGCGATTTTCTGCGCAACAAGGCCATGGGCGCCGGCGACGCCGATGTGGGCGGCCGGGTGGTGGCGCAGCTGGCCGATATCGCCAGTGCGCTGCAGCCCAGCGCTGCCCCGGCGGCGGTGGAGGAAGAACCCGCACCGTGGCCCGCGCTGCTGGCCGCGCTGGACCGGCTGGCCCAGGCCCACGCCGCCAGCGTGGCCCCTGCGGCCGTGCCCGCCGAGGCGCCCCTTGCCGAACCCCTGTCGAAAGGGCTGCAGCAGGGCCTTGCGCCATTGCTGCAGCTGCTGGGCCAGTCCAATGCGCAGCAGGCCCGCACCGGCGAGACGCTGGCGTTGTTGGCCAGCTGGGTGCGCCAGCAGGCCGAGCGCGAGCCGGCACCGGCCGCACGTCCGCGCGTACGCCGCGCCAGCACGCCTGAAGAGCGCGCGCTGGATGAGGCGCTGATGCGCCATTTCTACGGCGAATCGGCATGGCCACCGCGTGACGCGGCCGCTGCGGACGACGCGCACGCATGAGCGCGGGCTGGCCCCTGCCGACAGCACCGGCTCCCGATGCCGCCGATCTGGCGCATTGGGGAGAAGCGGTGGTGGCCGCCGTGGGACAGCGGGATGCAGCGACCCCGGCAGCCGCACGGGCAGCACACCCATTGCTGGACCTGTTGGGGCAACTGGCACTGGTGCTGCAATCGACCGCGCCCGGTGGCGTGCGCCGGCAGACCGGCTGGTGGGGGCGTCTGCTTGGCCGCGACGTTGAAGGCGAGCTGGACGCGCGCGACTGGCAGTCGCGCCTTGGCGTCTTGTTGGCCCAGACCGACGTGGCAGCGCAGGCGCTGCGGGAACAGAGCAGCAGCTATCCCACCGCGCAGGCCAACGCGCTCGATGCGGCACGGGCCATCCAGCGGTGGGCGGATGCCGGCGCCGCACAGCTGTCCACGCTGCCCGCACAGCTGCAACCGGTACTGGCCCAGCGCGTGGACCACCTGCGCCGGCTGGCCGCCGTGCGGCAGCTCGAAGCGGGGCAGTGGCAGCTGTTGTTCGAACAGGACCGCGCCCTGCTGGCGCGCAGCCAGCGCATCACCGAAACGTTGTTGCCGGCCTGGCGGCAGGCGGTACTGGCGCGCCGCGCCGGTGACCAGCAGCAGCGCAACCAGCAGGCCGCGCAGCTGCAGGCACAGATCACCGCCGAGCTGGCCTCGGCGCAGGCTAGACTCGACTGACCCCCATACCCGATTGACCCCCTTCAAGGAGATCACGCCATGACCCAGGACCCGCAGGACAGCACCGCGCTTGCCGTGGCACCGGCCGCCGTCGACGACGCCACCCTGCAGGCCCTCGGGCTGGTAGCTGACGACCTGCCGCGCATCGCGGAAATCGGCCGCAGCCTGGAGGACATCCGTCCGGGCAACCTGCAGGTGTTCGGGCGCGAAGCGGCGGCCAGGACCGCCGCGTTCTCCAGCCAGCTGCTTGACCAGGTGCGCAACCGCGACCTGGACGCCAGTGGCGACAAGCTGGGCGAAGTGGTGCGCATTGCGCGCACGCTCAACCTGGATGGCCTCACCCAGCGTTCGAAGGTGCCGGTGATCGGGGGACTGATCGACAAGCTGCGCGCCTCCAAGGGCGAGCTGGTGCAGAAGTTCAGCGACACCAACCGCCAGATCGAGCAGCTGCTCGGCGATGTCGGCAGCCAGCAGGCACTGATGGGCCAGCGTGTGGGCGAGTTCGACCGCATGCACGAGATCGTGCGCGACGAACGTCATGCACTGGGCCTGCACATCGCCGCCGGCAAGCAGCGGCTGGCCGGCCTGCGCAGTGAACAGCTGGCCGGTGCCGGCAGTGAAGATCCGCAGGTGCGCATCCGCCAGGGCGAGCTGGACAACGCGATCCGGCTGCTCGACAAGCGGGTGGGCGACCTGGTGGTGATGCAGCATGCGGCCGATCAGTCGCTGCCGATGATCCGCCTGATCCAGGCCAATGCGATCCAGCTGATCGAGAAATTCAACACCGTCCGCGACATCACCATTCCGTCGTGGAAGCGCCAGTTCGCGATCCAGCTCTCGTTGAGCGAGCAGAAGCGTGCGGCGGAACTGTCCAACACGATCGATGACGCCACCAACGAGCTGATGCGGCGCAACGCAGACCTGATGCGGCAGACCTCGGTGGACACCGCCAAGGCGAACCAGCGTGCGGTGATCGACGTAGCGACCCTGCGCCACACCCACGAGCAGCTCATCGCTACCGTGGAAGAAGTCCGCACCATCCACCGCGAAGGCATGCAGCAACGCCAGCAGGCCGAGGTGGAACTGGCCAAGCTGCGCGATGACGTACAGCAGCGCCTGGCGGCCCCCACTGCTGTGTAAGCGGTGGCACGACCCTAACGCAGCTGTTCGGCCAGCCACCCGGCCAAGGATTCCACCCGCGGATCCTGGCCACCCTCCGGCGTGGCCAGCACCCAGAAGCCACCGGTTGCGGCAAAACCCCACGGCGCCAGCAGGCGCCCGGCCGCCAGCTCATCGGCCACCAGGGGCTCCGGCGCGATCGCCACGCCGAGTCCTGCCACCGCCGCCTCCAGCAGGTAGTACAGGTGCTCGAACCCGGTGCCCAGCTGCAGCTGCGCCGGATCCAGCTGATGCGACAACGCCCAGTCC
>Ga0182006_1002282_pt1 | contig 10596 bp, 7 predicted proteins | sample Sormic07211104_1_FD_123022 | JGI IMG/M metagenome (GOLD analysis project Ga0182006, IMG submission 123022) | Rhizosphere microbial communities from Sorghum bicolor, Mead, Nebraska, USA - 072115-104_1 MetaG | ecosystem: Host-associated > Plants > Roots > Rhizosphere | place: USA: Nebraska...
CGCGGCATCCACATGTCACGGCTCTACCTGATGGTGGACGAATACCTGGGCACGCGCGGCCTAGATACGGGAACGCTCGACGCCATGCTGCAGGCCTTCCTCGATTCCCACGAGGGGCTGGCGGATAGCGCCCGCGTGGACATCCGCTTCCAGCACCTCGTGCGCCGGCGCGCGTTGCGCAGCGACAACAGCGGATGGCGGGCGTATCCCGTGATGATCGAGGCCACGCGGGACGCGCGGGGATTCCATCTCGGCCTGACGACGGAAGTGACCTATTCGTCCACCTGCCCCGCGTCCGCGGCCCTGGCGCGCCAACTTATCCAGGAGCGGTTCGCCACCGAGTTCGCGGTGGACTCCCCGCTGGACCGTGCCGCCGTGCTGGCATGGCTGGGCAGCGAACAGGGCATCGTCGCCACGCCTCATGCGCAGCGCAGCGTGGCACGCCTGCTGGTGCGCTACGCCGCGGGCGCCACGCCGAACCTCATCGGCTTGCTGGATGCGGTCGAAGGGGCACTCGGCACGCCCGTGCAGACCGCGGTCAAGCGCGAGGACGAACAGGCTTTCGCATTGGCCAACGGCGGCAACCTCATGTTCTGCGAGGATGCGGCGCGACGGATACAGCGGGTACTCGACGACGACGCTGACCTGGCTGGCTTCCGGGTCCGGCTGGAACATCAGGAGAGCTTGCACGCGCACGATGCGGTGGCTTTCACGAGCGCCTAACGTGACGGTGGAAACGTGCAAAAACGTCATCGACCCGAGGGGGAACTTCATGTACCTTCCTGAATGAGCGGCCCGTCCCGTCATTCCATGACGATCCCGGGGCCGCGTCCCCGCCTGGACAAGGCGGTACGTCTAGCCAAGTTCCTCGGGAGCTCAAGCGATGGCACTCACCCGCCGCGAGTTCATCAAGTTCACGGGCCTGGGCCTGGCAGCGTCCAGCATGGGCATGCTCGGCTTCGGGGGATCGGGCGTGGCGCAAGCCGCCGCCGTCCGTCCCTTCAAGCTCACCCACGCGACTGAAACACGCAATACTTGTACGTATTGCTCGGTCGCCTGCGGAATCCTCATCTACAGCATGGGCGACCGGGCGAAGAACGCCCTCTCGAACATCATCCACATCGAGGGCGATCCGGACCATCCGGTGAACCGCGGCACCCTGTGCCCGAAGGGCTCGGCCCTGCTCGATATCGTGCATGCGCCTACCCGCCTGAAGACGCCGCGCTATCGCGAACCGGGAGGCACCGAGTTCAAGGACGTCTCCTGGGACTTCGCCCTCGACCGTATCGCCCGGTTGATGAAGGAAGACCGCGACAAGCACTTCATCGCCACGAACGCGGCCGGCACCACGGTCAATCGCTGGACCAGCACCGGCATGCTGGCGGCCTCGGCCTCGTCCAGTGAAACCGCCTTCCTCACCTGGAAGGTCGCCCGCTCCCTCGGCATGGTGGTGTTCGACAACCAGGCGCGCGTCTGACACGGACCGACGGTGGCCAGTCTGGCCCCATCATTCGGTCGCGGTGCGATGACCAACACCTGGCAGGACATCAGGAACGCCAACGTCGTCCTGGTGATGGGTGGCAATGCCGCCGAAGCGCATCCCTGCGGATTCAAGTGGGTGATCGAGGCGAAGATCGAGAACGGCGCCAAGCTCGTCGTGGTCGATCCGCGCTTCACCCGCACGGCCTCCGTGGCCGATTACTACGCCCCCATCCGGCCGGGCACGGACATCGCGTTCCTGAGTGGCGTGATGCGCTACCTGCTGGAAAAAGATGCGATCCAGCACGAGTACGTCCGCGCGTATACCAACGCCGGCCTGATCGTGAAGGATGGCTTCGACTTCCAGGACGGCCTGTTCAGCGGCTACAACAGCGAAACCCATAGCTATGACAAGTCGAGTTGGGACTACGAACTGGACGAGCAGGGTTTTGCCAAGACGGACGACACCTGGCAGGACCCGCGCTGTGTCATAAACCTGCTCAAGCAGCACGTGGCCCGGTACACGCCGGAAATGGTCTCGCGCATCACGGGCACGCCGCAGGACAAGTTCCTGCACATCTGCGAGTTGTTCGCGAGCACCGCCGCGCCCGACAAGGCCATGACCAGCCTGTTCGCGCTGGGCTGGACGCAGCACACGGTGGGCGCGCAGAACATCCGCGCCATGGCCATGATCCAGCTGCTGCTGGGCAACATCGGCGTGGCCGGCGGCGGCATGAACGCGCTGCGCGGGCATTCCAACATCCAGGGGCTGACCGACGTCGGCCTGCTGTCCAACCAGATGCCCGGCTACCTGACCCTGCCCAACGACAAGGAAACCAGCTTCGACGAATACATGTCGACGAAGCTGTTCAAGCCCTTGCGTCCTGGCCAGACCAGCTACTGGCAGAACTACCGCAAGTTCGTGGTCAGCCTGCAGAAGTCCTTGTATGGCGATGCCGCCACGCAGGAGAACAACTGGGCCTACGACTGGCTGCCCAAGCTCGACGTTCCCCTGTACGACATCATCAAGGCGTTCGAGATGATGAACGCGGGGCAGATGAACGGCTATATCTGCCAGGGCTTCAACCCCCTGCAGGCGTTCCCCGACCGCGGCAAGATCCGCCGTGGCCTGAGCAAGCTGAAGTTCCTCGTCACCATGGACCCGCTGGATACGGAGACCTCGCGCTTCTGGCAGGACTTCGGTCCGCAGAATCCGGCCAAGCCCGCCGAGATCCAGACCGAGGTGTTCCAGTTGCCGACCACCTGCTTCGCCGAGGAAAACGGTTCGCTGGTCAATTCGGCGCGCTGGCTGCAATGGCACTGGAAGGCGGCCGAGGCGCCGGGCGAAGCCATGTCCGATATCTGGATCATGAGCGGCATCTTCCATCGCCTGCGCGAGTTGTATCGCAAGGAAGGCGGTGCCTTCCCCGATCCGATCCTCAACGTCACCTGGAAGTACACCGATCCGGTCGCACCGGACCCGGAGGAACTGGCCAAGGACATGAACGGCCGTGCGCTGGTCGACATCACCGACCCGGCCACGGGCGTGACGACCAAGGCCGGCACGCTGCTCGACGCCTTCGCGCAATTGCGCGACGACGGCACGACCGCGTCGGGTTGCTGGATCTTCACCGGTTCGTTCACCGAGAAAGGCAACCAGATGGCCCGCCGCGATGCGACCGATCCTCGTGAGCAAGGCATCGCCCCGAACTGGGCGTGGGCGTGGCCGGCCAACCGCCGCATCCTCTACAACCGCGCCAGCGCGAACCTCGAAGGCAAGGCCTGGAACCCCAAGAAGCCGGTGATCGAATGGAACGGCACGCGCTGGGTCGGCATCGACGTGCCCGACTATGGCCCGACCGTGAAGCCCTCCGACGGCGTCGGCCCCTTCATCATGAACGCCGAAGGCATGGGTCGCCTGTTCGCCCGCAACCTGATGGCGGAAGGCCCGTTCCCCGAGCATTACGAGCCGATGGAATCGCCGGTGGACAACGTGCTGCATCCGAAGGTCAATAACAACCCGGTGGCCCGCGTCTTCGCCGACGACCGCTCCGCCTTCGGAAACGCCAAGGAGTTCCCGTACGTGGCGACCACGTACCGCCTCACCGAGCATTTCCATTTCTGGACCAAGCACGCGCTGATCAACGCGATCCTCCAGCCGGAGGAATTCGTGGAGATCGGCGAGGTCCTGGCGAAGGAGAAGGGCATCGAGCAAGGCGGCTGGGTGAAGGTGTCGTCCAAGCGTGGCGAAGTGGTGTGCAAGGCCTATGTGACCAAGCGCATCAAGCCGCTCATCGTGGACGGCAAGCCTGCCCACGTGATCGGCGTGCCGTTGCATTGGGGCTTCACCGGCCAGGCCCGGAAGGGCTACGGCGCGAACACGCTGACGCCGTCCGTCGGCGACGCCAATACGCAGACGCCGGAGTTCAAGGCGTTCCTGGTGAACGTCGAAAAGACCAGCGCACCGGTCGCAGCCTGAGGCCCACGACATGTCAGACCTGCAATCCCAAGACTATGTCCGGCGCTCGGCCTCGACGATGACGCCCCCCGTGGCGCGCAGCCACGAGGACCAGGTCGCCAAGCTTATCGATGTGAGCCGCTGCATCGGCTGCAAGGCCTGCCAGTCGGCCTGCATGGAGTGGAACGACCTGCGTCCGGAGATCGGGCACTTCGAAGGCTCCTACGAGAACCCGATGGACCTGGGGCCGAGCGTGTGGACCCTGATGAAGTTCGCCGAGTACGAGAACGAACAGGGCAACCTCGAATGGCTGATCCGCAAGGACGGCTGCATGCATTGCGAGGACCCGGGCTGCCTGAAGGCGTGCCCGGCGCCCGGCGCGATCGTGCAGTACGCCAACGGCATCGTCGACTTCATCAGCGACAAGTGCATCGGCTGCGGCTACTGCGTGAAGGGCTGTCCGTTCGACGTTCCCCGGATCAGCAAGAAGGACCACAAGTCGTACAAGTGCACGCTGTGTTCCGACCGCGTCTCGGTCGGGCTGGAGCCTGCCTGCGTCAAGGCCTGCCCCACCGGCGCCATCATGTTCGGTTCCAAGAGCGACATGACCCACTGGGCCGGTGAACGCATCGAGGACCTGAAATCGCGTGGCTTCGAGAATGCCGGCCTGTACGATCCGAAGGAGGTCGGCGGCACGCACGTGATGTACGTGCTGCACCATGCGGACAAGCCGTCGCTCTATTCCGGCCTGCCCGACAAGCCGCGCATCAGCCCGGTGGTCGAGGCGTGGAAAGGCATCATCAAGCCGTTGGCCGTGGCGGGCATCGCCTTCGCCGCCATCGCCGGTTTCTTCCACTGGATCACCGTCGGCCCGAACGAAGTCACGGAAGAGGACGAGGAAGAGGCCGCGCGTGCCCTGCGTGGAGAACGCGAACCGGACCCGGAGGAGAAGTCATGACCCGCCCGAAGTACGCGATCACCCGCTACACCACGGTCAACCGGATCAACCACTGGACCAACGCCGGGCTTTTCATCCTGTTGCTCCTGTCGGGGCTGTCCATGTTCCATCCGATGCTGTTCTTCCTGTCCGGCCTGTTCGGCGGCGGGCAATGGGCGCGGGCGGCGCATCCGTGGTTCGGCGTCCTCTTCATGCTCAGCTGGATCGGCATGATCATCCAGTTCTGGCGCATCAACCTTCCGGCACGTGAGGACATCGCCTGGTCGAAGGCGATCGTCCAGGTCGTCACCAACGACGATGAACACGTGCCTCCGATCGGCCGCAACAACAGTGGTCAGAAGGCGGTGTTCTGGGCGATGACGCTGTTGATCCCGGTGCTGTTCATCACCGGGCTGCTGATCTGGGAAGTCTATTTCGGCGAGGCCACCTCGATCGAGGTGCAACGCGTGGCCGTGCTCATCCATAGCCTGGCGGCCATCGCGGCCATCCTCGTCTGGGTGGCCCACGTCTATGCGGCCATCTGGATTCGCAACTCGGTGCGCAGCATGACCCAGGGCTATGTCACCCCGGGCTGGGCCTGGCATCATCATCGCAAGTGGTTCTTGGAACTGGCTTCCGGCCAGCGCGGCAAGACCCCGCCCAGGAAAGATACGTGAAGCAAGCCGAGGCACCACCCAACGCCAAGTGGAGCGGCCCCTCCCACGCGGGCGTGAAGGCTCCCGATCCGATCGTGCTCGCCGATCCGTCGCGACGCTTCGCGGCGACCGCGAAACGGCTCGACGAGCTCGCGGCGGGCCATCCGATGGAAGCGTGGCTGCGTTTCATGGCGGGACTGGCACGCGCGCAGCACGCCGTCGCAACGACGCTCGGCCCCGCCGCCACGCTCGGGACCGATACCGTGGCGCAGGCGACGGAGGCGCGATTGCCGCCGCTGGCCGCCGACGGCCATCGCCGTAACGTTTCATCGCGCGACGGGTTGATGCTGCTGCTCGATCGTATCGACGTCGCGGGGTTGCCACCCCCCGCCCTCGACGCCATGGAAGCGTTGCGACGTGGCGACGACGCCACGCTGGACAGGCTGGCCGACAACTTCCTGCGCGGCCGCGTGAGCACCACCGACGCGGCCGCGGCCGTCTTCGTCGCGGCGGCCTTGCAGGTGTACTTCACCTGTTCCGCCGCCCGGCTCAATGTCGACGAACTTCGTCTTCTCGAGGAACGCGGCCTCTGTCCGTGCTGTGGTTCACCGTCGGTTTCCGGCGTGATCACCGCAAGCGGCACCACGCCCGGCACGCGCTACCTGCACTGCTCGATGTGTTCCACCGCGTGGAACCACGTACGCGCCGTATGCATCACCTGCGGTGGCACGCGTCACCTTTCGCTCCAATCCATCGAAGGCGACAACGGCCTGGTCAAGGCCGAGACCTGCGCCGACTGCCACACGTATTCCAAGCTGTTCTTCCAGGTGCACGACATGCAGGCCGATCCGTTCGCGGACGACCTCGCTTCGCTGGGACTGGACCTGTTGATCGCCGAGGCCGGTTTCGCGCGGCATGCGCCGAACCCGTTGCTGTTGGCTGGTGAAGGCTAAAAACCTCCGGTACGGCTGCACGGCCGCTTGTATTAAGCGGTTCGAGATCCTTTCTCAGAACCCGGTTTTCCTTGACCCTACACGGCCGGCACCTCAGCATACGAAGCATGTCCGGACCTGACGCAACCTCGCTGCGCAACCTGCCTGCGGTAGCCGCCGTGCTGGCGACCCCAGAGGTAGCCTTGGTGTTGGAGCGCCACGGACGTGCCGCCACCACCGAGGCTATCCGTCAGGTCATCGACGACGCACGGAATGCCCTTCGCCTGTCCCCTGCGGAAGCCCCCAGCGCAGCTGAAATCGCGCAACGGGCGCGGGGGCTGCTCGAAGCGAGGATGCCGGGCCTGCGCCCGCTGTTCAATCTCACCGGCACCGTGCTGCACACCAACCTGGGCCGCGCGGTACTCGCCGAAGCCGCCATCGACGCGGCGGTGGAAGCGATGCGCCACGCGGTGGCGCTGGAGTTCGACCTGTCCAGCGGCGCGCGCGGCGAACGCGACGACCACCTGCGCGCCCTCCTTCGCGAACTGACCGGCGCGGAAGATGCCACCGTGGTCAACAACAATGCCGCGGCCGTCCTGCTCTGCCTCAACACCTTCGCGCTCGGCCGCGAGGCGGTGGTGTCGCGCGGCGAGCTGATCGAGATCGGCGGCGCTTTCCGCATGCCCGACATCATGGCGCGTGCCGGTTCGGAGATGATCGAGGTGGGCACCACCAATCGCACCCATCCGGCGGACTACCGCGACGCGCTCAACGAGCGCAGCGGCCTCGTTCTGAAGGTGCATACCTCGAACTATCGCATCCAGGGTTTCACCGCCGAGGTCGGGGCGCGCGAGTTGGCGGCGATCGCCAACGAGGCCGGCGTGCCGCTGCTCAACGACCTGGGCTCGGGCAGCCTCGTCGATCTCTCCCCCTACGGACTCGCCCGAGAACCGACCGTGCGCGAAGCGGTGGCCGAGGGCGCGCGGCTGGTCACGTTCTCCGGCGACAAATTGCTAGGCGGACCGCAGGCAGGCTTCATCGTGGGCGACCGCGAACTGATTGCAAAAATCAACCGCAACCCGCTGAAGCGCGCCTTGCGCGTGGACAAGATCCGGCTTGCCGCCATCGAGGCCACGCTGAACCTGTATCGCGATCCCGATCGGCTTGCCGAACGGCTGCCGACCCTGCGTTTCCTGTCGCGCATCCACGCGGACATCGAGGCACAGGCGCGCCGACTGCGGGCACCGGTCGCGGAGCGGATTGGCGATACCTTCGTCGTCGAAGTCGGCGATTGCCATAGCCAGATAGGTTCCGGCGCGCTGCCGCTGGATACGCTTGCCAGCGCCGCGCTGTCGATCCGCCCGGTCGGCAGCCAGCGCACGCTGGAAAACCTCGCGGCGGCGCTGCGCGCGTTGCCGCGCCCCATCGTCGGCCGCATCGGGGAAGGCGCGCTGCACCTGGACCTGCGCTGTCTCGCGGAAACCGACGAAGACGCCTTCCTGGCCACCCTCGCCCACCTCGCCCGCACGCCATGATCATCGGTACGGCCGGCCATATCGACCACGGCAAGACGTCCCTGGTCCGGGCCTTGACGGGTGTCGACGGCGACCGCCTGAAAGAAGAGAAGGCACGCGGCATCACGATCGACCTGGGCTTCGCCTATCTGCCGCTGGACGATGGGCTCGTCCTCGGCTTCGTCGACGTGCCGGGTCACGAACGATTCGTGCACACGATGGCCGCGGGCGCGAGTGGCATCGACATCGCCCTGCTGGTGGTGGCCGCCGACGATGGCGTCATGCCGCAGACATTGGAACACCTCGCGATCCTTGACCTCCTGCGCATCGGGCGCGGGCTGGTCGCGCTGACCAAGGCCGACCTAGTACCGCCGGAACGGCTGGCGGAGGTGACGGCGCAGATCCGCGAAGCGACCGCAGGCACGATGCTCGGGAAGGCCGACATCCTGCCGGTGTCGACGACGACGGGCCTGGGTGTCGACGCGCTGCGCGACCGGCTCGCCATGGAGGCACGAGCGCTCGGTGAACGTCGTGCGGACGGACGTTTCCGGCTCGCGGTGGATCGTGTGTTCACCCTTGCCGGCATCGGCGTGGTGGTGACCGGCACCGTATTGTCCGGCACCGTGCGGGTGAAGGACCAGGTCATGCTCAGTCCCTCGGGACTGACCGCGCGCGTACGTTCGCTGCATGCGCAGAACCGACAGGTCGAGATGGGCCGCGCAGGTGACCGTTGCGCGCTGAACCTCGCGGGCGAGGGCATCACCAAGGATGCGATCCAGCGCGGCGACATGCTCATCGATCCTTTCCTGCACGCGCCAACCGATCGCATCGACGCGAGCGTGCATATCCTGGCCGGCGAACCCAAGCCCGTCGGCGCATGGTTTCCTGCCCGGTTGCATCACGGCGCGGCCGAGGTCGGCGTGCGCGTCGTGCCGCTGGAAGGCGAGCAACTGCTTCCCGGACACACGGCCGACGTGCAGCTGGTGTTGAGCGAGCCGATCGCCGCCGCGGCGCTCGACCGCTTCGTGCTGCGCGACGTCTCCGCACGGCGAACCATCGGCGGCGGACGTTTCCTCGACCTCCGCGCGCCGTCGCGCCAGCGCCGCACGCCAGAGCGACAGGCACAACGAGCGGCGCTGGCGATCGACGATCCACGGAAGGCGCTCGCGGCGCTGCTCGATACGCCGCCGTTCGCATGGGACGTGCTTGCCTTCGCGCGTGATCGCGCGCTGACGACCGCCATGCTGGACGACATCGTCGCCGCGCTCGCACCGCTGGTGTTCGACGGGGGCGACGAGCGCGTGGCGATCGACAAGAGGCACTGGCGGGGTTTCGTCGATGCCCTGGTCGAACGCCTCGAGGCCTTCCATGCGGCCCACCCGGATGTGCAAGGCATCGGCCGGGAAAAACTGCGGGTGGCCTTGCGTCCAAGGCTGTCGCCCGCCGCGTTCGCCTTGGCGCTGCAACACGATGACGTCGCCCGCCGCGTGGTTCGCGACGGCGCGTTCGTGCGCATGGCCTCGCACGCCTTGCAATTGAGTCCGGAACGCGAGGCCGCCTGGCGGTCGGTCGAACCCTTGCTTGGCGGCGACGTCCGCTTCCGGCCTCCACGCGTGCGCGATATCGCCACGGCGGTCGGGCGTCCGGAGGCGGAGGTCCGCCAGTTGATGAAGTCCGCGGCGCGCGTGGGCCTCGTCGACGAAGTAGCGCACGATCACTTCTTCCTGCGCGCGACCGTGCATGAGATGCTGCTGATCGCCGCCGACGTCGCGTCGCACGCGACGGACGGCCGCTTCACCGCGGCGCAGTTCCGCGACCGGCTCGACAACGGACGGAAGGTCGCGATCCAGATCCTGGAGTTCTTCGACCGCCAGGGTGTTACCCTGAATCACGGCACGCTGCGCCGGATACAGGCGCGTTACCTCGACCTGTTCGGACCGGTTACCGCGTAACCGCCATCCATGGAAGAGCATCGTTCCCGGTGGGACGTCCGGACTTCAAATCCGGGTGAGGCAGCCAGACTGCCTCGGGTGGGTTCGACTCCCATGCTCTTCCGCCATTGCAGCGTGACGGATCGCGGGCTAGCCCGCTTCCCACCTGGCTTCGGGTCCTTTCAGACCACCTCGATGGCTGGCGCGCCGGCCATCGCCGTGCCGACGATGCGCGCGCGGGGGTAGCCCGCCGCCTCGATCGTCGCCAGGATCGTCTCGGCCCGTTCCGCCTTGCATGCCACCAGCAGGCCACCGGACGTCTGCGGGTCGGTCAGCAAGGCGCGGCGCCAGTCCGGCAGACCGGTGGGCAGGACGACGCCATCGCCGTAGCTGTTCCAGTTCCGATTCGATGCGCCGGTGATGAAGCCGGCCTGGGCCAGTGCCTCGGCCTGGTCCAGGAAAGGAACATGGTCTTGTTCGATCCGGACCCGCAATCCACTGCCCCGCGCCAGTTCCAGCGCATGCCCCAGCAAGCCGAAACCGGTGACGTCGGTGATCGCATGCACGTCGCCGTCCTGCGCCAGCTCATGACCGACGCGGTTGAGCAGCGTGGTGGACGCCAACATTTCCGCGTATGCGTCTTCCGGCAAAGCCTGCTTCTTGAACGCCGCCGAATAGATGCCGACGCC
>Ga0182006_1002283_pt1 | contig 10594 bp, 6 predicted proteins | sample Sormic07211104_1_FD_123022 | JGI IMG/M metagenome (GOLD analysis project Ga0182006, IMG submission 123022) | Rhizosphere microbial communities from Sorghum bicolor, Mead, Nebraska, USA - 072115-104_1 MetaG | ecosystem: Host-associated > Plants > Roots > Rhizosphere | place: USA: Nebraska...
TGCCAGCCGACCTGTTTCTCGCTGATGTACTTGATTCAAACTGTGGGAGCGAGCCTGCTCGCGAAGGCGGCCTGACAGCCGACCTGTCTCTCACTGAATACCCGCGATCAAAACTGTAGGAGTAAGCCTGCTGGCGATTGCGGCTTGGCAGCCCCCCGATCTCTGCATTGATGTACACAAACCTTTGGGGCAAATCTTGACGCCATTCCTTTGACTTTTTGATGGTGTCTAAATGATGGCTCGTGTAAATTCCTCCGCGCTCGGTTCAGGTCCTCTGACGGGCCGGTAGGGATGCCAGAATCGATCAGTGAGCCCTGCTGAAACCGTTGATGTTCTGGAAGGGAATCTCGTTTGAATACTTCTTGCCTGCGCCGCTCGTTGCTGGCGCTTTCTGTGGCCGCGGCTGTCGTCCAGGCCCCGTCTGTAGAAGCTGTCTCGGTCACTTATGACGTGGGCGCGGGGCCGTTGGTCAGCGCAAACCAGACTTACGATTTCTTCAATCTCGTCGGCGCCGCGACTGTCGTCGAAGGTTCGCCCTCAACCGTGACCAGCGCAGCGCAGTTCTCTGGGCTCACGGTCAACAGTGAAATCGTCAACAAGGCTGCGATCACCATTGCTGGTGCTACCCAAGGTGTAGGCATCGATATCAATCGGGCCGGTGTGGCGGGAGCGAGGTTGGGTTCCAACTTCACTAATCAGGGTTCGGTCACAGTCGATGGCCTGGCTGCCAGCGGTGAATCAACAGGCATCGCGATCAAGGACATGCCTGTTACCGGCAACTTCATCAACTCCGGAGTCATCGCGGTCAGTGGCAATAGCGCCACGGGGGTTTCGCTGATCGGCACAACTATGGGCAATGGGGTGATCAACTCGGGCGGCGCCTCCATAGTCGCGTCGGGTACCAATGCCCGTGCGCTCTACATGGAGAACACTTCGCAATCCTTGCCAGTCAATAACTCATCGGTAATCAGGGCCACAGGCAGCGGCGCGCAAGCTGTAGTTTTGAATGGAGCGAAGTTCGTACCGAGAGCCGGCGCGGCTGCTTACGCCGTTTACAACTCGGGTACGATTTCCGGAGAGAGCATCGGCGTACACGTAATCAATCAGCCTGCAACGCAAAACTCGACCAGCATCATGCACACAAGCGGCTTGATCGAAGGCGGTATGGCCGCCATTCAGGTGGATAACGGCCAGAGCTATTTCTACTGGTTTGGTGGCGATGTCAAAGGCGACATGCTCGGGCTTTCCGGAGTTTCGGTGGATGGCGAGGTCAATTTCGATGGCGCTACGATCAGGTCCGGCTACGTCACTGTTCAGGAAGGCGCCCTGACTCTGGCGCGGGCGCATACCACAATCATCGGCGATCTGGACATGGAAGAAGCTGACTCGGTGATTGCGATGTCGGTCGGCAATGACACGGATATCAACCGCCCAGTGCTGACCGTCACCGGGACCACCGAGATCGCACCGGGCGGTCAGTTGCAATTGCAGGCGCGCTCCAGCGATTTCCGTACGGCGGCCGGCGGCAACCGTTACACCCTGATCCGCTCTGGCAACTTGATCGGCGGAGAAAACCTCACCGTTGTGTCGACCTCGGCACTGCTGGACGTGAAAAGCTATGGCGTCGAAGGCAATGATGTGAAAGCGCTGGTCAGCACCAAATCGCAAGACGTGATCACGCAAAACACCCTAGATGCCGGGGGCACGCAAAACGCCGCGTTCGCGCTGGGCAGCCTGTCGACTTCGCTGATGGCGCATCTGGATGAAGAGGATCCGGTGTTCCGCGCGTTTGCCAATGCCAACACCGATGCACAACTGGCGCGCCTTGCAGAATCGCTTGGTCCGGACGTCAGTCGAGGTGTGCTGCGCGCCGCCACCAACAGTCAGACGCTGGTGTCGGGTGTGCTCAACGACCGCGCCAGCCGCGCGCGCGCAACTGCCGCTATGCCTGAGAAAGGTGTCTGGCTGCAGGCACTCGGCAGTGACGCTGATCAGGACGGCCGTCGTGGCGTCGCCGGTTACGATGCTGACAGCCACGGTATTGCGGTGGGCGCCGATGGCCAGTTGAATGCTGCAACAACCGTCGGCCTGGCGTACAGCTACCTCGACAGCGATGTGAAATCCGACCTTGGCAGCAAGACCAAAGTTACCGGTCACGCACTCACCGCCTATGGCAACTGGGTGCATGACAACTGGTTCGTCGACGCGTCGCTGATGTACGGCTGGAACGACAACGAATCCAAACGCTATGTCGCGGGCACGCGAGCCAAGGGAAATTACGACAGTGATGTGTTCGGCGTCAGTGCGCTGGCCGGCTACACCGTACGCCTGATGCATGACGTTGTGCTTGAACCGCAAGTGGGCACGCGGTATGCCAATGTGAGCATGGATGCCTATCGCGAGAAGGGTAGTTCGGCGTCGCTGAATGTCGGCAGCCAGCGTTACGAAGTGGCTGAGATGGGGGCGGGCGCGAGACTCGCTGCCGCGTTTTCAATGGGTGCCGGCAGCCTTGAACCGGAAGCGAAACTCATGGCCTGGCACGATTACATCGGCGACAAGGTCGCCACCACGTCGGCATTTGTGCTAGGTGGGGATTCCTTTACCAGCCGTGGCGCCGCGCCGGTGCGTGACAGCTACGAATTGGACCTGGGCGCCAATTACCGTGTCGGCCCATGGAGTGTCGGCGGTTCGTACAACTACGTCACGGCCGGCGGTTTCGATTCCGACGGTTTCACTGCGAAGGTGCGCTACGCGTTCTGATTTGCAATCTCCTGTAGGAGCGACCCTGCTCGCGAAGACGGTGTGTCAGCTGAAAAAATCCTGACTGACACACCGCTCGCCCCTCACAACTGATAACTGAAACTGATGCTGTACCGCGGCTTGCGATTCAACGTGTCCAGCGCTCCGTCGGACATGGCCTTCGCCACTTCCAGCGCGACGTTGTAGTGCTTGGCATCGCCGAACCTCAGTCCGAGCGCGGTCGATGACAGGTTGTTGGCCTGCACCGGCAGTTGGTTGAACCAGCTGCGCGAGCGGTCGAGGACTACGTAGGGTTGCAGGATGCGCACCCAGTTGCCATCGCGGTTGAAGCTGTAGTTGACCTCGTAAGCCACGCCCCAACCCTTGTCGCCCGAGGCCTGGTCGTCGGGGTAGCCGCGGCCGAAGTTCTGCCCGCCGAACACCGCACGTTCGCTGTCGGGCAAGGTGTCATCGCTCCAGTACAGCGCCGCAGAGAGTACGCCTTGCCAGTTGTCGAGGAACTTGTCGCTCTGCACGCCGGACAGGCGCACGCGGAAGAAATCCAGATCGATGTCGTCGTAGTTGCTGTGTGCGCCAAGACTGTCGAAGCCTTGGTAGACGCCTGCGCTGAGGATGCGCAATTGCCGGGCATCAGCCTTGCGCCAATCACCTTCGAAAGCCAGGGCGCGGACGTCGGTGCGCAGTTCGGTGCTGAACGGGAAGTTGATGCCGTCGTAGCGCGTCTTGTCATCCACGGCATACAGGCGCGAGCCGGCGGTCAGCAGTTCGTTGGCGGAGGCGATCAGGGGCGTGCTGAAGCCGATCGAGTAGCGATCGTTCTCGCGGTGGGTACTCAGGCGTCCGCCACCGCCGACCAGCACTTCGGTGTCCGGGTCGGCGCGGTAACGCGAGGCCGAGACGTTGAGTTGCGTGCCCTCGGTGTCGAGGAACTGGCTGTAGTCGAGACGGTAGTAATGCTCTTTGTCGTCGCCCGGTGGGAACAGGCCGCTGAGGCTCAACTGTTCGCCCATCGACGTCTGCGAATTGCTGCTGACACCGAGCAACGCCTGCGGGCCGTTACGGTTGTCTTCGGTGGTGCTCAGGGTGCTGGTGAACGGTTTGCGACTGGCCTGGGCAACCAGGGTGGTCGCGCCATCGGTGGTGCCCGGTGGCGGCACTTGCGCTTGAATGGTTACCCCGGGAATGCGGCTCATCAGCGTGGTGTAGCGCTCGAAGGTCTTGCGCGTCAGCGGACGCTCGGCCTGGATCTTCGCGGCGAGTTTGTCGAGCAGGCCTTTGACCCGGCCGATGTCGCCCTGCATCTGGATATCGCGCACGTAACCTTCAACCAGCACCACGCGGGCCACGCCGTCATCGAAGTTCTGTTGCGGCAGGAACGCGTAGGACAACAGATAGCCGTCCTGCTGATAGCGGCGGGTAATGTTGCGCGTGCCTTCGATCAGTTCGGCCAGGCTGGCCTGGCGGCCGATCAGGGGCTTGTAGATTTCCGCGAGTTCGTTGAGCGGATAGATCGTGCCGCCTTCGATCTGCACGGTCTTGAGGTTGACCTTGGTTTCCATCAGCAATGGCTGCGCGGCGGTCGCACCCGGGTCCGGCACTTGCAGCGGCGCCGCGCTCGGCCGATAGGCGTCGGCGGGCAGGTTGGGTACGGGGAGGTTGCGGGTGGTTTCGTTGCTGTTGAGAAAACTGGGCAAGGTGTCGGCGAGGGCAGCGGAACTGAGGCTCAGGCACAGCAGGGATGCCAGTACGCGCATAGGACACTCCATGGTCAGAACACAGCACAGGGCAGGTTTTTCCTTAGAAAAAAGGCGGAAGACTCGTGGGAATCTTCCGCCCTCAACCAAGCGTAGGCGCTGTAGGTAAGGCCGTCGAATCGGCCAGGTGCAATTCAGCGTTTGTTGCCGCCCAGCGCGCCGGTAAGGCCGCCGAGTACCCCGCCCAGGCCACCGGTTGCCGTGCCGCCGCCAGTGGCAGTGCCGCTGTTGACCAGACCACCGACCGCTGCCACGGTGCCGCCGACGTTGGTAACCAGACCGCCGACAGCAGTGGTGACCGGATTGTTGGTGGCGGCAATCGCCCCGCCGAGGTTGCCGACTGCGGCGCCCACCTGACTTGTAAGACCAGCGACCGGAGTGCCGAGACCGGTAGCGGCGCCGACCTGTTGAGTCACAGTGGTGACTGCGCTGGTGACCGGATTGAGACCCGCACCGACGGCGGCGCCGACGCTGGCCAGCGGCGAGGTGGTTGCAGTGATCGGAGTGCCCGAGCCACCGAGTACGGTGTTGATCGACGCAATCGTGTTGCCCAGCCCGCCAGCAGTGACGCCGCCGGCACTGACTACACCGCTGGTGCTGCCGGCATTCAGACCGCTGCCGACGTTGACCACCGCACCCCCGACGGTTTGCAGCAGGCCGGTACCGCCGAGGCCACCACCGATGCCGCCGATGCCGCCAGTACCCGAGCCAGTGCCATTGGATACCAGGCCGCCCGCTTTGCCGACCGCCGTGCCGGTGTTGCTCAGGGCGCCGCCGAGGGTGTTGGTCAGGGCATTGCCGCTGCCTGCGTCGGTAACTTTGCCGCCGAGGCTGTTTACCGTTGCGCCGACTTTCGCAATCGTCCCTTTGAGCGGATCACCCAGGCCGGTGGCATCACCGAGTTTGTCGGTGGTGCTTTCGACCATGGCGATCACCGGCACCAGACCGCTGCCGACCTTATTGGTCAACTGGCTGGTCGGTCCGCTGGTCAGTGAGGTGTTGAGGGTGTCGCCAAGCATGGTGACTTTTTCACCGATGCCATCGACCAGCGGCGCCACCCGGGTGACTACACCGCCAACGACGGGAACGCTACGGGTCGCGGTGTTCAGTTTGACGCTGAGGTCCGACACGCCGTCGCCAACATCGGAAACCACGCCGCCAACCGAGGCGACGGTGGTGGTCAGGCCATTGGGGTCAGTGGCCAGTTTGCCGATGCCATCAGTGACGCCATCGCCCAAGGTGCTGACCACGTTGCCGGTGGTGTTGGCCACGCTTTGCACGATGCCGCCAGCGACCGGAACAGTGCTCAGCGAATCGCCGATCTGGCCGACGCCATCGCCGACACCGCTGACGGTTTTGCCGACATCCTGAACAAGTGTTGTGGTCACCAGCGAAGGTGCAGCGGGATTGGTCGGGGTGGTGGGATCGGTCGGGTCTGTCGGATTGGTTGGATTGGTCGGATCGGTGCCACCGCCGGTACCGCCGGTGCCACCAGTGCCGGCAGTATCGCCGCCGGTTCCGCCGCCCGCACCACCGCTGCCATCGGTGCCCGCCGTGCCGTCCGCCGTCGAGCTGCCCGAACTGCTGCGATGACCGCCACCGCCGCTGCTGCAGCCGACGAGGCCGACCGAAAGAATCAGTGCCAGCGCGATTGCCGATTTGGACCACATCACTTGAGTTTTCATGATTGAGATTCCTGCACCTGTCACAACGTTACGTTGCCTTCGATGGCTCGCCGATCTGTCGTCGGCGATGCCTCGTCCGTGGCTGTAATCTCAGTGGAGGGCAGGTTTTTCACCATTCTCAAGTTGGTATTAACCCCTTTATATAGAGGGCTCGGCGCTATGCCGAAGGACTAATACCCAGGTAATAAACGGGCAAAAAAAAGCCTTGAAATTCAAGGCTCGGTTTTTTCCAAAGCGGCGGGCAGGGCGCGGAAAAACTTAAGTGATATATACACAATTAACGGGTTTTTCCGCCCCGCCAGATCAGGCGATCGGTTGCCACTGACCGACCATATGTTCCAGGTCGCCGGCACCGACCAGGCGCAGTTCACCGCTGGAGCCCGCGGCACTGGCCAGCAATGTCACTTCACTGGGCAGGCGCACCGGTTTGCGAAAGTGCACGGCGATTTCCAGATTGGCTTTGGGCAGGTGATCGGAGAGTGCCGCCAGTGTCCGTGCCTTGTTCCACAGTCCATGGGCGATCGCGGAGGGGAAGCCGAACAGTTTGGCGCTCGCCGCACTGAGGTGAATCGGGTTGTAGTCGCCGGAGACTTTCGCATACTGGCGACCGATATCGGCCGGTGCAGTCCAGCGCGTCACTTCGAGCAAATCCTGTGACGGCTGCCAGTCCTGTGCCAGCGCCTCGCCCTCGAGTTTTACCCCGCGACAGAGCATCCGGCTTTCGGCTTCCCACAGCGGCCCGAGCTGATCGTCGAGGGTGGTCAACAGATCGAACGTCGCGCCCTTGGCATGTGGTTGCAGGTTGTGCACGCGCACGCTGACTTGCGCGCGACTGATCGCGCCCATCGGCCGCAGCACGCGGATGCGGTTGCTCAGGTGAATCAGCCCCAGCAGCGGGAACGGAAAATCCCTGGCCGTGAGCAATTGCATCTGCAAGGCGAAGGCAAGGATGTGTGGATAGGTCGGCGGCAGCAGGCCGTCATCGACGAAACCGCAGACTTTGCGATAGGCCGCCAGCCGTTTGCCGTCGATATCGACCCAGCAGCGCAGGCCGCTGTCTGGCAGTTGCGTACCGGTGATTTTGCGTCGCGTCGCTGCGCGCGAGTACAGCGCGGGCAGACTCGGTTCGCGATCCAGCGTGTGCCATTCGATGCTCATATTTATGCCCCCAGCACGCTTTGCCCGCAGACCCGCAGCGCCTGGCCGGTGAACGCGCCCGTGCCCGGTTGCGCCAGCCACGCCACGGCTTCGGCGACGTCTTGCGGCAAACCGCCCTGGCCCAGCGAACTCATGCGCCGCCCGGCTTCGCGCAGGCCGAACGGAATGTGCGCAGTCATTTGCGTTTCGATGAAACCGGGGGCGACGGCGTTAATGCTGATGCCGCGTTCCAGCAGCGTCGGCGCCCAGGCCTGGGCCAGACCGATCAGGCCAGCCTTGCTCGCCGCGTAATTGGTCTGCCCGCGATTGCCGGCGATGCCGCTGATCGAGGCGAGCAGGACTACCCGTGCGTTGTCGCGCAGGGTGCCGCTGTCGAGCAGCGCCTTGGTCAGCACTTGCGGCGCGTTGAGGTTGACGGCCAGCACCGCGTCCCAGAATTCCGGGGTCATGTTGGCCAGGGTTTTGTCACGGGTGATGCCGGCGTTGTGCACGAGGATGTCGAGGCCGTCGGGCAGCTGTTCGATCAATTGGGTGGCGGCGTCATCGGCGCAGATATCGAGGGTGATCGCCCGGCCGCCGAGGCGCGCGGCAAGGGCCTCAAGGTCGGTCTTGGCTGGCGGTACGTCGAGCAGAATCACCTCGGCGCCATCGCGGGCGAGGGTTTCGGCAATCGACGCGCCGATGCCGCGCGCGGCACCGGTGACCAACGCTTTGCGTCCGGCCAGTGGGCGCGTCCAGTCAGTCACTGGCGTGGCGCACGCGGTCAGGCGAATCACCTGGCCGGAAACGAAAGCGCTTTTCGGCGAAAGGAAAAATCGCAGCGGGCCTTCCAGTTGATCTTCGGCACCCTCGCCGACGTAGATCAACTGCAAGGTGCCACCGCCGCGCAGCTCCTTGGCCAGCGAACGCGAAAAGCCTTCAAGTGCCCGTTGTGCGCTGGAGGCGAAAGGATCGCCCAGGCTTTCCGGCGCGCGGCCGAGGATCACCAGATGCGCGCTATGGTCGAGATTCTTCATCAATGGCTGGAAGAATTCGCGCAACTGCTTGAGTTGGTCGGTGTGTTGCAGAGCGCTGGCGTCGAACACCACCGCTTTGATTTTCGGCCCGTGGCCGGGGATCCACGCAGTGGCCAGCGAGGGCTCGGTGCCGTAGCTGTAGATCGCATCGGTCAAGCGGTTGGCAAACCCGCTGATCCGTTCGGCCAGCGGCCCGCCACCGATCAACAGGGCGCCCTCGATCGGCCGCAGACGCCCCGCCTGCCAGCGTTCCAGCCGCACCGGCGACGGCAGGCCCAAGGCCCCGACCAGACGATGGCCGAAGGATGAGTTGGCGAAGTCGATATAGCGGTCAGACATGGAACGCTCTCCAGAAGTTGGGGTTCAAAGTGTGGACTGCCTACGGCAATCAATCGTTCGATCGGCGCAATAAGGCCTACGCTTGAACACTCAGGTTTAGCAGGTCTTGCAGATAAATGCGGTTCATGTGGGAGCGAGCCTGCTCGCGAAAGCGCCGTATCAGACGCTGAAGTGGCTGAATGTGCCGGCCTCTTCGCGAGCAGGCTCGCTCCCACAGGGATTGGGCAAATTTCGACCATTTGGAACAGGAGTTATCCATGACCCAGCTGCGCCGCGTCGCGATCATCGGCGGTAACCGCATCCCTTTCGCCCGCTCCAACGGGCCGTACGCCACGGCCAGCAATCAGGCGATGCTCACCGCCGCGCTGGAAGGCCTGATCGAACGCTACAATCTGCACGGCCAGCGCATCGGCGAAGTGGTGGCGGGCGCGGTGCTTAAATTGTCACGGGATATGAACCTGACCCGCGAATGCGTGCTTGGCTCGCGCTTGTCTCCGATGACACCGGCCTATGACATCCAGCAAGCCTGCGGCACCGGTCTGGAAGCGGCGCTGCTGGTGGCCAACAAGATCGCCCTTGGCCAGATCGACTGCGGCATTGCCGGCGGCGTCGACACCACTTCCGATGCGCCGATCAGCGTCAGCGAAGGCCTGCGCAGGATTCTTCTGCAGGCCAACCGCGCCAAGAGCACCGGCGACAAACTGAAAACCCTTTTGCAGTTGCGGCCCCAGCATCTGATTCCCGAATTCCCGCGCAACGGCGAGCCACGCACTGGCCTGTCGATGGGCGAGCACTGTGAGCTGATGGCGCAGACCTGGAATATTCCTCGCGAAGAACAGGATCAACTCGCCTTTGAAAGCCACCACAAACTCGCCGCTTCCTACAGCGAAGGCTGGCACAACGATCTGATGACGCCGTTCCTCGGCCTGACCCGCGACAACAATCTGCGCCCGGACCTGACCCTGGAAAAACTCGCCACGCTAAAACCGGCGTTTGAGAAAAGCGCCAAGGGCACGCTGACGGCGGGCAATTCTACGCCGCTCACCGATGGCGCTTCGGTGGTGTTGCTGGGAAGTGAGGAATGGGCCAAAGAGCGCGGCTTGCCGATCCTCGCTTATCTGCGGGACGGCGAGGCGGCGGCGGTGGATTTCGTCAACGGTGCCGAGGGCCTGCTGATGGCGCCGGTGTACGCCGTGCCACGCTTGCTGGCGCGCAACGGCCTGACCTTGCAGGATTTTGATTACTACGAAATTCACGAAGCCTTCGCCGCGCAGGTCTTGTGCACGCTCAAGGCCTGGGAAGATCCCGAATATTGCGAAACCCGCTTGGGGCTCGACGCGCCGCTGGGTTCGATTGATCGCAGTCGACTTAACGTGAAGGGCAGTTCGCTGGCGGCGGGGCACCCGTTTGCTGCGACGGGCGGGCGCATTGTCGCGAATCTGGCCAAACTGCTGGATGCGGCGGGCAAGGGCCGGGGTCTGATCTCGATTTGTGCAGCGGGCGGGCAGGGTGTCACCGCGATTATCGAACGCTAAGCAGTATTCCAATGTGGGAGCGAGCCTGCTCGCGAAGGCGTCGTGTCAGTCGCCATCATTCTCTGCTGACAGAGCGCTTTCGCGAGCAGGCTCGCTCCCACAGGGGCTCCGGTGCATGTGCATGTCAGATTCTGTCGCAAATGCCCTTGCCGGCCGATACCAATCAATGCCACGGTCTCGGCTATGATTTGCCCGGGTCGCTGCGATTGATCCGGCACAGTGTGTGCATCCTCAAGGTTCACAGGTCGGCAACCCCTCCCCGTCGGGCGAGGATTGCCGTATAACGAGTGACATTCGCGTGTTTGGTAATAAAGGACCCACAATAAAAGCTGATGAAGACTCCAAAA
>Ga0182006_1002288_pt1 | contig 10584 bp, 12 predicted proteins | sample Sormic07211104_1_FD_123022 | JGI IMG/M metagenome (GOLD analysis project Ga0182006, IMG submission 123022) | Rhizosphere microbial communities from Sorghum bicolor, Mead, Nebraska, USA - 072115-104_1 MetaG | ecosystem: Host-associated > Plants > Roots > Rhizosphere | place: USA: Nebraska...
ATGAAAGAAAGCGTGTGACGGAACGTCCTGAACGGTATCCTACTACCAACGAGTCAGCTGCCTTAACCACGCTTTCTTCAAACCTAACAAATCATATCATTAGATTAAATTAAATATACGACGTATCAGTTTAAGCAGGTTCTGGGTAGGTTCACCTCCAGAAAACTCAAAATACTTGCCTGCCTTCTCACTCATGTGTACGATTTCGTATTCTGCGTTTACCACTACCGATGGTGGTGCATATTGCTCCAGCATTTTTTGGTGAAGGTCGCCAAAAGAGATGCGCCGGGGCCGGTTTTCGCTTTCATCAGGCTTTTGCAGCGGATCATTTCTAAGAAAGTGGAACTGGGGTACCGACTCGGGTATTGGGTAACTGCGGGGGGTAACTTCCCTTGCCTGAAAAATATGGCTGTCGCGGTTATAGATTGAATAGAGGTCGCTGGCGCCATCTACCGATTCGGAGGTGCCAAGGAAAAGATATCCTTTAGGCCTTAAGGCAAAATGGAACGTTTCTGTTACCCTTTCCTGGGCAGTGCCGTTCAGGTAGATCAGCACATTCCGGCAGGCCACCAGGTCGAGTTTGGAAAAAGGCGGGTCCTTTAAAAAGTTATGCTGGGCAAAAAGTACCATTTCCCTAATCTCCCTGCGCACCCGGTAACCATCGCCATCCCGGGTAAAAAACCGCCGCAGGCGGTCTTGCGATACATCTGCTGCATCATTAAGGGTATATAACCCTTCCCGTGCTGTTCCTATGGCCGATTCATCAATGTCGGTGGCAAAGATCTGCACCTTAGGGGCATCAAATGTCCTGAGGGCATGCTCTGTACACAGCATCGCCAACGAATAGGCTTCTTCCCCTGTAGCACAACCTGCGACCCAGATCCGTACCTGGTCTGCAGATGTTTTGCCAGCAAAGATCCCCGGTATCACATCCTGTTCAATGCAGTCAAAGGCTTTGGGATCCCGAAAGAAATTGGTCACCGAAATTAAAAGGTCTTTTAAAAGCGCAGTTGTTTCATCAGGATTCCTATGCAGAAAGGCCGTATAGGAAGGCAAGTCAGGAAGGCTGTGTACATTGATGCGCCGCTCGATACGCCGCAACAGTGTTGGTCTTTTATAATTAGAAAAATCATGGCCGGTACGTACCCTGAGCTGTGTGAAAATATCCCGGAGGGCCTGTTGTTGCGGCTCTGGCCTTTTTTCCGGTTCTTCAATAATCTCTATTGTGCCCATGCTGTCACGGTAGGCAATAATACGGGCCGGGATCTCCCCCACGTTAAGCACCTCATCAACCAGATCGGTCGCAATGGCATTACGGGGCATTTCGTTAAATTCAGCTTCACGGGGACTCTGCACATAGGTTGCCCCGCCACGCTCTTTAATCCGCTTAAGGCCCATAGAGCCATTAGCACCAGTGCCCGATAAGACTACGCTGATGGCCCTGGGCCCATGTTGATCTGCAAGGGTCCTAAAAAAAATATCTACCGGTGCCCTGCGTTCCTCGATATGGATGTTGGCCAGCACGGCAATGGATTCGCCTTCGATTTTAAGGTGACGGTCGGGCGGAACAACGTAAATATGGTCAGGTTTGATGATTGTCTTAACGGTTACCTGCGATACGGGGATCTGGGTTTCCTGCTGAAGCACTGCTGCCAACTGGCTATCATGATCGGGGGAGAGATGCAGGATAACAACATAGGCCATATTAGAGCCGGCAGGCACTTTTCGAAAAAACTCCTGCATGGCCTGAATACCACCGGCAGATGCCCCAATACCGACAATCAGAAAACCGTTTGCCTTTTGCTGCAACTGCGCCACCAGCGATGATTTACCTTGGGGTTCAACACCTTTTTTCATATAATCGACAAAGAATAGATAATGTAAGTTATAATTTGTTTTAAATTGGTAGCGTAAGTCCTATAAAGGATTTATCCACCAGCTTCCGCGTCTTCCACAAGTTTAATATTGCTCAACAGTTCATGGCCGTGTACAGCCTTACGTATCAGATCCGACCGCTCTCCTGCCTCTTTTGCTTTCTTGAAAGAAACGGCGGCCAGTTTGGGCAGATTGGCATCGGCATAATGATCTCCGATATGGTTCATCAGCAAGATACTTTCATCCATGCTCCTGATCGCACTGTACAGGCTGTCTTCAATCTTTTCTGTTACGCTGGCCATGAGTGTATCTGCAGAGTAGGCATGTCCGGTATGGCAGCGAAACGTGAGAGGTCGCCATCCATGATCCTCGACAGCACCCCGTGGCATTCGGGGCAGGTAAATGGAGAGAGCACGCCGATATTAAATGAACCCTGTTTCAGCGCATTTTCCTCGGCAGCAATGTTAATCTCAATTTTTGTTTTCTCATCCTTCATAACCTCTGTATTTGGGCTAATCTCTTGTGAAGATAACCTGGTCAGTAGCCTTGCAATATCCGCAACCGGCACGCAATAATCAACATCTACTTCCCGCAGCGCATTCTCCGGCATTGAAGCCACTTCTGCATCTGCAGGATCCTGCACAACGGTAAGGCCACCGCTAGATTTAATCCGCCACAAGCCTGCAGTTCCATCATCAAGGCCGCCAGATAAGACTACTCCGATTACCCTTGCCCCGTAAGTATATGCTGCTGAACGGAACAGTGGGTCTATCGCTGGGCGGAACCTGTTTTCTTTGGAGCCATGGGTCACCCGCACGTGACCTTCTTCAATTAGTAGATGATGGTCTGGCGGCGCAACATAGATGCGGTTGGGCAGAATAGGTTCCTTATCGTAAGCATTGGCAGCCTTAATTACACCCAGTTTGTTCAAAACCTCTGGCAATATGCCCCGTACATTTGCACCCATGTGCCAGACAATAAAAATCGAAGCACCCAGATCTGGTGGAAGGTGCTGCACAATCTTTTAAATGCTTCAAAACCTCCAGTAGATCCACCGATCACTATAATGTTCCTCTTTTCCATAATGCACAATTTTGCCTGTTTATATACCGGGTAAGGTAAAGGTAGGTATTTATCTATTGGATGGTTATATATTGTTGATTAATGCCAATTCTTGATCTTGAATGGCTTAATTCTACACTTGAACAACTGATAACGGGGTATTGCCAAGCTTGGGTTATTCAGGTATTCGCCCTCAAAAAAGCTTTAATTACTACCGCCTGAGACAACCAGCTTCAGTTAAAAAAACTTATACCAATGTCCTGGGCTAAGAAAACAAAAGGTTATTTGATCACCAATATGGTACCATCGTTTTTTATCTTGTAATAATACTGCTTCTCCCGGTCATAATGCAAAACCTCCACACTTTCTACAGTTCCGGACTTTCCGGTATTATCATAAATCTGATCGCCTGCGCTTACTTCTTCGAGATCTTGCGTGGGTGTGAGCGGTGTTACCTTTTTCATTGTCTCGGATTTTAATGAAAACAAGATATTCCGTTAAGAGTTTTGAAATCAGAGGATCTAATACTTCCGGTCTTGTTTGGTTGGCCGATTATTTCTTTGACTTGCGTTGGTGTATTGGCATTAAAATGCTACGGACAAATGCCATTAGCAGCTAAGCAAAAGCATCAGCATCAGCACAACAGAAAAAAGTATCATTAAACGGGACGAGCAGTTCTACGCATATGGCAGCCGATAGTCACGCTAACCTCGAATCCTCACTCATTCTTCGCTCTGGGCGCTATACTTATACCGGGTTTAGGAACGGGGAGCCGGGCATTTTAGCCGCAATACAACTTCCAATAGCAACAGAAACTTGAGTAATTAAATGGGATTGCAATTATAGCTCCAGGTTTACAAAAAATCGGGACTAAATAAAAAGCCCCACGAACATTAAACAAATGTTACAGACGTTGCTTTCCTAAAAATAAACCTGAAAGCACTAAATTGACAGATACAATTATTGGATCTTCAGCCTTGGAGAATCTGCACCCGGTTATCAAACCATTGTGTGTCTACATCCTATATCAAAAGTTCTTAATCCAGTCTTGCTTAAAAGGCCAGACCATTCAACAGTGTACCACTGTGATCGGTGAATAATTCAGTACGGCAATATCAACAGCCCTAAGTGAGCCGTCACGGAAACAAATGTCGAAGGTTACCAGATCTTCCCTACCAGGTATAGATATATTATTCTTTAAAGAAAATATAATGCGATCCCCATTGGAATCACTAATGAGACCTACGCCTGCTTTCCTGTTAATGGAAAGAACTTTACCAATTCTCATATTTCATTTTGTTGGGTAACAAATTTAGCCAAATTGAGAAACCGGAAGCACTGACGAGAAAAGTCAGGTACTTTTTTGTGCAAAAAAGGGTATTTCTCCTACCCAAAAGACAGTATACCATTGCCATAGGTTCTAGCTGCCATTATTCAGCCGAAATTGAACAGAACCCGTCTATAAAGAAGCGACTATCGAAATGCAATCAAGAGATTAATCGCCGAGTAAATACCAGCCTGCAGCAAATTTCCGCTCAGCAAATGTTTGTCGAAATTAATCACAGACGACAAATGCCCGGCAGTGGCCAGCCGTTAAAAACGGAAAGCAAATTGGGCAAAAGGCATGGTGAAATACGTGAATGGGCGAAAAAAATACGCAATTTTAGCCAAAAGCTTTGATTGCTAGGGATGGTTTTGTATTTTACTGTTTAAACTGTCCATTATTTCCAATAAACCGGAGCCTATAACTTTCCCACTATGAATTTACTGAATAAGCCTGGAACTGGAGAGCCCTTGAGAGTTATACTTGCAGAGGACCATCCGGTGGTCCGAAACGGGATCCGGATGCTCATCGATGCCGAACCAGATATGACCTAGTCGCGGAAGCGGCAGATGGGGAATCCGTGGTAAACCTGTTGGCGGCCGGAACGTCGGCAGATATTGTGATTTCGGACATTAATATGCCAATCATGGACGGGTATGCACTTTTTGAACATATTAAAGCGTCCGGTCTTTCAATCAAGACCATTGTATTATCGATGCTTGATACCGAACAACATATCGAAAAGGCATTTCAGGCAGGATGTTCTGGTTACCTTACAAAGGCCGTTGAACCTGCTGAACTTATTTTTGCCCTCAGGCAGGTAGCTACGGGAAAAAAATATCTTTGTTCCAGTACTATTGAAAAGATAGTTACAAACCGGTCTTTTAAGACAGAAATGGCAGCCGGACCAGAAAAGCTTCCGGTGTTCTCTGAGCGCGAACTTCAGGTCCTGGAACTTATATCCCAGGGAATGACAACCCTGGAAATTGCAGATAAGGTATTTCTTAGCAAGCGGACTGTAGAAGGCCATCGGCAGAGCCTAATGGAAAAGGGTCAAGGAATACCGCTGTACTTATTAGGCTTGCCGTGGTGCATGGACTGGTTCACTGATTATCTATAAGATAACACGGTAGCCTTGTGCACGGCCGAGAGCCCATATGTACCGATTATCTAAAAAATGAGTACTTAAATTAGCTACCACGTATTTGCAGCAATCTAAAAAGCGCGAAGTACCCGAATTTGGCAAATATCATTTCTCTGGCAACAATTGTGTTAAATTAGCATATAGAAATCAAACCTGAAATCCTATGTCTAAAATACTGGTATTGGATGATGATCTCAGTAATGCTGAGGTGATCCAATTGGTGCTGGAAAGCGAAGGCTTCGAAGTCGAGCGCATCTGCAATTCACACCTACTCAATTCATCGATCAAATGTTTTTGTCCGGACCTGATTTTAATGGATATCCTTTTGGATGCTAACGATGGGCGCAACATTTGCAATAAACTCAAGGGGGACAACCGTACCAGGAATATCCCTGTTATGCTGATCACCGCAATGCTTGATTCGCAGGTAGGGGACATTCCCTGTCATGCCGATGCGGTAATGTTCAAGCCATTTGAATATATGAAGCTGGCAAATAAGGTAAGGGGGTTGTTACGTCAAAGCAGCCTACGCGCAGAAGCCCGCAATTGAACTCCACATATCATCATCGCCAGTGGACTGGGATCATTCCTTCAGGCCCCAGCGGTGGCTGGCTATCGCAGAATGGTATCAGGAGCGCAACTCATTATACAGAATTAGGCAAATCTAATTTTATGTTAGCTAGAATTTGACTTCTAGATAAGACTCAGAGTACCCTTTTGCAGATCCTTCCCGATCTCCATATTTAGACTGTAGAATATTTGTAAAAGTGCTGTAGTATCAGTTGCATGGTGTTTTCCTCTGGGCATCACAACGCACAGGGGTGCTACTGCAAAGAAAACTACAGGTAGTGACAATGTTCAGGATGAAAAACCATACATCGCAAACCTAGTGTAGAGACAAACATTACACTGATCTATACCTTCTCACCGATGTGAAAACCACACTTCCATGGCCAAACTGAAATTTGTCCGCAAACAACATTCCAACGGATCAAACAATTTTGATCCGTATAGGTCCCTTGATCCGTTCAATGTCAACAGGCTTCCCGTTTTGGGTGATGACAACCCTGCCCTGTTTATGGAGATCAATAGCCACATCACGCACCGCTTTCATTTGGTTGCGCCAGTTTTGCGGAAATAACAGACGGGCGATTTCGGATGGGCATGTGCTCTTACAGGGCCCGCGTTTTGTGGCAAGGGATAAAACGGCGTTTAGGATATCTGCCTGCTGTGTTTGAAGAGATATAAGGATTTTCATTTTAGAATATATAAGTGCAACATGATATATTATGTCATTTTGATTCCTTTTTATCAGCGGATAGCACCATCCCAAATGACGTAATAAAAGGCTTGCCCTTTTAATCCTTTTCGCAATGCTGCCTCAGCTGCTTAGGACCCTGGGGCCATATATAGGCAGTAGTCTGCTTTTTCCAACCAAGGGTCTTATAGAACCGATCGGCTCCCGGGGCAGCACTAAGGTTGACAAAATGATAATTTTCCAACTGGCTGTTCAGCGCCATGACCAGGTAGCTGCCCAGCCCCTGTCCCTGATAGGCTGGGTCTACCACTACATCGGCCAGCATGGCATAATACCTTCCATCACCTATAACCCTGCCGAAAGCGATGATCATTTCCCCCTTATAGATAAAAAGCGTAGAGGTGCTCATCTTGAAAGCCTTTTCTATCTCTTCTGCTAAGCGGTGTTTCCAGTTAATTTCCTGAAAGAGTTGGAGTACACGTTGCCAATCTATGCTGGTTAAATCTGGGTTTACCTGGTAATTGTATGCAGGATGTTTTTCTGGTAATATCATTTCTATTTGGTGAATACTATGTAAGGATAAAATGAACTATTAATGATTGCATTTAGAAAACGGGGATAAAACAATGGTAAATTTATTGATTAAGGGCTTTAACAACCGGCAACTACGGCATAACGCAACAACGGGATAAAGCTTTGGAATGGCCACCGCCTTTTCTGTGAGGAAAGTAGGCTTGTTTTATTGGATGGAGGATAATCTCCGTTGTACCAGGGCATAATATCGATTTTTATATGATCAGTTGATGCCTATTATTTTAAAATAGACATCATCTTTCTTTTTAATGATTAGATCCAGGTGCTCTTCAAAATCTACCAGGTTGTGCACCTCGTTTTTTAAAAATGTGCTGAATATTTCCAGGTCAGCGGTTGGGTTTATTATGACTTCGAGTGTTTCGCTGCTTTTCCATTTGGTCTGGATGATTTCGCCATAAGCGCCCTGGAGCATTTGGTCTTCGGTAGTCCATTGCATCCCCCGGTTGTGGTGCTGCCACATGGTGCCAAGAAAAGCATCATCCAGGTTTACGCTGTAACATCCGCCGCTGCTTTCTACAATAGCACGTTTAATCCCATCATCTGTGGGTATGTCAAAAACGTATCTTTCCATATTCAGGTTTGCTGTGGGTTCCATTTCCATTTTATTCATTATTGATTAAACGCTTGTTTAGCCCGGTCTAAGGATGAAGTTTGATTGGCAGCATACAGTTTTAATGGGATGTTAACCGGGTCAAAGTCAATGGTTCCTTTCCATATTGCTCATATTTCTTCGTTTAAGTCTTTGTTTATCTCATGCGGGTGATGCGCCTCGATCTCATCGGCCAGTAAATGCAGTAACTTTTCAGGAAGTTTAGCCGGATTTTGGCAGAGGTGCAGGTAATTATACGGATCGGGCTCAAAGCTGGCGACCAATTTACCGTGTTGAAATACTTTTACCTTACAGCTTTCTCCATTCTGGTGCAGGTACTCACCAACTTCAAAATGATGGATCTCTTCATCCAAACTTATACTGATCTGATAGTTTTCCATAGTATTTGTTGTATGTATTAAACAATAAAAAAAGCAGCTTGGTTTTAGGGTTTCGGGTGTGTTAATGAAATCGCTGTTTTTACCTGGTTTCAAAAACCAATTTCGCCAATTACGGTTAGCTTAATACAGCTTACAATTTGTTATGAAAAATACGATCAATAAAGAAGAAGATATTGAACTGGAAAAATTCATTGCAGCGCAGGAGCGGGATTACGCAACGGCGCTAAACGAAATCAGCAGCGGCAGAAAGCAATCGCACTGGATGTGGTATATATTTCCACAGATCCAGGGGCTTGGATTTTCCGATATTGCAAAACATTATGCTATCTGCGATCTTAAACAGGCAGCTGATTATTTAGCTCATCCGGTGCTTGGAACCAGGTTAATAGAGATTTCGAGAAAGCTGTTAACCCACAAAGAGCTGAGTGCAAAGGATATTTTTGGCAGTCCCGATGATTTGAAATTACGCTCATGCATGAGTTTGTTCGCTGCCGTACTGGATGCGCCTTCAATATTTCAGCAGGTGCTGGATCAATTTTTTTCGGGTGAAAAAGATTCAAAAACACAACGGATTCTGGAGCTACAGGCTTGTGGTTGACAGCTGCCGGCATAAATTAGGAAAGTTAGCCAAAGGTTTCCCTCGCTTTAGCAATTGCAGCGGCCATATCGATACCCTCACCTAAAACACCTGTAAACAGATCACCTGTTTCTCTCAGCCTATCGGGCGAGTTGTGGATGGTAAAATGACGCATGGTTAAGCCTGGCTTTACCTCATCCCAGGTAAGCGGCATGGAAACGGTAGCGCCTGGCTTTGGCCTGAGGGAATATACGCCCGCAATTGTGGCACCCGGCCTGTTCTGTAAAAAATCAAGATACATCTTACCTTTGCGATTAGAGATCATTCTTTCCAGCGTGGTATAAGTAGGCAGTTCACGGTGGACTAGCTTCACGACCACCTGTGCAAACAGTTGGGATTGATCGTAAGTATATTTTGCACCCAGGGGCACATAGATATGGATTCCGGTAGATCCGGAAGTTTTTGGATAAGAGGGAACGCCCATCCCATCTAATACCGATTTGGTTACACGAGCCGCTTCAATTACCTGTTCGAATGTATTTTTATCAGGATCAAGATCAATTACGCAATAATCGGGATTATCGGGTGAAGCGACACGGCTAAACCAGGGGTTCATTTCAATACAGCCTAAAGTGGCCATCCATAATAGCGTTGCGCGGTCATGCCCTAGCAAGTATTCTTTCTCCTCCCCTTTTTCGTTGGTATGCGGCATAGTGTGCGCCCATTCAGGAGCAGTTTCTGCCACGTTTTTCTGGTAGAAACTCTGGCCATGGATGCCGCCCGGAAATCTGTTCAGCGACATTGGCCGGTCTACCAGGTAAGGGACCATATAGGGTGCTACTTTATCATAATAATTGAACATGTCCCTTTTGCTGATCCCATCCTCTGGCCAGTAAATCTTGTTCAGATGGGTAAACCTGATCAGTTGTCCGTCGATTTTTTTCTCTACCGTTTCAGCTTTGCCTTCAAGTAGTGGTTTTTCGGGCATCTTGCGTTTAAGGCCTGTTTGTTTTATTGTTTTTTTAGGGTTGTTTTTGGGTGAATTATTTTCTGCTTCCATTTCTTGAGTTTGATGATCGGCCTCTTTTATTATTTCGTTGGTAACTGTAGCGATTTCCAGTATAACATCTTGTGGATCTTTATCCTCCCGCAATCCCTTGAAGGAAGCCTGGCGTAGCTTTCCATCCCGGCTGATTTCGGCAAACTCTACCTCACACACCAGTTCGGGAGATAACCAAGTTGGTTTTGCGCCTAATCTGCGCGGGCGGAACCTGGAGGGTTCATCCACATCCGGTTCGATATCGAAAGGGCATGTTGTGGTTTCCAGCGGAGCAAAACGTTTCATCAGCGCTTTCTGCATCACATCATTAAAGCCTGTGCCCACCTTACCGATATAACACAGCACACCTGAAGCGTTATACACACCAACCGCCAAAGCGCTGAAATACTTACCGGAATCTTCGTTTCGGGTGTAACCAGCAATAACTACTTCCTGGCGGAGTTTAGCTTTAACTTTCAGCCAATCGCGGGAGCGGATATCTCCGGTATAGGTGCTATCGGCTTTTTTGGCAATAATGCCTTCAAGCCCCATGCGTTTAGCAGTTTGATAAAAGGCCTCGCCATCTGCATCGAAGAATTGACTGACTCGTATTGTTCCGTCGGCCTTGGGCAATGCTGCTTGCAGAATAGCCCTTCTCTCTTTCAAGGTATAGGCGGTTAGCAATTTTTTATTGTACCATAAAATATCGAACACATAAAAT
>Ga0182006_1002289_pt1 | contig 10583 bp, 14 predicted proteins | sample Sormic07211104_1_FD_123022 | JGI IMG/M metagenome (GOLD analysis project Ga0182006, IMG submission 123022) | Rhizosphere microbial communities from Sorghum bicolor, Mead, Nebraska, USA - 072115-104_1 MetaG | ecosystem: Host-associated > Plants > Roots > Rhizosphere | place: USA: Nebraska...
CACGCCGACCAGGCCCAGCACGAAGGCCCCGGTACGCACCAGGCTCAGCCGTTCGCCCAGCAGCAGGAAACCGAACATGGCCGTGAAGATCGGTGCCAGCGAATTCATGGTGGCCATGTAGGCTGAGGGAATGTGCAGCGCCGACCAGGCAAACAGCGCGAAGGGCAGCGCGGTGTTGAAGATGCCGATCACCAGGTAGGGCAGCCAGTTGCGGCGCCACTGCAGCGGCACCCCGCGCATGCGGGCAAAGGCCAGCAGCGACAGCGTGGCCAGCGAAGCACGGCCGAAGGTGGTCAGCATGGGGCCGAAGACCGGAGCGGCGATGCGCATGAGCATGAAGCTGGTGCCCCAGATGGCAGCCAGCAGCAACAGCTTGGCAATGTTGGAGGAAGACATGGGCGTGGGCGGCAGGTATGGCCAGTGGGAGGTCGATTGTACGGCCACTTCCTCGAGCCGTCCCGGTACAGTTGGCAGCTTTGTACCGGGCCACTTGACCGCAGCGCAACAGTCACCGGGGAGAATGAGGAAGAACTGTGCATGGCACCGTACCGGGCCACCTGCTAGGCTTGCCAGCCTGACACTTACTGTACGGGAGCCTGCATGCTGACGATCTACGGCCGTGACAATTCCATCAACGTACGCAAGGTCCTGTGGGCCTGCAGCGAGCTGGACATTGCCTTCGAGCGGCAGGACTGGGGTATTGGTTTCAAATCGACCAGCGAGCCGTCTTTCGTTGCCATGAATCCCAATGCGATGGTGCCGGTGATTGATGATGATGGCTTCGTCCTGTGGGAGTCCAACAGCATCCTGCGCTATCTCGCCGGGCAATACGGTGACGGTGCGCTGTATCCGAAGGAACCGCGTCTGCGCGCGCGCATCGACCAGTGGATCGACTGGCAGGCCAGCGACCTCAACCGCAGCTGGAGCTATGCCTTCATGGCGCTGGTGCGCAAGTCGGCCGAGCATGGCGATGCGCAGCAACTGGCGGCTTCCATCGCCGGCTGGACACGCTTCATGCAGGTGCTGGAGCAACAGTTGCAACACAGTGGTGGATTTGTCGCGGGGCCTGCATTCACGCTGGCTGATATTCCGGTCGGGCTGTCGGTCAATCGCTGGTTCGGCACGCCCCTGGAGCATGCGCCCTTGCCGGCCGTGGCAGCTTATTACGAGCGCCTCAGCGAGCGGTCCGGGTTCCGTGCCTACGGCCGCAACGGCATGGCCTGATGGCGGCGGGCGCGGTACACTGCGGCCTTGCGCATGCGCGCCCATTTCCGTCCTGCAGGTTCACCATGGCCACCCGAAAGAAAAAACTGCTCTTCCTTGCCGCCTTCCTTGGCTGTCTGCTGCTGGCCAGCGTTCCCTTGTGGACTTTGCTGTTTTACTGATTTGTTTTGATTGCTTGCGCCTGCCTCGAAAAGGTATCAGGCGTTACTAAAAATACTTCCATAAATCGCTCTTCTTTTCTGCCCCATGCGGGCCGACGCGTCCTGCCCCGGCATGATGTGCGGCCTTGCTGCGTCGCTGGCTGAAGGCTTCTTTCGGATTCTCTTCTTCGCGCTGCGGCTGATGTCATCACTGCAGAGGAGGAGCGCATGCCAAAAGCCTTCATCACCATCGGGGACAAGACCAGCCACGGCGGCACGGTCATCTCCGGCGATCTCACTTTCATGGTCCACGGCAAGCCGGTGGCGCGCGTGGGCGACCAGACGGTCTGCCCCCGGTGCCAGGGGACCTTCGCCATCACTACCGGTGCGGGCGACATGTTCTCGCTCGGCGCCGCCGTGGCGCGCCACGGTGATCGCACCGCCTGTGGCGCCACACTCATCGCCAGCCAGGCTACCAGTACGCATGCCGAGGGCCGGATCGCCAGTCCGGAATTCCTGGCCGCTGAGGCCGAGGTAGCCAAGGCCGGCGCCGGGAACGCTGCATCGGCCGATTCCGGCATCTGCCTGAGCTGCATGCGCGATGCTGCCGTCAGCGGCGCCACCCTGCTGGTGCGCAGCTGATGGCCGCCGACGTCATGAAGCGACTGGCCGAGGCCAGGAAGACCATGCCGGCACTGCAGCTGTACGTCCTCGTGGACGGACTGCACTACGAGTCCTGGACGAATGCGGCGCTACGAGAGGCACCCGGCATCATTGCACTTTTTGCCGAGACCGTGGATGCGCATCTGGCCCCCGCCGGGCCCTGGCTGCTGGCGGCCGAGAAGCTGTCCCAAGCGTTGCTGGAGCAGATCAGCCGTTTGGAAGTCATTGCCCCTGCGGTTTCCTGGATCATTGGCCCGCAAGATCTGCAGGGCCTCGCGCAACTATTGCGCTTGTGCATGCAGATGAGCTTGCCCGACGGACGCACTGCAGTGCTGCGTTTTTGGGATCCGCGTGTGTTGGCCGCAGCAGCGCGTGACCTGAAGGCAGCGCAGCGCCACACGCTCTTCGGCCACCTGTTTGAATGGCACCTGCTGCTCGATGGCCGCCGGGTTCACATCGGGAGGCCGACATGATTCGTCTCGATGAAGACGACCTGGCGCGTTTGCGTGCACGTGATACCGAACACTTCATTGCTGCCGTGGCCGACCAGTTCCTCTCCGAGCGTGGCGACCTGCAGCGCGTGCCGGGCCGCAGCGAGGTGATCCGGCGCATGCGCGAGGCCTATGAGCATGGTTTGTCGCTGGGCTTCGGTGCGTTGTCCCACCTGATCTACATGATGTATCTGTCGGCCGATTGGCCGGGCCTGTTCCGTCGCCCGGGCACCGTGCGCTATCTTCGCCGGCCGGGTGCCACGCCCGAACAAAGGCTCGATGACATGATCGCCGTCCTGCACAAGCTGGCCGCGCCGCAAGATGGGGAGCGCAAATCATGATCGCTCCCGTCGTGGCGGTACCGCTGATCAGCAGCGAGATTCTTGGATGGATAGGGCTGGGTGCGTCGGCGGCCGCAGTCGGTACCGGGGCGGCCATTTACAGCAGTTCGCGCAGAGCCGAAGAGGCCAAGTCCTCCCCATTGAGTCAGGCCGATGTACTCAAGAAAGATCAATCCTGCAAGCGCTGTCCCCCCGCAGCGGGGAGCCTGGTGCCACGCAACTGGCACATGTCTGAAGAGGCAAGGGCCTATCAGGCGCGTGTCACCGGGTTTGCGCCCTATACCGAGTGGGCATTCGATGACATTGATTTCGATGGATTCCAGCTCGGCCCGTGTCTGCTGCAAGAGGCCAAGGGACGCTACGCGCAGTTCTTTGACAAGAAAACGGAGAAGCCCAAGGTCTTTTATTCCTTCACGGGATACAAAAAATTACTGAAGCAAGCCGATACGCAAAGCAATGCGGTCACAAGAGCGTCTCCAGCCCGCTTGCAATGGTATTTGCAAGATAAGCCGGTATTTGATCATTTGACCAGGGTCTTTACCGAAGAAGGCTTTCTCATCCGCACCATTCACTTACCCTGATCATGAATCTTGATATCGACTTTGCATATACTCCGGACCTCCGCAACTTGCCAAGCGCCTCTGAGCACTTTGCCATTTTGTGGAAGGTCGCACTTCTTCTCGACACCGTCGGCATGCCGCTGGAAGATTGGTGCCCGCCGGCTGATACGCCGGAAGATGCCCGCCGCAACCAGGCATTTGACAGAGACGGCCCGACACCTGCTGCACTGGCCATTGTGGAAGAGGAGGAGCGCAGTGACCCTGCCAACGGCTGTCGTTATCTTGGTATCTGGAACGGCTACGAAGAAGAGGGCGGCTCCTCCATCCTGCTCGGATTGAAGCAGACCGATGGTTCCGGCAATTGCACTTTCCGCCTGCAGGCGCAGGCGGTGCCAGCCCTGAGTCGGAAGGCCAATCTGGTCAAGGTTCTCACCGGGCTTTCGCTGCAGTGGCAACCTCCCTTCATCGTGGTAGATCCTGGCAACTATGGCACGCGTCAAAAGGTTTTTGCCGATCGCCCCGGGGCCGGATGGCTGCTGTATCTGCCAGGCAGGATCACGCGCGCCCACGTCCCCGAGGCTGCCGAGCTGCTGCCGGTATTGAATGAGGATGGTCAGCAGCGCGGCACCATCATCGTCTCGGTGACGGGCGATGCGTTTGACGATGAAAATCCCGATCACATCCAGGCCGCCAACGCCATCGAAATCCGTCTGGCCGACCAGGACCTGTTGCCGCGCTACCGAGCCTTGAGCTCAGCGAGGACGCCATGATTGCCCCCGTCGTGGCGGTGCCGCTGATCAGCGGCGAGATTGCCGGCTGGATCGGACTAGGTGCCTCGGCCGTGGCAGCAGGTACCGGAGCGGCCATCTATGCGCATTCGCAGCGGGCCAAAGAGGCCAAGTCGTCTCCCTTGAGCCAGGCTGATGTGCTGAAGAAGGATCAGTCCTGCAAGCGCTGTCCCCCCGCAGCGGGGAGCCTGGTGCCACGCAACTGGCACATGTCTGAAGAGGCGCGGGCCTATCAGGCGCGTGTCACCGGGTTTGCGCCCTATACCGAGTGGGCCTTCGATGACATTGATTTCGATGGATTCCAGCTGGGCCCGTGTCTGCTGCAAGAGGCCAAGGCACGATATGCGCAGTTTTTTGACAGAAAGACGGGTGAGCCCAAGTTCTTCTATGGATTGAAGGGGTACCCGAATCTGTTGAAACAAGCCGCCGCGCAGAGTGCGACCGTATTGAAGTCCAGTCCTGCCCACTTGTGCTGGTACGTGCAGGATCATTTGGTCTTTCGTCATCTGAGCGAGGTCTTTCCTGCCAACAAGCTCGCCATCCAACTTTTCCATAAGCCATGATCATGTATCTTGTCATCAACTTTGCCTTTGCTTCAACGCTCGCCACCTTGCCTAGCGCATCCGAACATTTCTCCATACTGTGGAAAGTCGCGGTTCTTTTGGACGCTGTGGGCATGCCGCTGGACGACTGGTGCCCTCCAGCTGATACGCCGGAAGATGCCCGGCGCATCCAGGCATTTGAAAGAGACGGTCCTACACGCGCTGCACTGGCCATTGTGGAAGAGGAGGAGCGCAGTGATCCTGCCAACGGCTTTCGTTATCTTGGTATCTGGAACGGCTATGAAGAAGAGGGCGGCTCCGCCATCCTGCTCGGATTGCAGCAGGCCGATGGACCCGGCAATTCCACTTTCCGCCTGCAGGCGCAGGCAGTTCCTGCGCTTTGTCAGAAGGCCAATCTGATCAAGGTGCTGACGGGGCTCTCGTTGCAATGGCAGCCTCCCTTCATCGCTGTCGACCCTGACGGATATGGCATGCGCCACAAGGTCTTCGCCGATCGCCCCGGCGCCGGATGGCTGCTGTATCTGCCAGGCAGGATCACGCGCGCCCAAGTCCCCGAGGCCGCCGAGCTGCTGCCGGTATTGAACGAGGACGGACAGCAACGCGGCACCATCATCGTCTCGGTGGCGGGCGATGCGTTTGACGATGAAAACCCCGATCACATCCAGGCCGCCAACGCCATCGAAATCCGCCTGGCTGACCAGGACCTGTTGCCGCGCTACTCTGCCCTGTAACCCTCACGCAAAAAAAATCCCCCGGGTCCGACGACCAGGGGGCCAACATCATTTCATCGCGATTCAGGCAGACACACACCAGGCGGCACCGGACACGGCACCGTCCCGCTCGCTCAATACGGCAGCCGATCGGGCGGCAGGCTGGCACGGCTGGCCAGCGGATGATGCCGCCAGCGCGCTTCGGCCAACAGGTAGATGCCCGTGGCCGACAACGCAACGGTCACCAGCGTAGAGAGAACGGCAGTCAGCAGGAAGGTGGTGAACATGATGATCTCCTCAAGACGACTTCATCTTAGGAGAAAGCACCTTGCCTGGCTCTAGTGATTTTCCCTAGAAAACAAACAAGCCGCTCAGGGAATCCCTGAGCGGCTTGCAGACCGGCAATGCTGTCATCCTGTCATGCTGCCAAGGCAGCAAGCCCCGCAGCACGATGCCGCATCAGTGCATCAATAACGTTCCAGCCAGTGCGCGTAAGGTGCCGGCAGCGTCCAGGAAGGGCGCTCCACGCCCAGTTCCTTGGCGGCCTGATAAGGCCAGTGCGGATTGGCCAGGTGCGAACGGCCCACCATCACCAGGTCGAGCTGGCCGTCCTTGACGGCGCGCTCGGCCAGTTCCGGCGTGCCGAAGCCCCAGGCGGAAGACACCGGCACATCAGCCTCCTCGCGCACGCGCTTGGCGATCGGACCGAGGAAGGCCGGACCCCAGGGGATCTGCACTTCCGGAATGGTGAAACCGATGGTCACGCTGATCATGTCCATGCCGATCTCCTTGAACTGGCGCACCACGCCGATGGAGTCGGCCAGCGTCTGCTCGTCGCGGCCATCGTATTCCAGCACGCCGAAGCGTACCGTCAGGGCCAGGTGTTCCGGCCATACTTCACGCACGGCGCGCAGGGTTTCCAGCAGGAAGCGGGCGCGGTTTTCCACGCTGCCGCCGTAGATGTCATCACGCTGGTTGGAATGCGCCGAGAAGAAGCTCTGGCCCAGGTAGCCGTGGGCGAAGTGCAGCTCCAGCCATTCGAAGCCGGCATCACGCGCGCGGATGGCGGCATCGACGAAGTTCTGGCGCACGCGGGCGATGTCATCCAGGCTCATGGCCTTGGGGACCTTGGGCAAGCCCTTGCCGAAAGCAATCGCGGACGGGGCGATGGTGTCCCAGCCGCGTGCATCGTCGGCGGCCATGTGGTCGTCGCCTTCCCAGGGACGATTGGCGCTGGCCTTGCGGCCGGCGTGGCCGATCTGGATGCCGGGCACGGCACCGGCGGCCTTGATGGCTTGCACGACAGGCACGAAGGCTTGCGCCAGTTCATCGGACCAGATGCCGGTGCAGCCCGGCGTGATGCGGCCTTCCGGGGCCACGGCAGTGGCCTCCACGATCACCAGGCCGGCACCGCCACGGGCGATGCTGGCGTAGTGCGACAGGTGCCATTCGTTGGCTTTGCCGTCCACCGCCATGTACTGGCACATGGGCGGGACGGCAATGCGGTTGCGCAGGTTCAGGTCCTTCAGCTTGAAGGGAGTAAAGAGAGCAGACATGGGTGGCTTCTTGTCAATGATGAAAATGAGATCAACAAGCGCTGCACTGGCACAGCACTCGCTTCGTTTGTTCGTAAATCTTCGAACTATGGAAGGAGTATAACCCAGGGTGTATCATCCTGCAGATGCGTCCCTACAAACATCCCGAGATTGCCGAGTTCGTGCTGGAGCGCGTGCTCTACGCGCTGAGCGATTCGATCCGCCTGGAGATCGTGCGCCACCTGGCGCGCGTGGAATGTGCGACCTGCGGTGAGCTCGATGGCGGGCGTCCCAAGTCCACCGTCTCGCACCACTTCAAGGTCTTGCGCGAAGCCGGCCTGGTGCGTACCGAGAGCAATGGCACCACCCACATCAACACCTTGCGCAGCGCTGATATCGAGCAGCGTTTTCCGGGTTTGCTGTCGGCCATCCTGGCCCAGCATGACAAGCTGCCCGCCCGCCGCAAAAAAGCGGCGTGAAGCCTTCCCGTCCGCTCAGAGCTTGCCGGCCTTGACGTCGGCGTCCACTGCCACGAAGGCCGTGGCCATCGCATACTGTTCTGCCTCCACCGAGGTATTGCCGCGAAAGTCCTCGCACACCACGCGCCGGAAGGCGACCGGGTTGTCATTGCGATGCAGCTGGTAACTGCCGACCCAGGTACCGTCGATCTGTTCCCTGCTGCTGACCCGGATGAAATAGCCGTGATGCTCGGCCACGTCATTGTCGAGCTGGGTATCGATCACCGCACGCGCGTAACCCACACCGGCCACCTGTGCCGAGGCCACCGAAGCGAAGGGATTGCCGTGCAGGCCGGGGGCCGGTTCGCCATCGATCTGCACGGTGCAAAGGACGTCGCCATCGCGTTGCTGCGTGCAGGAGACGCTGATGTGCTTGCCGCGATAGGTGGCACCGTAGGTGGGGAGCATGCGTGCTTTCAAAAAGAGTTGCCTGGGCGCTATAGTGGCGCGATCGTTCATCGTGGTCAATCAACTTGCGGACGGCATGGTGTAACCGCCGCGTAAAAAAAAGCCCGCATGTTGCCATGCGAGCCTTTTCTTTCACAGCGACGATTTGCGCAGCAGATCAGGACCCGTGCTTGGCCAGACCCTCGCGCATCCGGCGCACTTCCTTCTCCGACACGGCCCCTGCCTGGTTGCTCCAGCCCTGGCGCACGAAGCTGGCCAGTTCTGCCGCTTCCTTGTCCGAGAGGCGATGGGCGAAGCCCGGCATGACCAGGATCGACGGTGCCTTCTCGGTGGACGGCGTGCGCGCCCCGGCCAGGATCACGTGCAGCAACGCGCTGGGATTGTCGGCATTGACCACGGTCGCGCCATCGAGCACCGGGAAGATGCCCGGCGCGCCCTTGCCATTGACGAAGTGGCAGGCCGCGCAGTTGTCCAGGTACAGGCGCTCGCCCAGGCTCAGGTCCTTGGCGGCCGTGAGTTTCTTCGTGGTCGCCTCGGCCCCTTGCGGCGTGACGCGCCCGCTGCTGGCGGAGGCCACCGGCGAGAGCGTCTTCAGGTAAGCCGCTATGGACTGCAGGTCTTCCGGCTTCAGGTGCGCAGTGCTGTGTTCCACCACCAGGCTCATCTCGCCGGCCACTGACGCAGTCTTGTTGCGGCCGGTCTGCAGGTAGTCGACGATGTCCTGCGCGCTCCAGTGCGGCATGCCGCGCAGCGACGGTACCGCCCAGCCATTGAGATCACCACCCGAGAGGAACTGCGCCTGGCTGCTGTCGCTGGCCTTCTCGTTCATGGCGAACCCGCGCGGGGTGTGGCAGCTGCCGCAGTGGCCCAGGCCTTCGGCCAGATAGGCACCACGCTTGATTTCGGCGCTCCAGCCGTCCTGCTCCTTGAACGGTTTGTCATTGGCGAAGAAGACATTCCAGAGCTTCATCCCCCAGCGGATGTTGAAGGGGAAGCTCATGCTGCTGGCCGGCGGCGTGGAAGCCACCGGTTTCACCCCTTGCATGAAGTAGGTGTAGAGGGCGTGGATGTCCTCGTCACTCACCTTGGCATAGCTGGGGTAGGGCATGGCCGGATAGAGCTGCGTGCCATCGGCGCGCACGCCGTGGCGCACGGCCGCGGAGAACTGGGCTTCGCTGTAGTTGCCGATGCCGTGTTCCTTGTCCGGCGTGATGTTGGTGGAGTAGATGATGCCGTGGCCGCTGTCGATGGCCAGTCCGCCCGAATAGGCCGGCTTGCCGGCAGCGCTGTGGCAGGCCATGCAGTCGCCGGCACGCGCCAGGTATTGGCCGCGCGCCACCGTATCCTGATCGGCCGCCTGCGCCACATTGAACACACCCAGCACGCCCAGCGACAACGCCAGTCCGGCCAGCAATGAAGTCATTTTTTTCATGTTCTCTCCCCCCTTCATGCCTGGACCAGCGGGCCGGGGTTCTTCAGGTACTGCGTCTTGATGGCGTGCGCGGCCATGAGCGTGATGGCACCGATGGTGGCCGTCGGATTGGCCTGGAAGTTCTGCGGGAAGGCATTGCCGCCGGGGACGAAGACGTTGTGCACATCCCAGGATTGCAGGTACTTGTTCAAGGCCGAATCGCGCGGCGAATCGCCCATGATCGCGCCGCCCACGTTGTGGGTGGAGACGTACTTGGTGATGTCCCAATGCGAATCCAGGGCCAGGAAACTTTCCGACATGTGGTCCGGATTGAGCTCCTTGGAAATCTTGAGCACGATGTCGCGCAGGTAGCGCTGCAGCTTGAGTTCGTTCTGGCGCCAGTCGAAGGTCATGCGCAACAGCGGCTGGCCCCAGGGATCCTTGTAGTTCGGATCCAGGTCCAGGAAATGGCCGCGATAGGACATGCAGGTGGTGGTGATGCTGATCTTCATGGAATGGTCGTACCAGTCGATCATGCCTTCCTTCCAGCCGCGTCCCCAGCTGGGCGTGCCCGGCGGCAGCGCCGTGCCGATCGGCGCGCCCGAGGCTTGCGAGCTGTGGATCTTGGCACCGCCGATGAAGCCCAGCTTGATGCCATCGTCGAAGTTGCCGGGCGAAATATCGTTGAACATTTCGCCGGTGGCCCCGGCCGTGGCAAAGGAATTGAAGTGCTTGTCCTTGAAGAACAGCGTCGCCCCGCCATTGGAGAGGAAGGCATAGTTGCGGCCGATGACACCGGTCTCGGTGATCGGATCATAGGGCTTGCCGATGCCCGAGAGCAGCATCAGGCGCACGTTGGCGAACTGGAAGCTGGAGAGGATCACGATCTTGGCCGGCTGGAACACTTCCTTCATGTTCTCGTCGATGTAGGTCACGCCGCGTGCGGTCTTCTTGTCGGCGTGCAGGTCCACGCGGATGACGTTGGCGTTGACCTTGTAATCGAAGTTGGGCAGGCGCTTGACCACATCGAGGATGGTGGTCTGCGGCGAGGCCTTGGAATAGTTCAGGCAGGGATACTTGCTGCAGAAACCGCAATAGTTGCAAGGTGCAATTTGTGCGCCATACGGATTGGTCCAGGCCTGCGAGACGTTGGCCGAGGGATTGGGGAAGGGATGGTAGCCCAGCTTGCGCGCCACGTCGGCGAACAGGGTGTTGTTGTAGGTGTCGTGCA
>Ga0182006_1002292_pt1 | contig 10558 bp, 9 predicted proteins | sample Sormic07211104_1_FD_123022 | JGI IMG/M metagenome (GOLD analysis project Ga0182006, IMG submission 123022) | Rhizosphere microbial communities from Sorghum bicolor, Mead, Nebraska, USA - 072115-104_1 MetaG | ecosystem: Host-associated > Plants > Roots > Rhizosphere | place: USA: Nebraska...
GCTCAATGTCTAAAGTTGGAATGACAACTGCTGAGATCAACCAGTATTTCACTGACAATCCTACTGTTGTGACCTTAAGTGGCAGTGATGCCAATAAAGTAAAACAGATCATTACTCAAAAATACCTTGCGTGGGTTGGAAACGGAATAGAAGCGTATAACGATTACAGAAGAACAGGATATCCTGTTTTGGCTCTTTCTTTAAGTGCAGCCGGAGATAATCCTGCAGTAATACCTAAGCGCTATGCTTATACAACTAAAGAAGGTAATGCTAATCCAAACCAGCCTAAACCTCGTCCTAAAACTGATCAAAAAGTTTGGTGGGGATTATAAGGGATTTAATAAACTATAATAGAATAGACATTATGAAATTTAAAATAAAATCGATTTTATTCTTAGGAATAATTGGAATAATAGGTCTGGGATCTTGCAAAAAAGAAAAAAACGTCTCTCTGGAAACGAACATTGCCCAGATACCTGTAACCGTATCTGATGTAATAGGTTACTATACTACACCAACTGTACAAACAACAAAAGCAGCCGGTACGGTGAAAATCGTTCTTAATATCCCCCAGAACTCTGGAAGAACTATTAAGGAGATCACGCGTGTTGCTGCTTCAGCTTCTGTAAATGGTGTTCAGGTTACAACCGGGTTGTATAATACCGCTCCAATTCCAGGAAGTGGAACTTCGGCTACATTCACAACTACATTAACAGAATATGCGGCTAAAGTAGGACCTGTTATTGCGCCTACATTGCCTATACCAGCTACCGCAGGAACTGCTTCGAGTTTCTTGCCGAGAAACTTTTTCTTCATGATAACACTTGACAATGGTGATGTAATATTTACTACCAACGTTAGAGTATATATTGCGTCTTAAGTAATATCAGATTCTAAAAAGGTAGGTATGTCTTTATAAAGACGTACCTACCTTTTTATTTAATAACCACCAAGTGAGTTTTAGATGAAATTACTTCAATAAGGGCCTGTCTCCCCAAAACCATCGCCCTATTATCATCAATGTGACCAACCGGAAAACCAAAACAAACCGGGTAATCATACTCTTTCACAATCTCCCAGATCACCTGTTCCGGGCTCGATCCAAAAGGAATATCTTCTACTTCAACTTCATTAAAAGCACCTACAATTAGCCCCTTTAACTTTGCCAGTTTGCCACTGCGCTTAAGCATGCGCATCATTCTGTCAATAGAATACTCATGCTCCCCAACATCTTCTATAAATAAAATCTTGTCGGTATAATCCATTTCTGATGCTGAGCCCTCAACCATTACTAGAAGCGTTAAATTACCGCCAATCAATACGCCTTCGGCCACGCCATTTCTATTAGGGATATTGCCGGATGTACACTCATAACTAATTACTTCACCAAACAAAGCCCTCCGCAACGATTCCAGTGATTCAGGCGTTGCACTATCAAAAGTATAAGGCATTTGAGCATGGATGCTTTGTGTATTTAGCTTAGCAATCAGGTGTGATAGCAAGACAGTGATGTCGCTAAAGCCAACAATCCACTTAGGCTGTGCGTTAAACGCAGTAAAATCAAGATCATCAATAATTCTGATCGTTCCATAACCACCCCGCCCTGCTATAATGGCTTTAATCTCCGGATCATCTAAAAAGGCCTGCAAATCCTGAGCCCTTAAACTATCATCACCAGCAAATTGGTGATGAGCTGCGTGCATCGTTTTGCCAATTACAACTTGTAGTCCCCAGCCCTCCAAAACAGTAATTGCATAGGCAATGCTGCGGGTTAATTTCTTGGCTGGACAAACTATTGCAATTTTGTCGCCTTTTTTTAAATATGCTGGCTGTTTAATCATTAGTAAAACACTTATCTTTGACAAAATAATAAAAATAGTTTTGGATAACAGTAAAATAAAGAGATATACCGTTACGGCTGCGCTGCCCTATACAAACGGACCTGTACATATTGGACATCTTGCCGGTGTTTACCTACCTGCAGATACCTATGTAAGGTATTTGCGCTCTAACAAAAGAGATGTAAAGTTTATTTGCGGATCTGACGAAAATGGAGTTCCGATTACCTTAAAGGCAAAAAAAGAAGGAACTACCCCTCAGGCAATAGTAGATAAATACCACAAAATTATTGGCGATTCCTTTAAAGAACTTGGTGTTTCTTTCGACATTTATCACCGTACATCATCTTTGATGCACCATCAAACTGCTTCAGATTTCTTTGAAACACTTTATAATAAAGGCGTTTTTACGGAAGAAGTAACTGAGCAGTACTACGATGAAAAGGCACAGACTTTTTTGGCCGACAGATACATTACTGGAACTTGTCCAAAATGCGGAAATGAAAATGCCTACGGCGATCAGTGTGAAAATTGCGGAAGTACTTTAAATGCAACGGATCTTATCAATCCTAAATCTACTTTATCCGGAGAGAAACCAGTACGCAAAGAAACAAAGAACTGGTTTTTGCCGCTTGATAAATACGAGGATCAATTAAGAACCTACATTGAAAGCCACAAAGAGTGGAGACCAAATGTATACGGACAATGCCAAAGCTGGCTTAATGCGGGCCTACAGCCTCGTGCGATGACCAGAGATTTGGATTGGGGTATTAAAGTTCCGGTTAAAGGTGCAGAAGGTAAAGTTTTGTACGTATGGTTTGATGCGCCTATTGGCTATATTTCGGCAACAAAAGAGCTATTTGAATATGCTCGTTTGGGTATCTGGAACCCTAAAGCCGAAGAATATTACATTAACCAAAACGAGGTAGAAAATGGCAACTGGGAACAATACTGGAAAGATGATGAAACCAAGCTTGTTCACTTTATAGGTAAAGATAATATCGTATTTCATTGTGTTATTTTCCCGGCAATGTTAATGGCCCACGGCGATTATATATTGGCGGATAATGTACCTGCAAATGAGTTCCTGAATCTGGAAGGTCAAAAAATATCGACCTCTAAAAATTGGGCAGTTTGGCTTGATGAATATTTGGTTGAATTTAAAGATAAGCAGGATGTTTTGCGTTACGTTTTAACTGCTACAGCACCTGAAACAAAAGATAACGACTTTACCTGGAAAGATTTTCAGGCAAGAAATAACAATGAACTGGTTGCCATTTTAGGTAACTTCATTAATAGGGTGGTAGTTTTAACTCATAAGTATTTTGGAGGGAAAGTTCCAATGTGCATGACTAAAACTCCGGAAGATCAGCAAGTGATTGATGATTTGGCTGCGTACCCTGCAAAAATCAGCGCTTCGATTGAAAATTATCGCTTCAGAGAGGCTTTGTCGGAGGTAATGAATGTTGCTCGCTTAGGTAATAAATACCTGGCAGAAACGGAGCCCTGGAAGGTAATTAAAACAGATGAAGATCGTGTTCGTACCATCTTAAATATCAGTTTGCAAATTGCTGCTACTATAGAAATTTTGATTGAACCGTTTTTACCATTTACTGCCGATAAATTGCAGAAAATGTTGAACTACGGCGGTCATTTATGGGAAGATGCCGGTAAAATGGGCTTGTTGAAACGCGGACATCAGCTTAATGAGCCTGTGTTACTATTTGATAAAATCGAAGACGAAACTGTACAAGCTCAAATAGATAAACTTAACAAGAGCAAAGCTGATAATGTTGCTGCAACAGCAACAGTTGAGCCTGCTAAGGAAAACATCCAATTTGAACAGTTTACAGCAATTGATATCAGGGTAGCTACAATTGTAGCAGCAGAAAAGGTTGAAAAGACCAAAAAACTATTAAAGCTAACGCTTGATACAGGTATAGATCAAAGAACGGTTGTTTCTGGCATCGCCGAATATTATAAACCAGAAGAAATAATTGGGAAACAGGTTAGTTTGGTTGTAAACCTTGCCCCTCGTGAAATTAAGGGTATTCTATCTCAGGGAATGATCTTAATGTCTGAAGATTCGGATGGCAAACTGGCTTTTGTATCGCCAGTACAAAATCATAGCAATGGTAGTGTGATTCGATAATCGAATCACACTATTATTTTACATTGAATGACATTTCTCTCCAGCCGTCAGTTGCATCCGGATTTACTGTTCCTGGAATTATAAAGGCTTTTAATATAGCCGCTGGATTAAAGGATTTACTATTAATTCTTAAGTTCCCGGCAAAGGCATCCGGCTTGGGTATCAAAACTGAATTCTGTAGCGGGTACAGTAAGCGGTTTGTATTCATATCTTATTTCAATAGATTGTGTTTCCTATTTCCGGCATCTATAATTTTCCATATCAAATAATGCCACCTGAAAAGCTAAAATGCAATTGTTCCCCTCGGTGGGGAACTTAAGGTCTTTTGGGATGTGCATTTCAGGCAAGGCTATTTTAATGGCCTCACCGGTTGTTGTAAACGTGGGTTGGGCAAACAAAAGCCTTCTTACCGGAGAATCTATATTAAACTCAAAACCATTAAGCTTATCAAATACAGCATTTGAAAAATCAAATGTTTGTGATTCACGGATCAAAGCTGAATTCAGTATCAGAGCATTTTCTCCGGTAAATCGCGAGATGGCCATACTATCATGTTCGCCAATAGTTTGCGAAAGGAGCACTCTGATGTCAGATGCCAGGTTACTGGCTTTGCCAAAAATACCTGCCGCTTTTTTAGTCGCAACAGTTTATCTTATCTTTTTCTTGGATTTGCCCTGAACTATTTGTGTTTTGCCGACTTTTTTAAAAACAGAGTCGCCAACTAGCCCCCTAATGTATTTACCGTCAAGTCTTCCCATCGTTTGGTGGTTTAAAATTAAACGCGCAGAATAGTTCGGTTACGGAAAAATAAAATTAGAATTTACTGATAATGAGTGGTATATCTAAGTTTTTATTGGCAAAACATGGACTGGACATGGACTTACCATGGACTCAACATGGACTTTGAGAACATTGTAGGCAAACAATTCCCTTATTGGAGCTAAACCCTCATTCTGGAATACAAAGGGAGGATTAATGTTTTTTAATAGCTCGATTTTTTCACGTTCGCTTTGCAGAAGGAGCGACTCTTTAATATTTTAGCGAGAAGCTATTCAGAAACACGATACTCTGATGGGTTTTTAGCAAATAAAGATGATGTGCATTTGCTTTACCATCGAGTTGGGTTGTTTTTAGAATTAACAAAAAGCATACGCAATAAAGATAATGGAGTTGCTTAGTGCTGCTAATCTATATGATATTTACAATGTACTATTTGCTTCGATGTTTATTACTTTTCTTTTTAAAACCAGGGCACTTATGAGTGCTATGACTAGGCCAACAGGAAGCACTTCCGAATAGGTAATAAGAATAACAAACAACGGGTTTTTATACATCTCTTTAAAGCTTTGCATTTCTTTGGTTTTGACTGCCAAATCAGAGGCCGGAGTTTCTTTTAATACATGTGGGATATAAACATCTAAAAAATCGGGAACAAAAAGATAATAGTAAAATAGCCAAACCACTACATACATGGTAGATCCGGCAAGGGCAATCAAGAGCCCTGTCTTAAAGGCTTTCCCAAAGGAGATGAGCCCTCCAAGTTGTTTGTTTCTGTAGTTTCTAACTCCAAGAAAGATAAATGAAAAAACGACAACCATTGCCGCATAACCAAGAATTTCATTACTCTTAAAGTCGGGATTGGTGTAGCATAGATTTACCATGTAAACCATATTTACACATAAGATTATTCCCAGAACCAAACCGAAAATCAAAATATTCTTTTTCATCTGTTTATAATTTGTTTTTCATTTGTGATGAAGCTATCAGATTTATTCATGCCACTGTGTGGTTTGGAAAATAATGATGGTTTCATATTACTATTGTTAAAATCCTCTGCAAAACTAGAATCGGGAAATGGAATTCTGTTCATACTTTAGTACCAAAGTCTATTTTTTGAAAAATTGATACTTAAGTATGAGATGAGCTATTTGATGATTTTCAGTCTTTTAGCTTTCTCAATAGTTTGAGTTCTGCTTTTTACATCCATTTTTACAAATAGATTGGAAGCATGTGTTTTTACTGTGCTTAGCGAAAGAAACAGGGTTCCTGCAATTTCCGCATTACTATATCCTTTTGCTAAAAGTTGCAGAACTTCATATTCGCGACTGCTCAAGTTCAGCTTTTTTAGTTCAGTTTCATTTACTGCCGACTCATCAGCAGGCGCTACCAATACTTCTTTCTCTATCACAACGGTATGAACTTTGGGTTTTGTTAGTTGTGTTGCAACCCAAATACCCAGAATAGTAAAGAATACCGCGATAAGACCAATGTAGATTTCCAAAGAGTTGTCGACTATCAGGAATTTCCATTGCAGCCATTTTAATGCGAAAACTAAAACTGCTAATAGAAATCCATACAGGATGATGTGCCTGAACCTGGAAAATATGTTATTTGAAATAGCCATTAATACTCAACCTGGTTATTTGTTGCCTGCTGCTATTCAAATATATTACTTTCTTTACTTATTTGCCGGCCTATTCTAACTAGAATAGACGCTAGGTTTAGGCTACTAAATTTTTACAAAATGCACTTTTCTTTGTCCTTTTTGATAAAAAGGCTGACCGGGAGAAGGATGTTGACTGCCAAAAAGTACATTTGATTTATCAGATTCTCTATTTCTTCCGCACCCTTAACCAATAATTTTGAAGATTAGGGCATTTGCTAACCAAATATTAAAGATAATCAATTATGGGATTGCGGAGTGGAACTGATAAACTATTCTTATTATGAAAAATTATCTCAAAATAATTGAAATAAATGAATACTCAAAAACGCCGAAGTATCTTCAGATTTTCGATTCTATACTGAATGCTATTAAAACCAGCGAGATAGATGTTAATGATGTACTGCCCTCCATTAACTATTTAAGTGAAAGCCTTGAGGTTGGAAGAAATACAATTGAACGGGCTTATTTGGGCTTAAAGAAGTTTGGAGTTGTAGATTCCGTGCCAGGGAAAGGCTATTTTGTATCAAATGCAGAATTTAAGCAACCTTTCAAAATTTTGCTCCTCTTTAATAAACTAAGTGACCATAAGAAAATCATATATGATGCCTTTACTGCCAAACTAGGACATGATGTATCCATAGATTTTTATGTTTACAATAACAATTTTAGTCAGTTCAGAAAAATTCTTGAAAATAAGCCAGATCGTTATAACAAGGTTGTGATTATTCCGCATTTCTTTAATGAACATGATAAAGCTTACGCATTGATAAACAGCTTGCCAAAAGAGAAACTGGTATTGGTTGACAAGCTGATTCCGGAAATATCGGGTGATTTCTGTACGGTATACGAGGATTTCGAAAATGATATATCTTATGCACTTGAAGAACTTAAAGTAAGATTGAGTAACTATCATACCATTAAAATTATTTTTCCTTCTAAAAGTTACTATTCCACAAAGATCTTAACCGGCTTTACTGATTTTTGCCTGAAGTATGCTTTTAACTATGAGGTATTATCAGATTTGAAAAGTGAGACATTTGTACCGGGAACGGCATATATTAATTTGAGGGAAGACCATTTGGTTGAACTTGTAGAAAAAATAGTGAATAATGAACTCAAAATTGGTTCGGAAATAGGGGTCATATCTTATAACGAGACACCGATAAAGAAGCTAATCCTCTCAGGAATTACAACCATATCGACCAATTTTGCAATGATGGGTGAAGCCGCAGCAAACATGGTTCTTGATAATTTAAAGGGGCATTTGGCAATTCCTTTTAAAGTTACGGCAAGGAATTCATTGTGAAACAGATAGATGGATGCTAGCGTAGGTGTATCTGCATCAGACAGAACAGGTTGCGGATGATGCTTGCAAAAACTATTATTGTATTAACCAAATACAAACCAAACAGTATGCGTCCTCTCATTCTTATTAAAATGCAGTATCGTTTTCTGTTTTATTTACAGAGAGGCAGGTACTTATGAAATAGAACTTATACATCCATTTATGTCAACTATCCATACTTCTTTATTGGCCTAAAGAAGTATTGAATAGCCAACAGTCAAATGTCACAATTCTTTTAGTGCAGCACGGAACCACGGAAGCAACCTAGAGATCCGTTAGCTGCGAATATTTACATTTAAACAGAGTAAAGGTATGAAAAAAACGCTTGTTCTCATAGCTCTCTCAATGGTGTGCAATTTTGCTTTTGCACTGAAATTAAGAGAAATAGAGACTTTAAATGAAATTGCCGCCCCGCGCATCGTCACGGGAACTGTTTTAGACGAAACAGGAGTGGGAATTCCGAATGTTACAATCACCGTTGAGGGTTCTAAACCTAAACGTGCCGCAATGACCAGCCCCGACGGTAAGTACAGCATACAGGTAAACAGTGATTTGGAAGTGCTGATTTTTTCTTTTGTTGGATACGCTACACAGAAAATTACAATTGGTGATAAAAATACAGTCAATGTTAAACTATTACCCGATGATAAAAATGCGCTTGAAGAAGTTGCAGTAGTTGCTTTTGGTACTCAGAAGAAAAACGATTTAGTAGGCTCAGTTGTGTCTGTTAAGGTATCAGACCTTAAAATTCCATCAAGCAATTTAACAACGGCTCTGGCGGGTCGTATTCCAGGTATGATTGCATTTCAGCGTGGTGCGGAACCAGGTAAAGACAATGCGAATTTCTTTATACGCGGTGTTACTACGTTTGGGTATAAAAATGATCCCCTGATATTAATTGATAACATGGAGGTTGGTACAACTGAACTCGCGCGTTTACAGACCGATGATATTGCCAGTTTTTCTGTGATGAAAGATGCAACTTCAACGGCATTATATGGTGCCCGTGGAGCAAATGGGGTAATTTTGATTACCACAAAGCAGGGGGCAGTTGGTAAAGCACAAATTTCATTTCGATTAGAAAATTCGCTCTCAGCCTCGGTAAAGGATATTGAACTTGCAGACCCTGTTACCTACATGAAGCAGGCTAACGAAGCCGTATTAACGCGCAATCCTTTAGGACAAGTATTGTATAGCGACGAAAAAATCGCCAATACCGGAGTAGGCTTAAACCCGAATATTTATCCGGCAAATGATTGGAGGGCTTTGGTTTTTAAAGACTATACCACCAATCAACGCGCTAATCTAAATGTGAGCGGAGGTGGCGAAGTTGCAAGGTATTTTGTTTCCGGATCCTTAAGTAAAGATAATGGATTATTAAAAGTAGATCAACGGAATAATTTCAATAACAATATAGATTTAACAAGTTATTCGCTTCGATCTAACGTAAATATAAACCTGACCAAAACAACAGAAATGGTGGTTCGTTTAAGTGGTAATTTTGACGAATATACGGGCCCTATAGATGGTGGTGCCGAAATGTACCAAAAGGTAATGCGTTCCAACCCGGTACTCTTCCCTCAGTACTATCCTGTCGATGAGCAGCACCAATTTGTAAAACACATCATGTTTGGTAACTCTGATGTAGGCAGTGGTGGATATACAAATCCATACGCAGATTTGGTTAGGGGCTACAAGGATTCTTCAAGATCATTGATGCTGGCACAATTAGAACTTAAGCAAGATCTTTCTTTTTTAACTCAAGGGCTTAATGCACAAGTGATGATGAATACTAATCGCACCACATTTTTCGATGTAACCAGGGCTTATAATCCTTATTTCTATAAGCTTATAGGTTATGATCCTGTAGATAATACATATGCAATAGACGCTATGAATGAAGATACTGGGACAGAATATTTAAATTATGCTCCAGGAAATAGAGTTCTGAATTCTGTATTTTACGGACAAGGGCAGATAAATTACAGTCGTAGTTTCGCAAAGCATGGGTTTAGTGCCCTGATTGTTGCTATGTTGCAGAACAATTTAAGTGCAAATGGTAGTGACCTTCAACAATCTCTTCCTTCCAGAAATATGGGTGTTTCGGGCAGGGCAACGTACAATTATGATAGTCGTTATTATCTGGAGTATAACTTTGGTTATAACGGATCAGAAAGATTTGCTGCTAAACAGCGTTACGGTTATTTCCCGTCTGTAGGTGTTGCTTGGACGCTTTCTAATGAGAAGTTTTTCGGGAAAATTAAACCCATCGTAAATAATTTAAGATTAAGAGCAACCTATGGGTTAATTGGAAATGATGCGATTGGCTCACCTTCAGATCGGTTCTTTTACCTTTCTAATGTAGACATGAATGCAAGCATTAGAGGGGCTACTTTTGGGAATGGACTTGGTGCCGGTAGTTATTTAAATGGAGTAAATATTTCCAGATATGCCAATGAAGATATTACCTGGGAGAAATCAACTAAATCCAATTTAGCGTTGGAAATAGGACTTTTTGACAAATTAAAAATCACTGCCGAGGTTTATTCAGAAAAGCGTAAAAATATACTAATGAGCCGAGCGGCAATTCCTGTTACAATGGGCTTAACGGCTGATATAAGAGCCAATGTTGGTGAAGCTTCAGGAAAAGGAACGGATATTTCCTTTGAATATAATCAACACATAGGGCAGGATTTTTGGATTGCAGCAACCGGAAATTTTACCTATGCAAGAAGTAAATTTACCGTTTATGAAGAACCAGTTTATAATGAAAAATA
>Ga0182006_1002293_pt1 | contig 10557 bp, 8 predicted proteins | sample Sormic07211104_1_FD_123022 | JGI IMG/M metagenome (GOLD analysis project Ga0182006, IMG submission 123022) | Rhizosphere microbial communities from Sorghum bicolor, Mead, Nebraska, USA - 072115-104_1 MetaG | ecosystem: Host-associated > Plants > Roots > Rhizosphere | place: USA: Nebraska...
ACCGACGCGCAGGCCGACATCCTGCAGGCGCTGGTCGCGCTGGGCTACAGCGACAAGGAAGCCGCGCTGGCGCTCAAGGCACTGCCGAAGGACGCGACGGTGAGCGAGGGGATCAAGCTGGCGTTGAAGGCATTGGCGAAATAACCGGGCGCGTGCGCGGCGCCGGTCATTCGGGCGTCAGCCCGATCTCCTTCACCAGCGCGCCCCAGTCGCGCATGTCCTTCTGGATCGTCGCCGCGAACTGCTCGGGCGTGTTCTGCGGCAGGTCGTTGAAGTTCAGCTCGTACATGCGGCGCACCACCGCAGGGTCGCGCAGCACCTGGTTCACGGCTTCGTTGAGCTTCTTCACGACGGCCACCGGCGTCTTGGCCGGCGCCAGCAGGCCGTACCAGGCGTAGGTGGTGAAGGGGTAGCCGCTCTCGGTCATGGTCGGCACGTCGGGCAGCATCGGGATGCGCGAGGGGCCGCTGTTGGCCAGCGCGCGGATGCGGCCTGCACGCACGATCTCCACGGTCGACGAGATGTCGGCGAACGCCGCATCCACCTGGCCGCCCACCAGGTCCTGCACGCAGGGGCCGCTGCCCTTGTACGGTACGTGCGTCATCACCAGGCCGGCCTGCTTCTTGAGGCTTTCCATCGCCAGGTGGCCGCCCGAGCCGTTGCCCCAGGAGCAGTAGCTCAGCTTGTCGGGCCGCGCCTTGGCGTAAGCGACGAACTCCTGGATCGTTTTTACCGGCAGGTCCTTGCGCACCAGCAGCAGGTTGCCGCCGCGCCCGACCTGCGCCACCGGCGCAAAGTCCTTCAAAGGGTCGTAGGGCAGCTTCTTGTAGAGGCTGGGGTTCACCACCATGGCCGCGGCATAGGTGAACAGCAGCCGGTAGCCGTCGGGCGCTGCGCGCGCTGCCAGGTCGGTGCCGAGGATGCCGTTGGCGCCCGGGCGGTTGTCGACGATGAAGGTCTGCTTCAGCTTCTTGCCGAGTGCGTCGGCGATCAGGCGCGCGATGGTGTCGGTGCCGCCGGCCGGCGCGGTAGGCACCACCAGCGTCACGGGCTTGTCGGGGTAGCTGTCGGCCTGCGCATGGCTGGCGGCGGCCAGTGCGGCCAGGCCGCAGGCGGCGAGCGTGCGCAGGCTGCGGCGCAAGGATGTTGTGCTTGTCATGGTCCGTGTCTCCGATGGAAAGGCTTCAGCGGATGCCGAAGCGCGCCTGCGTGCCTTGTTCGATCATGTCCGCGCCGACGCGGTACAGGTTGCGCGAGACGTAACTGGGCACTTCGCGCGCACGCTCGCGCAGCCATTCGGCCTTGAGCGAGCGCGCCTCGGCGATCTCGGGGGCGTCGCCCTCGGCGGTGGCCAGCAGGTCGATCACGTGCAGCGCGAGCTGCCACTGCTTGGCCGCCGCCAGCTTGCGCGCCTGGTCGATCACGCCGCGCTTGTCGGTGATGGCGTCGGCCACGGCGCGGCCGATGGCCTCGGGCGCGGCCGGGTGCAGCGAGGTCGGGTTGCGGTCCCACCAGCCGTTCTCCGAGCGGTAGATGTCGCGCACGATGTAGCCGGGGTCGCCGTAGGTGGGCTTCATCCAGTCGACCGCGAAGAGCTCGTCGGGAAAGCGGATGCGCGCCAGGATGTCGCGCTCGTTGAGCCCTTCGTTCATGAGCCGCACCACCTCGGCGCGCAGCCAGCGCAGCGCGCGGGCCGTGTGCAGGAGCACATGCTGCACCTGCTCTTCGCCTTCGAGCGTGGCGCCGAATTCGCGCACCGCCTTGCGCGGCTTCAACGCTGCCAATGCCTCCAGCGTGTCGGCCCAGCGCACCGTGTCGCGCATCGTGCGAAAGGGCGTGCCGATGTTGGGAATGGAGTCGATCAGCGCCGCGCCGCCGTACAGCACGCGCTGCGCGGGGCTCCAGAGCGCGATCGCATCGTCGGTTTCCGACGGTGCCCAGCGCAGCTCGACGCGGCGCTCGCCGCTGCCGATCTGCAGCAGGCCGTCGAAGGTCTCGGTGGGCGGGTGCATCACCAGGCGGTGGTCGAAGAAGCCCGCGGGGCGGTTGAACTGGAGTTCGGCCATGCGGTGCTGCAGGGCCAGCGTCTCGCCGTAGCGCGCGAGGCGGCGCGGCACATTGCAGTGCGCAATGATGCGCGGCGGCGCATCGCCGCGCACGGCGGCATGGGCCAGCCACATCGGCACGCCGGCGTTGTAGCCGATGTGGCCGTGGCTGAAGCACAGCGCATGCACCGGCGCATCGCTGAGCTGGCGCAGCGCATCGATCATGCCCTCGGTCACCGAGCCGCCCGGCCCGGCGTCGACCACGACCAGGCCCGCGTCGGTCTCGGCCACGAACGATTGGCCCTGCCCGCGCAGGATGTGCAGGCCCGGCGCCACGGTCTCGGTGCCGGTGCCGACGATGAGGAAGGGCTTTTCAGCGGTGGCGGTCATGCGGTTTCCTTGGTGACGGTGAGGGGCGGCAGCAGGTAGTGGCCCTCGAGCAGTTCGGCGCGCGGCACGTAGGCGCGCAGGCAGAGGTAGAAATGGCCTTCGGGCGCCGGCAGCCAGTTGGCCTGCGCAGCCTCGCCCTCCGGCCGGGCGTGCTGGATGTGCAGCGTGAGCCCGCCGTCCGCATCGCGACGCAGGCCCGGCGTGCGGTCGCCGATGGCATAGCGGTCGATCGGGTTGTCGACCAGCATGTAGTCGCGCGTGTCGTACATCGTGAGCGACCAGAAGGCCTCGACCGGCGGCAGCGCGCCGGGTGCAAAGCGCAGCATGTAGCGGCGCTGGCCGGTAAGGGCCTCGCCCGCGGCGTCGTGCCAGGCCATCGGGTAGGTGGCCTCGCGGCTTTCGAGCATGCCGATGTACTTGAGCGCGACCAGCGCGCGCGCCAGGTGGTCCTCGCCAAAGGAACCTTCCACCAGCGGCATCTGCACCCAGCCTGAGGCCGTGGTGCGGCCCGACTGCGCTTCGCGCAACCGCGGCAGCACGGTGTCGAGCGCGGCCTGCAGCGCGGCGCGCTGGCCGTCGTCGAGCATGCCGGCGCCGGGGCCGATCCCGAGCGCGGCATAGCGCGCAAGCAGCGCCGCATCGCCGGCCGGCGGCGTGTTGTCGCGCAGCGCCGCGTTCACCTGCGCGGCGAAGTGATCGGCCGTGAGCGGCGCCTTCGGATCGCAGGCCGGGTCGAAGGCGCGCGGCTTCGAAGCGCGGCCGGCCTGCCAGTCGGCCAGCGTGCGCACGAGAAAGCCGTCTTGCAGCGCATTGACGGCGGGCACATCTTGCGGGCCGTCGACCAGCAGGCGCCCGATGATCCACAGCCAGCGCGTGGGCGCCTCGATGCGCGCGCCCGGTGCGTCGAAAGCCGCGGGCAGCGGGCCGCGCCATCCCGGCGGCGTGACCACGAAGGACCGCGCCGCCGTGCCCGTGAGGCGCTGCCCGAGGTGGGCGAAGGGGTTGGTGAAGAAGTCGAGCAGGCCCAGCACGTAGTAGCGGCCGGCGGTGTCGGGCACGTCGATCACGAGCGGGCCGTCGCCCAGGTCGAGCCAGGCGTTGGTGTAGAGCGTGTCGTTGTTCGGCGTGACGACGCGGCTCTTGCCTGCGCGCAGCAGCTGGCGCGCGTGCGTGAACGCGTTGCACCAGCGCTGCGGGCGCGGCGCCTCGCCGGCGGCATCGGTGCGCTGCGGCGAGGTGGCCGCGCGCATGCGGCACATCTCGTAGAGCGGGTAGGCGTAGACCACGGCCTCTTCGGCGAGGGCTTGAAGGGTGTCGGTGTGCGGCTGCATCGTGCTCAGTCCTGCTGCGCCTGCAAGGCCGGAATGCGCCAGCTCTGCACGCCCTCGCCCGGGTAGTACATGCGCAGGATCAGGTAGAAGCGTCCGGCCGGTGCCGGCAGCCAGTTGGCGGCGTCGGCGGGGCGCGCGTGGCTCACCACCAGCTCGAGGCTGCCGTCGGCGGCGCGCTTCAGGCCGGGCGTGCGGTCGCCGATGGCGTGGCGGCGGATCTCGTTGGGGTAGAGAAAGCGGTCGGTGCCGTACAGGGTGACCGACCAGAAGGCGTCCGCGGGCGGCAGGTCGCCGGCCTCGAAGCGCATCGCGTAGCGGCGCTGGCCGTCCAGCGGCTCCTGGTTGGCGTCGTGGTGCGCGGCGGCGTACACCGCCTCGCTGGTGGCGAGCGCGCCCAGGCCCAGGTAGGCGGTGCGCGCGCGGCCGAGGAACTCGTTGCCGTAGCGGCCGGTGGCCGGCGTCATCGACCAGGGCTTGGGCCGGCGGTTGCGACCCACCGCGCCGACCAGCTGCACGCCCTCGGCGAAGCCTTCGATGAGGCCTTCGCGCAGTGGCGCTTCGAGCGCGTCCCACGAGAACGCGGCATTCGCCAGCAGACCGCCCTGGCCGAACCACGCCACGAGGCCGCGGTCTTCCACGCGGCCCGGCGCCTCGGCCAGGGCGTGGCACACGTTGGTGAAGAAGCGCGGCGCCACTTCGGCGGCCGGCTCGCCATGCTCGAAGGCGGCGGCCATGGCGTCCTCGTACGGACCGGCCCATTGCTCGATGGCGGCTGGGCGGCCCTGCAGCACGGTGCCGGGCGCGGGTTTCAGCTGGATCTCCGACTGCAGCGCGCGCGCGGCCGGCCAGTCGCTTTCGTCGCCCACCAGGATGCGGCCGATGAGCCAGACCAGATCGGTCGGGCAGCGCACCACGCGGTGGGCGGCGAGCGACTCCGGCACCGTGCCGCCCGGGCCCACGAGCACCACGGTCTCGCCCTCGGGGTTGCAGTTGCGCGGGCCGAGGTTCTCGAAGTTCTCGGTGTAGGCGTCGTACAGCGGCAGCACGAAGTAGCGCCCGGGATGGCGCGACGACGCGGGCACCGTGAGCAGCATCGGCCCATGGGCCAGGTGCAGCCAGGCCATGGTGTAGAGCAGGTCGTTGGCGGGCGTGACCACGTCGCGGTCTTCGTGGGTGGAGGGGCGCGGCGCATGGTGCAGCGTGTTCATCGGTGCGCGCACGTCCGAGCCCGCCGAGGCGCCGTTGCGGCGTTCGGCGCGCGGCGCGGTCTGCATGGCGCAGGTGCGGTAGGTTTCGGTGAGCGGATAGCTGTAGACGAAGGCGGCCAGGCCGATGGAGCGGGCGAGCGCCTTGCGGGCAATGGCGATGTCGGGAACGGAGACGGGAGCGTTCATGGGAAGGACCTCGGGGCTGGGGTTCGAAAGGAAGATGTGGGAAGACGGTTCAATCGAGCTTCACGCCCGTGGCCTGCGTGAGCTTCAGCGTCACGGGCAGGAAGGCCTTGTAGGCCGCGGCGGCTTCGGCCGGCAGGTTGCCCACGGGCTCGGCGCCGAGTTCCTCGATGCGCCGGCTCACCTCGGGCTGGCGCACCACCGCGCTGACTTCGCGGCCCAGGCGCTCGACGATGGCATCGGGCGTCTTCGCCGGCGCCATCAGCGAGGTCGGGCCGGTCATCGCGTAGACCTCATCCGCATAGCCTTGCTCGGCAAAGGTCGGCACCTCGGGCAGCGCGCGGGCGCGCCGGGTGCCGGCCACGGCCAGCGGGCGCAGCTTGCCGGCCTTGATGTAGGGCTGCAGCGTGGTGATGGAGCCCACGGTCATCTGGATCACGCCGCCGATCAGGTCGATCGCCATCGGGCTCTCGCCCTTGTAGGGCACGTGCATCGTCTGCAGGCCGTAGGCCTTGTCCATGTACACCTGCACCTGGTGCGGCTGCGTGCCCGGGCCCCACGAGCCCATCGAATACTTGCCGGGCGCGGCCTTCACGGTGGCGATCAGGCTCTTGAAGTCGGTGGCCGGCACGGAAGGGTGCACCGCCAGCACCGTGCGCGTGGTGGCGATGTCCGACACCATGCGCAGGTCGGTGCGCGGGTCGTAGGGCAGCTTGCTGTAGAGCACCAGGTTCGCGGTGACGGGGCCCGGCACCGTGAGCAGCAGCGTGTAGCCGTCGGGCGGGCTCTTGGCGACGTAGTCGGAGCCGATGATCCCGCCCGCGCCGCTGCGGTTCTCGACCACCACCGGCTGGCCCAGCCGCTTGGACAGCCCCTCCGCCAGGAGCCGCGCGAGGATGTCGGTCGAGCCGCCCGCCTGGTACTGCACGATGATGCGCACCGGCTTGGAGGGGAAGGGCGGCTCCGCCGCCGACGCCGCGCCGCCCGCCGCGAGGGCCAGCCCGGCGCCCAGGCTGAGTGCGCGTCCAAGTCCGTTCTTCGATGTCGTGGTCATGCGATGTCTCCGGGGTTGTCGTTCGTCAGGGCGCGCGGCCGATGACCAGCGCATCGGCCGCCACACAGCCGCCCTCCGCCTGCGGCCGTGCGATCAGCGGGTTGATCTCGGCGCTGTCGAGCGAGTCGCCGGCGCGCTGTGCAAAGTCCGCGAGCGCGCACAGCGCATCGGCAATCGACGCGAGGTCCGCCGGCGGACGGCCGCGCGCGCCGTTCAGGATCGCGAAGGCGCGCAGCTCGCGCACCATGGCCAGCGCGTCGTCGCGCGTGATGGGCAGCGCGCGCAGCGACACGTCGCGCAGCGTCTCGACGTGGATGCCGCCCAGGCCGAACATCAGCACCGGGCCGAACACCGGGTCGCGGTGCACGCCCGCGATGCACTCGACGCCGCCTGCCAGCATGCGCGCCACCAGCGCGCCGTCGAGCCGCGCATCGGGCCGCGCCGTGAGCGCGTGGTTGCGCGTGCGCTCGAAGGCCGCGCGCGCCTGCGCCGCGCCGCGCAGGCCGAGCGCCACGCCGCCGACGTCCGACTTGTGCGGAATGTCGGCGCTGACGATCTTCACCACCACCGCGTCGCCGAGCGCATCGGCGGCGGCCGCGGCCTCGTCGGCGCTGCGCACCACGCGGTGCGCGACCACGGGCACGCCGGCGTCGGCCAGCAGGGCGAGTGCTTCGGGCTCGGACATCGCGCCGGGGGAGAGCGTCAACGGTTCAGCGGCTGGTGCCTCAGCCACTGCAGCAGCGGACGCAGGCTTCAGCCCCGCCAGCGCAGCGATCGTGCGGATGCCGTCCGACGGATCGGCGAACACCAGGCAGCGCATCGCCTCGAGCTCGGCGCGGCGCTCCGGCGACAGCAGCGTGCTCACCGCCAGCAGCGTGTCGGGATACGCCTCGCGCAGCGAAGCCACGAGCGAACGCAGCACCGGCCAGAACGCATCCGACGCACCGGCCGCCGCGAGAAAGCCCATCCACGATGCAAAGCCGCGGTCGTCGAGCATCACGCGGGCCGTGCGCTCGATCAGCGTCATGTCGTTGGTGACCTGCCCCGTGATGTCGACCGGGTTGCGCGGCGCCGCGAAGGGCACCCAGCTGCGCAGCCTGTCCTGCGCGGAATCGCCCAGCGGCTGGACATCGAGGCCCTGCGCCGAGGCCTCGTCGGCCATCAGCGCGCCGACGCCGCCCGAGAGCGTGAACAGGCCGATCGAGCGGTCGCGCGGGCGGCCCGCCACGGCCGCGCTATGGGCCAGGTCGAAGAACTCCGTGAGGTTGCGCGCGCGCAGCACGCCGTACTGGCGGAACACGGCGTCGTACACCGCGTCGTCGCCCGCCAGCGCGGCGGTGTGCGAGGCCGCGGCCTCGGCGCCCAGCGCGGTGCGCCCGACCTTGACCATCACCACCGGCTTGCCGTGGGCCTGCGCCAGGGCCAGCGCCGCGCGCAGCCGCGGGCCGTCGCGGCAGCCTTCCATGTAGGCCATGATCACGTCGGTGCCGGGGTCCTGCGCGAGCCAGGCCAGGCAATCGGCGACCTGCACGTCGGCCTCGTTGCCGGTGGTGGCCCACAGCGACAGGCCGACGCCGCGCGCCCGCGCCATCGCGTACGCATAGGCGCCGAACGCGCCCGATTGGCTCACCAGCCCGATGCGCCCCGGCGCCACGCGGCCCACGCTGGGCGCCGGGGAGAAGGTCGCATACACATGGCGTGCAATGTTCATGAAGCCCAGGCAGTTGGGGCCGACCAGCCGCACGCCCGCGGCACGCGCCTTGTCGCCGAGCCGGGCCTGCGCCGCCGCGCCCTCGGCGCCCACTTCGGCGAAGCCCGAGGAGAACAGCACCACGCCTTTCACGCCCGCCGCGATGGCGTCGTCGAGCGCGCCGTCGACCAGCGCCGACGGCACCGCGAGGATGGCCAGGTCCACCGGCTGGCCGATGGCGCGCAGGCTCGCAAAGGCAGGCAGCTCCTGGATGCGCTCGGCGTTCGGGTTGACCGGGTAGAGCGGGCCGTCGAAGCCGAAGCGGCGCTGGTAGTCGACCGGGATGCCGCCGATCTTCTGCGCGTTGGACGAGGCGCCGACCACCGCAATGGCACGCGGTGCGAACAGCGCCGACAGGGATTCGGCTTGCGAGGAGAAGAAGTCCATGGACATGGCAGCTGTCAGAAGTTGTGGCGGATGCCGGTGGCGAGCACGCGCACGTCGTTGCCGCTGTTGGGTGTGACCGCGATGGTGGCGAGCGAGGCCGAGGCGCCGTGCCGGTTCAGCAGGCGCAGCCAGCGCGCATAGAGCACCGTGCGCTTGCTCAGGTAGTAGTCGTAGCCCAGCGTCCAGGCCAGCTGCGAGCGTTCGCTGTCGGCCACCTTGCGCTGCGTGGCGCCGAAGATCAGGTTCGAGGCCGGCGTCACGTTGTAGGTGAGGCCCAGGTTGCTGAGCTTCGCGGCCGGCACGCCGGGCAGGCTCGAGGCGTTGCGCACGTAGCTGGCGTACAGCTGCAGGCCGATCGACGGCAGCTCGTAGGAGCCGGTCAGCGCCTGGTAGGTGGTGGTGGCGGGCGAGGCCACGGGCGCCGCCGCCGAGCCGGAGCGCGCGCGCTGGAAGGCATAGGTGATGTAGTAGGGCTTGCGCGCCCAGCCGATGCTGCCGCCGTAGACGTTGCCGCTCTGGTGGCTCGGCGCGCTCGATTCGCCCGGCGCATAGGCGATGTCGGCAAAGAAGTCCATGCTGGCCGGCGTGCGGTAGCGCACCATGTTGCTGGCGCGGGCCGCGAAGGGCGTGAGGCCCGGCTGCGCGTCGGTGGCCGCCACCAGGTTGATGGGCGAGAACACCGAGTTCAGGCCGTAGGGGTCGGCCTTGAACAGCGCGTAGAACATCGGCGTGTACATGCGGCCCGCATCGATCTGCCCCCACGGCGCCGAAAGGCCGACGAAGGACTGCCGGCTGAACGACATCGCGGGGCCGGGCAGCGTGCCGTTGCCGGTGTCGGGCGCAAAGCCGCTCTCGAGCGTGAAGTGCGCGCCCAGGCCGCCGCCCAGGTCTTCGGTGCCGCGAAAGCCGATGCGCGAGGCGGTCTGGCCGCCGTCCTCGAGCCGCGTCGAGGAGGCGGCGCCCGACTTGGCATGCGCCATGTACAGGTCGACCGTGCCGTAGATGGTCACGGTGCTTTGCGCGAGCGCAAGGGCGCAGGCCGTCAGCGCGAGGCCGGCGGTGGCTGTCTTCTTCATTTGCTTTGTCTCCGGGTGTGGCTGCCGCCTGCGGGTGCAGGGCGGTGCCGCTTGTGTGCTTGTCGAGGTCCGGGGCTTACGATAGAAATGAAGACCCGCCGAATCTGTCAACGCCTTGACAGATTCGTGAACATCAAGGCAGGGAGAACCCGCTGGCCCGATCGACTGTTTCCTCCCCCCAAGACGCCGAAGAGAGCGCCGAATTGCTCGACCGCGCTCTGCGCTGGAACGAACTTTTCTCGCACTGGCCCGACGCGCTGCGCGCCGAGCTCATGAAGTCGGCGCGCCTGGTGCGCTACCGCCGCCGCACGCAGGTGCTGGCGAGCGACCGCCACAAGCGCGAGCTGCTGGCGGTGGTGTCGGGCTGCCTGGAAATCAGCAGCATGAGTTCGCAGGGGCGCAAGTACGTCAACGCGCTGCTCGGGCCCGGGCAGGTGGCGCCGCTGGTGCGCCTGCTCGCGGACGTGCCGCTGCCCTACGACTACCACGCGCACGAAGACTCGGTGATCGTCCATCTGCCCTGCGACGCCGTGATCGCGCTGCTCGATGCCGAGCCCGTGCTGTGGCGCGACGTGGCCAAGATGGCGCTGAAGCGCCAGCGGCTCAGCGTGGTGCTGCTGCAGAACCAGATGCTCAACTCGGTTCGCGGGCGCGTGGCGGCCACGCTGATGAGCGTGATCCACTTCTATGGCATGCAGGTGAAGGCGGCGGCGAGCCTGCCCGTGCGCCTGTCGCAGAACGACCTGGCGGCAATGCTCGGGCTGTCGCGCCAGACCATCAACAAGGAGCTGGGGCGGCTGGTCGCCGAAGGAGTGATCGACATGAGCTACAAGCGCATCCGCATCGTGGACCCGGACAAGCTCGCGCACATTGCGGCCGGCACCGGGCCGCAATGAACCGCGCCGGCCCGCTCAGGGATGGATCTTCTCGCCCTTGGCCAGCATTTCCACGAACTGCGCGATGCGCTTCGCCCGCGTCTCGGGCTTCTTCGCGCCCTGCGTGCGGAACAGCACCGCATAGCGGTTGCGCGAATCGAGTGTGGCGAAGAAGGCGGCGGCCTTGGGGTTGGCGTCGAGCGCGGCCTGCAGGTCGGGCGGCACGGCGGCGATGCTCTGGGCATCGTAGGCCGCGTC
>Ga0182006_1002294_pt1 | contig 10546 bp, 7 predicted proteins | sample Sormic07211104_1_FD_123022 | JGI IMG/M metagenome (GOLD analysis project Ga0182006, IMG submission 123022) | Rhizosphere microbial communities from Sorghum bicolor, Mead, Nebraska, USA - 072115-104_1 MetaG | ecosystem: Host-associated > Plants > Roots > Rhizosphere | place: USA: Nebraska...
CGGTGCACCGCCTGCGCAACCCGGGCAAGATCCCGCTGGAAATCATCGAAGTGCAGTCGGGTTCGTACCTGGGCGAAGACGATATCGAACGTTTCGAAGATATCTACGGCCGCTCCACCCCGATCGAACGCGGCGTGTCGGTGAAGACCATCGCGCAGTAATCGCCTGCTGAAACAAGAAGCCCTCGTCCAGCCCGTTGCGTTCCCTATCCGCAGCGGGCTGGGCGGGGGCTTTTTTTCGGTTAGCCGAAGGCTGAATTACGGCGAGACCTGTTCATCCAGTCATCTTCGGCGGGTGCGCCATCGTCCACATGAACAACCTCCAACGGCGCTGTGAAAGCGGCAGCCATCAGTTGTTGCGCCCATGAGCTGGGTTGTGTGCGCTGCTCCGGGAGCTGCGTTTGATACCCAGAAGCCACAGGTTGGTTGAAAGCGTGAAAATTCACTGCTGGTGTATTCGTGGAAACTGACAACGGCGCATTGACGGGGGTGCTCAACATTCTGTGTTGAATACGCGTTTGCGCCTCTGAAATATTCATCACGTTGCCCACCGCAACACTCGCTGCACCAAGCAGCTGTACGGCAGGATTGGAGGCGTGCATCAATAGCTCGCCACCGACCTTGAACCCCTTGGCTACAGCGCCCCGTCTGGCAGCCAATACGTCGGGACTTTCCACAGGGTTGTTAAAAGTAACAGACAGGGGTCCCATCACCCGGCTGGTCACCTCCTCTCCCACCACTTGACTCATTGCTGAAGAAAGCAGTTCGCCGGAGTGATAGAGCACGGCACCGGAGGGGGCTGCCGTGTTCGTACGGGCAGCAGCAATAACATGCGCCTGATGTGTGTTGAACAGCGAGGTGTCCCTGGCACCCAGCTCAGCCAGAGCTATCGGTATTGCGCTGCGATACGCCTGAACATGGGGGTCCGGATCATGCTCAAAGAAACGTCGAACCGGCTGCATGCCGGAAGCCTGTACCGGATTCACCAGTCCTTGATCCGCCAGATCGTGATAGCGCCGATCCCTTGACACGTGTTGCGCCTTATTCGGGTCGCGGCCGTCACTGTCTCGATAGACCACTGGGTTGTTGCGCATCGCCCGGTAGCGGTTATGGCCGTCAACGGCCCCCGCCGGATCTGGATTAAGCCACCGTTGCAACCACGGTATGTAATAACGATATCCGTAGTAATAAAGCCCCGTTGCGTCCAGTTCCTTGCCCGAATAACGCACGGTCTTGTAACTGACGTCGGGTTCATCGGCCCACGCCGTCGCACCGAACGGATAGAAATATTCACGGCTGATCAGTCGCGCATCTGCGTCCATCTCAAGACTGAGCGACCCCAGATGATCACTGAAACTGTATCGGTAGATATCGTTGGTGCCCGTCGGTGGCGGGCTTTCCCAGTGCAGAACGCGAACGCTGTTGAGTCCGGTCTGCACGCTGACCACCTGCAAGCTCCGCGCAGTGCCGGTGTCCATGCGCAACTCAAGCGCGGGCAGATAGCGTATATCGGCGAACAGATTGCGCGCGTTGGTCTGGGCTGACCTCGTTTTACGGACACGTTGACCGCCGCCGTCGTAGAGATAGCTTTCGCGATCATCGGCGCCTGATTCGCGTTGCACGACCACGACCGAGTCCAGCTGATTACGCAGATTCCACTGCAACCGGCGTCCTTGGTCCAGCAACAACAAATTACCCCGCGGATCGAAAGCTTCAGCGATCTCTGCCTCAGAGGGCGGCTTACCGTCGCGCCACGGCAGGCAATGATTACTGTGGCGCGCGGCCTGCAGTTGATGACCTGGACTCTGTTGGCCAGTGTGAGTCAGTTCAAGCAAATTGCCCCCGGCGTCATAGCGATAGCTTTGGCTGTAGTTACCGACAGCGATCGGCCCGCCACCAGCGGCGCCGGCCTCCCAGCCAGTCGCATGGATCAGTTGGTAAAGACTGTCATAGCGGTAGCGACTGACTGGCTCGATGCGCTGGTTGGCGAACCAGCGCACGGACAATGCCTGGTCTTCGATGCTCAGTACATTGCCCATCGCGTCATAGGCATACAGTAGGCGTTGCCAGACTTTGCCGTATTGATCCTGAGCATGGCGGGTGAGCAGACGGCCGTCCTCGGGACGGTAGCTCAGCGTGGTCGAAACGCCGTTGCCGGCCAGTTCCCGAATGACCTGGCCGTCGGCGTTGTAGCGGATATCGCTGACGACGGGATAGTCCTGGGTCTGAAACCTCAGCCTCAGACCCACCCCGCCTAACCGCCCGTCGAGTGTCAGTGCGAACACCTGCCGGTTGCCAGCAGCATCGAACTGTTCGAGCACGGTTCCGAGCGGGCCATAGCGCCACTGCGTGGTTGCCCCGGCTGCGGATTCGAGCAGTTTCTGCCGATCACCCAAGCCCTGCGGCCAATCCGGGGCCGCTGACTCAAGCGTGAATTGGCGAATGCTTTCGCTGCACTGGCCAGTGATTGCGAATTGCTCAAACAGCACGCTGCCGGCCGGATCGTCATGTCGGATCAATTGACCGAACTGATTGCGCCACGCGTCGCCCGCCCCGGGGACGCCATAGGCAAAACGCTCGGTGCACCGCCGGGGCAGGCCAGTGCCCTGTTCGAACACGGCAACCGGGCGCAGCAAGTTATCGTACTGGTCCTCGCGACGTGCGCCACGGCTGTCCCAACTGAACAGCGTCTCACCCGCCAAACCCGGCAACCGGACCTGAATGCCTGCATCAGTGCTGTCCGAGCGCAGTACGCTGTCGTCCAGGGAGTACACCGATGACAGAGAGGCAGGCGTTTGCGGATCAATCGCTTGCAGCGCCCAGAGTCGAGCATCCCATTGTCTGACCGCACGCCCGGCAACGTCGCGCAGCGTTCGCTCGATCCGGGGCTCGCTTGCCAACGATGCATCGGTGCGCCAGTAATTGACTGTGAGGACGGCCAGACCGCGCGGATCGTTCACGGCAAGCGTCGGCGTTTTGCTGTGGATACCCATGATCAGTCAACGTCCGTGTAAGCATCTGCCCATCTGAGCAAGCGCAAGCCCGCGTAGCCACTGTCAGAAATTACAGTCCCGACCGACGGTAGGCTGGCGCTTCTCACCAATACCCATCGTGCGAGGCGTTCGGTAGGATGGACTTCAATCCTCCATGGAGCACTCGCGCATGTTCATTGGCATCCTGCTGGTCATCACCTGGCTGATCCTGCTGTTGCGCTATCCGGCCAAGGCCTTGCCGGTGTCGGTGGCCGCAGCCATCGGCCTGGGCCTTGTGGCGATGTGGGTGGTGTGGCTGGACAACCGCGAGATCAAGCAACTGGCGCGCCTGGAACTGCGCATTGCCTATGCCCCCGAACAATGTCCGGCCGACCGACCCCTTCAATTGAAAATGAACAACGGCAACAATGTGCCGCTGATCGAACTGCGCTGGCGCATCGCCGCATACGCGCCGGGCGATACGGTCAATCTGGCCGACAACCAATACACCGCCCCACGCTATCGCGGCCCCGGCGAACTGCAGGCCGGCGCGACTTGGGAAGACTGCCTGCCGCTGCCGCCGCTGCGCCCCGGTTATCGCCCGCAAACCCTGGAGTTTCGCGCTGAGCATTTGCAGGGTAGTTTCTCCGACTGATCCCCTCTCTGATTTTTCTGCACAAGGAATGCGCCATGCCCGTTGCGTTGATTACCGGTTGTTCCAGCGGCATCGGCCGCGCCCTCGCCGATGCGTTCAAAGCCGCCGGTTTCGAAGTCTGGGCCAGTGCGCGCAGGGCTGAAGACGTCAGCGCGCTCAGCGCCGCCGGTTTCACCGCGATCCAGCTGGACGTCAACGATGGCGTCGCGCTGGAACAACTCGCCGAACGTCTGGGCCAGCAACATGGCGGCCTCGACGTATTGATCAACAATGCCGGTTATGGCGCCATGGGACCGCTGCTCGACGGCGGCGTGACGGCCATGCAACGGCAGTTCGAAACCAACGTATTTGCGATTGTCGGCGTCACCCGCGCGTTATTTCCGCTGGTGCGTCAGGCCAAGGGGCTGGTGGTGAATATCGGCAGTGTGTCGGGTGTTTTGGTCACGCCGTTTGCCGGCGCCTACTGCGCGTCGAAAGCGGCGGTACATGCCTTGAGCGATGCCTTGCGCATGGAACTGGCACCGTTCGGCATCCGCGTTATGGAAGTTCAGCCCGGCGCAATTGAATCGAGTTTTGCGAAGAATGCCGGACATGAAGCCGAGCGATTGATCAATGAGCAGTCGCCGTGGTTTCCGCTACGTGAGGGCATTCGCGCGCGGGCTAAAGCGTCGCAGGACAAGCCGACGCCGGCCAGTGAGTTTGCCGCTGAATTGCTCAAGGCCGTGCAGCAGAACAAGCCGCCACGGTTGATCCGCATCGGCAATGGCAGCCGGGCGTTGCCGTTGTTGGCGGCGTTGCTGCCGAAGGGTTTGCTTGAATCGACGTTGATGAAGCGGTTTGGGTTGCGCGCAAAGCTCTGATTCACTTCAGTGAAATTGCCAAATCAGCCGATCAACGTAGAATGCGCCGCACTTGAAGCATGCAATGCTTCAAGTGAACCGTATAGCGCATGGAATCGCTGGTGCACGCATCGAAGCAAGGGAACTGCTGAACACTGATATCCCCCTGCCCCGGCCTTTCTCCACGGAAACGTCGCTGCTTTGTATGCCTGCCTGACGACGCCCTGCGTACGCTTCACTTCAGATCAGGACCAACTTTTGAAACTTCTCAACGTGTTGCCTTTGGCACTGCTCACATGGCTGGCGGGCTGTTCCACTCAAGAAGTGCCCCTCAACGACACCCTGCCGAAATTGACCGCGCAAGCGCTCTTGCCCGCCGTCAACGCAAATGAATACTGTAATCCGCAGATGGACAGCGACATTCTGTTTGGCACAGGTTTGCTGATGTTCGAGGAAGGATCGCGGGATGTCGCCCAAACTTGCCTGGTCATGGCGGCGCCGAATCACCCTCGAGCGTTTTGCTACCTGTCCACAATGGTGATGCAGTCCGGCGACCTGAGCAAAAACAAAAACCAGGTTTTCAACTACACGGCTTACGCGGCAAAGCAAAATGACTGGTGTGCGGAGTACGGCCTGTACGATATGTACAGTTCCGGCACTCTCGGGGCGAAAAAAGACGCCAAACTTGCCATGCGCTGGCTGCTGCGCTCATCGCAACACGGTTATCCGGATGCCCAGAAGGAACTGATCAATCAGTACGAAAAACAGGGCAACCTGCCCGAAGCTTACGCGTGGAGCAAATTCCTCATCGATACTGAGGACGCCGCCATCGGCACCACACTCAAAACCCGGATGACCCCGAGCCAGGTTGCCGAGGCTGACAAACGCTACAACGACCTCGTCCCTCAGGTCGCCAGCAAGGCGGCATTGGCCGCAGAAGAACGAGCAGAGGACGTCGCCCGCTACTCCGCCCAGATCTATCAAGACTATCCGGATACCTTCAAGGGCCTGACGTCCGCCGAACGTCAGGCCTACATGACTCAGTCGATCGGCGATGCCATGGACCTGCCATTCATCAGGAACCGAGATCATGTATTGATCTACATCGTGATCAATCGCGCCGCTCAGTTGAAAAAACCTGACGCAAATATTGCCAATGATCAGCGGATCATCACCCTCATTGAAGACAAACGGTTAACAGTCGATGAAACCATCGAGTACGGACTGCGGGTGGTCAAAACGTTCTACCGATAACCCGGATCGCAGCAGGCTCGCTCCTTGTGGATCTTCGGTGTCATGCAGAACCAGTGTAGGAGTGAGCCTGCTCGCGATTCAGGCGACCCGGCCCTTCATATATCCGCCGCAGCCTGATTCACCACCACCGTGCAAGTAATCCCCGCCGCCAGCAACACGCCCTCCGGCACATCATCAATGTGTATCCGCACCGGCACGCGCTGCGCCAGACGTACCCAGTTGAACGTCGGGTTCACATCGGCAATCAGTTCGCGACTTTCCGGATTGTCGCGGTCGTAGATCCCGCGCGAAATACTTTCCACATGGCCCTTGAGCACTTCGCCGCTCATCAGCTGCATGTCGGCTTCGTCACCGACTTTCACATGCGGCAGTTTGGTCTCTTCGAAGAAGCCGTAGACCCAGAACGAGTTCATGTCGACCACGGCCATCTTCGCCTCGCCGATGCGTGCGTAATCACCGCGATGCACGTTGAGGTTGGTCACGTAACCGTCCACCGCCGCGCGCACTTCGGTGCGTTTCAGGTTCAGTTCGGCGGCTTCCAGTTGCGCCTGGGCGTGTTGGTAATCGGCCAGCGCGGCGTCGGCGATGTTGCTGGCGTCGTCGCGGTTCTCTTTAGAGATCACCAGATTGTCGAGGTCGGCGCGGCGGTGGGCGTTGACCTTGCGCATCTCCCAGGTCGACTTGCGCGAAGCCACGAGTGACTGCGCCTGCTTGACCGCGATGCGGTAGTGCTCGGGGTCAATGCGCATCAGCAGATCGCCCTTCTTCACCAACTGGTTGTCACGCACCGGCACTTCGACCACTTCGCCGGTGACGTCGGCAGCGACGTTGATGATATCGGCACGCACGCGACCATCGCGGGTCCACGGCGTGTTCATGTAGTGCTCCCACAACGTGCGGCCGATCCACAACGCCAGGGCCAGCACCAGCAGGGTCGCGAGCAGGCTGAAAAACTTTTTCATCAAGATGTTCTCAACGGTAGACAGTCAGCGCCATGGCGCCGAACAGACAGGTAAACAGGCTCAGACGCAGCAGCGCCGGGTGCCAGAAAAAACGGTACAGGTCGAACCCCGAGAGGAAGCGGTCCAGCGCCCAGGCCAATCCCGCAGCAATGAAAAACATCAGGGTCATGGTCGGCATGTACACGCCGTGGAAAGCGATTTCACGAGGCATGAGCGAGTCCTTCGGGCCGGGCGGGAGCGAATTCGGCGAGCGGTGATTGCGGATCGAGCAGTGAAGTGCGGATGAAGTGCAGATAGCTCTTCACCCGGCGCAACGCGGAGGTATCGAAGTGTGGCGCGAACGGTTCATCGGTGGCGGCGACGCGGCTGATCGCATGGTCGACAGCGACCAGTGCGCGCTGCAGATTGCTCGCGTTCGGTTGCAGGAACAGGCGCACCAGCGCACGCCCCATCACCCGAAGTGCCTGGCGCCACGGCTGCGATTCGGCATACGCCGGGTGCACCGGCAGGATCGCCTGTTCCTTGCGCAACTCGATGATCGCGTGGCCGACTTCGAGCACCACGAACATCCAGCGCAACAGACTCTTTTGTACCTTCGGCTGCCCTGCAGCGAGGCCATAGGCCTGATGCAGCAGATCGCGGGTGCGGCTCTCGAAACGCGAGGCCAGGCCCTTGAGTTTGCCGCTGATCGCATAGACCACTTGCCCGCGCAGATCCTGCTCCAGGCGCTGCCACAGCCAGCGACTGTTCGGCGGCAGAATGATCGCCCCCGCCGCCGCACACACCAGCATGCCCATGACCATGGCGATGTAGTCGTTGATGAAGGCGTAGGGGTTGTAGATGGTCAGGTTGTCGGGCACTGAACCGGTGCTGAAAAAGATCAACAAACCGAGGCCGACACCGGCGTATTGCGGCCGTGAAGCGAGGAACGAACCGAGCACGATCACTGGCGCGAGCATCACGCAGAGCAAGGGGAAACCGTCGATCAACGGGAAGATGAAAAACATCTCGACGAAGCCGATCAGCGCGCCGAGAAAAGTCCCGCAGGCCATTTGAAAGGCCATGCGCTTGGGGTTCGGTGTGGCAGCGGAAAGGCCAACGGTGGCGGCGGCGATCAGGGTCATGGTCGCGCCGCTCGGCCATGCGGTGGCGACCCAATAACTGCCCAGCACGATCAGGATGAACGAGGCACGAATCCCCGACGCGGCTGCCGCCCACCAGTTGGTTTGCGGAGTGAAGGGCTCGTCCCAGCGCTCACGTTCGTGGCGATGCTCAGCGAGTGAAGCGTGGGTCTGTGCATAACTGTGCAGGTCATCGACAAAGCGATAGAGCAATTCGTAGGCGGTGTGGAAATCCAGTTGTTCGGCTTCGCTCGGATCTGTGTCCTGAAAGATCCCGCGCAGGGTTCGCACGCGTGCCGGCAGGCCTTCTTTGTAGGTCGCCAGCGCAGTTGCCAAACGAGCGGCATCGGGACTGGTGAGGGCGCGGCCGCTGAAACCGTCGAGCACTTCGGCGAGGTCCTGCAAACCGGGTTTGATCGCTGCCACGACGTGCTCTTCGCCATTGCCGTGCAGGCGTTCGAGCAACTGATGCAAGGCGTTGAAGCGCGTGGTGATGCCCATGAACTCGCTGTTCAAACGACTCAGCCGACCGTTGCGCCGGCGCATGTGCGGGTCTTCGAACACGGTCACGCTGCGCAAGCCTTCCAGGCCGACGGCTTCGGCAATGAAGCGCACGTTGCTGGCTTCGAACGCCTCGGCTTTGCTGCGCCCGCGCAAGCCGTCGGTGACGAACAGGGCGAACACGCCGAAGCGCTGATACAAGGCGTTGCGCATCGCCGCGCTGGCGGTCTGCGGCAGGATCGCCGCGCTGATCAGGGTTGAACAGAGAATCCCCAGCGAGATCTCCAGCACTCGCCAGACTGCCGCCATAAAGGCGCCGTCCGGATGCGCCAGCGCCGGCAGACCGACCATCGCAGCGGTGTAACCGGCGAGAACAAAACCATACGCGCGAAAGTTGCGGCAACGCGCGGCACCGGCCGAGCAGATGCCGACCCAGATCGCCAGCGAGCCGAGAAACAGTTCGGTGTTCTGCGCAAACAGGGCGATCAGCGTGACCATCATCGCTGACCCCGTCAGCGTGCCAAGGAAGCGATAGAAACTCTTGGCAAACACCTGTCCGCTCTGCGGCTGCATGACGATGAACACCGTGATCATCGCCGTGCGTGGCTGCGGCAGTTCCAGACGCATCGCCAGCCACAGGGTGAGGAATGCGGCGAGCAGCACCTTGAAGATATACACCCAGGTCACGCCATCGCTGCGTGCCCAGTCGAAAAAACCGCGACGCCATTCCAGGGAGTAGAGCCAGCGAAGAGGGGCGGGCAAGGAGGTCATTGAAAATACTCAGGCATGCAATGCGGACTCGAAACCTGTGGGAGCGAGCCTGCTCGCGAAAACGCAGTCTCAGGCAACATGTTCATTGACTGATACGCCCTCTTCGCGAGCAGGCTCGCTCCCACAATGGATGCTGTGTTCACCGCAGGAGCGCCGGGGTTTTCGGGGCTTGGGTCTGCTCGGCTGTCGGCACGTCATCACCGGCACCGAGGCCGCCCCCCAAGGCAGTCACCAGCTCGGCATGCGCACTCAATCGCGCCGCCTGCACCTGCTGCTGCACTTGCTGCTGTTTGAACAGCAACGTCTGCGCATTCAGCACGTTGAGGTAATCGGTGAGGCCGCGTTGGTAGGCGATCATCGCGATGTCGTAAGTCTTCTGCGCTGCGGCCACGGATTCGGCAGCGAATTCCTGCTGCTTGTCCATCGACTCGCGGCGGATCAACTGATCGGAAATGTTCTTCAGTGCGTTGATCAGGGTTTGGTTGTAGTGCGCCACGGCGACGTCATAACCGGCCGCCGCCTCGCCCAATTCGCCCCGCAGGCGGCCGCCATCGAAGATCGGCAACGAGATCGCCGGGCCGACGTTGTAGTTGAGTTTCTTGCCGGTCAGAAACTCCAGCGCCCCGCCGCCAGTGGCCATATAGCCGAGGCTGCCGACCAGATCGACATTAGGATAAAAGCCGCCATGGGCGACATCGATGCCACGCGCCTGCGCCGCCACTTGCCAGCGACTGGCGACCACATCGGGCCGCTGGCCGAGCAAGTCGGCGGGCAATGCCGATGGCAGTTTCAGCGCAGCACCGAGGGACAATGTCGGGCGCTGCAACTGCGCGCCCGCCCCCGGACCTTTGCCGGCGAGCGCGGCGATCTGGTTGCGGCTCAGGGCGATTTCCTCGTCCAGCGCATCGAGTTGGCGATGGGTCTCCGGCAGTGGCGTTTCGGCCTGGCTGACTTCGAAGTGCGTGCCGATCCCGCCGTTCAAGCGCTTCTGCGCCAGATCGAGAATCTGCTGTTGCTGCTTGAGCATCGCGGCGACGATGTCGCGCTGGGCGTAATGCAGCGACAGCTCGATGTAGGCGCGGACGATGTTGTTCTGCAGTTCCAGTTGCGCCAGGCGCGCCTCGGCCACGCTCACATGGGCCAGATCCACCGCGCGTTCACTGGCATTGCGCTCGCGGCCCCAGAGGTCGAGGCCGTAACTGAAGCCGAGCGCGGCGTTGTTGTCCCACGTGGTGGTGTTGGCCAGATCACCGGGGCCGTAGAACTGATCGGTCGGCCAGTTGTGGCGCTTGAGGGTCGACTCGGCATTGATCTGCAACGCCTCGGCCGCTTCGGCAACACCGGCTATAGCCTTGGCCTGACGCACCCGCGCAGCGGCCATGGCCATGCTCGGGCTGCCTTGCACGGCGAGGTCGATCCAGCGATCAAGTTGCGCGTCACCAAACGCCTGCCACCATTGGGCGGTGGGCCAG
>Ga0182006_1002295_pt1 | contig 10542 bp, 4 predicted proteins | sample Sormic07211104_1_FD_123022 | JGI IMG/M metagenome (GOLD analysis project Ga0182006, IMG submission 123022) | Rhizosphere microbial communities from Sorghum bicolor, Mead, Nebraska, USA - 072115-104_1 MetaG | ecosystem: Host-associated > Plants > Roots > Rhizosphere | place: USA: Nebraska...
ATAATAACTACAGTGATGTACACCCAGGCCGGAATCGGGACAGGATCACCCTGTGCATAGGAATGCAGCCCGCTTAGGTAATAGTTTACGCCGAAGTAGGTCATGATAATTACCGAGAAGGAAAGCAGAGAAAGCAAGTTAAACAGGTATTTGCCTCTTAAGCCCGGGATCAATCGTACGTGAAGCACAAATGCATAAACGATGACCGAGATAAACGCCCAGGTTTCTTTAGGATCCCAGCTCCAGTAACGTCCCCAGCTTTCATTGGCCCAAATACCACCTAAGAAGGTTCCGACGGTAAGGAGAAAGATCCCTACGGTAAGCGACATTTCATTTACGATGGTCAGCTCTACCACAGATGCTTTCACTTTTGCACTGATCTTCTTGTGATCAATGATGTACAGGATCAGCACGACAGTACCGAGTAAGGCACTTAATCCAAAGAACCCGTAACTTGAGGTAATGATCGCTACGTGCACCATTAGCCAGTATGACTTCAGCACCGGTACAAGAGGAGTAATTTGTGGGTTCATCTGTGAACCTCCATGTGCAAAACCCATTAAAATCACAGCAATAAGGCAGCCTGCAGCAGGAATAAACGCGTTACTATTCCTGTACAGCAGCAAGCCGGACATAACTCCGATCCAGCTGATGAACATGACCGCTTCATATCCATTGCTCCAGGGTTCATGCCCGGAGATGTACCAGCGCACAGCAAGACCAAACATCTGCAACAAGGCCGCAATGCTGATCAATGCCAACACAAAGTTCACGGTATTTGATAATGCCTTTGAATCTTTGAAGAGCCTGCCAAATGCAAGAGCAAGGATCACGGTTCCGAGAATCGCATAACTGATCATCAGGTTCAGGAAGATGTTCCAGGTATTGTAACGCACCTCCATGTCTATCCTGGTTTGCGAAGGCACTACATCTTTTCCAATCTGAAGTTGCAATGCTTTCAAGGTTTCCAGCTTCTGTTCAGGGAGCGCCCAGTTAGCAGTTTTATTCGCCTGTATAACACTTAGGAGGTAATCGGCAGCTGGGTTTACATGTGCCTTATTACCGCCTTCCGGCATAGCAGCGGCTATCCAGGTGTTGTTTTTGTCTCCCGCTATCGGGAAAATCCGCAGGTACTGACCGTTTAACAGTTGCTGCATGACGTGCAGTTTGTCATTAAGTTCAATAACGTCCTTGTCGTAAGCATTCTGCTCAGATGCTTTTTTGGCAAAAGCTTTCAGGTAGTCCGCTTTGAGACTAAAGTCCAGTGCGCCTTCTGGCGTTAAAGCCAAGAGGTTTACCATTGTGGTATAGCCTTCAGGATTCGCTTTTGCTGTTTTAAGCAGACCAGGACCACCTTTGCTGCCCACTTTTATGATGGGAACATTTACCCATTCAAAGGGCATAGTGGAAATGGATAAAAAAAATTGGTTGGCACTAAGTGTATAAAACTTGTCCTTGTGATACAACTTACGGAGGATTTCAAGTGCCATCGTATTCACAGGTTCAATACGTCCATCGATGTTCTGAACCAGCAATCGGCCGAAGCTTTCCGCATGTGCCGGGTCGGTCTGTATTGCGCTTGCAAACACCTTCGCATCTACCATCTGCCCAGCGAGAATGCGTTGCATGCTCACGACATGATCATGGTCGGGGGCTGCAGGCGCTACAGGAGCTGCCGGAGCAGCTTCCACACCCTCATGCGCATGATCGTGATCATGGCCATCGTTAGGGCCATGTACATGCTCCTGAGCCGTGCCGTCCTTACCGTGCATGTCTATCTGCTGACTGTATGCAGCTGCGCCTGGTAAGAAGACCAACAGCAATAATAACGTTCTTGCACGGGAGATCGATTTAAGCTGCTCATTGAGTTTGGAGAAGTGTGTGCCTTTCCAGAATAAGGTTACAAAGAGACCACCGAAAAGTAAGATATAGCCAAGATAGGTGATGTTCGTACCCCAGTAATCATGGTTTACAGACAGTACCGTACCAAGTTCATCCTGGTCAAAACTGGCCTGGAAAAATCGATAACCATCCTGATCAAGCACGTTGTTCATGAAAATCTTGTATGGCCGTTCATTTGGTCCTTCCTGAATCATCACATCAGAGGAGTAAGCGGCCGGGCTATCGCTCCCGGGATATTTCTCCATTTTAAAGTCTACCAATTTAAGACTGAAAGGCGCCTTATAGATCTTGGACCCATAGGCCATAGCGATTGGCAGGCCACCAATCTGGCCCTGGTAATTGAAGTTTGTTAACCCACGACCGCCATATAAAGAAACAGTGTCTGTTTCTGATGGTGTGGTGACTTCCACTCTAACCAGGTCTAGGTCGTGCTCGTGTGTTCTTTTATCACCCTCATAATTGATGATGTTTCCGGTACGTGCAGGCTCGGGCACTACAAAAGCCAATGATCCGTAGGTGTACAGGCTTCGAAGATTGAAGGGTTGCGGTTCATTAGCTTTCACAGGCTTTCGCTCCTGTGTTGCCATGATCATGTAATTACCCTCATAAGGTGATGAGATGGTGTACCCATTTCGTCCATCAGCAATATTAATCGCCCCCGGTGTTGGTTCATTATAGCTAATGACCATACCCTGTACGAGTTTAACACTCCCACTTTGAATGTATTTATTGACCCTCTTTCCTTCTTCCAGCACTACAAAATGCAGTGTAGGTTTACCTGATGCAGTAAGCACAAGTGAATCCTGGGCTCGAGCAAAGAAGTTTACAACTTTCATCATAACCCTTGACCCGTTATAGTCATATTCTGAAACAAACGTCTTTTTAAAGGGCTTCAAGTACCATGGTATGCGGTCTGAGATCAGTATTGCAGGCACATCATCGTAAGCAAGGGCTTGTTCATTTTGCCCGATCTGTACTTTAAAAAAGGTTGCATCGGAAACGATCTCATCACTCGACTCCCCTTCCCTGATGTGCATGGAACCTTCAAAACTAATGTATCGGGTTACAAATCCACCGATAAAAATGATGATAAAAGCAAGGTGGAACACCAGCAACGGCAACTTTTTGAAAGACATCAGCTGGTATCGTTTGATGTTACCGATGAAGTTCAGGATAAGAATTAACATGATGAGTTCAAACCACCAGCAATTGTAGATCAGCACTTTTGCTACAGGTGTACCATAGTCATTTTCCACGAAAGTGGCCAAAGCCATGGCAAATGCATAAAGAAGTAATAAGGTACCCATTGTCCGGGTAGAGAAAAGAATTCGGGTCAGCTTTGCGATCATTTTACAAGGTCTTGCCAGCTAATGCCAGCAAGACCGCATAATAGATATTTTCCTTAAGGCATACCGGAAATTTGTGGAAAAAAGATAATCCTATGATATTCTGCCTACATAAAACCAGATTGAGGTCAGGAACACTGCGAAAGGTAAAACCAAGGTTTGAAATCGAAGGTTTGATTGATACCTGATCAATTCATACAACCTATTTCCTGAAACAATGAACACTAAAGCCCAAAAGATATAAAGAATACCAGAAGCGATAAACATAGAAAGCAATTATGGTTGTTAAACAAACCTAAAGTACATAAAGAATTGATAATGTTAAAACTACCCAGCAGATTTACTTTGTGCATCCAATAAAGGAATCACTTTTGTGCCGATCAATTCGATGGATTGCATTAATTGCGCATGCGTCAGTCCGGCATTGTCCATTTGAAAGGTAAAGCGGTCAACACCCCCTAAAGCTTCGCTATGTCTTAGCAGCTTTTCTGCCACTTGCTCTGGTCCGCCTACAACAAGCACACCTCTTGGTGCAATAAGGTTGTTGAATTGCGTTCTTGTTACTGGTGGCCATCCTCGTTCTCTGCCCAGCTTGGTCCACAATTCTGCGTAACCAGGGTAATAATCTGCAACAGCCTGTTCATTGGTGGCGGCAACGTACCCGGGTGAATGAAGACCTACCTTTAACTGTTCAGGAGCGAAGCCTGCTCTATGTCCCGCTTCGCGGTATAAATCCACCAGCGGACGGAAACGCTCGGTTTCTCCACCTATTATCGCAACCATTAAGGGCAAGCCAAGGGATCCCGCACGTGCGAAGGACTCCGGCGTACCGCCAACACCCAACCAAATGGGTAATTTCGCTTGTAAGGCACGAGGGTATACCGGTTGATTTTGAAGTGCAGGTCTGAATTTGCCCGACCAGGTAACAAACTCCTGATCACGAATTTGAAGGAGCAAGCTGAGTTTTTCTTTGAAAAGGGCATCGTAGTCCTGGAGATCATAGCCAAACAGCGGATAGGCATCTACAGCCGATCCACGACCAACCACGACTTCTGCCCGGCCCTTAGAAATTAGATCCAGGGTCGCGAAGCTTTGGTACACACGCACCGGGTCTGAGGTACTCAGCACGGTTACAGCACTTGTAAGGCGGATACGTTTGGTTCTTGCCGCTGCTGCTGCCAGGATTACTGCTGGTGCAGAGTCCAGGAACTCCTTTTTATGATGCTCGCCGATACCGTAAACCGTAAGGCCCGCCTCATCTGCCATAGCGATCCTGTCTAATAACTGCTCCATCGCTTCCACGCTGCTCAAAGCATTTCGGCCGTACATGGCCGAAGCAAAACTGTCAATTCCAATTTCCATAATTTTAATCTAGGTCGTAAGCATTCTAAATGATAAGCATCCTTTGTTTTCCTTGTTTAGGAACCCTGAATGCTGATATCCAAAGTTACCTACCCGTTGTTAGCGGAGTGATGACCTATGGTAAGAAATGGTGTAGCAGCTTACATGAACATCTGTTGATTAAAAGACTTCATAAAATCAAGCAGCATATTACTTTTTAGGTCTCCTTCATTCCTGAGGATCTCCGAATCCAATTCAAAAAAGCCTTTCAACATGGAATTACCTGCTAATGCGACCTTTTCAAAGCCCATTTCCCAGGATGCAAAATTGCGTTGTTCAATGATTCCCTGTTTGATAAGGGTGACGGTGTGGTGCCTTGGATCATTTTGAATATTCTGATAGACATCCAGCACCAACTGCTCAGGTCCTTCCAGCACTTGAATAAACCTGCTAAAATGTTCCTGATCTACCGTTCCTTCAATATAAGCAAGGCAACCTGTTATATTCTTGGCCTTATTCTCGCGTCTGGAATGTTCTAAAATCTCTAACAGTTCTGGTTGTTGCATCATTTTAGAGGCAACACTATAATATAATAGAAAATACATGATTTGTGTTTATTAGCTTGTTTTCAGAATTAGGCTGATTTTCCTGTTCCAATAGGCATTAGAATTGGCCTGAAATTAAATACTTGCAAGTTAGAATTATATTGAACGACTAGGGTGATACTTGGCTAACTTTTTGCCACAACATGCGAAATCAATCAACCATGGAAAACATACAATCATCTTCATTAAAGCCAAAGAAAGAAGTAATTAATGATCTAATTGACATTCTACAACTCGTTAATGACGGTAAGGAAGGCTATCAAACTGCGGCGGAATCAACGGAAACGCCTGAGTTAAAAGCCCTGTTCCTGCAAATATCAGGAGAAAGAATCGTGTACGCTGCAGAGTTAAAGGAACATATTGCTTTGCATGGCGAAGAAGCAGATAACCAGAAGGGTGATATCCTGGGCGGATTGCATCGTGCATGGATAACGATCAAGCAGGCATTAAGTAGCAAAGAAGACAAAGCCATCCTGACTGCAATTACCACCGGTGAAAGCGCTGCAATAGAAAAATACGACGCTTGCATCGCTGATTTTGCGGACCACGCAGATCACATCACCTTACTCACAGAACAACGCGACGGCATTAAAGCTGCACTAGCGGAGATTGAAAAGAAGATCGTACAGGCTAATTAATATTCATGCGGGTTGAGTTTAGCATATGCTTCAACCCGCATCTATTTTAACTTAATGCAGCTTTCAGCGCATAGAAAGTTAACACGTAGCACAGATAAGCTCATTATTCCTTAACCAAAGGGAAATGTTGCCCCTCTAGCTTTGCCGGAAATAAAACAAACAAACGGCAAGCTAATATGCACAATTCACTTCTACCCCTTAAGGTCTTTATTCTGGCCTTTTTACTCTTCGCTTCAACCGCTGCCTTCTCGCAGGGTACAGAAGCAAACATCATCGGAAAGGTTACAGATGCAGGCAACCCCATACCAGGGGCCTCCATTCTGGTCCGCAATGAATCTACCGGTTTTAAGGTTTCAACCACAACCAAAGAAAACGGGACTTTTATCTTCCCGCAATTACCGCTCGGTTCTCCCTACTCAGTAACAGTGAGCTATGTAGGTTATACTGAACAAAAGAAAACCGGTTACACCCTCAATTATGGCGATGAGCTTGTGGTTGATTTCGCAATTACCTCAAGTTCAAACGATCTGCAAGAGGTTGTTATTCAAGGCAGCAATCTAAAAAGCACCGTTAAAACGTTGGGTGCTTCTACTGCAGTTACCGCCAGAGAGCTCACCAAACTTCCTGTAAACGGACGTAACTTCTCCTCTTTAATAGACCTCTCACCCGTAAGTAATGGGAGCAGCCTGGCAGGACAACTAGCATCCTCTACAAATTACACCGTAGATGGTATGACGTCCAGAAGTACCATTGCGGGCGGAAATAGTGGTGGTGCGTACTCCATCTCCATGGAGGCCATCCGCGAATTTAAGGTGGTGACCAACGAGTATGACGTAACCAATGGAAGAAGCGGTGGTGGTAGCATTACCACAGTTACTAAATCCGGCACAAACACCCTTTCAGGTAGTGCATTTGGTTTCACGCGTACCAACTGGCTATCGAGTAACTACAACCTGAATGGTGCACGCCGCTCACAGGAATTCTCGACTACACAGTATGGCTTTTCATTAGGTGGACCTATCATTAAGGATAAAGCCCACTTCTTCGTTGTATGGGATCATCAAGCCGATTCACGTCCTTTATACATCGCCGACATCCAGAACCCAGCAGACATTGGTCGCTACCGGGTGACTCAGGGAACTTTAGATGAGTTTACCCGAATTTCACGCGAGAAATATGGCTTTAATGGAGATGCACTTTTCGGTGCCTTTGATAAAAAGAAAACCACAGATGCTGCTTTTGCACGTTTCGACTGGCAGATCAACCCATCAAACCTGTTAACCATACGGAACAATTTCATCTACGATCTGGACAATCAGCAGGAAGGTGACAATACCGGAATCAATGCATTTGAATCCTATGTAAACCGGAAAAACCTTAACAACAGCTTGATGGCATCCCTGCGGACTGCTGTAAATTCAAAATTAACTAACGAATTAAAAGTGCAGCACTTCTACGAGAGTACCGACGTTATGCACAATGTAGCGGGCATCGGTGCTGGTCAGAGTATCCCACGTGCAATCGTGGAAAATGTGGAGTCGAAAGATGGTGCAAGTACATACTTCAATTCCATTCAAATGGGCGGACAACGTTTCGCACCGGAATGGTTTAAAGGGAATGTGCTGCAATTGGTGAACAATATCTATTACAACACAGACAAGATCAAATACACCTTAGGGGCGGACATCATGTATACGGACATGAACTTCCGTTATGGAAGTGAGATGAACGGTCGCTTCTATTTCACCGGGCTTGGCAATTATGAAAGCATGACGCCATACCGCTACGCGAGGGATGTGTATATGACAGATGAAGAAAATACCAAGGTAAATAACCTTGCTGCAGGATTATACGGGCAAATGGAAACGCGGTTAGCAAAAGGTCTGGATGTCGTTGCAGGTATCCGCTTGGACAATACCCGTTACCTTCGTAAAGCAAATTTCAACCAGGTTGTATTTGATGAGTTAGGCCTTTCAACGGATAACGGCATCAACACCTTTCAAATACAACCACGTGTTCAGTTTAACTGGAACGTAGGTGAAAATGGCAAAAACATCATTCGTTTTGGTGGGGGCATCTTTGGTTCTAACTTGAACCCATATTCCATGTTAAACAACATGTTGTTTGATGGGACCCGCATTGCTGGTGTTGACATTACAGACCCGGCACTAATACCTGCTGCAGATTTCGCGAAGTTCCGTAATGACCCTAATTCCGCACCGGGCCGTGACTTGGTAAACAATCCAAATATCCAACGCCTGGTAACGATCAACACCAATAGTGCTGATGTAAAGGTACCTACTGCTTACAAAGCCAACTTCTCCATCAACCACTTCTTCACACCATCTTTAAGAATAGGTATCAGCGGCTACGGAACATGGGGCCGGAACAACTACATGTATGTAGACCGGAACATGGTAGACGATCCATACTTCAGAATTGCAGCAGAGGATAATAGAGGCGTATACGTTCCAGCTAATACAATTCGTGCATCCAACGGTGCAGCAAACTGGGTAAACAGCCGTAAAACAGATAAGATTGGACGTGTGCTGGAAATGAATAGCGAAGGTAAAGTAAACGCTTACACATTTGTGGTAGATGGTACCTACCGCTATTACAAAGATGGGCAGATTACCGCTTCATACACCTGGAACGATACCCGTGATAATACTTCCTATAATGGTAACGTAGCGAACACAGCTACCCTTTCGCTGATGGTCAAAGATGATCCACGTGATTTAAGCACCATGAGCTATGCAGACAACCAGTTTCGCCATAAAGCCGTATTCTATGGTACAGCACCAAGTTTCTACGGTGTTACAGTGGGCCTTCGCTTTAGCGGAATTGCCGGGACGCGCTACTCACTTGCGGTAGGTGGAAATATGAACGGCGACTTTGTCTCTTCAAATGATCTTGCATTCATTTACAACCCGAATGATCCAAATACTCCAGCTTATTTAAGCAATGGCATTAAAGCAATTCTTGATAACCCGAAGGCGGAGCAAAGTGTGAAGGATTACATCAACAATAACATGGGCAAAGTTGCGGAGCGGAACGGCGGTGTTAACGGATTCTATGGTGTATTTGACCTTCGTCTGGCTAAGAAGTTCCACTTCTACAAATCGCATGGCCTGGAAGCTTCTGTGGACATCTTCAACCTTGCAAACATGGTTAACAAAGATTGGGGTGTAGGTCACAACCTGGGTAAACAGAATATCTACAACATCAAGAGCTTTGATCCACAAGCACTGCAATACACTTACAACATGAATGCGACAACGGGTGTCTCTAATCTTAATGGAAATCCTTTCCAGGTGCAGCTTGGTTTGCGCTATTCGTTCTAATCATTCCAATACGAGTTCTAATAAGATTTAACATGAAAAAAGTACTTATCGCAATTGGCTTGTTCATCGCCAGCGTGGCCGGTGCAAACGCACAGCAGTCGCACGTTATATTGATCACGGTGGATGGATTTCGCCCGGAATTCTATAAAGACCCTTCGTGGGGCATGGTGCACTTGCGCCAGGCCATGGCTAAAGGAAGTTACAGTGATGGGGTCCGTGGCGTATTTCCATCCGTTACCTACCCGTCTCATACCACTATTGTGACTGGTGTAAAACCCATCAAACATGGCATTTACTACAACACCCCACCGGAGCCACTGGGTGCTACTGGCCGGTGGTACTGGGAATACGATTCCCTTAAAGTGCCAACGATCTGGAGCGCTGCAAAAGCTGGTGGACTGAGTACAGCCTGCGTAATGTGGCCGGTAACGGTAAAAGCGCCCATCAATTATTTAATTCCAGAGTATTGGTTCTTACCGAAGGAAAAAGGCGGTAAAAACGATAATGCTGGTGGCATGTCAAAAGAAGCATACCCTGCCGGATTATACGAAGAGATTCAGGAAAACGTGGGTGGGAAGATGGCAGGTGAGTTCTTCAGTTCCGACGTGAACAATGCAAGGATGACCGCTTACCTGATCATGAAGTACAAACCAGGATTTACCGCAGTACACCTGGCGGATGTAGATCACTTTGAACATGAACAAGGCCGCGATGGTGATAAGGTTCGCTCCGCAGTAGCATCGGCGGACCAGGCGATTAAGACCATCCTCGACGCCGTAGAAAAAGCAGGCATCTCTGAACAAACGACCGTGATTGTAACCGGTGACCATGGTTTTGTGGACATCCACACGCAGCTGAATCCAAATGTATTGCTGGCCAAAGCGGGGCTACAGGACAATGCGAATAAGGCAAACTGGAAAGCTTTTTTCCATAGCAGCGGTGGCTCCACTTTTCTGCACCTGAAAGATAAAAATGACAAACGGAGTTTAACAAAAGTAAGGGAACTACTGCGCGATATGCCGGCAGGTCAACGGAAGCTCTTCAGGATCGTGGAGCGTGCAGAACTGGACGAAGTGGGCTCGGACCCAACTGTAGCACTAGCGCTTGCGCCAGTGCAGGGCGTAACTTTCGGCGGCAGTGCTGAGGGAGCAGTCCTGCGTGCGGTAAAAGGTGGCACACACGGCTACTTTCCAGACTTCAAGGAAATTGAAACCGGCTTTGTTGCGTTCGGTAGAGGCATTCAGAAAAATGCAGTAGTGCCGAAGATGGGACTGGAAGATATCGCTCCACTCATTGCACATTTACTAAAGCTTGACTTGCCTTCCGCTGACGGTGTCCTCTACCCGGGACTGCTGGAAAAAGATGC
>Ga0182006_1002305_pt1 | contig 10511 bp, 8 predicted proteins | sample Sormic07211104_1_FD_123022 | JGI IMG/M metagenome (GOLD analysis project Ga0182006, IMG submission 123022) | Rhizosphere microbial communities from Sorghum bicolor, Mead, Nebraska, USA - 072115-104_1 MetaG | ecosystem: Host-associated > Plants > Roots > Rhizosphere | place: USA: Nebraska...
CGCGCCTTCGAACGGATCGACGAGCTGCATGCCATGTTCCGCGCCTACGATCGCACCGACGCCACGTCGCATTCGGCGCTGGTGGCGCAACTGGGTGAGCTGATTCCGATGATGGAGGATGGGGGCAAGATGGACCAGGACACCTTCCTCTTCAGCAAGCGTTCCTGGGATTACCTCGCTTCGCAATACCGCATCTTCTGCACCGATCCGTCCTTCGTCGATTACTTCTGGACCGTGCGCATCATGCACCAGCCGGTATGGACCCTGGCCCGCGTGGCGCGCCAGCTGATCCCGGCGCGCTGCTATCACACCATCTCCACCGGTTACGCGGGCTTCCTCGGGGCGCTGATGAAGATGCAGACCGGCCGTCCGCTGATCCTTTCCGAACACGGCATCTACACCAAGGAACGCAAGATCGACCTGTTCCAGAGCGAGTGGATCCGCGACAACCGAAACGTCTTCGAAAAGGATGCCTCGCAGATTCCCTACTTCCGCGAGATGTGGATCCGCTTCTTCGAGGCGCTGGGCCGGCTGTGCTACCAGGCGTCCAACGACATCGTCGCGCTCTACGAGACCAACCGTCTGCGCCAGATCCATGACGGCGCACCGGCCGAGCGCACGCGCAATATCCCCAACGGCATCGACCTGCCGCGCCTGTCCAAGCTGCGCGCATTGCGCAGCGAGAAGATTCCGCCGGTGCTTTGCCTGCTGGGCCGGGTGGTGCCGATCAAGGATGTGAAGACCTTCATCCGTGCCATGCGTACCGTGGTCAACCAGTATCCGGAGGCCGAAGCCTGGATCGCCGGACCGGAAGATGAAGACCCGGCCTATGCCGGTGAGTGCCATGCGATTGCCGATGGCCTGGGCCTGACCGACAAGGTCAAGTTCCTCGGTTTCCAGAAGATCGACGAGCTCATGCCCAAGATCGGACTGGTGGTGCTCTCCAGCATCAGCGAGGCCTTGCCGCTGGTGCTGCTGGAAGGTTTTGCGGCCGGTGTGCCGGCCGTTGCCACCGATGTGGGATCGTGCCGCCAGCTGCTGTATGGACTGTCGGAAGAAGACCAGGCACTGGGCGCAGCGGGGGATGTGGTCGGCATCGCTCAGCCCCAGGCGCTGGCCGACGCGGCATTGAAACTGCTGACCGATCCGCAGCGCTGGCACGCGGCCCAGGCCGCAGGCATTGCGCGCGTGGAGCGTTATTACACCCAGGACATGATGTTCGGTGCCTACCGTGAGCTGTACCAGCGTTCGCTGGCGCAGGGTGGGCCGGACAGCGACGCCGCATCCGGACAGCCGTTGCGCTGCCCGGTGCGGCACTGACGAGGACCGCCATGGCCGGTATCGGTTTTGAACTGCGCAAGATATTGAAGCGCGACAGCCTGCTCTCGCTGATGCAGGCGTATTCCTATGCGGCCCTGATCAGTTCGGGGCCGTGGATCATGTCCATCGTCGGCATCCTGGTCATCGGTTTGGTGAGCTATACGGTGAACATGCCCAAGCTGGCCATCGTGCAATTCCAGGTCAGCATCACCTACGTGATTTCGCTGTCGCTGATCTTCACCGGCATTTTCCAGCTGGCCTTGACGCGCTTCGCAGCGGACCGTCTGTTCGAGAAGGACAATCACGCCATTCTGCCCAATTTCCATTCGGTGTCGATGGCGGTGACGGTGGTGGGGGGCGTGCTGGGCCTGCTGGCGGTGGCCTTCCTGTTCCCGCAGCAGAGTGCGCTGTACCGGCTGCTGTTGCTGGCGGCCTTCATCATCATGTGCAACATCTGGATCGCCACCATCTTCCTGTCGGGGATGAAGCAGTACAAGGCCATCTTCTGGATCTATGCGCTCGGCTATGCAATCACGGTGGTGGCGGCGCTGCTGTTGCGTCCGATGGGGCTGGAGGGTTTGATGGGCGGATTCGTGATCGGCCAGGCGGTGTTGTTGATGGCGATGATGGCGCTGATCCTGCGCAATTTTCCGTCGGACCGCTTCATCTCCTTCGAGTTTTATGAGCGCAAGAAACTCTATCCCTCGCTCATGGCCATCGGCCTGCTCTACAACACCGCGATCTGGATCGACAAGGCCATGTTCTGGTACACGCCCGAGACCAGCCAGGCCATCATCGGTCCGCTGCGCGCCTCGGTGATCTATGACCTGCCGGTGTTCCTGGCTTACCTTTCGATCATTCCGGGCATGGCCATTTTCCTGCTGCGCATGGAGACCGATTTCGTCGAGGACTACGATGCCTTCTACGAGGCCGTGCGCACCGGGGCCTCGCTGGAAACCATCGAGAAACACCGCAACGGCATGGTGGAAACGGTGCGCCTGGGCCTGCTGGAAATCATCAAGATCCAGGCCATCACCACTTTGCTGCTGATGGTGACGGGTGAGTCCATCCTGAAGTGGCTGGGCATTTCCACGCTCTACCTGCCGCTGCTCTACATCGACGTCATCGCGGCCAGCCTGCAGGTGGTGCTGCTGGGCATCCTCAACGTCTTCTTCTATCTCGACAAGCGTCGCATCGTGCTGGGCCTGTGCGGGGGACTGGTGGTGCTCAACTTCGCGCTCACCGCGCTCTCGCTGCACCTGGGTCCGACCTTCTACGGTTTCGGATTTGCGCTGGCGGTGTTCGTGGTGGTGCTGGCCGGTTTCGTGCTGCTCACCCGCAAGCTGGAACTGCTGGAGTACGAGACTTTCATGCTGCAATGAGCGCGGCGCTCATTGCAGCACTCATTGCGGTACTCACTGAGGCAACTCCTGCGCCTTCCATTTTTTCCACAGGCGATGCATGCGCTCGTGGCCATCGTTGACCTGGCCGGCCAGGAAGCCGCGCGCATAGGCGATGCTCGGCGCCAGGCGTACCTGCTTCTGCTGCAGTTGCTGCAGCAGGGCATCGGCCACCACCAGGTCGTTCTGCAGGCCCAGTTGCTCCTGCAGGCGTGACAAGGCTTTCAGGTAGGGGCGGCTGCTCTTCTCGCCATACAGCGCCTGGAAGAACTCGATGTCGTAGCGCATCTTCTTGGCCGCGATGCGGGTACGGTGGCGAGCGCGGTCGTTTTCTTCGAGATGCGCACCGCGCTTGTTGAGGCGCTTCTCATCCCGCCGCAGCATCTGCCGTGCATAGCGGAAAAGCGCTTGCGAGAGGGCTTCCTGTCCCGCCTCGCCGAGGCCATCGCGCCAGCCAGAGGTCAGCAGCCAGCGGCTGAACTGCAGGACCAGCGCGGTATAGCGCGGCGAGGCCACGGCCTGTACCGCCAGTGCATGTTCCTTGCCGGCTTCCACCAGCGCGGCATGGCGCACCCGTTCCAGATCGATGGCACCGATGGCGTGCGGTGGCAGCGTGGTCAGCGTTTGCGTGGCCAGTACATCCCAGTCACGTGCATGGCCGATGGCTTGCGAGACCCAGTCGAATTCAGCGGCCAGGGCAGCGGGCAGGGCAATGACGGGCTCGAACAGCGTGAAGGCCGAGCGCAGGCGGCGCAGGCCCACGCGCATCTGGTGCAGGCGTTCGATATCGTCGCTGTCCTGATCAGCGATGTCGTTAGCCTGGATCTGCTCCACGCAATTGTTGACCACCGCCAGGAAAGCCTGCTCCACCGGCATCTTGCGGGTCAGCTGCAGCGGCTTGGCGCGGCTGGCCGACGAGGTCGCGGCGATGCCCTGCTGCGCACGGCGCGCCTGGTGGAACAGTCCATAGCCGCGCTGCGCCTTGCTCTGGATGCCGATGCGCAGCGGCAGGTCCTGCAGCAGTTGCAGGGCGAAGTCGAAGAGGGCACTGGCTTCGCCCTGCTTGAGTTCCAGTTCGATCTCGCAGACTTCCACCTTCAGGTCACCATGTTCTACCGTGCCCTGGTCGAGCACGCATTCGACCTCGCTGCCATCCGGCAGGTCCAGGTCCCACACCATGCGCTGGATGCGGGTGCTGAAGATGGGCGTCAACTGCGCAGCGGTCTTGTCGGAGAACACCTTCCTGGCCCAGGCTTCGTCGGAGGCCGCCAGCTCGCGCAGCACCGGCAGGTCAGGTTGTTCACCTTCGACCAGCGACTCCCATTCATTGCGCTGGTGCAGGCCGCCACTGACGCCGCCGCCTGCCTTGAGGGTCTGGATATATTCATTTCCGGTCCGGCGCACCCGCAGTCCGGCTTCGTTCTGGCGCAGCAGCAGCTCGGGCGTATCGAAGTAGGTGCCGGTCTGGTCCTTGATGCGTGGCGCGGCCTGGGCGTAGCGCTTGATGAGCGGATGACGGATGAAGGCCTTGGTGTGCTCGGGGGCGAGCAGCAGTTTCAGTTCGGTTTCCATGAGGCGTTCCGTGTCGGTTGGAAGTAGGGGGCCGCCGGGCTGGCCGGTGGGGAGGAAGCGGGGCGGGCCAGCGGTGCCTGGCGCTGCGCCATGTAGCGCGCGGGCGGCTTGCCCAGGGTATTGCGGAACATGGTGATGAAGGCACTCACCGATTCATAGCCCAGGTCCTGCGAGACGCGCTGCACCGAGCTGCCCGAGGCCAGCCATTGCAGGGCCAGCATCAGGTGGATCTGCCGCCGCCAGCGGCCGAAGCTCATGCCGGTTTCGGCCTGCACGAAGCGCGCAAAAGTCCGCTCGCTCATCGCATGGCGCTGGCCCCATTCGGCCACCGTGCTGCGGTCGGCCGGTTGTTCGGCCAGGTGGCGAGCAATCGCACGCAAGCGCGAATGCTGCGGCACGGGCAGGTGCAGGGGCAGGGCGTGGCGCTGGCTGTGTTCCAGTTCCTCCACCAGTACCGAGGCCAGGCGCGCGGTGCGTTCGTGCGGGGCGTAGTCCTGGCGCTGCTCGGCGAGGTGGCAGATCATCTGCACCAGCAAGCGCGACAGCGCCAGCGTGCAGCACTGGTCCGGCATGCTGGCTGCATGTGGTGCGATGAAGAGGAAGCACAGCTGGCCGTCCAGCGTGACGCGGTTGCAGTGCGGCACCCCCGGCGGAATCCAGACCGCCGACTGCGGCGGCACGATCCACATGCCCTGCGCCGTCTCGCAAGTGACCGCGCCGCGCAGGGCCACCACCAGCTGGCCCTTGCGATGGCTGTGGAAGGGGGTTTCTCGCTCGCTCTGGCTGGTATGCACGCGCAGGGCCGTGACCGCGGCGTCGAGGCGGTCCGGATCGTGTTCGACCAGGCTGGCGTAGAGAGTGGCCATAGGGAGCAGGGTTGACCGTTTTTAGCAATAGGCTGGCATTGTAGCCAAATTCGTACAGGCTGCGATTGGCTAAGCTGGGCGCTTGCTGCTTTCGATCAATCCTTGCCATCACGCCCGCCATGCACGCCACGCATCCTTCTCACGTTCGCCCTGTTCATCGCAGTGTCTGGCTCATTGCAGGCATCCTGCTGATCGCCGCCAATCTGCGCGCACCGGTCACGGCCGTGGGGCCGGTGATGGGGCTGCTGCAACAGACCTTCGCCCTCTCGGCCGGTGCCGCCGGGCTGATGCTGACCTTGCCACTGCTGTGCTTTGCGCTGGTCTCGCCGCTGGCGGCCCGCGTGGCGCGCAGCCTCGGATTGGAGCGCACGCTCCTGCTGGCCTTGCTGTTGATTGCGGGCGGTATCGTGCTGCGCTCTTCGGGATCGGTGGCGGCCTTGCTGGCCGGGACCTGCGTGATCGGCTGCGGGATTGCCGGCGGCAACGTGCTCTTGCCCAGCTTGCTCAAGCGCGATTTTCCCGATGACCTCACGCGCATGACGGCCATCTATGCGCTCACCATGGGTGGTGCGTCGGCGCTGGGCTCGGTCTGTGCGGTGCCGCTGGCGGCGGGCCTGGGCTGGGCGTGGGCGCTGGCTTCGTTCATTGCATTGCCGGTGGTGACGGTACTGGTCTGGCTGCCGCAATTGCGGCGTGATACGCGCCCGGCCACGGCGCCTGCGCGCGCGGCCTCGATGTGGCGGCAGCCACTGGCGTGGCAGGTGACCTTTTTTCTCGGGACCAATTCGCTGGTGTATTACGTGGTGACGGCATGGCTGCCTTCCATCCTCGCGGCCAATGGGCACAGTGCGGTGGAGGCGGGCAACCTGCATGGCCTGATGCAGCTGGCCTCGGCCTTGCCGGGCTTGCTGCTGGTGCCGCTGGGTCCGCGCATGCGCGATCATCGCCCGGTGGCGGTGAGCATGTCGGCTGCGACTGTCCTGAGCCTCATCGGCCTCATTGCGTGGCCACAGGCATCCATCGTCTGGGTGCCGCTGTTTGGATTCGGGACGGGCGCGGTGCTGATCCTGGGGCTGGCCTTTGTCGGTACGCGCGTATCGACACCACCACAGGCTGCTGCACTGTCGGCCATGGCGCAAAGCGTGGGCTATCTGCTGGCGGCCGCCGGGCCCATCCTCATGGGGCGACTGCATGATGCCAGCGGGGGATGGACGCTGGTGCTGGCGCTGTGTGCCGGCGGTGCAGTACTGATGGGCGTACTGGGCTGGCTGGCGGGGCGGCCGGGCAGGGTGATCGGGGCGGACACGCAAGGACAGTAAAGCGCGACTGGAAAAATTCTGCGGCTTCGCGGATCATGGCGGCTGCATCGTGAACAGGTGGCTTCTTGATCGCCGGTTACGATTCCCCCTTGATCTGCGACGACCAGCGCGACACACACCATGACCGCATCGCTTCTTTCCCCGGTAGACCTGTATTGCGAACGCCTCAGCACCGCCTTCTGGGCTGAGCCCGTCAATGCCCTTTCCAATCTCGCCTTCCTGCTTGCGGCGTATTTCCTGTGGCGCTTGCCGTTGCCGCAGGAACGCGGTGGCGTGGTGATGTCACGGATCCTGACGCTGATGGTGGCCGTGATCGGCGTGGGCAGTTTTCTTTTCCACACCTTTGCGCAACGCTGGGCCTTGTTCGCCGATGTCATTCCGATTTCGGTCTATCAGGTGCTGTTCCTGGCCTTCTATGTGCGCCAGGTGGCGCGCTGCAGCTGGCTGGTGACGATGGGCTGGGTGCTGTTCTTCTTTGTCGTCACGTATGGCGTCGGCATGCTGCCGGATCAGTGGCTCAATGGTTCGGTGGCGTCGTATGGATCGGCGTGGCTGTTCATTGGCGGGCTGGGCGTGTATCACTGGCGCATGCGCAAGGTGGAGCCAGGGATCCTGCTGCTGGCCACCGGTGTATTTACGCTGTCGCTGGTGTTGCGGTCGCTGGACATGGTGGCTTGTCAGTACGTGAGCATCGGGACACACATGTTCTGGCATTTGCTCAATGGGGTGGTGCTGTATTTCACGACCCGAGCTTTCGTACTCAACGCAGACCGCCCGCCCAGGTAAGCGACGGCGTCAGAGCGTTACGCTGACGCGGCTGTTGATCACTTGCGTGCCGGCCAGCAGATCGCCCAGACGGCGGCGCTGCTTGCCTAGTGCAAAGATGCTGTCAAGGATGCCGAGAAAGCTGCTGACATTCCTCACTGCGGATTGCAGCAAGCCGCACGCACGGCCATCCTTGTAGCTGACGACCTTCATATCCATCATGAGCTTGCCGATGCTGCGTCCGCCAATTCCGTCTTTGAAAAGAAGGTAGAGCACGGCCAGCGATATGCCGATCATTGAATTGGTCTCCCTGCCAGCAGGGGAAAGCTTCTCCATGGCAATCGTCACCACGAACAGGCCGACGATCGTGACAAACATGTCAAGGATGTGCGCGGTGAGCCGCCTGCCGAGCGATGGCAGCCGCAATGCTGCTGCCGCATTGACCATGACTTCGTGCCGGAAGCCTTCCTCGATGGTCCGTGCCTCGTCCGGATCCATTCCTTTCGTCTGCAGGACTTCTTGCAGTACCGCTTCGGCGGTCTCGGTCAGCGTGCCTTGGGCGCGCAGGTGCAAGAGGTCCTCCGCGCTCATTTCGTTGTAGGTTTCACGCAATTGCGCGGCCATGTTGCTGTTCAGGTCTGCTGCCATGTTTTCCCCTTGTTGTTGGTTGAGACGTCCGGATATCCGCTCTTGTATTCAGCCCTTGACCGCCCGTCCCCGCGCCGCGCGCGCCCCTTCCAGCGTGCCGCCCTTGTAAGGCACCCGCCCCGACGGCACCACCACGGCCGCCTTCTGCACATGCCCCTCCTGGTCATCAAAGAACATGTGCGCGCCGAAGGCCTGCAGTACTTCCGCCTTGTTCAGCCCGCCCAGGAAGAAGGCTTCATCCACCGTCACATTCCAGGTCCGCAAGGTATGGATGACGCGCTGGTGCGCCGGGCTGTTGCGTGCCGTGACGATGGCGATGCGCACCGGGCACTGCTTGGGCGGAAACTGTTTCTGGATCGCCGACAAGGCCAGCAGCAATTTGGCGAACGGCCCTTCCTTCATGGCCTTTTTGCGATGGCGCTGTTCATGCCGCGCAAAGGCCTCCAACCCCTTCTCCGCAAAGATGCGCTCGGACTCTGCCGAAAACAGCACGGCATCGCCATCAAAGGCAATCCGGATCTGCTTGTCCGGCGCACTGTAGTCCAGCGGCGCGGCATACAACTGGGCCGCCGCCACGCCGGCATCAATGGCTTCCTGCACGTCGCCGGTATCGCGCGAGAGGAACAGGTCGATCTTGAAGGCCTGCAGATAAGGCGCAGTCGGTCCGCCGCCGGTGAAGGCCGCACGGCTGATGTCGAGCTTGTGGGCGGCAATGGCATTGAAGGCGCGCAGGCCGGTGTCGGGCGTGTTGCGCGAGATGACCACCACTTCCACCAGACGGCGTTCCGGAATCAGTTCATTCAACTGCAGCAGCGCCTTGACCAGCGGGAAGGCCGTGCCGGGCTGCAGCGGATCATTCTCGTGATCACGCTGGTACTGCGCATAAGCATCCACACCCTGCTGGTCGTAGATGGCGTTCTCCACTTCGAGATCGAAGAGGGCGCGGGAAGAGATTCCAATGACGAGCTTGTCCGAGAGATCGTAGGGCATGCGGCACATCCGTGGCAGGAAAGCCCTGATTGTAGAGCCCCCGGCCTGCTGGCGCAGCCTTGGCAGAGATATTCGTATTCTTGATGTCTGGAGCGAACTGCTGCATATATCACGTCAAGTTCCGTCAACTGCGTATATTGTTTGCCAAACGGGGGTGTTACTCCCGGTAAAGAGAAAAAATCGGATTGCCCCGTTCAAAATAAATTTGTATGATGACCGGATAACTTTACGATAACGACCGCGAGACAGCATGTTTCAGAAGATCCCCGCACAGGCGCTCAGCGACACTGTAGCCAGGCAATTGCTGGAAAACATCGACGCCGGTGCCTTCCCCCGGGGCAGCAAGCTGCCCACCGAGGCGGTGCTGGCGCAGCAGTTCGGTGTGAGCCGCACGGTGGTGCGCGAAGCCATCGCGCGCCTGAAACATGAAGGCGTGGTCGAACCGCGCCAGGGTAGCGGCGTCTTCGTGACCGAGCAGGCCGGCATCAAGCCGCTGCGCATCGATTACACCGAGGTCAGTTCGCCCGAGGCGGTGCTGCAGATCGTCGAGCTGCGCCGTGCCATCGAGGCCGAAGTCGCCGCACAGGCAGCCAAGCGCCGCAGTGCGGAAGACCTGCAGGCGATTGACGCGGCACTGGTGCAGATCGGGGCCGATGTGGCCGCAGGCGGTGATGGCGTGGCCGCCGATGTGGCCTTCCATCGCGCACTGGCCCAGGCCACGCGCAATCCGTACTTCATCAAGACGCTGGAGTTCCTGTCCCAGTATCTGGAAGCGGCCACGGCGGTGACGCGTGGCAATGAAGCGCGGTATGAGGATTTCTCGCGCCAGGTGCGCGAAGAGCATGAGGCGATCGTCGCAGCCATTCGCGCCGGTGATGAAATGGCGGCCCGCAATGCCGCCCAGACCCACATGTTCAACGCGGCACGGCGCTTGAGCCAGGGACAGTCCTGAACAGGGTGTCCCGGCTTGAACGGCAGCAAATGATTTGAATGTTTTAAACGATTTAAACGATTTATAAGTTTTACGAAATTTGAAATTCTGACGCCGGCCTTTGCCGGCGTTGCATCATCAACCCGGCGCAATGTCCTGCCCGTCAAGAGCGGCAGCGGCGTCATCAATGCGGAGGCAATTATGTCCAAGAATGTAGGTGTGATCGGTTTGGGAGCCATGGGTTATGGCGTGGCCAGCTCGCTGTTGCGTGCCGGTTTCAATGTACATGCCTGCGACGTGCGCAAGGAAGTCCTGGACAAGTTCGCCGCCGCCGGTGGCGTGGCCTGTGCCAACCCGGCCGAGCTGGCCGCCAAGGTCGACGTGGTCATCACCCTGGTGGTCAATGCCGCCCAGACCGAGATGGTGCTCTTCGGTGAAAACGGTGCCGTCTCCGCCATGAAGCCGGGCAGCGTCGTCATCTCCAGCGCCACCGTGGCGCCCGACTTCGCCGTCGAGCTGGGCAAGCGCCTGGCAGAAAAGAACCTGCTGCTGCTGGACGCACCGGTCTCCGGTGGTGCCGCGCGCGCCGCTTCCGGCGAGATGACCATGATGACTTCGGGCCCCGCCGACGTCTACGCCAAGATCGAAGACGTGCTGGCCGGCATGGCCGGCAAGGTCTATCGCCTGGGCGACACCCACG
>Ga0182006_1002307_pt1 | contig 10504 bp, 10 predicted proteins | sample Sormic07211104_1_FD_123022 | JGI IMG/M metagenome (GOLD analysis project Ga0182006, IMG submission 123022) | Rhizosphere microbial communities from Sorghum bicolor, Mead, Nebraska, USA - 072115-104_1 MetaG | ecosystem: Host-associated > Plants > Roots > Rhizosphere | place: USA: Nebraska...
CGCCGCCGACAATGGCGATGACGAGTTGATTCCAGTTCATGATGGCCTCACACGTTGAATAAGTTCGGATCTGGAAAGACCGGCAATGCCCATCGCCTCGGCGCTGCGGCCACCCTGGCGGTAGTCGATGCCGACCAGCGTTTGCGCCAGCGTGAACAGCGACTGCGCGACGGGCGTGGCAACGCCGGCAATGGCCGCGAGCTCGAGGAAGGGCAACAGGCCGTGGCCGAAGTCCTCGCGGTAGTAGCGGTGCTGCAGGGAGTCCGGCCCCTTGATGCGCTTGTTGGCCTCGCCGCCGGCAATCGCGGCCACGAAATCTTGGGTGTCGGTGACCGATGGCTCGACGGTGCCGATGAGCTTCATCTCCTCCACAAGATTGGGCAGCCGATGTCCGAAGGCGGCGGCCACCGCGAGCCGCTCGTCGTCCAACGCGCGCATGGTGCGCGCCACGCCGGGCGTCATGGCCTGCACGTAGAAGGTGAAGTCGCCCCGCGTGGCTTCCACCCACGCTGCGGCCAGAACGGCGCCGGGCGGATGCAGCACCAAATTGGCATTCGCCAGCGCCGATGCCAGCACGTCCGCGACCGGTGTCGCCCCGGGAAACAAGGTGCACGCCATCCGTAACGCGGCGTCGCCACCCGGCAGTGCCGCCGCCCGCACCTGCTTGGCACGGCCGGACACGGTGACGCTGTCGGGCTGGTATTTGCGCGCGACGTAAGTCAGCGTCGAGAACTCGGCGATCGGCGGCAGGTCGGCACGCACGCCGCGATAGGCGTGGGCGAAGTCCAGGGCGCCGCCGGTGTGACCAGGATTCAGCACCACCGGCCGGTCGGCCGGCCAGCCCGCGTCGGCGAGCGCGCGCGCCACGGGCGCATGCGAAAAGGTCGGGAGCGTCACCACCGCGGCGTCGGCGCCCTGGATGGCTTCGGCCAGGTTCGCCGTAATCAGTCGGGGCCGCGCGATGCCGTCGCCTAGCACGCCGGCATAGCGCACACCGCCCAAGGCCTGGAACGGCGCCAACGTTTCGGCGGACCGGTTCCACAGCACGACTTCGTGGCCGGCCTGCGTGAGCTCGGCCACAGCCGCAGCACCTCCCGCGCCCGCACCCAATATCGATATCTTCATGGCTTGATCGCTCCGGTCAATGGGCGACGAGAACGCCTTGGGCCTCGAACACCTCGCGCACCTGGCGCACGAAATGCTGGAACCTCGGTTTCTCATGAATGCCGCCCCAACGTCGCGGCCTCGAAATGTCGATCGTGAGATCGAGGTCGACGCGACCGGGCCGCGGCGACATCACGATCACCCGGTCGGCCAGGAACACGGCCTCGTCGATACCGTGCGTGATGAAGAGCACCGTGTTGCCGAGCCTCATCCACATGGTCTGCAGGTCCATGATCATCTGCTCGCGCGTCAGTGCATCGAGTGCGCCGAAGGGTTCGTCCATCAGCAGGAGGCCAGGTTCCTGGATGAGCGCGCGGCAGATCGCCACGCGCTGGCGCATGCCGCCCGACAGCTCGGATGGAAACTTGTCGGCGAAGCCCTTGAGGCCGACCTGAACCAGCAGATCGCGCGCGCGATCGGCGTACGCCTTGCGGTCGAGGCCTTTGATCTCGATGGGCAGCAGGATGTTGTCCAGGATGCTGCGCCAATACAGAAGCAGATCGGACTGGAACACCACGCCGGCCTTGGGATGAGGCTTCAACACCTGATCTCCGTCGATGCTCAGGCGGCCCGAGGACACCGGTGTCAGGCCGGCCAGCAGCGACAGCAACGTGCTCTTGCCGCAGCCGCTCGGGCCGACGATGGCCACGAAACTTCCGGGGGTGATGTCGAGGTCGACACGGTCGAGTGCGAGCACGTCGTCGCCGGCGCGCACTTCGTAAGACTTGGACACCCCTTCGATGGTGACGGTTGCGGCACTGCTCATGACAGGCCCTTCCAACAATTCATGTCGTTCTTCATCATTTGGCACTTTCACGGTGGAACGAAACCTTGCTCTCGACGATGGCAAGGACGAAATAGAGCAGCACGCCGATCAGCGAGATCGTGACGACGGTCGCGAAGTTGAGGGTGGTGTCGAACTGCGAGTTCGCCTGCAGCTGCAGATAACCGAGGCCGCGCTCGGCGGCGATGTACTCGCCGATGATTGCGCCGATGACAGCCAGCGAGATCGCCACCTTCAGGCCGCCGAAGATGCTCGGCAGCGCGGCCGGCAAGCGCACCTTGAAAAAGGTCTGCGACTCGCTCGCACCCATCGAGCGCACCATGTTGACGAGTGCCTTGTCGAGCGACTGAAGGCCGACCACGGTTGAGATCACGATCGGGAAGAACGAGATCAGGAACGCCAGGCTGATCTTCGGTGCCCAGCCATAGCCAAGGTATAGAACGAGCAGCGGGGCCAACGCGATCTTCGGCACCGTTTGCAACGCCACCAGCAGCGGATACACGGCACGCTCGAAGACCTTCGAATAGAAGATCGCAAGCGCCAGCGGGATTCCTATCAGCACGCCGAGCAGGAAGCCCCCGAGCACTTCGAGCAGCGTGACGTAGGAATGGGTCGCAAGCAAGTTGAAGTCGGTGACCATGCGTTTCGCGATGGCCAGCGGCGTCGGCAGCACGAATTCCGACAGGCCGGCCAGCGGGACCGCGAACTGCCAGATCAGGAGAATCGCCACCGCCAGGAGCAGCGACGCATAGCGCTCGAGCTGGTTGACCCGCTGCGGCTTTTTCTTCATGGTGCGAACGGCGGGCATGGCGACGATCGGGGGATGTTTGAGTTCAGTCATGGGTCTCGACTCACTGCGCCAGCAGATCGTTGGTGAAAAAGGTTTCGGCCGGCTTGGGCGTACCGATGGATTCATCGGTCTTCAGCAACTCGAGCGCCTGGACGATGGTTTTCGGGTCGGTCCAGCCCGTGGGCTTGCCGGGCTGGGTCTCGATGGCCTCCATCGTGGCTCGCACCTGCGCTTCGATCACATCGGCCGATGGCCCGCCCTGCCACGCCTTGGCGATGGCGGCGGTGGCGGCCTTCGGGTCCTTGCGCGTGGCGTCGATACCTTCGTTGACCGCAGCCAGGTAGCGCTTGAGGACGTCCGGCTTCTTTGCGATCAGGGCGTTGCTGGAGACCGCGGCCAGGCCGGGGATCGCCAGGCCGTACTGCGCCAGGTCGAGCATCGGAAACTTGGTGCCCACACGTGCTTCGATCACCGGCAGGTCGTTGTTCTTGTAGAGGCTGACCACGTCGACCTGCTTTTGCAGGAACTGCGGCACGCGCGACTGCGCGTCCATCTGCACCTTCTTGACCTTGCTGCAATCGATCTGGTTCACCGCGCAGAAGACCGAAAGGTACGAGGTGCCCGTCTCGCCCACGGAATGCGCGATTGACTTGCCCTCGAGATCCTTCGGCTTCAACACCGGCTTGTCGACCTGCGAGATCAGAACCACCGGGGTCTTCGGCTGGTAGAGCGCAATGATCTTGACCGGCATGCCCTTCTGGATGGCGGAAGCTGCAAAAATCGCAGGCATCACAACCACGTCTTCCTGCCCCTGCAGCAATGCGCCCAATGCCGCCGGGGCACCGGCGCCCTCGCCCATCCGCACCGCCAGATCCTTCGAGGCGTACAGGCCCTTTTCCTGCGCCAGGTAGAGATGGGCGTATTCGCCCTTGAGTTTCCAGCTGAATCGAACCTTGACCTCATCGGCGGCCCACGCCGACGAAGCCAATGCGAGCACTGCAACCAAGGCGCCCGCCCTGAGCCTGCAAGTCATCGAACTACCCGAATGATGGAATCGCATGAAGTACCTGCCATTTCGTTGAGTGGTGAACGGAACAGACGCTTGCCGTGGAGGCTTGATGGGCTTAGGGTTGCATCACATCGTAGCCCTGTGGCGCCTATTGATCACAGAGTGTGATCACGCTTATAATCAGCGCCAACAGGGTTAACCCGGACCCCTCGAGAAACATCAAACCGAAGAGAGCTATCCATGCAAGAGACCGCCGAACGCCCACAACGCGAGGCCACCGCAGAACCGAGCAAACGTGCTCGCGGCAGCGTCCCCGAGGAAGTCTTTCAGCGCCTGCGGCGAGGGCTGATGGTGGGCGCCTTCGTCCCAGGCCAGGTGATGAGCCTGCGCAAGTTGGCGAGCAGCTTCGGCACCAGCGCAATGCCGATCCGCGAAGCGCTCACGCGGCTGGTGGTGATCAACGCACTGGAGGACACATCGTCCGGATCGGTCCGCGTGCCGCACCTGACCCCCAAGAAGCTCAACGAACTATTCGCCGTTCGCGAGATGATCGAAGGGGAGGCGACCGAGATGGCCTGCCGCAATTGCACGCCCTCCCTGCTGGCCAATCTGCATGCCGTCAACGAGGAATTGCTCGAGGCGATCGCCAAGCGCAATCTGATCGGCTGCCTTTCGTCGAACCAGCGCTTTCACTTCACGCTGTACCAAGCGTCGGGGACCGAGGTGTTCATGCCGCTGATCGAGTCGCTGTGGCTGCAGTTCGGACCCACCATGTACCTGTCGCTGCTGTCGCCGGACATGCCATGGGACGCCTCGGCACACGTCGAGATACTCGAAGGGCTGAAGGCAAAGAAGCCCGCCGTCGCCAAGCGTGGCGTGCTGCGCGACATCCGCAACACGGCGTTGTCGCTCGCAACCGCACTCGGTGCCCAGCAGACCTCCGACCTGCTGACGGCCCCGCTCGACGATCTCTACTTCGGCAGCTGAGACATCTCCCACCACGAAAGGCTTGAACAGCATGACACAGCCAGGACATGACTTGCGCCTCAAACAACTCGGCATCGAGCTGCCAAAGGCGGTTGCTCCTGCAGCGAACTACGTGCCAGCGCGCAAGAGCGGCTCTTTCGTGTACATCGCGGGACAAGTTCCGACCGCCGACGGCAAGGACCAGTATGTTGGCAAGGTCGGCAAGGACGTGTCGATCGAAGAGGCCCAGAAAGCCGCCCGGCTGTGCGCCATCAACATTCTGGCCCAGCTGCGCACGGCCTTAGGAGGAAGCCTCGACAGCGTGATAGGTTGCGTTCGCCTGGGCGGGTTCGTCAATGCGACTGCCGAGTTCGGCGACCACCCCAGGGTGATCAACGGCGCTTCCGACCTGATGGTCGAGGTATTCGGCGACGCGGGGCGTCATGCCCGCGCGGCGGTCGGCTGCAATTCGCTGCCGCGCAACGTGGCGGTCGAAGTGGACGCGATTTTCGAGATCGCTTGAAATGGACGGCCCCGATTCGAAAGCCGATGGCCGGGTGCCCATCCATGTGTTGACGGGCTTCCTGGGCAGTGGCAAGACGACCTTGCTGCGCCATGTGCTGGCCGACAGTCATCTGGCAGACACCGCGGTGGTCATCAACGAATTCGGGGAGGTCGGCCTGGACCATCTGCTGGTGCGCGAAGTCGCCGAAGATGTCGTGCTTCTCAGCTCGGGTTGCTTGTGCTGCTCCGTGCGCGATGACCTTGTGTCGACGCTGGCTGAGCTGAATGGACTGATGCGAGCCGGCGAGATTCCGGCCTTCGCCCGCGTAGTCGTCGAGACCACCGGGATGGCCGATCCTGCGCCGATCATGCAAGCCATCCTGAGCGAGCAGCGCCTGATTCCCTGGTTCCGGATGGGCCAGGTGATCACGACTGTCGATGCCGTGAATGGGGAGCAGACCTTGACTCGCCATCGCGAAGCCAGGCAGCAACTCGCCTGCGCCGATCGGGTGATCCTGACCAAGGCCGATCTGATCGACGAACCCGAATGCACCGCGCTGCTGGACAAGCTCCGGGCGAAGAATACTTCGGCCAGCCTGAAGGTCTCGCGCAAGAAGCAACTGCCCGCGGCCGAGATATTGGAAGAGGTCGATGCGCAATGGCGCCGTCCGATCCCTGCGCCGCTCGCGTCGGACGACGATCCGATCCGGGCGCCGGCGATTCCACATGCGCCCGGACACGATGAGGCGATCAAGACCTTCACGGTTCAGCTGCAGCAGCCGGTCGAATGGGCCAGCTTCGTCGACTGGTTGGAGCTGCTGCTCGCAAGCCGCGGAGATGCGATCCTGCGAGTCAAGGGACTGCTGGCGGTCAGCGACGACGACCGGCCCGTGGTCGTGCAGGGCGTTCAGCACGTGCTCTATCCGATCGAGCGGCTGCCGGCATGGCCGGACGACTCGGCGCGACCCGGCTGGATCGTTTTCATTGCGCGCGACCTGACGCAGCGCGCAATCGAAAACTCAATGCGCAGCGTCTACGAGCAAAGCTTGGTCTGAAGAGGTGTCTGACGGGCCGGCGCTGACCTGTCGGCCGCGCCGCACCAGGACGCGGCCACCCGGACGGCGCGCGAGTGCGTCATCGAACGATGAGGCCGGAACCAGCATCAGGTCGGCCAAGTCCCCCACCTCGATGCGCCGACGCCCGCCGCAGATCAACGCCGTAAGTTCCTCCGCATCGTCAACGTGCGAGGCCATAGCGCCGACGAAGCCGGTCTCTAGCATGTCGCCGTCTCCGAATGGAAAAAACCAGTCCCTGACGTTGTCGGTGCCGAAGCGCACTTCAACGCCCGCCCGCAGCGCCTCGATGACGGGCGCCAACCCCCGCACCTGCGGCGCAGCTTCGCCGCGCGACTGCAGATAGAGATTCAGTTCGGGCAGCACCACAAGCATGATCCTCGCCTCGGCTATCCGGTCGAGAAGGCTGCGCGCGCGGCTAGGTGGCAAGGCGGACAGCACGCAGGCATGGCTGACTGTGACACGGCCCTGCAGGCCTCGCTGCACCGTCCCATCTACGAGTCTGTCGATCAATACGTTCGTCGCATCGAGATGCTCGTCGAGGTGGACGTCCACCGCGACACCCAGCGCGAGGGCCGCATCGAGCAACGCATCCAGGGAAGCCGCAGGATCGACGCACAGCGTCGGCACGGCGCCGACCAACGAAGCGCCGCGCCGGACCGCCTTGATGAAGAGCGCCAGCGTCTCGCGCCGGGCAGGGTCGGCGGCGGCACTCGCGAAAGCCACGACCTCAACCTCGAGCGAGGACGCCACATCCGCCGCAGCCGCCCGCACGCCGTCGACGGCGCGCATCCCCGTGACGCTATCGACGTCGGTATGCGTGCGAATCGAAGATACGCGCGGATGTCTTCAACCGAGGCGCTCACGCGCTCCCGCTTCACCGAGGCCACCGCGTCGCCCAGTGACAACGGTCGGCGCACCGGTGCCGCAAAAGCGCGGTTGGCGTGCGCATGCAGATTGACAAGCGAAGGCAGCGCCAACCAGCGCGGGCCTGCTGTGTCGACGGCTGGCAAGATCGCGGCCACGCGCTCGCCGTCGAGTTCGAGGTCGAAGCTGCCCACCCGCGCGCCGAGCGCCACGCCGCGAAGGATCCGCTGCATCAGTTGCCGTTGTCATAGAGCGTGGTGGTGGTCTCGACGTTTTCGTCGTGCAGGCCGGCTCGCTCGACGGCCGCGGCAGCCAGCTCCCTGGCCTTGCGGCGCAGCGCGGGCTCGTCGACGCCGTGCACCTTGCCGTCGCTGTAGAGCGTCTTGCCATCGACCCAGGTCTGCGAGATCGACGCGGTCGAAGCCGAGAAGACCAGCGCCTGCAACGGATCGTGGAATGGCGTCCATTCGATATGGTCGAGGTCGAACAAGATGAAGTCGGCCTTCTTCCCGATCTCCAGCGATCCGATGTCGTGGTCCCACATCGCCGCTTTGGCGCCATCGATGGTGGCGGCCCTGAGCGCCTGGCGGGCCGTGAACACATCGGGCTTCATGCGTGCGTCCTTGAACATGCCCGCAACGATCAGCATCTGCCGCATCAGGTTCATGTTGCCGGCGGCGGACACACCGTCGGTGCCAAGGCCGACCGTCACGCCGGCGGCAACCATCTCCGGGTACTTGCCGATGGCCGTGGCGCCCTTGCCGAGCTTGAACGACGAGCAGGGGCAGAACGCCACCTTGGCGCCGCGGCTGGCCAGCAACGCCACTTCCTCGTCACTCACGGCGGCGCCGTGCGCGATCACCAGGTTGGAGCCGATTCCACCCGCGCGGTCGATCCGCGTGATCGGCCAGCAGCCGTACTTTTCCTCGCAGACCTTCGCCTCTTCGATCGAGGTCGCCAGGTGATAGGTGGTGCCGACGCCGAGCCGCTCGGCGAGCTTTTGCGCGCCGATGTGGAGTTCGAGCGTGCACGGCTCTTTTCCCTCGATGTTGACCCAGCACCGCACCCGCCCGTCGAGTGCGCCGTCGTACTTGCGCACGCAGGCCTCGAGCTCCGCGAGCGCCGCTTCCGCGCTCGGAAAGAAATGATGACGCGCCATTTCTTCGGTCCAGCCGCGCGGCAACTCGGGCGGCGGGTTGTCTGCGGCATGTCGGCCGGTCACGCCGCGGATGCCGGTCTTCTCCATCGCCCGGACGGTGATGCCGGGGTCGTACTGCGAGCCCATGTCGATGAAGCAAGTCGTTCCGTTGCGCAGCATCTCGGTGATGCCCAGGAGCGCGCCCCAGTACTCGTCCTCCTCGGTGATGTGAGCGTAGAAGGGCTTGGCCCAATGGAAGACCCAGGCTCGCGTGTTCAGGTTGTCCGGAAACACGGCGCGCGACAGCGTCTCCGACAGATGGACATGGCTGTCGACAAAGCCCGGGCAGATGCCGAGCATGCGGCCGTCCATGACGCGGTCGAAAGCCTCGCCCCGGTGTCGCGCCGCCACCTCGGCGGCCGGACCGATGTCGACGATGCGGTCGTCGTCGAGCACGATGCTGGCGTTGCGCAACACAGTGTCGTTGGCATCGACGAGGAAGGCGAATTCAAGGTGCTCGATGAGCGTACGCATGGCAGATGTCTTTCGAGATTGGGTTGTCGGGCCGCTGCTCAGCCCTTGACGACCAGCAGCTTGTCCGTGTTGGCGTAGTCCGACAGGAGTTCGCAGCCACTGGCGGAGACCAGCAACATGTCCTTGTTCTGCATGCCGAAGCCATGACCCGTTTCATAGCACAATGGCTCGAAGCCCAGCACCATGCCCTCCTCGATCACGGCGTCGCTGCCGGGACGGCCCAACACCGGCGTCTTGCCGAGATAGGGATCCTCGTGCAGATGCAGGCCGATGCCATGACCGACGAACGAGATCGGTGGCAACTTCATCTCGGCCAGCTTGGCAATGAAGGCGTCGTAGATGCCGCGGCAGCTGGCACCCGGCTTCACCATCTCCATGATGCGGTACTTGCAGTCAACCAGGTGCTGCCAGATGGCCTCGGCATGGGGCGGCGCCTCGTGCACGACGGCGGTCCGGCAGACGCCGGCCTGGTAGCCGTCGATCACCGAAAAGATCTCGACCCGGCAGACATCGCGCGGCTTGAGCCTGCGATCGCTCGGACCGACGTTCGGCAGCACGCTGCGCTCGCCAGTGGCGATGATCATCAATTTGAAATGCTCGGCACCCAACGCGTAGACGTTGCGCGTCAGGTGTCCTGCGATGTCCATCTCCGAATCGCCCGCCTTCACCGCTGCCAGCGCATCGGTGATGGCTTGGTCCGCGATGCGCGAGAGCCGACGCAGCAAGGCGATTTCCTCCGGCGTCTTTATCTGGCGCAGCCGTGCGAGGATCTGCTCGCAGTGCTCGAAACGAGCCTCCGGAAGCGCCTTCTGCAGGCGTGCGAAGTCGCCCGCGGGCAGGTAGTCCATCTCTATGCCGATGCGGCCCTGCCCAAGGCCGAGCTTTCGCAACTGGTCGGCCAGCACTGACATCGCGTCGTCAGTGAACTCCGCCCAGATGCGGGTCGGTACGTCCGGTGCATGGCGCTTCACCGTGCTGGCCTCCATGTCCACCGAGAACAGTTCGGTGCGGCCGTCGGCCGTGACGATGGCCATCGCATGGCGATGCCGGATCAGTGGCTGCGACGGGACGACGAAGCCGGTGGCGTAGGCGTAGTTTTCCGGCGAGCACGAGACCATGGCGTCGAGCTTGTGTTCGGCGATCGCCTTGATCTGCCGATCGATGATTGCTTTGCGCATCTGGAACCTTCCTTGGATGAATGTTGACGAGTGCGAGGCGCCGCTCAATCGCGGACGGTGTACTTCTCGACCTTGGCCAGATCGACGTCGATGCCCATGCCCGGCGCCGTCGGCACCTCGATGCCGCCATCGACGAGCTTCATGGGAGCGACGATCAGGTCGTCGCGGTAGTAGATGCCGCCGACCTGGCCGTTCTGCCATTCGGCCGGCGTTGACACGGGCACCACGCACGACAGCGTGGCCGCAGGCGCCGCAGCGGCCAAATGGACGTTGGCGAGGTTGCCTACGCCGGTCTCGACCGAGCCATTGACGTTGCAGATGATCCCGGCCGCGCGACACACGGCCGCGACCTCCATGGCCTTGTAGAGGCCGCCGGGCTTGGTGCTGTAGATCGATACGATTTGCGCCGCGCGCCGCTCGCTGATCTGGATCACGTCGTGCGCGTTCCATGCCGATTCGTCGGCCATCACCGGCGGGTCGATGGCCCGCGCCACTTC
>Ga0182006_1002308_pt1 | contig 10503 bp, 17 predicted proteins | sample Sormic07211104_1_FD_123022 | JGI IMG/M metagenome (GOLD analysis project Ga0182006, IMG submission 123022) | Rhizosphere microbial communities from Sorghum bicolor, Mead, Nebraska, USA - 072115-104_1 MetaG | ecosystem: Host-associated > Plants > Roots > Rhizosphere | place: USA: Nebraska...
AAAAGACGCTGACTTCGCCGCCCGCGTGGATAAGCAGCCGTCCTATATCTCCCGGCTTTTCACCGACAAGGCCGAGCATCTCCGGAACATCGGGGAGAAAATGGCGCGCGACTTCGAAGTGAAGTGCGGGCTTGCACCTGGCTCCCTTGATCGCCCATTGAGCGAGGGGGAGCTATCGGCAGCTTCAGGGTCTGGTGCTGCCAAGCCGAGAATTCAAGTCGAGATCCCACTGTCCTCCATCGAGACCTGGGACGACGAGACCCCACTCGATGACGACGAGGTCTACGTCCCCTTCCTTCACGAAGTCGAGCTGGCGGCCGGATCAGGCAGGTTCGCGATCGAAGAAAATGCCAACTCACGTCTGCGCTTCAACAAAAAGGATCTGCGCCACAATGGCGTTCAGTTCAGCAACGCGAAGTGCGTAAGGGTCGGCGGGAACAGCATGATGCCCGTGCTGCGCGACGGCGCCACTGTAGGCGTGAACGTGGGGAAAAACTCACTGAGCGATATCGTTGACGGCGAGATGTACGCCATCAACCACAACGGCCAGCTCCGCGTGAAGCAGGTCTACCGCATCCCGACCGGGCTACGCCTGCGCAGCTTTAACCGTGACGAGCATCCGGATGAGGACTACACGTTCCAGCAGATCCAGGAGCAGCAGATCTCGATTCTGGGACATGTGTTCTGGTGGGCGATGTACTCACGCTAATTGACACGTGCACCCTGCGGAATCAAGCAAAATGGGAAGGAATATGGAAATCAAATTTGCAGACGCCGTAAGATTTTTTGTGACGATTGCGCCCAAAAGCAATTGTTACGTTTGCGGGACAGATCGCTGGGAGATACCTTTCTCGGACATGGATAACGGGCTCTGCTTCCTCTCCCCCACGGGGGCCACTAAGGGAGGGGTTGATATGTACAATCTCAATCTGGAATGCACTAAGTGTGGCGTTTTGAGAGTGCATAGAGCTGAGCACATCAGGGAGTGGCTTGACAAAAACCCGGAAGAAGGGCCTAAAAGTTGAGCACATACGAGCGCAAACTCTTTCGGTCGGAACATCTTCCAAATGCGCAATTTGTAAAGGGTGACATCGGTCCAGAAAGAGGCAATACTCGATCAATGAATGACATTACGCGCGAAGAGTTCAACGCAAAGCTTGAGACCATCGAGGTAAAGATGGATGCTCGAGTCGAGTCTGTTTCATCTAAAATTGACTCATTTGTAGCAGTCCAAGCTGAGCGAGATAAAAGAATGGAGGAGATTCTGAATCAGATTTCTTCCAACCATGCAGAAACCAAAGCCAGCATTGGTTCGATGAAGACAACAATGATCGTTACGGCGGTTTCAACTGTTCTCGCCATCGTGATTGGTATAGCAGGATTCAATGCAATGCTCACCTCAAATATGATCGCCTCTTTCCAGATGGGGCGAAGTGAAAAAGCATTGGAGTCTCAGCAATTACAATCCACTGATCCAGCCACACCTTCCACACAAAAGAAATGAGAAGCCCGGCCCAGCGCCGGGCTTTTTCATGCTCGCCACGCTCTCATACGGACGCCCTCAAGCCACTTGACCGAGTGCGCATGGAAGGCTGCTGGCTCCCCTCCATCAGCACCCTCCCATCATTACCGTCAACGCTCCGACTCTTGGAGGCGGTAGAATGACGTGTAGGTCCATGAACCGCATTCGAATAGCTTCGCCTCGGGTATGCTCATCAATCCTCATGAACTTCATAGCCCACCTCCTTTTGGCGGGCTTTTTTTGCGTGCGATAACCGTCTTCTGCAAGGCGGATAACTCGGTATCCGTGCAGAGTGCATGCCCTCACCTCGCCATCAGCTCTGCGAAATGCTTGAAATCGTTGAGTCTTTTACTTTCGAGCAGTTGGCACAGAAGATGCCCTTACTACTGGGAGAACGTGAACCGCAGCCGGAGAGCTGCTGACGTTAATCTGTGATAGTCGAGGCATACAAAAGATGAACGCTATTGATCTTCTCAAAGCCGACCACGAAAAAGTAAAAGGCATCCTGAGCCAGCTGAGTGAATCCACTGACCGCGCTCTGAAAAAACGCGTCGAGCTGCTCGATAAGCTGGAGATGGAAATCACCATCCACACCCAGCTGGAAGAGCAGATCCTCTACCCCGCATTCAAAGAGGCCGGTGGTAAGGAGCAGGACGAGATGTACTACGAGGCGAAGGAGGAACATCGCACAGTGGATTCTCTGGTGCTCCCAGATCTGAAAAGCACCGACCCTTCAACACCGGAGTTCGCCGGCCGGGTAAAGGTGGTGAAGGAGTTGCTCGAGCACCACATCGAAGAGGAGGAGACTGAAATGTTTCCTCAAGCCAAAAAGCTTTTGGGTAAAGCGAAGCTCGATGAGCTGGGAGAGCAGATGGAAGTGATGAAGGCTTCACTGAAGAAAAGCTTGAGCAAAGGGGACTTAGCGGCTTGAAGATGTCACTGGCTCTAATTGCCAAAGGAGCCCGGCCCCGCGCCGGGCTTTTCATTCAGCCCTTCCCTCCTACGTACCGCCCTCAAGCCCCTCTACCGAGTGCGCGTAGAAGGCTGTCGCCTCTTCTACCAGCTCCCGCCAGTCATCGCCATCGATCATGCCGGCGCGCTTATAATCGTCCGCAAGCTTCAGCAGCTCATCGTATTGCTCCTCGGCGTCCATCCGGATTTCTGGCTCTTCGAGTAATTTTCGCCAGGCTGACAGGGCCTGTGCTTTCCGGTCGTCGTTCATGGTGAGTACCTAGGGGGTGCGTGCACAGGTAGATATCTCCCACAACGCTGCCGTTCAGTGAAGGTGACTGACGGCGCGGTAGATGGTGGCGTAGCGCCACGAATGGTAAAATTCTGGGTCATTACTCCAGGATGGATACCCATGCGCAGATACGTTTTTGCGTTTGCGACAAGCGCACTTTTTTCACTGTCAGCCTTCGCCGACCCTACATTTATCGATCGAATCGAAGGGTCGGCGGCGAAGTGCAGCATCACGGGATCGGGCAACGCCACGGAAGCATCCATCGCTCAGCGGGACTACGGCCCAACAAGCAAGAAATACAAGACCATTTTGCAAAAAGCATACGAAGAATCGAAAGAGTGCGTGGAGACAGAGAAGCCCTCGATTAAGCCATTTCTCAAAGAAGAAATTGCAAAGTACCCACAGCTCAGGCCTGCAATCACCGAAGCATACGCATCATGGCTAGGTTACATGGATTGGCTGAGCACTCCACGCGGCTGGACAGATGAGAGCCCGGAGAAGACAAGCTACGAAGCCGCGATAAACCGACTTAAAGCAGAGATCGACACGATGTGATCCGTAGATTTGAAGTTTTGCCCGCCCCGTGCGGGCTTTTTTTCGTCCGGAGAAAAGTGAATACCAGCATGGATTTACCAATTACGCCTTCAATATTTACCATTTTATTTACCATTATGCATTGACAGGTAATTTCCAAATGGTAAATTTACCTCAAGCCAGCAATCACGGGCCCAGCAGCGAAAGCCGCGCCGCTCTTTAACAGTCAGGAATCTTCGCGGATCGATCCCCGGAAACGGGCATAGCGCGAAACACAAACTTCGATCCCCATGCAGGCTCTGGAACCTGCCGGACTCCCCATATGGGAGGACGCCAAACCATGCAAGCCAGCCGGCGAAGAACACCGAACACGAAATGTGTGACGCCGGCCAGGTGGGGAAACCGCGGCGCCGCGCATGGGGCGGAGAAAGACCACAGATTTACTGATGCCGCTTCGATGAGGCGGCATCAGTCCACAGCGCAGAGCCCTCCTTGCCCTGAGTCTTGAATGAAGGGGACAGTCAGGGAGAGCTCTGCGGTGTGGATTGAACAAATCGACCGAGTAGAAAAATTGAATTAGCCAGTTGTCCGCCCGGTCAAGAATTATGAACGCAGAAAATCTGACGAGGTGACAGCAATGACTATCCAAGCAGAGACACTCGTACAACTGACCGAAGCGCTCCAGGAGCGAGGCATGAATCTGGTTTCAGATGTTCACTTCACTCGGGCGCCGTATCGGCACAATCACCGCTGGATCTGCATCGTAGAGTGACCATGCTCGTTGCCGGCGGCTCGGATTAAGACTTAACCGCCGGCTCCACTGCCCCGCTACACCGTTTCCCCTCCCTAGACCTTCCGACACCACCCGAATGCACTCCCCTCCGCGCCCAACGGCAACCAGCGGAGCGAACGAGTGCATCCGAGTTTTGTTGGATCAACACCCCGCCACTCTGGAGGCGCCCATGTCAGCTTTGCGCAAGCCCATCCCGGAAGACGACTTTCTCGACACGGAGGCAGGTCAGGAATGGCTGACCGAGTCGGTCGACGATTTGCTTTATCGGCGCCACGTCGAGGCACCAAATCCGGTAGGTCGAAGCAAGGTTTTGGTCAACGCTGACCACTTACCGGAGGCGCTGGCGGATCACATGGCCGCGAACCCTGATCCCGATCGGTACATCGAGAAGATCCTGATCGAACTGATCTGTCGCGGGGATGGCGGTGTACTGCACAAGTGGGCTATCGAAGCCGTCGGCGGTGATCCGCAGATTGTTCGAACGCTCGCCAACGATCTGGTCGCGGTGCACGCCAACGAATACCGAGATGCCAAGCGCGAAAGCGATCGCGTAGAGCGGGAGTGCGGGTTTTGAGCCCTCACATACTGATCGACCAAGCCCTTGATGGAGTGTCGGCGCCCGCCGGCGAAGAAGACATCAGCCTGCTGGTACAGGGGCTGATCACCCGCCTCTTCACCGACGGCGCGATCACCACTGACGAGTTCAACCACTACTGCAAACGCCTGCGTGACACCTGTCAGCGGCGCAAGGAGGACGCATGAGTACGGCACCGGTTAAATCGCTCATCGACGAGCAGCTTGAGGACATCGAACACAAGATCGCCCTGCTCGGCTTCGGCCTTCCCTTCAACGAGGTGATCGGCCGCAAGCGCGAGGATTTGGTCGCCAATCTCCCGCAGCGCCTGGCGCCTTCCATGAAGGGCAAGCGAATTGCGGTGAGAGTTCGGCCGTGACCGGTCGCCAATGGGCGCGCCGCCTAATCATTTGGCGCGGCGCGCTCTCTTCCCTCGGCGTTTTCACCTTTCTGATGCTGCTCAGCGCCCTCGCCGATCGCATCACTCAATAAACAAAGCATTCAATCGCTGCGCATCGCGCGGCAAGGATTCCTCATGTCCACGAATACGCGGATCTGGGATCAGGTCAACACGACCGATCCGAGTGCCACCAAGAACTTCACAGGAATGGGCGGCTTCAAGGGTACGGCCATCAAACCGACCTACCTGATGCGCAAAGCCACCGAAGTGTTCGGCCCATGCGGTGAAGGTTGGGGCTGGACCATCCTTGAAGAACGATTCGACGAAGGTGGCCCACTGCAAGCGCCGACCAAGGAATGGCCGACCGCGCCACTCATCAACGCGAAAGTCCACACCGTGAGAATTGAGCTTTGGTACCAGGGCGAAGGCGGACAGAAATGCACCGTGACGCATTACGGGCACACGCCGTTCGTTCTCCTGCAGCAAGGCAAGATCATCACCGACTGGGAGGCGGCAAAGAAGTCGCTCACAGATGCCATCGGTAAATGCCTCCAGCCGCTCGGGTTCGCCGCGGACATCCACATGGGGCTGTTCGATGACGCCGCATATGTCGAGACGGTGCGCGATGAGGTCGCGATCGCCAAGGCTGAAGACAAGCAGGAAGAGATCGACCGCCAGCAGCAAGAACGGCTGGAATATATCAAGTCGGTCATCGAAACCATGGGCGGCGCCCAGTCGGCCCAGGAGCTGAAAAAAATCCACGACGTTGCCGTACGCAAACTGACGCTCCGCAAAGACACCAAGGGCGTTGAGCGAATCTCGTTGGAGTGGAAACGAATCAAAGAAGCATCTGAACGGGAGAACGCAGCATGACCCAGCTTTACGCACTGACCGGCAAGCTCGCCGAACTTCAGGGAATGGCAGACACCGACGACGAGGGCCTGAAAGAGGCCCTGCAGCACGCAATGGACGAGATCCAAGGCGAGTTTGAGGTGAAGGCCGACAACATCGTCATGCTGCGCCGCAACATCGAAAGCGACGTAACCGCCATAGACACGGAGATTGAGCGCCTGAAAGAGCTCAAGCGCATCAAGTCCAACAGCGTTGCGCAGATCAGCGATTACCTGCGTCGGAACATGGAAGCGGCCAACCTCAAGTCGATCAAGCGCCCGCTGTTCACCATCACCCTGGCACTGGGAAAGGAGAAGGTCATCGTCGACAACGAGGACGCGGTGCCGGACGAGCTCACAGCGGTCAGCACCAGCATCACTCCTGACAAGAACGCGATCGCCGCCAAGCTCAAGGAAATTCGCGAGCATAACGATGCCGTGCGTAAGCGCATGGCCGCCGGCGAAGACGCAGAACACGAACTGATCGAAGAACCGGTCTGGGCTCACCTTGAGCGCGGCGAAAGCTCGATCCGGATCAAGTGAGGCCAGCATGATCAGCAACCACCTCAATCTGGTGGAGCAGCACCGGCCGGACGCTGAGGCGATCTCTGAACGAGTCGCCCAGTACCTGGCCGCCGGCGGGCGGATCGACCAACTTAAAAGTCCGCCGCGAAATCCGCTGCCGCCGCCCCGCTCGAACAAAATAGACCCTGAAACGGTCCTCAAGCGCCGGCCGAAGCCGATATCGGCCGCCGACCGCAAGGCGCTGCGCAAAATGGCGGACTCACTATGAAGTCGAAACGCAAACCCAACAATGGTTTCGCACGGGCAGAACGCAGTTGCCGGGCACTGCTGCGCACCAACCACGTCGCGGTGGTGAACATCGACCCCAGCGGCAGCCAGATCATGGCGAACTGGAAGAGCTGCCGGCAGATCCGCAGTCTGGCGATCGCCAACGCGATATTCGACTTCTCCTACCGCTGGACGATCTACATCGCCGCCATGTGTCGAGACGAGCGCGGCGCCGAGTACATCAAGTCGATTGAGATCTCGCCCGAGGGCATCTACAAGGTCGAGCGCCTGACAGACGCCATCGAGCATTACTACCTGGAGCTGCGCAACAGCGCGAACCCGAACCATCTGGTGGCCTCGGGCTGGATCGCCATCCCCGACGAGATCTCGATGGACGAAGCCCAAGCCGCGAAGATGTTCTACGCCGCCGGCGCCTGGCATCAGGTGAAGGTTGCAGCGTGAAACGAACCATCAACCGGGCGGCCACGCGCCGCCGACAGACCTGGCTGGACTTGCCGGCCAGCGGAATAGAAGAGGTAGGCCATGGCCAAGAGCAATGCAGAATTGCAGAAGGACAAGCGCGCCAAGGAGAAGGCACTGCTCGAGCGGATCGGCGCCGAGAAGCGTTCGCTGATTGTTTCGAAAGCGCTCGATGACGCCCTGCTGATTCTCGGCGAGCGGCACGACTTCGAAGAGTGGCAGGAGACGGTGTCGACGCTCATAATCAACTTGGCCGCGGCGCCGCCGGCTGAATCGGAACGCTTCGCGATAATGTCGCGACCAGATTTTGTGATAACCCGAAAGCAGTCGCGACAACTTGATGAGTTCGCACGTACGGGCAGCGACCCATCATAGCCTTAGGGATTTTCCCTATAAGAGTGTTGGTGATAACCATTAGTGTGCACGGCCGAGAAAAACTCCTTAAAAACGCTTCTAAACTCTTCCGTCATCCCTCTATAGCCACTTTCACAATCCTTAAAAGAGAATTTCGACAAACCATGTATAACCGCAGACATCACTGGCAGGATAACATCATAATTATCAACGCTCACTCCTGATGCGATTCGGTCATCCATAAAAAACTGCTTTTTGTTTGGCTTTAGGTATGAATATTTCATATGCCAAGTGAGCATCATGTAGCTGGATATCCAACCCTCTATCTCTCTGTAGCCGAAAGACGAAGGCCGGCATGCAAGATCGGCAAGAACCGAAAATGATCGTTGCCATGCCAAAACTTCATCACAAGCCTTCTCACTGAAGGCAAGCGCAGGATTCCGATTACACGGAAACATTGAGTCGTATAGTTCTTGTCTTCGGTAGAAAGTCACGCCTTGGTCTTCTTCAATTCCATCAAGCCACTCATAGAATGACTCAAGGTGCATTTTATACATCTGCCATCTAATTGATTGAGCGCTATCGGAAGATTGTTTATTGGCAATGCTAGCTGCGCGTGACGCAGCAACAGCTGCAATCGCCGCTGCAATAGCAGAAATACCACCGACAATATCGGCGACACCAATTTCAGTCTTCCAAACGAATTCAGGAAGCATATTGAAGTAGATTCCTCCTGCAAAGAAAAGTCCGAAACATACGCCCCAAACCACCAAATCCCTCTTCAAGACACTCTCCTTACAGATCTCATATCAATTGATTATGCCGAAGCCTCGCGCTGTCGGCGAGGATCCCCTATGTCCGCACAACAGAAGAAACACCCCTTCGATTTCAAAACTCAATACGGCCTCGGCTTCAGCACTCAGGACGATGAGATCGTTGTCGACTTCTTCTGCGGTGGCGGCGGAGCCGGTACCGGGCTTGAAATGGGGCTGGGCCGCGCGGTGAACGTTGCGAAGAACCACAGCGCCGCTGCGATCAGCATGCACACCGTGAACCATCCGGGCGCCGTGCACTACACCACGGACGTGTTCGACGGTGATCCGGACACCGAGTGCGGCGGCGAGGCGGTAGGCTGGTTCCACATGTCCCCGGACTGCACGCACCACAGCCAAGCCGCCGGTGGCCAGCCGCGCAAGCGCGAGATCCGGAATCTGTCGTGGATCGGCCTGAAGTGGGCCGGCAAGAAAAAGCCCCGGGTCATCAGCTTGGAGAACGTGAAACAGATCCTCCAGTGGGGGCCGCTGGTTGCCAAGCGCTGCAAGGTCACCAGCCGGGTTGTGAAACTGGGCGGCGGTGTTGCCGAACCTGGCGAAGTTGTACCGGTGAGCCAGCAGTTTCTGGTTCCGGATCCGGCACGCCGCGGGCAGACTTGGGCTGTGTTCGTCGCCGAGCTGCAGCGTCTGGGTTACGCCGTTGAATGGAGAGTGATCAAGGCCTGCGACTTCGGCGCACCGACCAGCCGCGAGCGCCTGTTCATGATCGCCCGCTGCGATGGTCAGCCGATTGTATGGCCCGAGCCAACCCACGCGAAGCACCCGGCCAAGGGCCAAAAGAAGTGGCGCACCGCCGCCGAGTGCATCGACTGGACCATCCCGAGCAAAAGCATTTTCGACCGCGCCAAGCCGCTAGCGCCCGCCACCCTGCGCCGAATCGCCAAAGGCATGAAGAAGTTCGTCATCGATGCTGCTGACCCATTCATCGTGCCGATCGCGAACTGGTCGGGCGAAAGCGTCCAGTCTGCGCATGACCCGCTGCGCACCGTGACGTCCTGGCCGCGCGGTGGTTCGTTTGCCATGGCCAGCCCGATCATTGCGCCAGCCACGCATCAGGGCAGCGACCGCATCAACGATCCACACGCCCCGCTGCCGACGGTCACCTGTGCGAATCGCGGCGAGTTGACGCTGATCAGTCCGGTGCTGGTCGGTGCCGGCGGCCCAGAGTACAGCGGCAAGCCAGCGACAGCAGATCAGCCGGCCGGCACGCTGATGACTCAAAACCACCGCGCGCTCGCCGCGGCTCACCTGGTCAAGTTCCGTTTTGCGGACGAAGGCAAGGCGCTCGACGAGCCGCTACCGACCATCACCAGCGGCGGCAACTACCAGCGCCCGGCCGGCGCAGCCCATGCCATGGGGATCTCGACAGTGTTCATGGCGCAGATGAATGGCGGGTTCAACACCACGGACGCCAAAAGCGTCGAAGACCCGATGACCACGGTGACGAACACCGGCAGCCAGCAGCAGCTGGTAACCGCGAACCTGGTGCACCTGCGCGGCAACTGCGATGCGCGGGACGCCGGTGATCCGCTGCACACCATCAGCGCTGGCGGCACTCACCACGGGCTGGTCACTGCCTTCATGGAACGCCAGTTCGGCGCCAGCGTAGGCCAGGGTGTTGACGAACCGGCACCAACCTTCACAGCCGGCGGTGGCGGCAAGAGCTCGCTGGTCGAGTTGCAGCTATCGCCAGAGGTTGAAGCCGGCGCGCTGCGGGTCGCGGCATTTCTGATCAGCTACTACGGCACCGAGAACATGAGCGCCGCAGACGCGCCAGCGCCAACCATCACCACCAAAGATCGGCTTGGCCTTGTCACCGTCACGATCAAAGGCACGCCGTACGTGATCGTCGATATCTGCCTGCGGATGCTGCAACCGGCCGAGCTGTACAAGGCTCAGGGCTTCCCTGCCGACTACATCATCAGCCACGGCGCCGAGGGCAAGCCGTTCACTAAGACCCAGCAGGTGCACATGTGCGGCAACAGCGTCAGCCCGCCGCCGATGGCCGCATTGGCACGGGCAAATGATCCGTGGCGCCAAGTCGAAGAGTTCAAGGAGGCCGCGTAATGAGCCTTCCACGCTGGGTAA
>Ga0182006_1002309_pt1 | contig 10501 bp, 11 predicted proteins | sample Sormic07211104_1_FD_123022 | JGI IMG/M metagenome (GOLD analysis project Ga0182006, IMG submission 123022) | Rhizosphere microbial communities from Sorghum bicolor, Mead, Nebraska, USA - 072115-104_1 MetaG | ecosystem: Host-associated > Plants > Roots > Rhizosphere | place: USA: Nebraska...
AGAGGGCAGGACGATGGTGGTCGTCACCCACGAAATGGCGTTTGCCCGGCAGGTGTCGAACCACGTCATGTTTCTGCATCAGGGGCGGGTGGAGGAGTCGGGAGCGCCAGGCACGCTGCTGGAACAGCCGCAAAGCGAGCGGTTGCAGCAGTTCCTGGCCGGGAGTCTCAAGTAGCTGTCCGTTAATCTGCGAAAGAAAGGCACCGGCGTTCAATGGCAGGTGCCCAGGGGAGACAGACTTCACAACGGGATTTCTGACTGCAGTGCCGAGAGAGTATTTCGACTTTCCAGGCGTGAAGGATAATTTCGAGTACTAACGTCAGCACAGCAACCGACCGGCTGCTTCTGGCCGATTGCGGTCTGTAGTGATGGACAGCAATCGACCAACGCTGACGTTATTCATCTCCGTAGATAAACGAATAGTGGTCATCGATCAGCTGTTGCAGGTAGTAATCGAAGCTCTGTGCAATGACTTTGTAGCTGTCAGGGTCGTGCAGAAATCGCATGACCTGACCCACCGTTCCACCGGGCGCTGGGTTGAAGTCGATATACAGTCTTGAGGTTCCCCCATTGTTCATGCAGTGGGAGAAGCACAGCCGTTTGTTCATGGGCAATGTGCTGTCGATGAGCGGGTCGATCAGGTCGGGTTCCTGATCCAGGTAGCCCTCATATATCTGCGCAATGCTTCGGGTGTGAGCGTGGGCGCCCTCAAGTATCTGCCGTACGGACCTGAGGTAATAGGGGTACTCGAACACATCCGAGCCGAGCATCAGTACCATGACGGTGCCGTCGTGGTAATCCCTGAAGTGTGTGCCGTCGATCTGGCTGAGCAGTTGCAGCAGGCTTGCCGGGCACAACGGATAATGCTCTGTGAGCTGCTGCAAGTCTGTCGCCGAAGCGCCATGTGCCAGTTTCAGTTGATCGAGGTTTTCAGCGGGCAACACATGGCGTAGACCGGCAAGGTAGGTATCTACGAGGGACATGACAGTCGTCCTTGCTATAGCGGTGAGATCGGACTCAATACGCTTGGTTTTTCGTTCAATGGTTGTCTTGATAGGCACCCAACGTAGAGCACTGGCGGCATCTGAAGAGGTAGGCGGTAGGGCCGTGGTCCTTGTCCAGTGCACTGAAGAACCTGTGCGATTGAGGCCCATCCTCCAGTCCCGTCGCGTCCTGTACGGCAGTCATTGCTTCTGCCCCTGGTCCAAGCAGCTCGGCATGGCCTGCCTTGCCGATGAACTCGCCTGCGTCATTGCAATGGGTAAACCGCTACTCAAGGTCAACATCGGGCGTCTCGCTGTACGGGTCATGAGTCCTCGCCAGGCTTGAGCACAATGAACGCATCGTTCTGGTAATAGTATTTAAACGCCATGAAGTAATCATCCAGTGTGGCTTGGACCCGTTGTTGGTTCGTGTTGGAAATAACATCCTCGATCATGGCCGTTTCCAGAGTTTCGACCCAGCCTTCATTGTGCACCTGTGGTGGCAGGTGTTCATTCGAGTTGGCGGGGAAGTCCCGACTGTCCAGTGAGAACGCGCCAAGTGTGTCCAGCGTCCACCCGGTATTGGGCAAGTAGAACCAGGCATTGGGCATGTGCTCGATCTGCTGTAGAACTTCGCGGATGCTGTAAGTCTTCATAGGGTCCTCATGACGGGCTGCTCAATGATGTCGTCCGGCGCCGGTGATGGGCGGGACTAGCCCACAACTTCCTTGATCAGGGCATCCATGGATGAAAAGGCCAGCCCATCCGTGATGGATGGGCATCCCGAGTCCAGCAGATAAAAACGTTCTATCGCAGATCTGTCCACTAGTATCAGTCGGCCGCCCGAGTCATCACCGATCAACAGATATCCTGGAAAGTACTCGGCTATTTAGTATGTCTGTTGACGCTCGGCTATTTCATCCGTCGAATAAATTTTTACGAGGTCTTCGATCATTGCACCGTCGCAGGACCACCAGAATCTGGTTATCCATGAATCAGGGTTGATGGATAGCTGCTGCGCTGTGCAGGTGATCTTTTCAACGTCTGCAGGTGGGTTTTTTTCTGTGTAACGCACGTTCATTCGGATGCACCAGATGAAAGATTTTTAGCATACTCATTCAAAAAAGAACTTCATGAATCCGTTCACGTCTACACCTGCAACGGTGCCCACAACTTCCCTGACTCTGTGCAGGAAGGCGGGTTTGTAGTTCTGCTCTTCATCGATTGTTTCGTCGTTGAATTCCTGCACTTGCACGGCGATGCCCGCCTGCAAGGCACCCATCAACGCCAGGATGTCTGTCGCTACCTTGAACGACCTTTTCTGAATCGAGCCGAAGATCGGTGAATGCTCATCGCAGCGATCAAAAACCAGCACATCGCCATTTCGATCGGCAAAGACCGTAAAGCTGTCTTTCCATCCCCATGCCGGATCTTCCTTTTCCGTGGTATGCCAGCCTTGTTGCGCTTTTGCCAGGTTCTGGGGGCCGTAAAGCTGCAAGCTGAAGTCCGCGCCGATCATCGGTCGAGCAGAGAAGTCTATCCGTTCGAAATAATCGCGCATTACGCCGCTTTTCGGGACTTCTGCGATGGCAGAAACATTGGCTGGGGTCTCGTTGAATTTCAGGTGGCCAAGGGAGCCTGGCCACGTATTGAACTGGGCTACAAAACTTTCAAACACCTTCAACCGGTGATCCATACGGTTTTCCTGCGATTCGTTTACCGAGGCCTGTGATGCATCAAGAGGCTTCGACTCGGCTGTCAAACGGTTCGAAATCCCGCGCGGTAAAGGACTCCGTCAGAACGTTCGAACTGCACAGCCATTCAATCGCTTCCACCAGTCCGTGGCCGGCAACCAGCGCGGCTTCGCTGTATCGCGGCAACACATAAATACGCTCAGGATCCTCGGGGTGAATAATGAGTTCGTCACCGTCGTAGGTATCACCAATGATGATGCACTGCAGGGCCTTTTCCTTGGGCATCAGTTCTTTGTCATCATCCCAGAACCAGTATTGGTTAATGCGTTCCAGCCAGTTGGCCTGACTGTTTTCACCGTGCAGTATTTGATGTGGCGGGTAAATCCGGATGTACACACCACCGAGAATGCCTTCGCCAAATTGCGTCACGTATTCACGGTAACCGGTTGGAAATCGACTACCCAGCGCATGTTGCGCTTGATCGACTTCGGCGTCTGTCGACAGCACCCTGGGCTCGCCTATGACGTTGATGTTTTCGAACATTCCATTTCCCCTGATTTGATGAATTGACTGCACGATATTTAGCGCAATCGACCTTGAGTGAGCAGGGTGCCGGGCATGCGCAGTTGCACGTAGCCAATGACAATCACCATCGATACGCAAAACACCCATTGCAGCCAACTGAGCCCGGCAATCCGATAGGTCGCCTGCAGTGGCCTTCGCCAACGGTACTGGCGGTCCGCCGGGACTGCACTGGCGGGCTGCAGCAGGCCGATCGCCCCGTTGAGCAAATAAGTCGCCAGCCCCAGCACCCCAAGCCAGTTCCAGATCACAATGGCAAGTGCCAACAACGGGCCGCCATTGCGGATCACCAGGTAACGGCGATCCACGGTCAGTTTGTGTCGTACACACCATTCACTGGCACGCTGGTCGAGGTCATGCAGCGATTGCGTCAAGGTGGTCCAATGGCTGAGCAGCCATTTGCCGACCTGTGCCGCCAACACACCACCCAGTGCATAGAGTGGCAGCATGAGCAGCGTCACCATGAGTCCGGAGCCGGGCAGGTTGTTCAGTGCAAGGGTCAGGGTCAAGACGCAGGCTGCACGTTTTACGCCATGGGGCGGGTCCTTGTGACCGATGAGTGTCTTCCAGAACCAAGGATCATGGTTGGGGAACATCCCCAGCAGGTCGGGGAAACGAGTGGCAAAGGTCTCTGCCAGTTGTTCGCAGGCCTGCCAGTCAGCCTCAACGAAACCTGTGGCCAGCTCCGCCTGCTGCGCCGGTTGGGTCGACAGCAGGAACAGCGTGGCGGCATTGGCGCGCGAACTGGGGTGTTGCTGACGTTGCTGCATCAAGGAACGCAGTTCGCCGAGCCAGGTTTGCTGCTCGCAGCGCCTGTGCAGCGCTTGCCACTGGTCCTGGGCAATGGGCACCACCGCCGCTTCAACATCCCAGGCAAACAATCGACACACCCGTTGAAACAGCAGCGGTGACCAGCCTTCGGTATTCAGGAACAGATTCAGGACATGCACCTGCAATGCCTGACGACGTGCGAAATCACCAAGCCAGGCTTGTTGGCTGTGGTGTTCCAGGCAGTCGAAGAAGTTCTGTTCCTCGCCGGTTGCCAACTGCTGGTCGAGCTTGTGGTAAAGCGCTGCCGTCAGGGCGCGGGCAAGACAATGCTGCTCAAATTCACTGGCGGGGATCCGCTGCCAGGGCGTCAACCATTGGCGCTGTTCGATGCCCCATGTCAGAAGGTGCCGATGCGCTTCAGGATCGTTCACGCAACGTTGGAACAACAGCCGTTCGAACTCGGCGTCGCAGCCTCTGGTCGATGCTTCGTTCCAGTATTGATCAACCGCCCGGTCTTCAAATCCGCCCAGTAGTCCGACGGCCTGCTCATGCAGGGACCGCGTGGGCTTCAGACCCGGGGGTGTCCGGTTCTCTGCAGTGGGCCGAACTGTAGAGTCAGCGGCATCCCGATCAACCTCACTCCAGCCCTCGCGCAGGATGTGCAAGGCTTGCTCATAGGCTTCACGCAGTTGCTGGAAGGCGCCGGGATCTTCGTCCGGACGCGTGACCTTCAGCAGTTTGGCGTATTGGCGCTTGATACTGCGCTCGTCGGATCGGGCGGGTAGGTCAAGGACCTCCCAGCAATCGAAATCAGACGCCATGGCTCAGTATCCGGCACCGGTTTCGAGCAGGCTGATGCGCCCGCTCAGATCATGGCGAGCCTGGCGAATCAGGCGCTCGTCCTGGCTTGCCAGTGCTTGTTGAAACAGGTTGGCCCAATGAGCGATCTGCTCTCGAAGCTCGCCCAGGCTTTCTTGGTACAAACGCTCCAGGCGGGCGATCAGCACCGTATTGATCTGCTGTTCGCGGGGATGCACCTTGAGCTCGGCCAGCGCTTGCAGACGCTCGGCAATTTCTTCGCTGCTGAGCACACCCGGGTTGTTTTCGATGACCAGTGCATGCTGTTCACCGGTCATGGGAATGCGCACCTGACACTCAAGAATGCCGTTGATGTCGTAGGTGAAGCGCACGTCCAGTTCGACAACACCACCAGTGTTCGCCGGGACCGGAATCTCCAGTTCACCCAAGGCGATGTTGTCACGCACCAGACGACTCTCACCCTGGTAGATCTTCACCAGTACGCTCTCCTGCAGTTCATGGACGGTACACACGGTCTTCACCCGGCTTACGGGGACCGTACTGTTGCGCTCAATGATCGGCAGGTAGTGCCCTTCCTCATAGTGTTGGCCCACCCATACCGAGGTTGAAATACCCAGGGTGTAGGAGCAGACGTCGGTCAGCACCACCTCTTCCAGGGCGGCACTGCGGGACTTCAGCGCGGCTTGAATTGCTGCGCCGTGAGCCACGGCTTCGTCAGGGTTGACGTGGATGGACGGGAAGCGGCCGAACAGCCCCGCGGCCAGCTTGCGCACCAGCGGCATGCGTGTGGTGCCACCCACCAGCAGCACTTCATCGAGCTCGTTGATACGGATTCTGGCATCGCGCAGGGCGCGCTCAATCGGATGGCGCAGGCGTTCGAGCAAGGGCGCGAACAATGTGGCCATCTCGTCCTGTGAAAACACATGCTTCCATTGCTGCCCGTCCACCCGCAAAACAAATTCGCTCGCCGTTTCCTGTCCCAGCGCCTGGCGGACTCGCTCGGCTTCGCGGCGCAGCGCGTGGGCAATGGATTGTGTCGGTGCAAATCCTGGCTGGTCGCGCTGGGTCTGGATAAAACGCTCGACCAGCACCTGGTCGAAATCCTCACCGCCCAGATAGTTGTCGCCAGCGCTGGCCCGTACCTCCATGACACCGTCGAACAGTTCCAGGACTGACACATCGAAGGTGCCGCCGCCCAGGTCGAAGACCAGGAACGTGGTTTCCTTGCCGTGCTGAGGCAAACCGTAGGCCAGTGCGGCAGCGGTCGGTTCGTTGATGAGCTTGTCGACTTTCAGTCCGGCCAGTTCGCCAGCGATACGGGTTGCCTTGCGCTGCGCATCACTGAAGTACGCGGGGACGCTGATGACCGCCTCGGTCACCGGTTCGCCGTAGGCACGCTCGACGTCTTCCTTCAGGCTCCTGAGTACCAGCGCCGACAGTTCTTCAGGGCGAAACGACTTCGTACCCAATTGCACGGTGTGTGCACTGCCCATATAGCGCTTGAACAATGCGGCGGTCATGGTGGAATGGGTGTGCAAGCGCTCGCGGGCAGCTTGGCCGACCAGAATGCGGCCTTCATCGTCCAGTCCCACCACCGATGGGGTCAGCACCTGACCCAGTGCGTTAGGAACCATAACACTAACGCCGTTATGCCAGACAGCCACCAGGCTGTTGGTGGTACCCAAGTCGATTCCGACAATCATCAATGCGTTCCTTTTCCCTGGCGTGACTTCATGAACCTGTTCTTCCTTGAACCGCAGAGACAGATCGTAGTCGATGTGCGATCACTTTTTCCAATGAAGGTTCAATGCTCGCACGTTCGATGAACGAACCGGACCGCGATGCATGACACCTTGCAACCCTTTGAGTACTCAGTATCCGCTGATGAGGCTAAAGAGGCTGACAAGCCAAAACCAATACGTTGTGCCAATATTGAATCTGGACGCGGTTTTTTAAACGAAGGAATGAAAATGGCTGAAATCAGCAAGGTGTCTGCCGAGTTGGCAGAGGAGATCAAAGTGTTGAGCCAACAGGGGCTCGACTTACTGAGCCTTACTCAGGATCATGCTTCGGCTGATGTGGTTGCGGCGATTACGGAGCGGGTGCGTAATTGCAAAGCGAGTGGCACAACGCTGCCCGAGGGCGACATATTTGCGCTTGGAGCGTTGCTAGGCAGCCAATACGTAAAAGGGCAAGGCTGGCACTGGGGCGATGTCGTTTGGGATTTTGATGAGACCACTGCGGCTGTCGGAGTGCTGAACCACGACAACTCATTGTTCATCAACCCTATTGGCTGGGTGGCTGAAGTGATGGAGTCCGAGGGCGGCGTCGGCTTCATGCTCAACTACAACATGGTCAGCGCGCACCAGGTTCCGGTATGCGAACCTGATAGCGCCACAGGCCTTTACTGACTGCTTGGCCCCTGCCGCAGGACCTGTCGCAGCTGATCAACAACCAGGGCTTCGACAGCGCCTTCATTGGTGCCTGCATCAAAAACAGCGCAACAGGCCGATACGGCGCCATCGCAGATACGGTAGACGGCAATGACGCTGCCAGGCCCGCAGCCTGAGTGTCCTCGCAGCGTATAGCCACCTTCGATCGAACCCTGCATCAAGCCAAGGCCATAACCCGGGGTAATCCAGGGTCGTCCTGGAATCGAGCCACCCAATGTTTTTGCTGTCTGCATTGCCTGGAGCAAGTCCGGGGGGAGGACATGTCCCGCGAGAAGGCGGTCGAGCAATAGCGCTGCTTGCGAAATCGGTCCAATCAGCAAGCCGTGATAGACCCAGGCGGGGTCATAATTTGATGGGTTTGCGACATGGGCGTCCTGTAAGTCTGCTCGCGTCCTGGCGAAGCGAACGCTCGACAGGCCCAAGGGCATCAATACGCGTCGACCCACTGCCTCTTCAAGCGTGAGATCCGTCAGCCGTTCAATGAGCCTGCCGATGAGCAAATAACCAACGTTCGAGTAACGCCAGCCTGTTCCGGGGCTATATCGAAGCCGGGCACCATCAAGGCGTCGCATCATTTCATCTGCCGACCAGGCTGCCTCATTGTTGGCGACGGCGGCGTGATAATCCGCCAGTTCGCCATAATCGGCGAGGCCTGCCTCATGCCTCAGCAACTGGCGCAACGTGAAAGGTTGATCAAGGATCGGATCGTCCAGTCCGACCAGCCCGTCACGCACCATTGAAAGGGCAGTCACGGCCAAGACTGTTTTCGTGAAGCTCCACCATGGGGCGAAAAGATCTGATGGAGCGCACGCCAGTGGCTGACCATTTAATACGAGTGAACTCAGCATTGACTTCCCTGAATGGTTGAGCGGATCGGCAGGTCGACAAGATATCCCGTCCGCCCTTGCTCGGGAGAGTTCCAAAGTCAGGAAGAGGCTTGTGTACTGTCTCCTGGGAGAGTGGTTGCTTCTGGCAGACTACTGCCTGCTTTGAAGGGCTGATTTCGACCCAGACATTCAGGCAGACGGCGCGGCATGCGGAGCGCGTCCGCCTTTAACGAGTTGTTAGCGGGAGGGTCATTTGCGCTTTTCTTCGCAAACCAGCAACCCACCTAGGTTTTCTCTGTGGCTGCATTCATAGCCACACATGTAATCACCACTCTTCCCGCTTTTTGCATCATTTCTTCGCAAGCGATCAATGGCTGCAACCTGACATTCCTCAAAGGAACTGTAGTTTCCTATGCTGTAATTCTGGACTTGGTCGGGGCCAGGAATGCTTTCTACATCGGGGTATACGAAGGCGGTCCAGTCCGAGTTCGAGCCTGAACACCCACAAAGCACAACTGTGAAAACAGCCAGCAGCTTTCTCATGAAATCCCCTAACGCCTTTGATAACCGGAGGCCGGTACGTTTTGCGCACGAAGTGCGAAAAGCGGTCTACTCAGACTCATCCGTGTATCGGATTGCTGTGCCGCTAAAGGTAATCTTTTCCCAGCCCATAGCAGAGCTGACAGTTGTTGCATAAGAGTTGGTGTTGAAGCCAGTAGCCGTTGCGGAACCGTACGTCGAGCCATTGCTGTTCCCAACCGTTACCTGGCCATAAGGCTGGGTGCCCTTACCGGTTAGCACAATGGCGTTTGCGCCAATCCTTGCGGCTTCTTCCTTCATGGCCGTAATCGCAGCGGCTTCAGTCTTTGCTTTCGTGAAGTAATCGTCTGTTGCTGCGACACCCTCAACCAGAGCAACGACCGTGTGCTTTTTCTGCGGTGGCCCCAGGAGCAATGAGATCGAGCTTGGGTCTGTGGGTGGAAGCGCACCACCTTCACCGATCAAAATGGATGTTCCTGACGTAGAGCATCCAGTGATCAGAGTCGCGAGCATTAAAATCAACACTTTTTTCATGAAGTATCCCTTGGCCAACTCGAAATAGACCCCAGTAACCGCTCCGCTCCCGAGAGTTCACACAATGAGGTGTGAAAAGTAGTTGTCATCCTGAAGACGAAGCAGCGTCGATTCTGGTATTAGCTGCCGCGTTGTGTCCTTCGGCCTCAATACCTGTCCATACTCTGGAGCCAACTTTCGAGAGTAATAGTGGACGGTAAGTACGAGCAAGGCACCAAGAGCATTCAGCGAATTTTTGAGTGTTGCTTCGTGAAAGTACGTATCTCGCTCATGTTTCACGTTGTTGTAACTTCGCCACCAGTCTGGATTTTTATCGTCCTCCCAGTTAGACCATGGACGGTATGACAACCCGTAACGAGGGACAAAAACATCGGTATAAGGAAGGTCTGGTAGCACGTGCAAGAGAACGGCTTTGTAGTCGTTGATGTTTGCTCTTGGTGCTTTAGGAGCCACCTGATCGCAGATTAGCTTACACACAACGTCGACTTCGGAAGCAGCTGCGAAAAGAAGATGAGCGAGCTCCACCGAATAAACTGCAAAATTCTCTTCGCAGAACTCGACATAGCGTGAGAGCACATCCATGTCACGCTCCAAAGCCAGGAAATAATTCCAATGAAGTTTCGCTTGGGTGGCTGCGATAGTCACGGCGACATCCCTGTGTTGACCTAAATCGTTAAAATGCCTGCGACCGTAACCCACACACCAATGGGTGGCTGTTCGGGCATATTTCTTTGGTTGAGCAGGCTAACACACATCTCGAAACGCATTGGGTAGGAGGGTGTGCAAAGCATCGGTAGCGAGTGACTGCTTGTGGCCGTTTTCTGCCATCGCAAGAGGCAGAAAACCACTGTGGATTCAACCCATGGCTGTCAGTGACGGCACGGGTCTGCAAGGCAAACCCACAACGCAATCACTTCTTCGCGGGTTTACCGCTGTCTGGAGTGTGCAGGTACGACATCACGCTTTCAGTCAGTTCGGTGGCCAGTTTGACCGCTTCCTTATTGCGTGCCATCACGCCGGCGACCAGGCCTTCGATCAGGGCCAGCACGGCGATGTTGGAGCTGGTCAGCACCGGGTGGTCGCATGGGGCAAACAGCGTGTGCTCGGCAATGCCGGTGAGCGGCGAGGCGGGTGAGTCGGTGATTGCCAGCACGGATGCGCCGCGTTCGTTGGCAAAGCGTGCCAGTTGCAGGGTGTCGAGGGAGTAGCGGGGCAGGGAGATCGCCAGCAACACGTCCTGATCGGTAATCGCGGCCAGGCGGTAGGCGGCATTTTCGTTGCCGCCCTCCATGCTGATG
>Ga0182006_1002311_pt1 | contig 10500 bp, 8 predicted proteins | sample Sormic07211104_1_FD_123022 | JGI IMG/M metagenome (GOLD analysis project Ga0182006, IMG submission 123022) | Rhizosphere microbial communities from Sorghum bicolor, Mead, Nebraska, USA - 072115-104_1 MetaG | ecosystem: Host-associated > Plants > Roots > Rhizosphere | place: USA: Nebraska...
CCCTCTCTGCCCGACAGATGAAGTATGAAAAATCCTGAGTTTAAAAACGATTGGCGCATCCTGCTGGTGGAAGATCATCCCTTTCAGCTCAGGGCGACCCAATATCTGCTTGAGAGTTACGGCGTCAGGATTCACCAGAAATGAGAACGAATTCATTAAAAATGAGAACCATCTTGGTGTTGCCTATGGCTGTAACTGACAATTTATTGATTTAAATGAGCAGCACGCCTTGGCAAGCTCCAGTATGTGCGCAGCCAAGAGAAGCACCGGCCATGACTTTTCAATTCGATTGGAATTCTTTTCATTAAGAGTGGAATCAGCCGGCTATAGCCTACCGTCTCGCGGAAACGTTAAAGACGAGCATGGGCGCCGTGTGTGAAATGTTTCATATCGTGATGTCGGACCTTTCTAGAGGCGCATCCAAGGTGCATGCCATGCTGACTCGCCGCACTACGAGCGCACCTCTAATCTACCGACACTCTACGCCACGCAACTGATAGCCCACGCATCGAACGACCCTCGAAAAGGCAGGCCCAAGCACTGTGCACAAAGCATTCGATACACCTAAGGGTTTCCATAGGTGTCACTAGATACTTTGGGTTTACACAGTCTATTGCAATTACTAGCTACCTACCTTCAGTGGTCATTAGAAAATAAAATGAAGTCATTAGTTTATAAAACGGGCAAGTATGCCCACTCCTATTCGTGACAAGCAGCAACGACCATATAAGTAATCGGTGAACAGGTTAGTGGCCGAACCGGCCAACGAAACATCGGAAGATCTAGCGATGTCTAGCGAATTTGGCTAGACATCGCTAAATTGCGTAATTGGTGGATCGCTGCCATAGCCGCGTATCTACATGTTTTGACGCGCAGGCAAAATTTTCGGGTCTGCCAATTGTAATGATTCCACCAATGCCCGCAGTCATTGCCAGATCAGACAACCACTAGCCAAGCAATGCCCTGGAAATTGCCATCAGAATCAGCAAGCCTAACGCGAATACACGGCGCGAACATTGGTCGACTGCGATCGAACTTAACCATCCACGACATCTGAAAAATGAGTTTCAGCGTAGGCTGGTAATGACACGAGAGTCAGCAAAAAATTATTCTTGACAGATGAGCCAGGCCCCTATCTTCTGACAGGGCTCAATAATTGGATTGAAGTGGGCAAGCCTCGCATGTGCCGCAACATGATTTCCCGCGCATAGTGTCCCAGTATTGTTTCTCGGACACGTTCCAATCACGCAATGCGAACACTAGTTCTGCGGCTTGTGCAGCATGGTCCGAGCATTTTTTAATAGTCTTAGGACGCCGTCGGCCAAATGCCTCGCAGAAACACCTTCTGCGTTGATTCACCACCTTCCGAGAAGACTCCCAAACCCGATACGTGCAATTGTTACCGCTGAATAATTCAAGGAGTGCACGCCCTTTAGAAACCCTGCTCCTGACGGTCAGACTATTTTGGGAAATGCCCCACTTTCCGCCGAGCGAAGCAAGAGCGGCCTCGGCCCGCCGTTGATGATGAGCAGCATCCCCGTGTGCCCATCCATCGCTATTGGGCCATCTCCGAAGCACCCTCGCCCTCTCCTGAAGCTTCAAAAATTTGTAAAGCGTTTCCATCCATGCGCGTGCAGTAAATTCATCCAACACTTCCAGAGAGTACGCTGGTGAATAATTCAGGCAGAAAGTTCCATCCGAGTTGATATGACGCTCAGGGCAAAACGGAGGCAAATGCGTGGAAGACTCGCGCACAGATACTGACTCTGCTACCTCCCAAATCTGCAGAATAAAAGGAATTGTCCTTCCGTCAACGAGCCTGATTGGCAGATCTAAAACGCCCGCAGTATCGGAGGATTGAGTGCAAACGCCCCCAAACTCGGGAGCAATTTGCGTCAGCAGTTGTATGCCCGTACTCAAGGCTTGCCTGCTGTGATGTTCTCTGCAGATGCATGGGGACGAACAACACGCTCATCAGAGCGGGCGATAGCAGGAGTACTGAAATAAACAGCAGATCGCGCTTGTTTTGCTGAGTCGTCTCCTTCGTCAGCCAAAGCCTCGGTAGCTTCGACGTAATCGAGATTGGCAATCTTTTTGCGGGTTCCAAACAGTTTTTTAACTGCATCAGAGGCGGCGTCATAAGCCGCTTGGCCAACAGCGGTCTCGTCGCCATTGCAGGCGCATTGCCGGTTTTCCGACTCAATGACTTTGCGTCCGATTGCACAACGGAAACGGTCGCCATGTCGACCGAGGCGCGTTATCGAAATAGGCCCGAGATCAAACCCGATGGCCAATCCCAGATCACCTGTTTGATACCCGGAAGCCTGCAGCCTCTCGATGGACAAACTGAAGCTACTGCGTAAAGCGCCTGCGAGTCGCGTTGCGTCGGATACCGACTTCGCTTCATCAGTATTATGCACAGTGCCGTCGCACGAGAGCGCTTGAATGCAGTCACCAATAAATCGCACACGCCGAGCCTTAAAATCAGAAGTGACCACTCGCTCCATTTCCGCGCGAATCACGTGCAAGGTGCGCACGACATCCTCCGCGTTTTCATCTATGTTCTCGGCAACATAAGCGGTGAACCCATCGATGTCTGCGTACAGACTGATCATTTCCTGCCGCTTGGTATTAGCAGGGGTCAAAGCCATGATGTCCATATCACAGAGCGGCGGTGTCTGTCGAGAAAACTGAAAGTTTCCGATGGGATTTTTTTTCAGATCTTCGCGCCATTCCTCGACAATCTCATCTGAAGTCACATCGAGTTTCGCCGCATCCTGGCAGACCTTAACCTCGTCTTTGGTTAAGGGGGCTTTTTCGGGAGCATCCGTTTCAGGCAAGTCGATCGCAGCACGAGCAGCATTGGTGAGATAGATGCCCCGAGCGCTGTTATTGCTAGCAAGCTTTGCCGCGTGGTTCGCCGGATCACCGAGGAAAAGCGGCTCACGATACCCGTTACGACCATTATTTACGGCTAGTGCCAAGCCCGAGTCGATGCCTATTCGTACTTTTGCTGATGGGATTTGCTCATCATCATCCCCCGTTTCGGCGAGGACATCGATGATCAGCTGAGCAGTAGCCACCGCCCGCTGAACCCGCTTTTTCTCGGCCAGTTCTTCACTGTTGTAGGGCTTAGTAAACAACGAATGTAGCCGCTGGCTGTGAAAGTCGACACAGCGCCCATCTACCCGGTCAAGGATTCGCTTCACAGCGCGATAATGCTGATCGAGAAAGCGCAAAGTACGTTTGTGACAATCCGTGCCCTCGACTGCCGTGATATTCAGCATATCGTTCAAATTCTGGATGTCCGCGTAAAGGTGAACACCATCGACACGATATGCAACATTGGTCGGTATCGATTCCAATGACATTTCACGGGCGTAGTCTTTGATGGTAACGCTGTCCACATCTTTGAGCTTCTTGTCGATGTGTTGAGCCGCGCGATCATGGTTCCAGGTCTTACTCATAGCAGCACCTCCCCTTTTTCAGCACGACTCAATGCGTGCAACAAATCTAAAAATTTTTAGCTGCAAGCCCTTACTATTTACTTCGGACCAAGGTCGTCGAAAATTTCTCGCATTTGATTACATGCAGGCCCAAGACTCGCTGCCAGATCCTGACCCTTTCGGACGCGATACCCGATAGTTGTGATGCCCTTGAGGTCCGATGGGAGTTCTAATTCATCGCCTCTCGGTTCCAAAAGGAACGACCGCAAGCGTCCCAGGCGACCGACGAATAGTCCCAGTTCAAAAATGACGTTATCTCTCGCGGTAGCGTAAGCCTTCCCTCGGCTTTCAACCTGGTCATCAGGCTGGACAATCGCGATCGCAAAATCACTTTGGTCCAGCTGGTCTTCGAGGCTCTCGATCGGATACTGCGATGCCTTGAAGGTCCCTTCAGTCCAAATTTTCACGAAAAATTTGTCATGTTCGAACTGGTTTTCTATCGCTCGCGCGATCGGAAGCGCCTCTGTGGAGCAGATGATGAAAACCAATGCCGCTTCGTGAGTGGGGCGAATGAGTTGATTTCGCTGAATCAACCTTTCTACAAGTTGTTTGGAAACGTGGCGCCAAATCGAAGGATAGTGATCAGCGGCTGCCTTAAAATCGAAGGCAGACACCTTCAAAACAACAGACGGCTCCGTAGCTATCACTGTCGCTGATCGAGTGGCAGTCGAAACCAGCGCAGACATTTCACCTACATGCTCTCCCTGGCCGCGCATAGCCACCTCTCGATCATGAACATTTATTTTCACGCGACCGGTAATAATGAAGTAGACATCCGAGTCGTGATCTCCTTGGGTAATAAACTGATCATCAGCATCAAAGGCGATCACTTCCCCGACTTCTGCGAGCCGGATAGCCAAATCTTCCTTGCCAAGTACCAGACGCTGTTCCTGCAACACCTCAATCAGGGCGGCCCGTCCTGCCCCCCCCTCAAAACGATCAATCATTCGCTGGCTCGTCATCTAGCTCTTACCTGTCAAGTGAATGTCAATTCAGTTTAATAACGATAATCTGGGGCCATGCAGTGTTAGTTCAAGTGAATTTGGAAAATAAATCAATGTACGCAAATAGTCATTTTATTGACAAACAAATCGTCAACTTTCCACCACTCATCATTTAGAATGATATTTATGCTAACAGCTTTTCAGCGCATTTAACTGTTGGTCACATACACGATATTGTCGTCAGATCGATGGCGAGATGCTGGACACCATGAGTTCTGCGACCAACAAGATCGGCCAAAAAAATTACACCTTCTTCGATTTGGAGAAGTACAGGCTCCTCAACAGCAGAACCGATATTACAAGGCAAACCATAGGGAGAGCTGCCTAGAAGCGAACTGCGTCAGCGTGATGGCTTAGAGTACGTGACACATAGAATCCAAGCAGGTAACTCTTTTGTATTTAGGAGTGCCCGTGCTATGCATCATTTCAATCAATACATTTATTTGAATGATATAATCTATTCGAAATTCCCCCTCGCCAATACCAAGCCTAACAAACAATTACAACAACATTAAATTGATAATTGAAATTATTAACTTTGATACATATATATTAACCATTTCGCTTACTATTTCCCCCGATGAAGAAAGCAAATAACAGTGAATGGTCCACGCGACCATTCGCAGTGGTGAGCTCCACTTCATCATCCTTTGGTTTTGCCGCCTGTTTTCAGGCGGCTTTTTTTTGCATGAAGGAATTTGCTATTCAGTGGAGTAATAGTCTGGGCGACAGAAAATATGAAGTGCACGCTCGGTCAAATTTCTGTTTCTTCAGGCGGGAGAAGTTGTGGTTGATCAGAGGTGTTCCTATAAAGAAGTGCACCAAGAAATGCGAAGCACTTCAGTCACTACGCCCACTTACCAGCGTTACAGCTTTCTGGGTGGCGATACTGCTGAGCGTGGCAAGTTTACGTACTTCGTCGGCTACGACCGCAAATCCACGTCCAGCCTCTCCGGCGCGGGCAGCTTCAATTGCAGCGTTGAGTGCCAGCAGATTGGTTTGATTGGCGATGCTTCGGATTGTAGATACAACCCCCGTCAGCTCTGTCAGTTTGTCCTCCAGCTCCCGGCGCTGAACTTCTTGAGCCGCGCGCAGATGCTGCTGCTCATGTTGGATATGGACATCTTCCAACGACCCGACAATTCTCAGGGGGCTGCCATCAGGAGTCTTACGGGTCTCCCCCCGAGCCCGGAACCAACGGTACTGACCCGTCTTCATACGTAGACGATAGGTGGCATCCAGCCGGGTTTTACCCGTTCGATCATTGAGGTGCGCCAAAAGCAAATCGACGTTACTGGCGATTTCCTCCGGATGCATCAGACTGGTCATGCTCTCCTGGCGGGAAGGAAAGTCTTCCTCGCCTTCGAAACCGAGAAGCGTACGAAACTGCTGCGACCACCACACTTTGTTGTTCGGATTGAATGGATCCCCCCCAACGATCTCCATGTCCCATATACCATCACTGAGCAGTTCGCGGGACAGCTCGAAGCGCGTCAATACTTTCGACAACTCCTCCTCTCGCTTGCGTTCGACCCGGATGTCACGCAACAGTCCAAACAAACGAGATTTGCTACCAGACTTCACAACACTGGCTACACAACTGAACCAAGCGTCACCACCATCAGCCTTGGTCATTCGTATGTCGCGCTGGCCGCTACCTTGTTGGCGCAACAACATGGACAGCCAGCCTAAGAAATCCGGACGACTATCAGCTTCAATTCGGGCGAACCAGTCACTTGCGATTGCTTGTTGATCCAGACCAAGCAACTCTCCGAAACGAGTGGAACACCAAAAGGTGTTGTTGTCGTCGGTCAACTCGCGCTTTTCAGTCTCGATCTCCCACAACCCTTCCTGGCTGAGGCTATTGAAATGCACGAGTCGCGAGCTATCACGCGAACCCTGTTGTTGGACAGTAGCAACCATATGCGTAAGATCATTGCAGCGTGCAGTTTGAAGATCTAACTGCTCAATATAACTTTGCTCGCGACGATGCAAATTCAGCAACGCTCTGGAGGCACGGCTTGCGAGTGGATGCTCAAATTTAGCGAGCAAATCCTCATCCAACACTTGTCTTTCCAGAATACTTACCAGCTGCTCCAATATTTTATTAATTAACGCAACCTTACTCCAACCAAACATATACTACGCCCCCGTTAATTCCGTCTTTTCAAACATCGGTTAGATGTGTAGCAACATTTGCGCTTTCCGGAGGCGAAGCGCTGACCCAAGACACACGTAGATGCCTCAAGCACGCTATATCGCCGTATCAAATATTCTATTGAACTCTTGAAATTACAAACACGTGAGAGGTTATTCTATATATCCAGAACAAGTCTCGCACTCTTGGCACGAGAACAGCATGGAGTAAACTGGTCGTTTCGTAAGTGTTCCTCTTGAGTCATAAACATGTCTCTATGATCAGGCGTGCCCTCAAGCACTTTAGTGACACAAGTGCCACAAACCCCCTGCTCGCAAGAAACAGGTATCTCAACCCCATTTTCAGCCAGAACTTCTACGACGCTTTTGTCCGCGGCAATAACATACGTTTCCCCCGTGCTAGCGAGCATCACCTCGAATGCATCAGTGTCGCCAATCACTTGAGGCGCGGAAAAATACTCTTTATGTAAACTGCCTGCAGGCCAACCTTTTCCTTCAGCAGTTCCAAGGATGAAATCCATGAAACCTGTAGGTCCACAGACATAGAGATCAGTTCCAGGAGGAGGTACGGCCAACACTTTATCAGCGTTTAGCTTTTGCTCTTGTTCACCGTCATCGAAGTGAAAAAATACTCGATCAGAAAAGCTGGATTGACGCAGTTCATCAACAAACGCCGCTCGATCAGAGGCGCGCGCACAGTAATGCAGTTCGAAAGCGGCACTGGTTTTCGCCAGCCTTTGCGCCATACACAGGATCGGCGTAATGCCTATACCGCCTGCAAAAAGCATGGTGTATCGTGACTCATGGGCAAGCGGAAACAGGTTTCTTGGAGAGCTGATAAATAGTGTGTCACCTACGTCAAGCTCGTGCATGGACTGCGAACCACCACGAGAGGACGGATCCTTTAGCACGCCAATTCGATATTGATGCCTTTCATCGGGTGCGTTACATAGTGAATATTGACGCGTCAACCCTGCTTTGGTGTGCACGTCAATATGCGATCCTGCGCTGAAGGGCGGGAGTTCTTTGCCATCGACGCTGACAAGCTCGAAGCTATCGATATCAACAGCTTCACTTCTGCGAGATACAACGCGAACATTGATCATCCCTGCGCCCCCGAGACGCTTACCTTGCTATCCAGGTTCTGTTCATCTGCAATCATTTGGTCGAGTATTCGGCGTGCGCGAATTGCGCCAGCATCCCCGATGAGCAGGATTGGCTTCAGATCCCAGAACTCCTCATCCCCCATGCTTTTTTGTTGTGCTTCAAGCATCGGCAGATCTTCAGTTTCGAAAGGAACACGAAGACCCTGGATATACATTTTCGCCTTCCGCTCTCCCACATCCTCCAAGTATTTCGGGAAGCAAATCGAGAACCAGTAGTGCGTTGTCGTCTCTGTTTCCGGGGTAAAGAGGTGAACGGTTGGAACGGGACTTCCCTCTTCACGGCTTTTACCCGTAGGCGTCGCGCCGGTATTCAACAACAGTGTCGCAGGTGCATCCCAACGCACTTCCAGCCACCGATCCATAACTGTACCAGCGGGAAAATCAAAAACGTCATAGAGAAAATCCGGCATGATTTCTCCTTCTATAAACCGTTTGGACCATACAGTATTACCGTCCTGCTCAACCGTTGTGGTTGCACGCTTCACCGAGTCACTGCCCAGGGTGCTGGGGTGTAAATATTCGATGTGACTCAAGTCCATGATGTTATCGGTTTCCAGAACATAGTTCGCTCTGGCGTGCAGGTAATCGCGGCCAATATAATAATCGTCGGTATTCAACTCTTCGAAAATAGGAATATCGTCTGGGTTAGCCCGTTCTTCTGCCCCCATCCATATCCAGACAATACCGTAACGTTCAACAAGCTTATAACCTTTTATTTTGGCTGCTTTCGGTATCTTTCCATCGCCATGTGGATTGTGTACACACTCGCCCTTACCATTAAATTCAAGACCGTGGTAAGCACACCGCACGGAATCTCCAACGAGATGCCCCATATGTAATGGCGCAAAACGATGCGGACAACGATCACTGACACCCTGGGCGATACCTTCTGAGTTGCGAAAAAACAAGATATTTTGATTCAAAAGTTTACGCGGAAAGAGCTTCTCTTTCTCAATTTCGTAATCCCAGGCTGCTGGATACCAGGCGTTAAGCAGAAAAGTCATGTGGCGGCTCCCAAATTTTATATAAGTTGACAATAAGCTTGCTGCTTTAATGTTATGGATAATAACGCCTGCAAAGACGTCACTTCGCCAAACACACTCAGATATAGATCAATGCCTTAATTTTGGGATGACAATACACGATGATGGGAGTGGCCAAACGACAAGTAATGAGTTGCATAAAACACCGCCTATTATTGTTTTTTCTAGCTTTGCTTCGCGACAACAGGTGAACACGTAACAATCTTATCAAACTGGAAAATACAAGCGATTATTGTATTGATCAAACAGCTTGTATGAATACTTCACATTGACAAGGTGAATACCTGAAAGCTCGCCAATGCCAGCATATTTGGAAAAAAGCCGAAAGGAGGACGACTTCCCGCTCCTCCCCCCCAGTGCAATCCGGCGTGAGATCCTTATGTGTACTCACGCATTATCGAATTTTCCTGACTGTGTGATCTGACCTCGTCGACCTCCCTATCATAAGGGCCCGACACGGGCTCTGATTGTCGTTGAGTATCCGGGAGCAAAAAATGGGCCAGGGCCGGTAACAGTATCAACGCACCGAGCATATTCCATAAAAACATAAAGGCGAGCAGGACACCCATGTCTGCCTGAAATTTGATCGGCGAAAATACCCAAAGAAATACTGCACATGCCAAGGTAACCCCAGTCAGCATCACCACCTTACCGGTGAATAACAGAGCCTGAAAATAGGACTGCGACAGAGTATATCCTTCACGTCGATGGGCAATCATCACGCTCATCACATATAGCGCATAGTCGATCCCGATCCCAACACCCAAGGCAATTACCGGAAGGGTTGCGACTTTGATGCCCATACCTAGCGCAACCATTAGCGCTTCACATAAAACCGATGTGAGCATTAACGGCAGGATTGCACAAAGAGTAGCTCTCCAAGACCTGAATGTGATGAGGCAGAGGATCGTAACAGCAGCATAAACCCACAACAGCATTTCATGATTGGCGCGCTCCACAACCTGATTGGTAGCAGCCTCAAAGCCGGCACTTCCAGCCGCGAGCAGCGTTGTAGTTTGCGAATCGTTGCCAGAGTCCGCAAATGCCTCAACAACCCGCGTTACCGCCTTAAGAGTGCTAGCTTTATGATCACTTAGGTAAACAAAGATCGATAAAAGATTGCAATCCTGGTTGAAAACATCTCTGGGCATGTTGGTAGCGATTGCGTTCAACATACCCTGGTTATGACTTAGTTCGTACCATTTCGGATTGCCTTCGTTCATTCCAACGAGCGCAGTACGGCTTAAGCTTGCAAGGGAGCTCGTCGACTCAACACCAGGTATTTTATTCAGGCGCCATTCGAGCTCATCGACTTTTTTGAGTGCCTCATAACGAGTGCATTGGTTATTCGGCGTTTTGACCATAATCACCATGACATCGCTTGTAGCAGCATAGTGCTTGGTAATAAAGTCATTATCCAAATTGTAACGGGAATCGGGTCGCAATTCCGGCGCGCCGCGATCAAGATCTCCGATCTTTACATCCAGGCTAACCCAATAACCGGCACCCGCCAAAATAACCGAACAAATCAGCGTCGCACTGGCCCAGCGACGTTCTGTAAATCGATCAAGAAATACCCAAAGTGGATTTCGTGAAGCCGCAGTACCTTCGTCTTGCTGACAGC
>Ga0182006_1002312_pt1 | contig 10499 bp, 6 predicted proteins | sample Sormic07211104_1_FD_123022 | JGI IMG/M metagenome (GOLD analysis project Ga0182006, IMG submission 123022) | Rhizosphere microbial communities from Sorghum bicolor, Mead, Nebraska, USA - 072115-104_1 MetaG | ecosystem: Host-associated > Plants > Roots > Rhizosphere | place: USA: Nebraska...
CCATCCGATGCACGTGCAGAAGAGCGCCGATGAATACATGGCGATGCTGCGCACCCGGGGTTTCGTCTTCGACGAGAACAACGTTTCCCTGCCGTACCTGTGGTGGAGCCGTTCGAAGGATTTCGGCCTGCTCGAACGCTGGGGCATCAAGGCGCCGCCCCCGCCCGGCGAACGCGAGGAAACCCTCGTGAACGTGGCCGCGCGCAAACCGTTCGCCGAGGCATGAGAACGACGTACCTCAATGCGCTCGGCGTGGTCTGCTCGCTGGGCGCGGGTAAGGCCGCTGTGACCGATGCATTGTTCGGCGCGTCCACACATGGCCTCCGGCTGCTCGATGGCTGGGTGCCCGCGCGCAGCTTGCCGCTGGGCGACGTGACGGCGGAGCTGCCGCCTATGCCCGCCGGCATGGAACGGCATGACACGCGCAACAATCGCTTGCTGCTGCTCGCGGCCAGTGAAATCGAAACGGAGATCCGTGCCGCGATCGCCCGCTTCGGCGCCGCCCGCATCGGCGTGGTCATCGGCACGAGCACCACCGGCATCGAGGAAGCGACCCGCGGCATCGCCGCGCGTGGCGTGGAGGGCGCATGGCCCGACGATTACCGCTACAGCGACCAGGAACTCGGGGCACCGGCCGCCTTCCTTGCCGAGTGGCTGGGCGTCGCCGGCCCCTGCTACGGCATTTCCACCGCGTGCACCTCGGGCGCACGCGCATTGCTCAGCGCGCAGCGGCTCCTTCGGCTAGGCCTGTGCGACGCGGTGATTTGCGGTGGCGCCGATACCCTTTGCCGTCTCGCCACGAATGGCTTCCATGCACTGGAAGCCATGGCCCCCGAACGCTGCCTGCCATTCTCGCGTTCGCGCCGTGGCATCAACATCGGCGAGGCTGCTGCGTTGTTCCTGATGACCCGCGAGGCCGCGCCTGTCGTCATGCTCGGCGGCGGCGCCAGCTCGGATGCCTATCACATGTCGTCGCCCGAGCCCGACGGGCGTGGTGCCAGCGAAGCGATGCGTCGCGCCTTGTCGACGGCGGGCATCGTTGCGGATACCGTCGACTACGTGAACCTGCACGGCACCGCCACCGAGCACAACGACGCGATGGAAAGCCACGCCGTGGCCACTACCTTCGCGCGTCCCGTGCGTTGTTCGTCGACCAAGGCGCTGACCGGGCACACGCTGGGTGCCGCCGGTGCGCTGGAAGCCGCGTTCTGCTGGCTCGCACTCACCGACCCGCAGCGGCGCCTGCCACCGCATGCGTGGGACGGCGAGCCCGATCCGGCGCTGCCGTCCCTCGCCTTCACGCGTATCGGCGACACGCTGCCGGCGGGCCGCCGTTATCTCATGAGCAACTCATTCGCGTTCGGCGGCAACAACGCGAGCCTGATCCTGGCGGACGCGACGTGATCCTCCGGCCCATCGATCAGCTGCTTCCACACGCAGGAAAGATGATCCTGCTCGATCGCGTCATGGAGTGGGACGCCGAACGCATCCTGTGCGAACGGGTCGTACGTCCTGGCGATGCCTTCGTCCAGGCGACGGGCCTTCCCGCGTGGACCGGCGTGGAACTCATGGCGCAGGCCATCGCGGCATGGAACGGCTGCCAGGTATTGGCCGCTGGTGGCACGGTGAGGCCGGGCTTCCTGCTCGGCACGCGCGCCTATCGCGCGGACGTCGATGCCTTTCCACCGGGCACGCGGTTGCTTGTCGAAGCCGTGCGCAACTTCCACGACGACGAAGGGATGGGAGCCTTCACCTGTCGCATCGACGCGCCGGGCATGCATGCGGAGGCTCGGCTGACCGTATTCAGCCCTCCCGATCCCGCGCCCTTCCTCGATCCACGCAACAGCCTCGATTCAAGGGGAACCCCGCCATGACCGACACCATCCTCGTCACCGGATCGAGCCGCGGCATCGGCCGCGCCATCGCGATGAACCTCGCCGATGCCGGCTACGACCTCGTCCTGCACTGCCGTTCGCGGCGCGAAGAAGCCGAAGCCGTGCAGGCGGACATCACGGGAAAAGGCCGTGCCGCGCGGATACTGCAGTTCGATATCTCGGACCGCGCCGCATCGGCCGCCGCGCTCGAGGCCGATGTCGCCGCACACGGCGCTTATTACGGCGTCGTCTGCAACGCGGGCCTCACCCGTGACGGCGCCTTCCCGGGGCTCACGTCCGAGGACTGGGACCAGGTGCTGCGCACCAACCTGGACGGTTTCTACAACGTGCTGCATCCGCTGGTGATGCCAATGATCCGTCGTCGCGCGCCCGGGCGCATCGTGTGCATCACCTCGGTGTCGGGCCTGATCGGCAACCGCGGCCAGGTGAACTACAGCGCCTCCAAGGCCGGCGTGATCGGCGCCGCGAAGGCATTGGCCGTGGAACTGGCCAAGCGCAGGATCACCGTCAACTGCGTCGCGCCGGGCTTGATCGACACCGACATGCTCGAACCGGAAGTGCCGGTGGAGCAGATCCTCAAGGCGATCCCGATGGAGCGGACCGGCACGCCGGAAGAAGTGGCCGCGGCGGTACGTTTCCTGGTGAGCGCGGAAGCGGGCTACATCACCCGGCAGGTGCTCGCGGTGAATGGCGGGCTTTGTTGAAGGTCTTGCCGGGAGTTGAAGGTCTTGCCGGGATGATGGGAGAGCATCGCCGCTGAAGCGGCTCCCACACGAGGCGCCGCAAGCCCTTGTGGGAGCCGCTTCAGCGGCGATATCCCGTCGCAGTTGACTGACTGAAACCCCGGTGGGAGCCGACCCTGTCGGCGATGGGCGATAACGGCAGTCTCGTGCCGCTAAGCTAGGGCCCCATGCGCTCCCTACGCCAACTCGCCGAATCCGATCGCTTCGCCGATGTCGTGCGCGTCTTCCTCGCGCTGACCGGCATCGCCGCATGGTGCACCCTCGCCGGCCCCGTCGAGTTGCTCGTACCCGCCCTGCTCGGCGCCATCGCCTGTGCCCTGGCCGAGACGGACGACGCCTGGCGCGGACGACTGCGTGGACTCCTGGTCACCCTCGTCTGCTTCGCCGGCGCCGCAAGCGTGGTGAAGATGTCGATCGGCCATCCGCCCGTGTTCGCCGTGCTGCTCGCCGCCGGCACCTTCGTCCTGGTGATGCTGGGCGCGGCCAGCGGACGCTACGCGACGATCGCGACGGCCACGCTGATCCTTTCGGTCTACACGATGATCGCGTCCGACGCCTCGACCGCCGCCCCCGGCGACTGGCGTGGCACCGCCGCGATCCTCGCCGGCGCGACGTGGTACGGCATGCTTTCGCTCCTATGGAGCACCATGGCGCCGCAGCGTGCGGTACGCCACGCGCTGGCCCGGCTGTTCGAATCGCTGGCGGCGCTGATGGAAGCGAAGGCGGCGCTGTTCGAACCGGTGCAGGGTCTCGACCGTGAAAAGCTGGCCGTGGAGTTTTCCCGGCGCAACCTGCAAACGGTTGAAGCGCTGGCGGCGACACGCGCCGCGCTGCTCGACCGCATCGGGCGGCGTCAACCGCGCGGCCGGTCCGCCGCGCGGCTGGCCATGTTCTTCGCCGCCCAAGACATCCACGAACGCGTCAGTTCGTCACACTACCCGTACGACGAACTGGCGGCGGCGCTCTATCACAGCGACCTGATGTTCCGTTTCGGCCGCCTCCTGCGCTTGCAGGCCAGCGCTTGCCGCGACCGTGCCGATGCCATCCGCCGCGTGGCACCGCTGGGACCGATGACTCTGCCCCGTGCCGCGCTCGACGACGTGCGCGAGGCCATCGCCTATCGGCGCCGCAGCGATCCGCCCGATCAGGCCCTGGACGACGCGCTGTCCGCGCTGCTGACCAACATGGAACATCTGCTGGCCGGCATCGAGGACGAAGGCAGCCTGCGCGAGGGCACCGACATCGCCTTGCAGGACAGCGAACCCGATACACCCGTCGATGCCTTCGCGCGCATTCGCGTCCGCCTCAATCGCCGCTCCATGCATTTCCGCCACGCCATAAGGCTGGCGACGGGCATGCTCGCCGGCTACGGCCTCATGCTGCTTCTGCATCCGACCCACGGGTACTGGATCCTCCTCACCACGCTGTTCGTCTGCCAGCCCAGCTATGGGGCGACCCAGCGCCGCACCATGCAGCGTATCGCCGGCACGATCGCCGGGCTGTTCGCGGGCTGGGCCATGCTTCGCCTGCTTCCCGGCGGCGATTGGCGGTTACCGGTACTGGTCGCCACGGGCGTGGCGTTCTTCGCCTTTCGCCTGCGGCGCTACGCGTTGGCGACGGCCGTCATCACCATCTTCGTCCTGCTCTGTTTCGACCTGGCGGGTGCGGGGTACGACGCCATCGGCCCCCGCTTGCTCGACACCTTACTGGGCGCCTTCGTCGCCACCGTCGTCATCCGCTTCGTGCTGCCGGACTGGCGGGTACGCCGTCTGGAAGACATCGCCGCGGACGCCCTGCATGCGTATGCGCGCTACCTGGAAGCCATCGTGAGCCCGTACGCCAACGGCAAGGTGGACGACCTGGCCTACCGCATCGCCCGCCGCGATGCCCATGCCACGCAGGCGGCGGTGGCGGGCAACGTGGCCGAATTGCTCGGCGAGCCGGGCCACTCCCGCGAACGGGGTGAACGCGCGTTACGCCTGCTTGCGGCCCTCCAGGCCGGTTTGTCGCACCTGTCCACCCTCGGCGCCCATCGCCAGGCCCTCGCCGTGGACGATGCGAACACCGTGGAAAGACTGGCCCACCGCGTCGCCAACGGCTTCGCCGCGCTCGCCGAACACGTCAGGAACGGAACCACGGCACCGTTGCTCGGCACGCCGGACCTGGTCGTCGATGCCGCCACACAGGCCACCGGGCCGGTCGAGACGGTGCGCCTGGTGGACCGCCAATGCCTGCTCCTGGTGCGCGTGCACGACCGCATCGCCGGCCTTCCACCGATCTGATTGCTGCGTCGCGCCGTGGCTTGGACCTGCCCGCGCGCTACGATGGGCCGCTTTTACCGCTTCCTCCGGAGTTCCACGCATGCGCCCGTTTTCCCTCGGTGAAGACCTCGACCTCCTGCGCGCAAGCGTGCACGCCTTCGCCGAAAAGGAGATCGCGCCGCGTGCGGACCGGATCGACCGGGAGAACGTGTTCCCCGACGACCTGTGGCGCAAGTTCGGCGACATGGGCCTGCTCGGCGTCACGGTTCCCGAGGAATACGGTGGCTCGGGGCTGGGCTTCCTCGCCCACATGATCGCGATGGAAGAGATTTCGCGTGCCTCGGCCTCGGTCGGCCTGTCGTACGGCGCGCACTCCAACCTGTGCGTGCAGAACATCTACCACAACGGTAACGAGGCCCAACGACGCAAGTACCTGCCCAAGCTCGCCAGCGGCGAATGGGTCGGCGCACTGGCCATGAGCGAACCCGGCGCGGGCTCGGACGTGGTCGGCTCGATGAGCTGCCATGCGGAACTCGTCGGCGACACCTGGGTCGCCAACGGCACGAAGATGTGGATCACCAATGGTCCGGACGCCGACGTGCTGCTCGTGTACATGCGGACGGCGCCGCGCCCGGCCGGCAGCCGGTGCATGACCGCCTTCATCGTCGAGAAAGGCATGAAGGGATTCTCCACGGCGCAGAAGCTCGACAAGCTCGGCATGCGCGGATCGAACACCTGCGAACTGGTGTTCGACAACTGCGAGATCCCCGCGGAAAACATCGTCGGCGAAGTGAACGAAGGCGTGCGCGTGCTGATGGGCGGCCTGGACACGGAGCGCCTGGTCTTGTCGGGCGGCCCGATCGGGATCATGCAATCGGCCATGGACCTCGTGCTGCCGTACGTGCGCGAGCGCAAGCAGTTCAACGCCCCGATCGGCACGTTCGGCATGATGCAGGCCAAGGTCGCCGACATGTATACAGCGCTGCAATCGTCGCGCGGCTTCGCATACATGGTGGCCCAGCAGTTCGACAACGGCGTGAAATCGCGCATCGATCCGGCGGCTTGCCTGCTCAATGCATCGACGAACGCGGTGAAGGTGGCGCTGGAGGCGATCCAGGCGCTGGGCGGCAACGGCTACATCAACGAGTTCCCCGCCGGTCGCCTGCTCCGCGACGCGAAGCTGTACGAGATCGGCGCGGGCACCAACGAGATCCGCCGCATGCTGATCGGCCGCGAACTCTTCCACGGCAAGTCGTAAGGCAAAGCCACCGCGAGGCTGCGGGCCCTGATTCACTGTGGCCCCTGATTCATTGTGGGGCCCTGATTCATTGTGGGAGCCGCTTCAGCGGCGATCCCGCGGCAGCGGGCCAGGTTACGGCAAGCACCCATCGCCGACAAAGTCGGCTCCCCCATTAAGCGGCTCCCGCCATTTCCTTGCTTCACCTACCGTGCCATGACTTACCAAGCCATGCGGAACGTGGCGTTGGCCGAGCGTGAATGGTCGCGATCGGCAAAGCGCTGGTCCACGTTGAAGCCGAGCTGCGTGTGCGCACTCATGTCCCAACCCAAGGAGACGCCGGCGGTGCCGGCACGGCGCGAGAGGCCGATGCCGTCGACTGGCGCCCACTGGGCAAAGCCCGTATAGCGCGCAGCAAACACCTCGCCCTTGGTGGCAAACGCGTTCTGCCAACCAAGCTTCGCATCCAGGTGCACCGTACCGTGCGAAGTCAGCCACGTGCTCCCTGCACGCAGGCCGAAGCCCGCCTGCCATCGCGACGTGGTATGGCCGTCGGCAGCCAGTCCAAAGCCTTCACCGCCATTCTCGGAAAAACCGTCTCGATGGATGCTGGCGTACTGGACGTTGGCAAACGGCGTCAGCGTGAACGCACCGGCCTGGCTGCGATAGCCAACTTCGCCATAAGCAGAATTGTAGCTGCCGTTCTGGTCGCTACCCGCGAACGCCACCTGGTCGCCGAACTGCAGCATGCGGCGCATATCGCCACGGAAGCTGCCGAAACCGACCTGGCCGACACCGTACCAGTTGGCGCCACGCGAACCCGCGTAAAACATGCCGGCTGTCGAACGACTCCGCTGACGGTCGAAGCTTCCGTTGAGCTGGCCGTTGCTCGCCATCTGCGCCACGGCGACGCCGGCGAATCCATTGAGGCCCAAGCGAATGTCATGCCCGGCCAGACCACCGTTGAGGTTGAAGCCGACGCTGCCGAAGCCGCCGCGGCTCAGACCGCCCTGGTTGTTCAACGACTGTGTCCAGCCACCGGTACGCTGCTGGTCGAGGTGAGCGATGAGCGCGTCGTTACTGGCATCGATCCCGGCAAGGGTCACCGCGGTGCCAGCAGCGTACAACTGGCCCGAGAGCGACTCGAGCGAAGCCTGCGCCTGCTGCGTGGTCTTCGACTGCTGGATACCACCGGCGGCCATCAGCGTGCCGTTGGCGACGGCTCCCGCCGAGGACACGTTCTGGTTGAGCTGGTTGAACGCGCCGTCGAGACGCTGCGCGGACGACGTCGCGGCCAGCGACGACGCCATGCTGGTGGAGGCAACCTGGATGACACTGATCTGCGAGGTGTCGACCCAGACTTCCGTGGGCGTGTACTGCAGGTTCGTCGCCAGGAAGATGCCCGGGGCGAGCGTCGTCGACGCGAACTGGTTGACGACCAGGCCAGCCGAAAGCACCTGCTGGTGAGCGGATTTCACGTAGCCACCGGTCACGCCGGCGATGTAGAACTCGCCATCGAGGTTCGCCGTGCCGCTGACGATCAGCGGCGCACCGAGCACCTGCGACACGGTCGAGGTCGAGTACAGCGTGAGGTTGCCATTGATGTGCGTGCTGGTCGACGTGGTCTGCAAGCGCCCGCCGCTCTTCAGGGAGCCGTCGATGTCCTTGCGCGCCAGCAAGGCCGCGCCCTGTTCGACCGTCACGTTACCCGGCAGGGTGCCCAGCGCGTCGATGCCCGTGCCGGCGCCGACAAGGGTGCCTCCACTGTAGGTGTTGTTCTGGCTGGCCAGCGTGAGCACGCCATAGCCTTGCGTCTTGATGCTGCCGCTGCCTGAGATGGCATTGGAAAACGTGATCGAACCCTGCACGGCGGGAGTGGCGGTGACATCCCCAAGGTCGACGGTGAACTCGTTCCAATCGAGCTTGCCGGGACCCCCGATCGCGCGGCCGACATTGAGCCGGCCGTAGCCGTAGATGGCATCCGGTCCCGGCGTGCCGAGATCATCGGCGGTACCCAGCAGGATCTGGCGAATCGACTGCATCGAAAGCGACGGGAATACGCCCGCGACGACGGCGGCACCGCCGGTCACCTGCGGTGCCGCCAGCGAGGTGCCTTCCCAAACGTTGTACGTCGGCAAGGTGGCCGATGAGTTGGTCGTCAGGGCGACGACGGAACCCGGCGCGGCGAGGCAATAGTTCTGCGCGGCGCCACAACGATTGGAGTACGTCGCGATCGTGTCAGGATGGCCGCTGTCGAGGGCGACCACTGTCAGCCAGCCGGATTCCATCAGCGCGCCGCGCGTGTTGTCGATCGCACGCAGGCGCGTCGGCAGCATGGCGACGTCGGATGGGTTCGCCTTGCCGTCGTTACCGGCGGCAAACACCTGCAATGTGCCCTGGCTCGCCGACGAATAGGCGGTCGCGAAGCTCTCGGTGGTCGAGGTGGCGCTGGCGTTCCAATAGAGGCCGCCCCATGAATTGTTGACGACCCGGGCGCCGGCGGCGATGACATCTGCATTGACCTGGCCAAGTGGCCCGGCACCGGTCACGAGATTGCCCGAGCCCGAGCCGTCATCGGTCGGCGCCTTGTCGGCGATAATGCGCGCGGACACGATGCTGGCGGCAGGTGCGACACCACCCGCGAAGGCCTTGACCGGCGTGCCGGCGGCGATCTGGGCGACCGCCGTGCCGTGGCCGACCACGTCGTCCACGGCAGTGTTGTTCACCGTGGGATCCACGTAGGTGAAGCTCTTGGTCACCCGTCCGGTCAGTGCCGGGTTTTGAGTGGCGACACCGGAATCGACGATGGCAATGGTGACATTGGCGCCCTTGGCACCGGCCGCCTGTGCGACCGCGGTATTGGTCGCGCTGATCTGGACGTCGTACGGGAATGTCACCGATGGAGGTGGAGGCGTGCCCGGCAGTGTCGGATTAACCGTGACGGGAGGTACGTTGTAATTGGTCCCCGTCGCCCTGGTACCACCCCCGCCGCCGCCACCGCATGCGGTCAAGCCGAGACTCACGCACACAGCCAGCGCTAGCTCGCGCTGACGCAAGAAATTCATCGGATTCACGTTGTCCCCCTGGGTTGACATCAATGTCTCGCGCCCGCGGTCCGTGGGAGCGTTAAGCGGATGTTGCCATAAGACTTTGCGAAAAACCTCATCGACCATGCAAAAAGTTGGCGCCGGTTGTGAAGACGGCTTTCTGGCACGGCACGGGATCCCGCCACCCGTCGCGTGAAACCGCCTGCCGCGGCGCAGATTGCCCCCGCCCCGGCCCCACTGCGATACTCAGTGGGTTTTCCGCCCGGAAAGGGCGGCCATCCGAGTACCACGGAGTCCCCATGTCCGACATCGTCATCGCAGGCGCCAAGCGCACCGCCATCGGTTCCTTCCTCGGCCAGTTCACCGGCGTGCCCACGCCGAAACTCGGCTCCATCGCCATCAAGGCGGCCCTGGAGCATGCGGGTGTCGCCCCGGCCGACGTCAGCGAAGTCATCATGGGCTGCGTGCTGCCAGCCAACCTGGGCCAGGCGCCGGCGCGCCAGGCGTCCCTCGAGGCCGGGCTGCCGACGTCCACCGGCTGCACCACCATCAACAAGGTGTGCGGCTCGGGCATGAAGGCCCTGATGCTCGGCCATGACCTGATCAAGGCCGGTTCGGCATCGATCGTCGTCGCCGGCGGCATGGAGTCGATGACCAATGCGCCGCACATGGTCAACGCGCGCACGGGTATCCGCTATGGCGACGGCCAGCTCGTCGACCACATGGCCTGGGACGGGTTGACCAATCCCTACGACGGCAAGGCCATGGGCGTTTTCGGCGAACAGTGCGCCGACAAGTACCACTTCACGCGCGAGGAACAGGACGCCTACGCGATCGGTTCGGTCGAGCGTGCGCAGGCCGCGCAGAAATCCGGCGCCTTCGCCAACGAGATCGTCCCGGTGACCGTGCAGGGCCGCAAGGGTGCGCAGGATTTCGCCGAGGACGAACAGCCCGGCCGTTCGGACGTGACCAAGATCCCCACGCTGCGTGCGGCGTTCCGCAAGGAAAACGGCACGATCACCGCCGCCAGCTCGTCGAGCATCTCGGATGGCGCCGCCGCGCTCGTCTTGCTTTCAGCCGACGATGCGAAGGCCCGCGGGGTCACCGCGCTGGCACGCATCGTCGCTCACGCCACGCATTCGCAGGAACCGGAATGGTTCACCACCGCGCCGGTGGGTGCCATTTCCAAGGTGTTGGCGAAGGCTGGCTGGACCACCGGCGATGTCGACCTGTTCGAGATCAACGAGGCCTTCGCGGTGGTACCGATGGCGGTGATGCGCGAACTCGGCGTGTCGCGCGAGAAGATCAACGTCAAC
>Ga0182006_1002319_pt1 | contig 10471 bp, 9 predicted proteins | sample Sormic07211104_1_FD_123022 | JGI IMG/M metagenome (GOLD analysis project Ga0182006, IMG submission 123022) | Rhizosphere microbial communities from Sorghum bicolor, Mead, Nebraska, USA - 072115-104_1 MetaG | ecosystem: Host-associated > Plants > Roots > Rhizosphere | place: USA: Nebraska...
AGCCCGTGCCCGGCGGCCAGGTTGAATATCCGCTGCTGGCGCGGATTGCGCAGGTTGGCGTCCACCAGCAGGGTCTGCAAGCCCAGCTGCGAAAATACGATGGCCAGGTTGGCCGCCATCAGGCTGGTGCCGTCGCCGGCGTTCACGCTGGCGATGGCGAGCGTCTTGCGCGAGGCGGTAAACCAGCGCAGCATCAGCTGGCTGCGCACCGAGCGCAGCATTTCGACTTCCGCACTGAAGGGCTGATAGGCGGCAACCAGCGCCGCCGGGTAATTTCCCTGGTTTTCCTGGTAGGGATAGTCAAACTGCCGCGACAGCACCTGCTGGATATCCAGCTCGCTGACCAGGCCCAGCCGCTGCGCCGCTTCGCCGAAACGCAAGCCCTGCTCCTGCTGCAGGCGCCGCACGCGTTCCGCCTGCTCCTGCGTGAGCTTGCCTTGCTCGACCAGCATACGGCCGATGTTACCGTCCTTGCGCGGCGCCGAGTCACTATAAAACGTGTCGCTGAAAAGAGGACTGACCGGTTTGTTCATGTTGTTTCACCTTTCCGGTTGGCGCGATCATCGCGATAAAAACAGATGGGGGAATGCAAGCCTGCGCGCCGGTTTCTGCCACACGATGGTGCCCAGCATCGGCGCATCCAGCACGCTGATGAGGTCATTGCCGGTCCTGATGCGCCGGTTCGCCAGCTCGGCCAGCACTGCCAAGGCCAACCCCAGCATGCTGCCGAACAGCAGCGACAGCACCATGTTGAGCGGGATATTCGGGCTGAACGGACGGGCCGGCACCGTGGCCGGGCTCAGCACGGAGACGTCGGACTGGTTCGACCGGCCTTCCAGTTCGGTCTGGTTCAGGCGCTGGGCGGCGGCATCGTAAGCGTGCTGCGCGCTTTCGACATCCTTGGCCAGCACCGACAGTTCGTCGCGGGCGCGGTTGAGCTGCAGCACCTTGGCGGTCTGCGCCGTCAGCGCGGCACGGATTTCGCCCGTGCGCTGGCGCTGGATGCGAGCGTTGTTGGCAGCGCCGGCATTGGTGGCGCTGATGCTATTGTTGAGTTCAGAGCGCAGCTGGTCGACTTCCGCCTTGGCGGCCTGGTACTGCGGGTGGTTGCGGTCCAGGTTCTGCGACAGCAAGGCGAATTTCCCCTCTGCCGCCGCCAGCGACGCTTTCAGGTTCTGCACCAGCACGTTTGAAATCACGTCCGGCGAATCGCGGCCGCCGCTGCCCATCGCCTGGCTGCCGCGCGACGAGGCTTCCGCCCCCTGCCCTTGCGCCAGCACCAGCTGGCTGGAGAGTTCATTGAGGCGCGTGGTCTCGACGTCCAGGCGGCTGTCGGCGCTGACCAGGCCGTGTTCCTGCTGGTAGCGCGACATTTTTTCCTGGGCTTGCTCCAGTTCGGCGCGCAAGGCCGTGGTCTGCTGGGTGAAGTATTTGGCCGCTTGCCGCAAAGGCTCGACCTTGATCTGCAGGTTGAGCTGCTGGTAAGCCGCCGCGATGCCGTTCGCCGCCTGCGCCGTGAATGCCGGATCGCTGCCCTTGGCGGTGATTTCTATCATGCTGCTTTCGCGCGAAGGCGCCACATCCACCATCTTTTGCAAGGAATCCGCCAGCCACTCGCGGATCGAGCCCTTGCCGTTCGTCGCCTGCCGGAAACGCTGCCGGGTGACCGGGTTGTCGGCCAGCCCCAGCATGTCGACCGCCTTCAGCGCCACCCCTCTGCTGCCGACGAGGTCGACCTGGGTAGCGATGTAGCCTGACACCAGCTGCGCCGGCAGCACCTGGCCGGACACCGGATCCGTACCCTTGTAATTGAGCAGCAGCGTGGTCGAGGTGCGATAAATCCTGGGCAGGTTGAAAGTGATTGCGGCGGTAGCCGCCACCGCGATCACCAGGGTCAGCAGGATCACCCAGTAGCGCGCGCGCAGGATGCTCAGAAGCTGTGGGAAAGTCATGGAAGCTCCTCTCTAGTGCGGCAGGAAAATGGCGGCACTTGGTTCAAAACAGGCTCTCTTTCACATACACGACGTCGTCCGTCTGCAATATCTCGTCGCGATTGGCGTCTATCATCACGGAATTGCCATGGCTGTCGCGGCGCTTGATGCGCACTCCGCGTTCGGTGCCGCGGGGCGTCAGTCCGCCGCCTATCGACAGGGCCTGGGATATGGTCATGTTGCGTTCCAGCCGGTAGCCGCCAGGATGCTGCACTTCGCCGTAGATATAGAACTTGGGAGCACGGTCGACATAGATCATGTCGCCGTTGACCAGGTCGAGGTTCGACTTCATGTCCGCGGCCTGGATCATTTCCTGCAGGTTGACTACCTGCTTGCTGCTCTTGCCGTTGCGGGTGCGGATCACCACGGCGGTATCGCCGCCTTCCGGGCCGACGCCGCCGGCCATCGCCAGCATGTCGGTCACGCTGCGCTTGCCGGCGATCGGGTAGCGCCCCGGATGCAGCACCTGGCCGAGCACCGACACCTGCTGGCTCTGCAGTTCAGTGACTGTGACATTGACCTCCGCCTTGCGCAGGAAACCGCCGCCGGTCAGCATGTCGGAGATTTTCTTCTCCGCTTCCGCAGTCGACAGGCCGCCGACGCTGACCGCGCCTATCAGCGGAAACGTGATGTTGCCGCCGTCGCCGACCTTGGTTTCAAGACTCAGGTCCGGGTTGCCGAACACCGAGATCTTCAAGCTGTCGCCGGCGCCGATCGGCATATCGGCCGCACTGGCGGAATTGCTGGCGAAGGCCAGCAAAAGCAGCAGCAGTACACATACATAGAATCGTCTCATCATGGTGGCCACCTCATTCATTTATTATTCCTTCCGGTCAGCAATTCCAGGTTGTTCATTTGAGCCCCGCCACGCCAGACATCTCGATGCTCTTGCGCACCGCAGGCTGCTGCTCGCCGGGCGGCGTCGCCACGACCGGCGAGCCTTTGCTGTCGATGCTGTCAGCGGGTTTCTTCACGTATTCAAGCTTGGCGCTCGAGCGCAAGCGAGTGATTTCCGAAATGGCTATTTCCTGCATTTTCTTGCTCATCAGGTAGCGCTCGATCTGCGGCGCCGCGGCGTCCGACGTGACCGGGCTATCCCTGAGTTCGGTCAGGGCGCACAATAAATCGCGCTCCCCGTCCTTCATGACAAACAGATGGTTCCGGCCCAGCCTCTGCAGCCGGCTGCCGACTTCCGGCGGCAAGTCCGCACTGCTGTAGGAGTAGTGCCTTTGCACATGCGCAACCTTGTTTTGCCGGAGCCATGCAGCCACCTGGTCCAGCGATCTCGACGAATCCATCATGGCCTTCAGCGGCGCGCTGAAATCCTGGTCGGCGACGATCAGCTGTTCGACTTCAAACACCTTGCGATGCGCAAACATCTCTGGATGGGCCTGGAAATAGCTGTCAATTTCGGCCTTGCCGGGCTGTTCCTGGTCTCCGCTCCTGGATTCGAGATAAGCCTGCACGATGGCCTGGGTCTTGAAGCGTTCGATAATCTGTATCAATGCCGGATCGCGGTCGATCTTGTTGCGCAAGGCTTCATCCAGCAGCAGCTGGCGGTCGATCAGCGCTTCCATGGCTTGCTCGCGCGTGGCTTGCCGCGGCGCGGCGCTGTCGTCTTGCAGCCTGCCTGCATACTGCAGCTCAGCCTCAAGCTGCGGTGCGGTGATCTCTTCGCCGTTGATCCTGGCCACTACCTGGCCGTTTTTCTTTTTCTGGTCGTCGCAAGCGGTTAAATTCATTACGGTAAGCAACATCAAGATGCCTATTCCTTTCGCGCCGAACATGTTGTTGATGAGAGACCTGCGGCCGATACGTTCAGAGAACATCAAGTTCCGACTCCTGTTGACAAAACAATTCCTATAGCCGCCGCTGCGGCCAGCACTCGGGCATGGCCGCGGCGCGCGATCAGGCGGCATGCTGCCCGCCCAGCCGCGACGCCGAGCCGAACCCGATCGAAGTGCGCATGGGACGGCGGCGGATCTGGTACAGCAAGAGGCTGAGCGCGATCAACAGCATCGCCCAGCGCGCCGGTTTCTGCGGCTGCTTTACCTTGAAGTCCTTCAGGAAATAAAACAGCAGGTCGTCCGAGGCGTTCTTGCCGGACGCCATTTTCCTCGGGGCCTGGACCGGCTCCTGCCTGGGGCTGTTCGAAAAGGCCACGGGAACGAGCCCTGCGGCGGGCCAGGCGCGGCCGGTCCGTGCAGCGAAAATGTCCGGCTGCGCCGCCACGGGCCGCACGGTTTCCATCCCTGCAATCGCAGAAGCAGAAGCGGCAGCTTCGGTTTCCGGTTGGTAGCCATACACCGCTGACGCACTTCCTGCTGCCGGCTGGCCGTCCAGCTGGAACACCGGCGCCGCCGCCATGCCGGGGCCGCAATAGGCGGCCAGCAGCAGGCTCATCGACAATACAATTCCTCGCATGATTTTCTCCTGGAAAAATACATCGCATTTCTTGGACTGTCCGATTCGGACAAACAGAAAAAAATCTCCTCCATGCCTACCTGCATTCAGTAAGCGTTATCTTTCTTCAGCACTTCTTTAACGGTGCGCACGATGATCCACAGGTCCAGCGCCAGCGACCAGTTGCGCAGGTATTCCAGGTCGAACTCGATGCGCGACCGCATTTTGTCCAGCGTGTCGGTTTCTCCGCGGTAGCCGTTGACCTGCGCCCAGCCCGTGATGCCTGGCTTCACCTTGTGCCGCAGCATGTAGCCCTTGATCAGCTTGCGATACATTTCGTTGTGGGCCACTGCATGCGGACGCGGTCCGACGATGCTCATGCGGCCTTGCAGCACGTTGAAGAACTGCGGCAATTCATCCAGCGACGTACGCCGCAGGAAGCCGCCGAATCGTGTCACGCGGGCATCGTTCTTTTTTGCCTGGTCCACTACCGCGCCGTCTTCGGCGACCGTCATCGAACGGAATTTATAGACAACGATCTCTTCTCCGTTCAGGCCATAGCGGCGCTGCGCGAAAATGATCCGTCCCGGCGATGAAAGCTTTACGCCGATCGCGATGGCAAGCATGACCGGCAGCAGCATGATCTGGATCAGCAGCGCCAGGACGATGTCGCTGCCACGCTTGAGGACGCCGCGCAAGCCGATGAAAGGCGTCTCGCAAATGCCGATCACGGGAATCCCTGCGATATGGTCGAGCCGTGCCTGTATCAGGCCGAAGGTATAGATGTCCGGCACGAAATAGACGGACGCCGTGGTGTCGCGCAATTCCTCCATCAGCGCCAGCACCCTCGGCTGGGCCGACATCGGCAGGCAGATGAAGATGGTGCGGATCTTGTTGGCCCGCACATAAGGTCCGACATCTGCGATGGCGCCAAGATGCGGGCAATCCATGCCCGCCGGCCGGACTGCCTGGTCGCGGTCGTCGAAATAGCCGCGCATGTCGATGCCGGCATTGCTGCCGGAAGACAGGCATTTGAGAACATCGTCGATCGGATTGTTGGAGCCGACGATGATCGCCGACCGCAGCTTCATTTCTTTGCCGAAATGGAAGGCCAGCATATACGCCGTCAGGCGGCTCGCCAGCAGCGCGAAAGGTGCAAGCGCAAACCAGGCCAGGATCACGCGGTCCGAGAATTCGTAGCGCAACCCGGTTCCCTGGCCTATCAGGATCAGGATGATGACGGTGATTGCCCAGCCCATGAAGATATCGCCGGCATAGGCCAGCTGCTTGCCGATATGCAGGGTGCGGTAGAGGTCGATCTGTTCGTAGACGTAGGAAGAAATGAAGAAGGCGATAATCATCAGCACCAGATAGTCGCCGGTAAATATCTCATCCTGCGACAGGACGATCAGGTACAGCGACCCGAGGATGATGAGCGGGTCAAGCAGGCGCTTGAAAAATGAAACCAGCGGAATGTCGTTCTCGGTCATGTTCTGCCTCTAGAAAGCATAGCGCGTGTTAAGCGTCACGCCGTTGCTGACAAAACCGCCCGGCCCATTCTTCACGGTTTGCGTGCTGCGGATGCCCGACAGCTGGACGCGCCAGCGTTGCGTCGGGTTGTAGACCACGCTCAGCGCTGTATCGCGCAATACATCGTTCTGATTGAGAGAACCGAGGGTGCCGGTGCCGGACGAGGGACCGAAATCCCGTTTCTGGTATTTGACCTGCGCCACCAGCTTGATTTTTTCCGAATACTGCCAGGAGGAAGCCAGGCTGGCGCCCCGGTTCAGGGAATAGACGGTGGACAGGTCGTCCACCGCGCCGATCTCGCGCCAGCCGGATACGGTGACGCCGATTTTCCCGGTCGGCGACCAGTCTGCGGAGAGGCGGGAATTGATGCCGCTGAAATCCCTGACCGCAGCCGCATCCTGTTTCCTGCTGACCCAGCCGCCCAGGAAATGCAGCTGCGTCTTGCCGCTGAGCAGCCAGTCGATCTTGGCCTTGACCTCATCCTGGTTGTAACCGTTAAACACCAGCAAGCCGTTGTCCAGTTCGGGATTCGGGAAATCGGCGTGCGTATGGCGCAGCTGCACGCCGAAGGTGCTGCCGCTGGCGGCCAGGTAATCCAGTCCCACTTCGGTCTGGTTGCGCGTATTGTCGAGCGGCTGCTGCGACGCCAGGTCGTATTTCAGCTTGGTGTAGGTCAGCCCGCCACGCACGCGCCAGCTCGGATGGAACAGCCAGGAGCCGTCGGCATAGACGTTTTCCTGGGTACGGATGTTTCGTTCCAGCAAGTGGAAATCGATGAAAGGCGTCAGCCCCTGCGAATAATCGGCGCCGATGTTTCCTTCGAAATGATCGCCGGCATGCCAGTTCCAGTTCGCCGCCAGGTTCTTGTCGTAGTGGTCGAGCTGGCCGAAACGGTTGTAATCCACTTTGGCCGCGCTCAGGTTCGCCGTCAGGTGCTGGCGGCTGAGCGTCTTGTCGACCGCCAGCCCGAACAGGTAGCGCTGCGTGGTATCGGACAGTTCGCTGCCGATTCCCATCGCCTGCGCCGCTGCGGAATTCTGCAGCCTCAGCGGGTTGCTGTCGTGGCCGATGCTGTAGCCGACATAGGGCGTAATCGCATCTGCAGGCGGCTGGATGATGTCGGCCGGCGGCATGATGTCGGTCGGCACCAGGTCGGCAGCAACGGCCTGCGCTGCCGCGCAGGAGCATATCGGGATCAGGATGACAATCTTCCACGGCACCCGGTACGGCTCGGTTTTTGAACGCCTGTTCATTTCATGCCTCTCTGACGCAGCGTCTGCGTCGCAAATGTATCGATCCAAGCCGGCTGGAAATTTTTATGTTTTTTACCGGGCAAGTGGCGCGGCAGGATGGGCCGCTTATGGATCGATTCGCTTTCTTGAAGAACCTGCAAGCGATCAAATATCGAATCTTTCGAAAAGACCGTCTCCTGCCCTCGTCGCGGGCGGATTTCCGATCTGGCTTTCAGTGCGCTAAAACTGTGCGGCAGGCAACAATGCCTGCCGCATCCGAGCTGCTAACGGCTGCTGCTTATCGAATGAAATATGAGTGGATGGAAAGAAAAACAGGAAATGCCGGACATGCGGACATCGTTTTTCAAGAAGCGATCCTGTCCATGCACGGCACAGGAAGCAGCTCCAAAGCGATTGGTGTTCTCACAGAGAGATTGAGATGTTTTCAGCATGTTATTCCCCTTAACGAGATGCGTATCGGCCGACTGCAGCCAGTACTGGAATCTGAATAAAGTTGAAACCAAAGGTCGGTTTCTTACGGTCTGAGAACGCCAGAATTCGGTCTGTATTTCTGGAAAAGTTGCACTGCGAACGCATGTTGCAGGACAACATAATGACCTTGATGGGAGAGCCTTAGTTCATTCCTGAAACGATTTGTTACATGTTTCCGAAAGTCAGTTCTCACGTTGACAACAACTCCGTTGACTGTTTGAAAATACAGATCAACATTAAATTTCCAATTCAACAAACATCTTTGTTGACCCTTTGCAAGCCAATAAATACAAGGCTTTTACAAGGTTCCACATGATTCTTCGTGAATCTTCCTGCACTCATCTTAGGACGTAAAAATAAATTTTCCAATTGCGACTTGTGCAGCTACGAACACTTTGACAGTCATCCGTCGGCACAGGTTTCATTTAAAAAAAAATTATTGTGCGAGGCAACAAATCCACCAAATAATTTTCTTTACATAAACGGCGACTGCGGATTAAATCAGATCGCCTTGATAAATGCTATAAATCGTATGTCCATTAAAAAAATCTCTTTTTCCATAACCTCGCGAAAGGAAAAATAAAAATGTGGATCAACTCTGTGGATCTTGCGGCGATGCATTGGCTGTCCCAATTCACTGCCATGTCGGCCCCTTTCAACCAGATCGTCCATTACATCTCCGGCTCCAACCTGTTCAAGGGTTTGCCCATCATCGGCATGCTCTGGTATTTCTGGTTCAGGGATGCGGATCCCAAATCGGACACCAGGCGCATCATCGTCGGCACATTGATCGGCTGCGTGATAGCGGTACTGATCGCCAGGATCGCGAACAACATCGGCCCCTATCAGCCGCGCCCTTTTGCCAACGCGGTGCTGGCATACCACGAGTTCATCGGCTTGCCGGTGCCTGAGAGCCAGGCCTTGTATATATGGAGCTCTTTTCCGAGCGACCACGCCACCTTGTTCTTCAGCCTGGCCACCGGAATTTTCCTTATTTCAAGACGCGCCGGCTGCCTGCTCTATCTCTATGTGCTGGTGTTCATCGCCCTGCCCAGGGTATACCTCGGCCTGCACTATCCGAGCGACATCGTGGCAGGCGCAATACTGGGAATCGCGTGCGCAGCATTGGCAGCACGCGGCAGCGCAAGGAAACTATATGAAGCGCGCAGCATGGCGCTGCTGGCCAGATACCCCGCCGCTTTCCAGACTGTGCTGTTCATCGCCAGCACCGAAATAGGCGTATTGTTCGGCGACGTGCGGCTGCTCGTGGAGGGAATAGTGAAGTACTTCCCCAGGTAAGCGCGACAAGCGCGGCATGACTGATATTCCACCTTGATAAAGTTGCGCAACGCAAGTATATTGGTTGCGCAACGCAACTTTATGCCACTTTATCGAGGACGCCGTGAGCTATTTCAATTTCCCTGCGAAGCCGAAGGAACACACGATCCTCGAACTGCGCGAATTTTCCCGGAAGCTGGTGCGCGAGCTGGGTTTCATGCGGCCGTCCCTGGCGGAGAGCGATCTTGCGCCGTCGGCGGTGCACGCCATCATCGAAATCGGCCTGGTGCCGGGAATCCAGGCGCGCAACCTGGCTAGCGTGCTGCGCCTGGACAAGTCGAATACCAGCAGGCAGGTAGCAAAACTTGAAGCGTCAGGATTGATCGTGCGCGAGAGCGCAGACGACGACGGCCGCTCTTTCAGGCTCCACCTGACCGATGCGGGCCAGAAGCTGCGCAAGCAAATCGACCGCTTTGCCAGCCGCCAGGTATCCAGCGCATTGCAGCAACTGGCGCCTGCCGACCAGCAAACACTGGTCCGCTCGCTTGGCCTTTACGCGGATGCGCTGGCGCTGAATAACGCCGGCGAGGCGCCGCAGCCAGCCAGGTCGATAGACGAACAAATCGTGCAAGGCTACCAGCCCGGATGCATAGGCGACGTGGCAAGCCTGCATGCGCGCTTCTATTCGCAGGCATCGGGCTTCGGCGTGTTCTTCGAAAGACGGGTGGCCACGGAACTGGCTGCATTCGCCCAGGCCCTGCCTGCCGACGGCAAAGCGCTCTGGCTCTATGTCGAAAACGGCAGGACGTTAGGCTCGATTGCGATAGACGGCGACACAGCCGGCGGCATTGCGCACCTGCGCTGGTTCATTGTCGACGACGCATTGCGCGGCTCCGGCGCCGGACGCCGCCTGCTTTCGCTTGCCATGGATTTTGTCGACCAGCGCTTTAACGAAACATACTTGTGGACCTTCAAGGGCCTGGACGCGGCGCGCCATCTATACGAATCGGCAGGCTTCAAGCTGGCCGATGAAGCCGAAGGCTCGCAATGGGGAACCGTGGTTGTCGAACAGCGGTTTAGCCGCCGTTCGACAAAAAAACGGCGCTGATTGTGTATCGTCCATCGCTTTATGCCCGGCACGCAGAACAATCTCGATAACTTCGTAACGGCCATTCCCGCTCATGCGGCAGAAAATAGCACCCGCATTCCCGAAATACAGATCAAAAAATCAGGCTGACTTGAAAAAGCATTTCGCAGCTAAGGAATCCGCTGCGATCCGCTCCGCTCGGTTTCTTCGAAATGATGCGAGGTCTGCGGCTTGACGAACAAGGCAACCACCGCCGGATGCTGCGCCAGCACGCGCTTTTCCATTTCGATCACGCATGCCTCTATGTCCGGCGAGCGGAGCTCATCCGAAAATTCCACACTGAGCGCAACCAGGATCTGTTGCGGCGCCAGGTGTACGGTAAGGACGTTGTTCGCATGCACCACGCCGTCGATTTCTTCGGCAATATGCAAGATTGAATCCAGCGTGGCCTGATGGGC
>Ga0182006_1002320_pt1 | contig 10464 bp, 9 predicted proteins | sample Sormic07211104_1_FD_123022 | JGI IMG/M metagenome (GOLD analysis project Ga0182006, IMG submission 123022) | Rhizosphere microbial communities from Sorghum bicolor, Mead, Nebraska, USA - 072115-104_1 MetaG | ecosystem: Host-associated > Plants > Roots > Rhizosphere | place: USA: Nebraska...
GCCTATGGCGATGATCCGCGACAGAAGCTCGACGTCTACGTGCCGCGCCAGCCGCTGGAGGGCGCGCCGGTGGTGGTGTTCTTCTACGGCGGCAGCTGGAACAGCGGTGATCGTGGCGATTACGCGTTTGTCGGCGAGGCGCTGGCGTCGCGGGGAATTGTCGCGGTGCTGGCGGATTATCGGCTCTACCCGCAGGTGCGCTATCCGTTGTTTCTTGAAGACTCGGCGCGGGCGGTGGCCTGGACCCGGGCGCATATCCGCGAGTTCTCCGGCAACCCGCAACGCCTGTACCTGATGGGCCACAGTTCCGGCGCTTACAACGCGGCGATGCTGGCGCTGGATTCTGGTCTGCTCGGTGCGGTGGGCATGACGCCCAAAGACCTCAGCGGCTGGATCGGCCTGGCCGGTCCGTATGATTTTCTGCCCATCAAGAATCCGCAGGTGCGTCCAGTATTCTTCTGGCCGGACTCACCGCCGCAATCGCAGCCGATCAACCATGTCAGGCAGGGCGAGCCTCCGGCGCTGCTGATCGCCGCGACCAAGGACAATCTGGTCAACCCGATGCGCAACACCGCAGGCCTGGCGCGCAAACTGCGCGAGGCGGGTGTACCGGTGCAGGATCTTTACTACTCGCGCCCCAGTCATGTGACGCTGGTGGCGACCCTGTCGCGTCCGCTGCGGCGTCTGGCGCCGGTACTCGATCAGGTCGTCGCGTTCGTCAAACACACACCGGCTCAGTGAGCGGCACCGCTGAACCAGCCGTCGTTGCGCCGCAGCCACAGGGCCAGTGCGCCGAGGGTCAGGCTGCGCAAGACCATAAACAGCAGGAACGTTATCCACAGCCCATGATTGCCCAGTCCCTGTAATGCCCAGGCGAACGGCAGCAGCAGGGCGATGGTCAGCAGCATGCCGTTGCGCATTCCCCGGGCACGGGTGGCGCCGATGAACAGGCCGTCGAGCAGGTAGCTCCAGACCGCAATCAGCGGCAACACCGCCAGATACGGCAGGTAGATGAACGCGGTATCGCGCACGCTCTGGATGTCGGTCTGCATCTCGATGAACAAGTGTCCGCCCAACAGAAACAGCGCGGCAAAACCGAGGCTGGCCAGCAACGACCAGCCGCCGGCCACCACCAGCGAACGGCGCAGGGCGAGCCGGTCGCGGGCCCCGATGGCGTGTCCGCACAACGCTTCGACCGCATGCGCCAGACCGTCCAGCGCATGCGCGGCCAGCAGCAAACCGTTGAGCAGCAGAGCATTGGCCGCCACCGTGGCATCGCCGAGCCGCGCGCCTTGCACGGTGATCAGGAAAAATACCGATTGCAGCGCCAGGCTGCGGATGAAAATGTCGCGGTTGACCGCCAGCAAAGGGCGCCAGCTCTGCCACACCTTCAACGCTGCCCAGACGATGTGCCCGGGATAGGCGCGCAATGCGCCGCGGGTCAGCCACAGGCCGAGCAGGGCGCCGCTCCACTCGGCAATCACCGAGGCCCGGGCCGAGCCGACCACACCCCATTCCAGACCAATCACGAACCACAGGTTGAGAGCGATGTTGATCAGGTTGGTGCTCAGCAGAATCGCCAGCGGCGCCCGGGCGTTCTGGGTACCGAGGAACCAGCCGACCAGGGCGTAACTGGCCAGCGCTGCCGGCAGCCCGAATAACCGGGTGTGGAAGAACTCGCGGGTCAGTTGATCGAGTTCGGCCGACGGCTGCATGAAGTGCAGGGCCACGCCGCTCAACGGCACGCCGAGAGTGCCGAGCACGATCGCCAGTCCCAGCGCCAGCAGCAAACCCTGCAACAGAATCTGCCGTAACGCCGCGCCGTCGCTGCGCCCGGCGGCCTGAGCGGCAAACCCCGTAGTGCCCATGCGCAGAAAGCCCATGGCCCAGGCGAGAAACGTGTAGAGGCTGGCGCCGACCGCCACTGCGCCCAACTGATGGGCGTGGGGCAGGTGGCCGATGACGGTGCTGTCAACCAGCGCCACCAGCGGCACGGAAATATTGGAAAGAATCATCGGCGCGGCGAGCGCCCAGACCTTGCGGTGAGTCGGGCGGTCGCGCCAGTCGGCAATCAGGTTGGACATGCGGGCTCCTTGGGGGAGCGGGGATTGTAGCGATTCATGCGGCCTGCGATGCAACCAATGTGGGAGCGAGCCTGCTCGCGAAAGCGGTGTGTCATTCAGAACAGTTTTGACTGATCTGACGCCTTCGCGAGCAGGCTCGCTCCCACAAGGGCTAATGAATAATCCAGCTCAACAACCACAACCCCAACAGCAGCCAGATGATCCCGGCAATGATCGACGCATTCATGAACGCGCGAATCGCCGACCACAGCAGCATCAGGCCGACGATCAGCGCGAGGATGCTGATGATCGAAGTGTCCATGCCCAGCGTCTTCGCCAGGCCATCGACAAAGTTGCCGCCGGCGTTGCTCAGAATGTTGAACAGGCCGCTGAGGCCGTCGACGATGAAACGGATGATCGAACCGAGTGCCTGGCCGAGCCATTCGAAAAAGCTTTCTACCTGCATGTGTGCATCCTGATGAAAGAGCTGAGCCTTGGGCCACCGCGCGGGTGGCCGAGTTCCCTGCAACTATAGAGGGTTTGCCTCAATCCTGTGTGGGAGCGAGCCATGGCCGCTTGCGTTCAGCCGACATCCCCCCGAAGCTATACGCCTTCAGGAGAGCCCGATGAACCTTGTTGAATTGACCGAACGCCTGCACGCCATTCGCGACCGCAATGACTGGCGGCAATTTCACAGCCCGAAAAACCTCGCCATGGCCGCCAGCGTCGAGATGTCCGAGTTGGTGGAGATTTTCCAGTGGCTGACCGAAGACCAGTCGCGCCAGTTGCCGGCGGACAAACTGGCGCATGCCGGGCAGGAAGTCGGCGATATCGTCCTGTATCTGTTACTGCTGTGCAGCGAGTTGGGGCTGGACATGAATGAAGTGGTGCGCAGCAAGCTCGCCGACAGCGAACGGCGGTTCAGCTGATGAGCGACCGGCATTTCGATCAGTTGGCGACCCGTTTCGCCGAAAAAATCTACGGTGGCGCCAAAGGCGCGATTCGCCTCGCGGTGTTGCAGGCCGACCTGGCCGAAGCGTTACCGGACCGACCGCTGCGCGTGCTGGACGTCGGTGGCGGTCTGGGCCACATGTCGCTGTGGCTGGCCGAACGCGGCCATGAAGTGACCTTCACCGAGCCGGCCGAACCGATGCTCGAAGGTGCCCGTCAGCGCTTCGCCGAAGCCGGGCAGAGCGCAACGTTCATTCAGGCGCCGTGGCAGGAACTGCTTGGTCAGCTCACCGAACCCTACGATCTGGTGATTTGCCACGCGGTGCTCGAATGGCTGGCCGAACCCCATGCGATCCTGCCGGTGCTGCATCAACTGACCCAACCCGGTGGCTGGCTGTCGCTGGCGTTCTACAACCGTGATGCGCTGATTTATCGCAACCTGCTCAAAGGACATTTCAAGAAAATGCGCAAGAACACCATGGCCGGTGAAAAGCAGAGCCTGACCCCGCAGCAACCGCTTGATCCGCGGGAGCTGGCAACGCAACTCGAAGGGTTGTGGCAGGTCGAAACCCAGAGCGGGATCCGGGTTTTCCACGACTACATGCCGGTGGAATTCCAGGCCCGCGCCGAACTCGTGGATTTGCTGGAGATGGAGCTCGCTCACCGTCGCCACCCAAGCTTCGCCGGGCTTGGGCGTTACTTGCACTGGATCTGCCGGCCGATCTGATCGGAGCACCACATGAAAGCTCAATCCGGTTTATTGCTGATCTGTCTGGGGTTGGCCGCCTGCCAAGGCAGCAACCCCTACGTCGCGCAGTCGCGGCCGTTGCCGCCGGCGCCGCCGCAAGCGGCCAATACGTTTGATCGCAGCGCCTACCCGGCGCCGACACGCGATTACGGGCGCTATCGCAGTTGGGCCTGGCTCAACGGGCAAATGCCGCCGGGCACGGCCTGGGCCGATTCGGCGCAAGTGGCCGAAGCGGTGAGCAATGCGCTGGATCAGCGCGGGTTGCGTCCGTTGCACGATAACCGTCCCGCCGATTTGCTGGTCAGCGCCAACCTGCGTCTGGAAACCCGCTTGCGTCAGGTGCAGGACGACTACGGCTACTACGGCGGGTACGGCGGCTATGATCGTTATGGTCGCGGTTACGGCATGTACAACACTGTGCCGATTGTTCGCACCTATCAGGAGCAGGTCGTGGTGGTGCAGGTCAATCTGTTCGATGCCGGCACCGGTCAACCGGTGTGGAGCGCCAGCGCCGAGACCGCCAACCAGGGTAGCCAACTGGTGCGCACCGACGCCATTCGCGAGGCTCTGGAAAAAGCCCTGTCGGCCTATCCGCCGAGCTAGACTTCAGGTGAGAACGCTTCGCAGGTTCAGGCCTTCAACCGGAGAACAACCATGTTCCGTCGTCTCGCTTTACTGGCCATGGCCGCGCTGCTCAGTGCTTGCGCCGCAAACCAGGTCAATCACGACTTTGACGCCAGCCGCGATTTCGCCGCCTATCGCAGCTGGAGCTGGAAAGAACCGGCGCTGCAATATCGCCCGGATGATCCACGGATCAAGAGTGACCTGACCGAGCAACGCATCCGCCAAGCCGTCAGCGATCAACTTGATCAACGCGGTTTGCGTCCTGCCGCTGCGGGAGCCAAGGGCGACCTGAGCGTGCAGACCTACCTGATTGTCGAGGATCGCCAGCAGCAAGTGACCACCAACTACGGCGGCGGTTGGGGTGGCCCGTGGAACGGGTATTGGGGCGCGCCGATGTACAACGAAACCCGCAACATCACCTACAAGGTGGCAACGATCCAGATCGACCTGCTCGACGGCAAGGACGGCAAACTGGTGTGGCGCGGCAGCGATGAACAGATGCTCAGCAGCACGCCCAATCCGCAGGATCGCAGCAACGCAGTGCGCGAAACGGTGGCCCGGATATTGGCCAACTATCCACCGCGCTAGTTCGCTGTAAAAAAAAGGGAGCCCAAGAGGCTCCCATTTTTTGCCCCACCACAAATCTCCCTGTGGGAGCGGGCTTGCTCGCGAAGACGGCGTGTCAGCCACATCCATGTTGAATGACACAGCGCATTCGCGAGAAGACGAGGTCTGCAGGGTTTTGTGCAGCACCAAATGGCGCGTTGCCACTAGCGCCGTCTACACTCAAATCCACCATCGGAGGTAGCGCTCGGCAACGCGCCGGCAAAGGAGTGCGCCATGTCGCCTCGTACGCAGTTCAACGGCCCGGCCCGGCAACGCGGGGCGATCGGGTTGATGGCGGCTGCCACCCTCAGTCTGGCGCTGGTGTTGATGCTGTTGGTGGTCGACACCGGTCGGCTATACATGGAGCAGCGCAAGTTGCAGCGAGTGGTCGACAGCGCGGCGCTGGAAGCGGTCAGTCGCGGCGGCAATTGTCAGTCAGGCCTCAGCGCGGCCACGTATGCCGGGCAAAGCGCAGTGCGCAATGGCTACACCGTCGATACCAACAACACTCTGACGACCACCTGCGGCAGCGTGCAGACCGCGGCCAGCGGGTTGCGCGCGTTCACCGCCGATGCAACCCGGTCGAGCGCAATCAAAGTGGACGCCAGCCGCACGGTGACCACCAGTTTTGCCGGCGGGGTGCAGGCCCTGTTCAGCGGCTCGACGGTCAGTCTGAACACCACACTCAACGCCTCAGCCGTCGCCGCGCAACCGACCCCGACGGTTGCGCAACTGAACATCCGCAGTACGCTGGCGAGCATCAACACCGCCCAGTCGAACATTCTCAATCCGCTGTTCTCGGGGCTGCTCGGCGGCAACGTCAACCTCACGGCTCTGGGTTGGGACGGTCTGCTCAACACCGACATCAACCTGCTCAGCTACCTCAACCAACTGGCGATCAACCTCAACGTCGCCGCCGGCAACTACACGCAACTGCTCAACACCCAGGCCACGGTCACCCAACTGATTCAGGCGGCCGCGACGGTGGTGCAGCTCAATGGCGCGACCGCGACGGTGATCACTGCGCTGGGTCAGCTGCAGGTTGCGGCGATCAATGCTGCGCCGGTCAAACTCGGCGACATCCTGCAGTTGCAGACCGGCACCACCGCCGCCGGGCTGGATGCCAACCTGCAACTGCTGCAACTGATTCAGGGTGTGGTGCAACTGGCCAACAGCAAAAGCGCGGTGGCCGCGACCTTGCCGATCAGCGTGCTGGGGCTGGCGAATGTCACGGTGCGGGTCAAGGTGATCGAGCCGCCGCAGTTCTCGGCGATTGGTGATCCGGCGCGGGCCAAGGCCAACCCATTGGGGGCGGATCGGATTTATGTGCGCACGGCGCAGATTCGCACGATGCTCTCGGTGAATCTGCCGGTGTTGTCCGGGGTGGCCGGGCTGGCCAATGCGGTGTTGGGGCTGGTCGGCACACTGACCCCGACCCTCAATGCGCTGCTGAGTCTGAATCTGGTCGACACGCTCAACTCCGTGCTCTGTCTGCTGGGCGCCGGTTGCGAGCAACTCGATCCGAAACTGCTGCCGAGCCCGCAAATCGATATCGCGCTGGATGCCGGCGGCGCGAAAAGTTATGTCACGGACTACAGCTGTCCGACCGGCACTACCGGCACCAAAAGCCTGACAGCCCACACCGTCACGTCGATTGCAGACCTCAAACTTGGCAAGATTGATCCGACCAACGCCTTTTCATCGGCGGCCGAGCCTGTGGTCTCGCCTTTACCGCTGGTGGATCTGGGCATCGTGACCTGCCACAAGATTCTCGGCCTCGGCAGTTGCGACGCCGCGACCCGTGTTCAATACGGTGCCGGCGGCATCGCGATCAAACTCGACACCCCGGTCGCGCAAAATTCACAGGACCTGGTGTTTTCCAGTGGCACGCCGTTCGCGACTCCGCCCAACCTCAAATTGCCCTCCAGCGTGCAATCGGCGATTCCCACCAACAATATCGTCGGTAGCCTGAGCAACACCCTGGCGGGTATCAACCTGATCGTTTACCAACCGGTCGGCAGCAACCCGCTCGGTGCCATTGTCACCGGAGTGGCCTCGTTGATCAGTGATGTCAGCAGCCGTTTGTTGCCCGTGGTGACCAGCGTGCTCAGCCCATTGCTCGACCCCTTGCTCAACAACCTGCTGAAAAGCCTGGGCATCAACCTTATGGACGTCGACGTCGGTGCCAACATGACCTGCGGCCAGACCGGCAAGGCCTATCTGGTGATCTAGGCGTCCGGTGCAATCGGCAACTCGATGCAGAAACGTGCGCCCTCCAGCGAGTTGCGCACGCTCAAATGACCACCCATGTTTTCGATGATGCCGTAGCTCACCGACAGCCCCAGCCCGGTGCCGACGCCCACCGGTTTGGTGGTGAAGAACGGTTCGAAAATCCGCTCCAGCAAACGCGGCTCGATGCCGCCGCCGTTGTCCTCGACCCACAGCCGAACCTTGTGCTCGTCGCGCTCGGCATAAATCGAGATCCATGGCTTGAACGATGAGTCTTTCTCGCGTTTGCCGAGCAGCGCATCGCGGGCGTTGACCATCAGGTTGATCAGCACCTGCTCCAACTGATCGACGTAACCGCGCACCTGCACGCTGAAAGCGGTTTCGCTGATCCGCAGGTCGACGCCTTTGCCGCGCATGCCTTCGGCCAGCAACGACAAGGTGCCTTCGATGGCCGAGGCCGGGTTGAACAGTTGCTGCTCGATCTCCGAACGACGGCCGAACACGCGCATGTGATCGACCACTTTCGCGGCACGCTGCACCTGGGCGTCAATGCGATTGAGCTTGTCGGTGAGGTAGTCGATCTGCACATCGCCGTTGCTCAGACGTTTGAGCACGTTGACGATGGCCATGCGCATCACGTTCAGCGGCTGATTGATTTCATGGGCCAGACCAGTGGCCATTTCGCCGAGGGTGGCCATTTTTGCGCTTTGCGTGAGTTGCTGCTGCGAGCGCCGCACCTCGGTGTTATCGCGGCCCACGGCCTGCACCTCAAGCAGGCGCCCGTGTTCATCGAACACCCCGCGATCGGACCACACCCACCACGCATGTTCGCGCCCGGGTAATTGCAGGCTGATTTCGGCAGTGCTCACTGGTAGCTCCGGGGTCAGCAGTGCCAGACGCTGGATGAAGGCGGCGCGTTGTTCGTCGGACATCCAGCTGCCCAGATCGACCCCCGGCAACTGCTCCGGAGTGCATTCCAGGTAGGTCGCCAGCGGCCGGTTGCCAAAGGTCAGGGTCAGGTCCGGGCGATAACGGCAGATCATCGCCGGCGAGTCTTCCACCAGAATCCGGTAACGCTCTTCGCTGTGTCTGACCTGTTCGGCGGCGAGGGTCGCTTCGGTGACGTCCAGCCACAGCCCGACGGCTTCGACCGGCACACCAAGATCATTGCGCAGCAGTTTGGCTTCGTCGAGCAGCCAGTGGTAGTCGCCGCGTGCGTCGCGCAAGCGAAAACGCGCGCGCGCCGAGCCTTCGCGCAACAGTTGCCGGGTGCGAGCGAAATACAGCTCGCGGTCTTCGGGGTGAATCAGTTGCACCCAGTCGGCGGCGCAGCCCTCGGCCGGCGTCCAGCCCAGCAGCGGCTGCAGGCTGGCGCTGAAGAAGTCGGGAAGCAGCGCACCCTCGACGTAGTGCTGCACATAAATCACCGCCGGCGAACTGGCGATCAGGTTATCCAGCCGCGCATGGGCGGCTTGGGCGCGTTGCTGCTGGTTCTGGATGTCGCTGATGTCGAGCATGAATCCCACCAGCCGCCGCTGTTCACCGCTGCCGGCGACCTGGCCCTGAACGCGATACCACAGAGGCGTTTGTCCGGGGCCGCTGCGGTGCAGGCGCACGCACAGGGTCAGCGCTTCGCCATGCAATTGCAGGGCGTGCAGGCGGCTGCGCAGTTCTTCGCGATCGGCCGGATGAATCAGTGCCAGCCAGTCTTGCAGCGAGATGCGAGCACGGTCCGCCGGCAACACATCGAGCAGCGTAGGCGCCAGCAGCATGTCGTTGCCGAGCATTTCCCACCAACCGGTGCCGAGCAGGGTCTGCAGCGATTCGAGGCGTTCGCTGTATTGATGATGCTGCTGTTCTCGCAGGCGGCTGAGCAGCGGGCCGGCCAGTGCGCTGGTCAGGGCCATCCAGTCGCGGTCGTTCAGGTGCGGGGCGGCAATGTCCACGGTGTAGAAGCCGCAGAGCAGCCACGCCACCACCCCTCGATCATCGCTGTAGGGCACGGCGAACCCGTCGGCGTTGCCGAACGTGGCCTCCACCCGCGCGTGTTCGTACAAGCCATGATGGGCGCCGAGGCGTTGCGGCGCGCTGCCGTTGAGGCTGTCGAGCGGCGTGCCCAGACGTTGGCCGTCCTGCCACAGCAGCGGCGCGTCGTGGGCGCGATATTGCTCGTAGATCTGCCAGCCCTGCTCCTGTTCGTCGAGCAGGGCGAGAGCCACACACGGGATATGCCAGCGCTGGGCGATGGCCTGCAGTTGCTCGCTGAGCACCAGCGGCAAACGCGTCAGGCTGCAGACGCGCAGGTGTTCGCTGATCTGCCCGGCAAGCGCCTGGCAGGCTTCGCGGTGGCGCGATTGCTGGCGCTCCAGCAGCAGGTCGCCGATGTCCATCAGTTGCAGCACCCAGCCCTCGGCCGAAGGCTGCACCCAACCGCGCAGGTGCAGGGTCTGATCGCTGAGGCCGGGAAAATCCAGATCGAGTATTTGCCCTTGCCAGTCCTGCGGGCGGCCTTCAATTGCCAACGTACTGTGCGCGAGTAAATAAGCCGACAACGGCAGCGGCGAGTCGTTGGGTGGCTGTTGCGCGAGTTGGTGGCGCAACGGCCCGGCGATCTGCAATACGCCGCCGTCGTGGTTCAGTTGCAGGTGCAGGCCCAGCGGCGGTGCGCCGAGATGATCGGGCAGTTCGTTGGCCGGCGGTGGCGCGCGCTTGAGCAGGCGCCCGAACAGATTGTCGCCGGCGGTCAAAATTTCAGGCTCGACGCGGCGGAGAGGGTGGCGGGCAGACTCGGCACTGAACCCACGCCCGGCAGCACCAGAAACGGCATGATCTGATTGAGCTTGCTAGTGGGGTAATTGACGCTGACCGTCAACGTGCCCTGAGCGGCGTCATAGACCGCTGAGGTATCGACGCCGACCACCAGATTCAGGGTTGATGTCCACTGCAACTGATCGGCCAATACGGCGTTGGCAGTGCTCACCACCACCGAGGCATAACCGGGGGTATTCGGATCCACCGCGACGCTGCGGCGCACGGCTTCGGACGTCGCCTCGTTGAAGCTCTGCATCAATAGAAACGGCAGGCTGTAACTGACCAGCGCGTAGAACACGGCAAAAAAAATCACAAATACCAAGGCGAATTCGATCGCCACTGCGCCTGCCTGTGATTTTGCGAAGCCGGTTTTCATGAGTGCGTCTACCCTGACTTTCACTGCGTAGTATCAGCATAGAATCATTCAGCAAA
>Ga0182006_1002328_pt1 | contig 10451 bp, 8 predicted proteins | sample Sormic07211104_1_FD_123022 | JGI IMG/M metagenome (GOLD analysis project Ga0182006, IMG submission 123022) | Rhizosphere microbial communities from Sorghum bicolor, Mead, Nebraska, USA - 072115-104_1 MetaG | ecosystem: Host-associated > Plants > Roots > Rhizosphere | place: USA: Nebraska...
CCACAGCGATACGCAGCGGTAGTTCAGTCGGTTAGAATACCGGCCTGTCACGCCGGGGGTCGCGGGTTCGAGTCCCGTCCGCTGCGCCATATCTGCTTCGAGGCCCACTGAACGCCTTGAAGCTACGAAACAAGCGGCCTAAGGCCGCTTTTTTCGTTTTTGGCTTCCATTGAATTCAGTACCCACCCCGATTTTTCCAGTCAAACATTCAAATATGCCGCCCGGCGCCAGGCCGAGCGGCGTGCCTCGACGTGCCTTCAAGAAAAGGCTTCGATCATGGCTTTATGGGCTTCCACCACCGGTACCAAGAGGCAGGCATCGACTTTTTCCAGGGTGTCCTCCTGGGTATGGAACCAGCGATGTACGCCCAGCACCGCGAAGGCATTGAGGTATCCGCGCTCGATGATGCCGGATAGTTCTCCTTTGCCTTTCAAGGCATTGAGGGGGCGCTCCAAGCCCGACAGACCGGCGAATACCCGTGTCGCCTTGTCCATGAGCGCAGGCGATACCATCAACGCGCGTTGCGGGTCAGCGGAGGGTAGGAAGAAGGGCTTGTCCCGGCTCGCCAGGTCGAGACAGTCGCGCGTAGCCAAGCCTGCGCCGATATGGGTCCAGATCGCCGTGGCCTCTGGTGACGGCGCGAGCGGCACGGCTTTGTGCATACCGGCAAAATCCATTTCATGGCCACCGGAATTGATGACACAGATGGAGTGGTCGGCAAAGCGCTTCGCTGCCCATTGAGCAAGATGCAAAAAAGCGGCAGTTCCCGTGCCGCGCTCGGCCACGCAGGAGAACCAGCCGGTGCGTGGCGTGGAAATGACCAACCATTTCTTGCCTGCCACTCTTCGTCCTATCAGGTTGACGGTGTCGCGCTGGCTTGCCTGCCCCGACACTGTCAGCGTGATGCTTCTGTCCTGCACGATTGCCGGTATCAATGACGGCAGGTCACTGGGGGCCATGACGACGATGGGCACATCGGCCATCGGTTTCAGTCGTGTATTGAGACCGACGATCCCTCCTGTCGGCCCGACCGGGACGATGACGATGGCGGCAGGAGCTGCCTTGACGGCGGCCTCAAGAAAACGCCCCGCCTGCCCCATGAACAGCGCCGCATGTTTGTCATGGGGCAGCACCAGTATTGCAATCTTTCCCGAAGCCTCGGGCGCCTGGGAGGGGTCATGGATCAGGACGGCCTTTGCAGTCAGCCCTGCCGCCGACGTCGACACCACGACAGGTTGGGGTTTCACCTCGACTTTATGCCCTTCCCAGGCGAGCTCGGAACGCACTGATTCGAAGTACGGGAGCGACACGTTCTGCTCTTCGACGACGTACCCGGACGCTTTGAGCCGCGATGCAATCCAATCGGCTGTCGCACGGTCGCCTTTGCCCCCACTGCCTTTGTCACCCAGGGCCGCGTGTTTCTCGAGGTCGCGTTGCAGTTGCTGCAGCAAGTCGTCGTTGGTCATCGCCAGCGTCATCTCCTGCGCTTGTGCGATCGTGGCCAACGAAGCCAGCGCCAGCGAACTGCCCAGTAATTCCCGTCGATTCATCATCGCAATGGTCCCTTGATTACCGGAGTTTCCAGGTATAGGCGGCAATGAGCCGGTTTTCGTCCAGGTCTTGCGTCAAGCCATTGCTGGAGCGAAAGGTCGCATTGCGCCAGCGCAGGTCCAGGCCCTTGAGCGCGCCGCTCTGTATCACGTAGGTGATGTCGGTATCGCGTTCCCATTCAGTGCCGCTACTGACCGTACGACTTTCCACGCCTGTGCCTTTTACGTAACGCGTCATGAACGTCAGCCCGGGTATGCCCAAGGCGGCAAAATCATAGTTGTAACGCAATTGCCAGGAGGTTTCGCCGATCTTGGTGAAGCTGTTGTAGGTGACCAGGTTCACCACGTAGGGCGTGCCGGTTTCGATGACAGGAAACGCCGTATCCCCGCGCATTTCCTGATAACCCATGGAGAACTTGTGCGCTGCCACACCCAACGTGACGATGCCGTTGAAGTTGCGGTTATCGATGCGCCCGGCCTTGGCATTGCCCGTATCGCGGCTATCGAAATACCGCAGGTCACTGCGCAGGCTGACGCCTTCACCCAGGGGTAGGGTGTGGATCAGGCCGGCAAATTGCTGGACATAAATATCGTCCAGTTCGCCGTGATGGTAACGCAGCGTCAGTTCCTTGGTCAGCGCAAAGTCCCCCCCTACCAGATCCAGATGGCTGGATTTCTGGCCCGCATAACCGATGTCATCGTTGCTGGATGAATCGCGCGCATTGCCCTTGGTCAGGCGTCCGGTGGTGAAGGTCAATCGGTCTATGTCATTGGAGGTCAGTAATCCGCCTGCGAATGTCGAGGGCAATAGCCGCATATCGTTGTAGAAGGCCAGCGGGTGGGTCGGCATAAGCGTGCCGATCTTCAGCTCGCTCTTGGCGAGGCGTACCTTGGCGGTGGCGCCCAATTCGCTGTAGTTGTCGGTTGGCTCATTGCTGTCAGGGCCGTAGGGCAACAGGCCTGAGCCGCGTCGCCCTGCACCGGAGTCCAGCTTCACACCCAACTCAGCCAGCGCGTCCAGCCCGAAACCGACGGAGCCCTCGGTGTAACCGGACCGCAAATCTATGATGAAGCCCTGGGCCCATTCCTCGGTTTTGGACTGAGGTGCGTTGTCTTGTCGGAAGTCGCGGTTCAGATAGAAGTTGCGGGTGGTCAGCGTTGCGGTGCTGTCTTTCAGAAATTCTGCATTTGCCGGTTGGCTGATGAGGAGCAGAACGCTGGCGGCCAGGGCAGTGTTGCGTCGTGACAGCAGTAAAAACGGGATCCTGATCATTGTTATTGGTCTCCAGGAATGGAATGAGGCGAAATTTGCGCACACGTCTTCCGGGCCACGGTGTTGGCCGTGGCGTTTTACGAATCGTTATGTTCTGAAGCCCAGGCGTCAGGCTTGGGAGGTGTCCGGTACTGGCTCGGCGGCAGAAGGCTCGCCTTTTTCAACCAGCCGTCCGATGACGAAAGCGCAGACGGAGAGCAGGGCCGGACAAATCGCCAATACCAGGAAACTCTTCACCACCGGCAGGCCGCTGTTGAGCACGTAGGCACCGAGCAGTGGGCCTAGGATCGAACCGATCTTGGCAATTGACGTGGCCCAGCCGGCGCCATTGGCGCGGATGGCGCTGGGATAGAAGATCCCGGCAATACTGAGGATGCCGTAGTGTGAGCCTTTGACGAACAGGCCGCCGGCCAGGCTCAGCATCAGGAAGGCGGTGCCCTGCATGCCGGTAACGCCGAGTACCAGCAGGAAAGGCAAGGCCAGCAGCGGATAGACCATCACCATGTAGGGCCCGCGGGTGTCGACGAAGCGCATCATCACCAGCCCCGCCATCGCCCCGCTGAACGACGCGATCGAGCTGACCCACGACGCGGTCGCGCGATCGAATCCTGCGTATTGATAGACCAACGGGCTCCAGGAGGCGAGGAAGTACATGGCCATGGAGCTGGCGGAGTAGCCCAGCCAGATCATCGGTGTGATCCATTTCAGGCGGCCGATGAACAGTTGGCTGACACGAAAGGGTTGGCGGCCGATGTCCGGCTCGTCCAGCAGGACGAACTGGTCGTCGGGGCGTACATCCAGGTGCCGGTCCATGCGCTTGAGAATCGCCGCGATTTTCTCCGGCGCCTTGCGCTTGCTGGCCAGGAAACGAACCGATTCGGGCAGGGTGAACAGCAACAGCACCCAAGCGAGCAGCGTCAGCACGCCGCCGAACACGAATACGCCTTGCCATCCGACATGCGGCGCCAGCCATACCGTCAGCGGCCCGGCTACTGCGCTGCCAAGGCTGAAACCGACCATGATCACGGTGACGACCGTGGAGCGGTAGCGCTTGGGGACGAACTCAATGTTCAACGCCCAGCACAGGGGCAGCATGGCGCCCAGGGCAAAGCCGTTGAAAAAGCGCAGGACCATCAACGATTCATAGCTGTCGGCCATGACAATCAGCAAGGTCAGCAGGCCAAACGCGCAGTTTGAGAACAGGATCGTGGGGCGGCGCCCGATGCGGTCGCCCAGGTAGCCGAAGAAGAACCCGCCGAGCATCATCCCCAGCAGGCCGATGGAGAAGATTTCGCCCAGTTGGATCTTGTCCAGGCCGACCTCATCGGCGATATAGGACGCCGTGTGCGAGAGCACCAGCAGATCGAAACCGTCGAGGAAGGTGATCAGGACCGAGACGAGGATCACCACATAGTTGAAACGTGACAATTTGCGGCCTTCTATGAGTGCCGCGACATCCAGGGGGCGTGACTGTGACATGTACGTTCTCCACCGCATTTCTTATTGTTGTTGGAGTGGCGCCCGCGTTTGCACGACGGTCGCATCGAACCGCTTGAAAAAGCTATTCCAGGTTGAACGCAAGTCGCTCACGCAACGCGTGGGCGGGTATATCGGCCAGCCGGCCGCCGGGGCCCGCAAGGTCCAGCGCATGAGCGGCCGCGGCGCCCATCGCGATACACGGTCCCATCACGCGCACACTCGACAGCGCGGCCGCGTCGGCGTCGATGCAGCGGCCGGCGACCACCAGATTGTCGCTGCCCTCGGGGAGCATACTGCGCAGCGGCACGCTGTGGATGTGATCGTCGCCGAAGGGTTCCCATTGATAACCGCTGGTATTGCCGTGCAATTCCACCGGCCAGGAGGTGCGAGCCACTGCGTCCGGGAACATCGTGGCGGCCCGTACTTCATCGGCCGTCAGGTGATGCAGCCCGACAATCCAGCGCGTCTGGCGAATGCCTGGCAGTGCATACGAGCGCACTCTGGCCTTGCCATAGGCCTCGGGGTATTCCGCCTTGAGGAACTCGATCACCTGTTCCACCTGTTGGCGACCGGCGATGGCGACGTGGGACGCGGCAATCGGGTCCAACGGGGTTTCGATGTGAGTCATGTTGAACGCCGCCGTACCCCGGCCGGGAAACTGGAAGAACAAGCCATCATCGCGCTCGATACCGTAGTGCCTGGCTGCTTGTTTGACCCGTTCGGTGAACTGCGCGCGGGTAGGCAGGTGTGCTTCATTAATGTGTTCCAGCACGAACATTTGAGTGCCGTAGATTGGTGTATCCGGTTCGCGGCAGGCAAACCCGGCATTCCAGACCAGCGCAGCATCGCCACTGGCATCGATAAACCCGTCGGCCGCCACGCGTACGTCGCCGTAGCGGGTGGCCAACTCCACTTCCTGGACCCGCGGGCCTTCGCGTACGACATCCCGCAATACCGCGCCGAGCACCACGGTGATACCGGCGTCGAGCACCTTTTGTCCCATCCAACGGCCCAGGGCGACTTCGTCGTAGTAGACCACGGTGGTCAGCGGACCAATGGCCTGGTGCAGGTCGCCCGAGGCACCCAGGTCACGCAGGATGCCGTCGGCGATGCCGTGGGTCAGCAATTGACGGTTCGGGCCATTGGAGAACAAGCCGCAGAAGGTGCCGATGATCGAGCCGACCGCCTGGCCGCCCAGCATCGGCAGGGCGTCGAACAGCACCACGCGCTTGCCGAGGGCGGCGGCTTCAAGGGCGGCGGAAATGCCGGAGATGCCGGCGCCGGCGATGCAGACGTCGGCCTGCAGGCGTTGAACGGTGGGGGCGCTGGTGCGACGCACCGTGCGAATAACATGAGCCATGACATTACCTTTGGGGTGACAAAAGGGCGGCCGAGCCCGAAACCGTTGGCCAGAGGCCTCGGTGGTGGTTGTTTCGGCAAACAAAATAGTTGTGGGCTACGACGGGTCTGGCGGTCGCGTCGTCCTGTCCAGTGGTTGCTCTATGGGTTGGGCTGGGCGGGGTTGTTGCGGGGTCACTTCGACGATCCCGGCGTCGGCATCGACGCGCACCCAATCTCCGGTGCGGATCCGGCCCAGCGGATCCTCGGTGAAGTCGGTCATGGCGGGTGCGTGCACGACGACAACCCCCAGGCCTATTTTCGCGGTCATTTCATTGAACAGCATGGCGCCGGGCGCGACACCGGCGAGGCGCGCGATATGAAACTGCGAGGACCAGCCGGACGACCCCTTGGCACCGGGAAACACCAGGACCTTGCCCGCAAAACTGATGCCCTTGAGTTCGTGACGTGTTTCGATGACGGTGCCACTGCGCGGGTCGATGCCGCCCCAGCCGGAGATGCGCTCATGGGTCACCAACGCTTCGCCTTCGAAGCAGCCGCCGACCACTTTGCGGCCTTTGATCGTAAAGGGTGTGCTCATTGCAAACCTCCTTGCCAGCGGCCTTCGATGGCCGCCTCGACGCAGTCGGCGGTGGTGCCGAACCACGCCTGGATACCCATGATCGCGGGCAGGTAATGGGCCTGTTTGGCCGAGTCCACGGCCGCTACCCGGGTGCCCTTGGGAATCACCCTGCCAATCGCGGAGCAGGTGTCTGTCATCACGTGCCCACCCGCCTGTTCGATGATGCGCGTATAACCGGCGACGTCGGCCAGGTGCTTGATCGATGCGGCGGTGAACAGCCAGAGTTCGGTATTGGGACTCAGGCGTTGGCCTTCGAGCAGTTGGCAGACTTCCCAGATCTGTTCGAGGCTGTAGTGCGGACAGCCAAGCATGACGAAGTCGACCTGCGCATCTCGCGCGGTGACGTTGACTTGTTCGTAGGCCCAGCGCCGTTCGGCTTCACCGAAGCTCAGGATCGTCGAAGGCCGGGATCCGCCGAATGCCTGCTCGCGGGTGCGGGCTTCGGGGGTGACACCCACCAGGTGGTACATCTCCACGCCGCCGCTGGAGGCCGCCGCAGCGCCGAAGTGCTTGAGACGAGCCAAGTTGGGTTGGTGCGTCACGCCTTCGATGACCGGGATGCGATCCTGCACCTGTTCACCCACCCAGTAGCCGAGCAGCCCCCAGTCGGCTGTGGTCGTCACATCGGTCTGCAGATGGATCAGGTGGCTACCGCGACGGTTTTCATCGAGGTGCAGGCCCCAATGGGGGATCTTGCCGGTCAGCATCGCCGCGCCGGTGCTTTCCCGGCCTTCGGCGTTGGTACGCGCGCCAAGTACCGAGTTGATGTAGATGACGGCGGAGGATTCCATCCAGGCGCAGTGTTCGCCTTTCACTGGCACGTTTCCTACCTGGTAGGGCGTGCACGTGTTCAAGGGCTGAACGCCCAGGCTGCTGCTGTAGGCCTGGCCTGTCTCGTAGATACGCACCACGTCTTCGCTGACGCCCTGGCGTTCGGCGTGGTGCGGGTCGATGCCCTGTTGCAGGTGGCTGCTGGGCACCTTGACCCTAGGGATCTTGACCACTTCGGCGCTGTCGAGATTGAACTCGCTGAACACGGCGTCCATGCCGCCTTCGCGCTCGGCGTAATGACGCAGGAACGGCGTCGTGGCGCCGATGGTCCCGGCCACGTTGCGGGTGTTCACCAGGTATCGCGCGCCCAGGGCTTCGCCATAGCGCACGAGCAGGTCCATGGCCTTCTGCACCGCCGGGCCTTGATCGCCGGCGAGCATGGCTTTTTCGTCGTCGAGCAATCTCATCACTGCGGTTCCCGCTGGTCGGTGCGGTCGAGCGGCTTGATCAATACGGCACCGTGCTCCATGGCCGAGACGCTGTTGCGATAGATATCCAGCCAGCCTCCGCCGAACTGCGGTGCCCGAGGCTGCCAGCGGGCCCGGCGGGCCTCCATTTCAGTGTCGCTGATGGCGGCATTCAGGGTGTGGAGGTCCAGGTCGATGTCGATGATGTCTCCGTTTTCAATCAACGCCAGCGGGCCCCCGACAGCGGCTTCTGGCGCCACTTCAGCCACCACCAGGCCTTTGCAGACCAACCCCGAGAGATGACCGTCGGTCAGCATCGCGACATGATCGCCAAGGCCGGCGCCGTCGATGGCGAACACCACCCTTGAGGCGCCACCGCCCATGGCCGGGCCGCCGCGCACGCCCGCACCGCGCATGACCACCACATGGCCGGGTTGTATGCGCCCATCCTGCAAGGCCTCGATAGCATCGGCGGAGCGCTCGAAGCAGATCGCGGGGCCTTTGAAGCGGCGCATTTTGCCCGGGTCGATGCCATATTTGACGATGCCGGCCTGGGGCGCGATGTTGCCGCGCAGCATCACGATCGCCGGCCGGGTGGCGAAAGGGTTGTCCAGCGGACGGATCACTTCGGCGTCGTCGACGCTGACCCCTTCCAGGTTTTGCGCAAGCGTCTTGCCGGTGACAGTCAGCACATCGCCGTGCAACAGCGGCTGCAGGCGCTTGAGTAGCGCCCGCCCGCCACCTGCGGCTTCCATCTGCTCGATGCTGTGCTGACCTACCGGGCGCACGCCGACCAATACGGGTACTTGTTGACCCAGGTCCTTGAAAAGCTGATAGACATCCACCTCGATCCCGCCTTCGGCGGCCACTGCCTGCATGTGCTTGATGGTATTGACCGACCCTCCGGCGGCAAGCATGGTCGCCACCGCGTTGGCGAAGGCGCCCGGAGTGAGGATGTCGCGGGGCTTGAGGTCCTCTGCGACCATTTCCACGATGCGCTTGCCGGCCTGGTCCACGAAATCGAACATCTGCGGGCTGTTAGCGGCAATGGGCGCACTGCCGGGCAGGGACATGCCCAGGGCTTCACACACCAGATGCATGGAGTTGGCGGTGCCCATGCCCGAGCACACGCCTGGCCCCTTGATGGCATTGCGGGTCATGCCCACCAACTCTTCGACCGGGAGTTTGCCGGTGACTACGTGCATGGAACTGATGAGCACGTCTTCAATGTCGACGTGCTGGCCTTGGTATTCGCCGCTGGGTTGATACCCGCAAATCACGATCAGCGTCGGAATATTCAGCCGGGCCGCGGCCATCAGTTGGCCCGGCACCGTTTTATCGCAGGAAGCCAGGCAAATCATGCCATCGAGCTGAGCACCTTCTACCGCCACTTCGATGTCGTTGGTGATGAGGTCGCGCGCGGCCAGCATGTAGGCGCCTCCAGCGCCGGCCCCGGTGATGAAGTCACTGGGCGCCGCGGTGCGGATCTCGAAGGGCAGGGCGCCGGCATCGCGTATCGATTGCTTGATCCTGGCGGCGATACCGTCCAGGTGACTGAAACAGATCGCCAGGTTCGACGAGGAATTGACGATCGCGATCTTGGTTTTCTCCAGCTCGCTTTCGTCAATGCCCAAGGCACGCCACTGGGCAGCGCGCACGGCCCATAAGTAAGACCCGTGGGGGAAATTGCTGCGCAGCTTCTTGGGCATGGTGAGCTCCGTTTATTGTTATAGGACTCGCAAATTGGTTAATCGCGTTAACGATCTTGTAACGAGTCTAGGCTTCACCCTAGAATCCGAAAACCTTATTTTGCTTATAGATAAAATCCAAAATATGGATATTAAAGATGTCGACCTCAACCTGCTGAAAGTCTTCGATGCGTTACGCAAGAAACAGAGCGTGACACTGGCCGGCGACCTCATGGGCCTCAGCCAGCCGGCCATGAGCTTCGCTTTGTCCAAGTTGCGAGCGTTGTTCGATGATCCGCTGTTCATCCGTACTTCCCGGGGCATGCAGCCTACCGCCAGGGCTTTGCAGATCGCTGAGCCCGTGCAACGGATCCTGGAGATGGTCAGCAGCGACGTGCTGCCATCCACCGGGTTTGTCGCCGAGCATTCCGAACGCCAGTTGGTGCTGTGTATGTCGGACATTGGTGAAATGGTGTTCCTGCCCCGATTGATGCGCATGCTCGACAGGAAGGCGCCGCAATTGCGGATTCGGACCCTGGCCTTGTCCTCCGAGCAGTTGGAAGAGGGATTGGACGCAGGCGAAGTGGACGCGGCGATCGGTTATTTCCCACGCTTGCTCAACACCTCGATCCGGCATCGGGCGCTGTACCGCCACTCCTTCGTGTGCATTGTACGCAGCGATCATCCGACGATCGGCGACAGCATGAGCGCCGAACAGTATCAGGCCGCTGTGCATGTCGCGGTCCAGGCGGAAGGGCGGGGCATGGACGTGCTGGATCGTGAGCTGGCAGCCCACGGTATTTCACGCCGGGTGCGTTTCAGCCTGCCACGCTTCATGGGGGTGCCTTTCCTGGTGGCGGAGTCCGACATGATCGCCACCGTTCCCCTGGCGGTAGGCCGGCGGTTCGCCGAAATCACCGACGTACGCCTGGTCCCGCTACCTTGGGACATCGGTGGTTATGAGATCCACCTGTATTGGCATACGCGTTTCCACCATGATCCGGCGAACCGGTGGTTGCGTCAGTCCTTCATTGAATTGCTCGGTGACTTCTTTCCTGCCGAACAGGCAGGCAACTCGATTTCCTGATGGCTGGTTATGAGCGTGAGCCTCAGAATCCGAGTCTATCCCGCAGCCCGTAATACCATGCACCCATCGCCGCAAACGGCGTACGCAGCAGTTGGCCGCCGGGGAACGGGTAGTGGGGCAGGTCGGCAAACGCATCAAAACGCTCAGCCTGACCA
>Ga0182006_1002329_pt1 | contig 10447 bp, 4 predicted proteins | sample Sormic07211104_1_FD_123022 | JGI IMG/M metagenome (GOLD analysis project Ga0182006, IMG submission 123022) | Rhizosphere microbial communities from Sorghum bicolor, Mead, Nebraska, USA - 072115-104_1 MetaG | ecosystem: Host-associated > Plants > Roots > Rhizosphere | place: USA: Nebraska...
TGTTCATTGCAATAGGTGCAATTGCGCAAGACAGGACAATCACTGGTACAGTTAAAGGCAAAGACGATAATCTTCCTTTGCCTGGGGTCTCCGTTAGAATAAAGGGGACACAAGGAGGTACTTTAACAGGTACGAACGGACAATATTCTGTAAAAGTTCCTTCGGGATCTACAACAATCGAGTTTTCTTCAATAGGATATCTTACGCAGAGTTTGACAATAGGCGCTGGAAATATAATCAACGTGTCTTTATCAACGGATGCAAAGACCCTTGGTGAGGTTGTCGTTACAGCAAATGCGATTACAAGGGAAAAAAGGACACTAGGGTATTCCGCTCCGGTGGTCAAAAATGACGAATTAACCCAGGGTGGAAGCCCGAGTGTTTTGAATGCGCTTGCAGGTAAAGTGGCGGGTGTGAACATCACTTCTACTTCAGGTACACCAGGCAGTTCTTCAAGAGTTGTGCTTAGAGGTGGATCTTCTATAGCTGGTTCCAATCAGGCTTTGATCGTAATCGATGGCGTTCCAATAGACAACTCCAGCATTATGGGGGGAGATGCGCTGTCTTCTACAGATTTTGGAAACAGGGGTAACGATATTTCGCCGGATGATATTGAGTCTGTTACGGTTTTAAAAGGACCAGCAGCAGCAGCTCTTTACGGATCGCGTGCTTCAAATGGTGCGTTGATCTATACTACAAAAAGTGGTAAAAAGAACTCGGAAAAAATGTCCATCACATTTAACACTTCTAATACTTTTTCTTCTATCTTAAAACTGCCTGATTTTCAGAATGAATATGGACAAGGCTATTATGAGGACATTGCAGAAGATGGCAAGGTCACTTATTTTAATGATCCTAGAGAGAATGGTAGCTGGGGGGCACCTTTTACAGGTATTGTACAGCCTTGGGGGCAAAAAATTGACGGTATTCAGTTAACGAAACCTTACTCTGCGGTTAAGAACAATATTAAGGATTTCTTCACTACAGGTTTTGCAACAGACAATAACCTGAGCTTCTCTGGGGGCGGTGAAAAATCTACCTTTTATCTTGGGTTAAATGCTTTGAACTCAAATGGGATTTTTCCTGGAAATAAGGATGTCTACAACAAATATGGTGTGAGATTTAATGGAACTACCGAACTGAGTAAGAAATTTACTGCGGGTATCAGTTTCAATTATTCTAAAATCAATGCAAATCAGGTTGGGACTGGTCAGGGAGATCTTTCCATCTATAATAACTTATTGCAGACGCCAAGGGATATTCCTGTTACTCAGTTAAAAGACTTGAACAACAAATATTATGGTTATGGCTATACTGATGTAAATGGTGTGGCACATCCAGACCTATATGGTTATTATGGTGCTTATACTCAAAATCCATATTGGATCCTGGCAAATTCAGACAATTTTGATGATGTTAGTCGTGTAACGGGAAATTTTAACCTGGATTACAAGCCTCTAAGCTGGTTAAGTGTAAAAGAGAGAGTTGGTATTGATACCTATTCGGACAGGCGTAGATTATTGCAGCCAAAATATAGTTATTCTCCTGCAGATGAAGCTGGGAATTATGATCCTGTAGACAATGCCCGTACAAGTAATGGTTCTTATGAAATTGATCAGTATAATGTAACGGAATTTACGCATGATTTGATGGTTACTGCTACACATAAATTTAACGATGACTTCCAGGGATCGTTAATGTTGGGCAATAACATTCGTCAAAGACAGACCAATTCCAACGAGACAGCAACGAATTCATCTGGAGGTTTGGTTGTGCCTGGTTGGTATAATTTTGGTAACAGTAATGGACCGCTTAATAATATTACTGACTTGCTTAGTAAGAAAAGATTGTTTGGTCTGTATGCAGATTTGAACTTGTCTTATAAAAACTATTTGTTCCTGGAAGCAACGGCGAGAAATGACTGGTCTTCAACTTTACCAACTCAAAATAACTCGTTCTTTTATCCAAGCGTGAGCGGATCATTTGTTTTTTCTGAATTGTTAAAAGAGTCCTCTGTTTCAGACATCCTGAGCTATGGTAAATTAAGATCAAGCTGGGCTCAGGTTGGTAATGATACAGATCCTTATCAGTTGATTGATACATATTTAAGGGGTAATATCTTAGGGAGCTTTGGAAGCACAACTTTACCTTTTGGTAATGTTGCTGGTTTGATGGCAAGCGGTACCATTGCAAATGCTAATTTGAAGCCGGAAAAAACCAGGTCTTTTGAAATTGGTACGGAGTTGGGTTTCTTGCAAGGAAGAGCATCAGTTGATTTTAGTTATTATAAAAACAGTTCCAAAGATCAGATTTTACCTGTTCCTGTTCCGGGATCAACGGGATATAATTTTGCGCTTATTAATGCGGGAGAAGTTCAAAACAAAGGAATTGAGCTAAGCTTAAGAGGAAGCGTAATTAAAACGACAGACGTAACCTGGGAGTTGTTTGGTACTTATACAAAAAACAATAATAAGGTAATTTCTTTATTACCGGGTGTTGATCAGCTTTCGCTAGGCGGATATTCAGGTATGTCCATCGTTGCGGCTGTTGGAAGAACTTATGGCGAGTTTTACGGTGTGACTAATCAGACTGATGATCAGGGAAGAACCATAGTCAGTGCAACAACAGGTCGCCCGCTGGTAACAGCAGAGGCGCAATATTTGGGTAGCTATAATCCTAAATATCAGGCGTCATGGGGTACTAGTGTGCGTTATAAACAATTTAACTTTAACATCCTTTTTGATACCAAACAAGGAGGTAAATTCTTCTCCAGAACGAAAGATATTACTGGATTTGTAGGTATTTCGGAAGAGACAGGAGGAGATAGGATTGGCGTAATTTTCCCGAATTCAGTTTACCGAGACAGTAAAGGCAATTTGGTGCCAAACACATCTGTTACCTATAATAAACAGGATCTGTATGCTGGGGTTGGGGTAAATGATGGAGTGAACGTGATTGATGCTTCCTATATAAAAGTACGTTCTGCCGCTCTTTCATATACTTTCACTAAAGATCAGTTGAGACGCAGTCCGTTTGGTGCATTAACTATCGGTATCTATGGTAATAATTTGTTCCTTTGGACCGCTAAAGAAAACAAGTTTGCAGATCCTGAGATCAATTCTTCTGGCGCAGGAAATGCACAGGGATTTGATTATACAGCACAACCATCAGTGCGTAATTATGGCGTCAATCTAAAAGTTTCATTCTAAAAAAACAACTCTATTATCATGAGAACAAAAGATATTTTTAATCCTAAGAAATTGCTTCTGCTGGCTCTTGTGGGTGCTGTTGGATTCAGCAGCTGCAAGAAATTCTTAGATGTCAATCAAAATCCAAACAACCCCGAGAGTACCGCTCCGGATCTGCTTTTGCCGACCGTTGAACTTGCTGTTGGGCAAATTGTTGGGAACACTTTCCAGATTAATGGAAATTTCTATGCACAATACTGGACCCAAAATCCGAATGCTCCTCAATATAAGGTTATTGATCAATATGGTCAGAAAGGGACTAATTTTGATGTTGCGTGGCGTGGAATTTATAGAAGTATTCTTGGGAATGCCCAACTGATCATTACGAATAAAACTCCGAATACAGAGCAAACTAAGGGTATGGCCTATATATTGAAAGCTTATGGTTTTCAATTGGCAACAGATGCTTTCGGAGATGTTCCATTAAGCCAGGCTTTACAAGGTGTAGATTTTAGAAGTCCAAAATATGAGGCGCAATCTTTAGTATATGATAGCATCTTTAATTATATCGACAAAGGGCTTGCTTTGCTGAAGACTACAACTTCAAATAACCCCGGAAATCAGGATGTTATTTTTCAAGGCGATTTAAACAAATGGGCTGCTTTTGGAAATACGTTGAAACTTAGGGCTTATTTAAGAATCTCTTATAAAGATCAGGCTAGAGCTAAGGCTGGAATTATGGCTATGTATGCTGGTAATCCTACGTTTTTGAACCAGGATGCTTCAATTCAATACAGCAGTGTTGGGGGAAATGAAAATCCGCTTTATAATGAGATGGTGGCTCTTAATAAAACGCCAAACCTTGTAGCGAGTTCGTCTGCGGTTGAGGCATTTGAAGCAAGTAATGATCAAAGACAGTTTAAATACTATGATTCTCTTAAAAATACCAATATTATTACCTCTATCCCACAGGGAAGTTATCTGGCTAACCTAAATAAATCAGTATCACAACCAAGTGTAACGGTTGCGGCAAATCCAAATAATCCGGCTTCTGCTGTGGTACCTGTAAAATTAATGTCTTTATCGGAAAGCAAATTCCTTCAGGCGGAGGCTGCTGCCAGAAGTTTAGGGGGAACCGGAGATGTGAATACTCTTTTTAAAGCGGGTATTGAAGCTAGTTTTACTGCTGTGGGATTACAGGTTGCGGATGCGCAGAGTTATTATACTCAGGCTACAGCTCCTTATGGGCTGAACGCGTTGATTACTGCATCTACACCAGAGGCTAAAACTCAAATTATTATTACGCAAAAATATTTTGCTATGTGTGGTTTTCAAGGCTTTGAGGCCTGGACTGAATACAGAAGGACCGGATATCCGAATTTTCTTGTTCCTTCTAAAGCATCTCTTTTAGGAGGGACGCTTATGCCGCAAAGATTTGTATATGCCAATAGCGAAGCAACTACTAACCAGAACTATCCGGGTACGGTGGCTGTATCTGTTCCCGTTTGGTGGCAGACAACCAAGTAAGAAGAATTAGTTGGAATATTTAATGGGGTTGCCTATGGCAACCCCATTTTTTTTATTAAAAAGAATAGAGAAGGGATTTAAATAGATGAGTATAGATGTAATTTTTGTGTTACGATTGTATTTGTCTATAAAACAGGTTGATATGATTTTTTTTTGCTCCTGATTTTATTAAATAGAAAGACATAAATCTGAGTCGGCATTAAAAAAATGTTAAAAAATGTTAAATTATATTTGCAGAAGTATTTCACAACGAATATATTAGGCGATTATTATTCACCTAAATTTAAAAAATTCATGAAAAAACTTCTACAAAGTTTGTTCGTGGTTTTGCTTTTTGCGGCTTCCGCAATGGCTCAACAACGGACGATCACTGGTACGGTTACGGGGAAAGAAGATGGCTTGCCATTGCCTGGTGTATCGGTAAAAGTTAAAGGTTCCAAAGTAGGAACAAGTGCCGGAGCCGACGGCAAATACTCAATCAGCGTTCCTTCTGGTGCTACAGAATTAGAATTCACATCATTAGGATATATCAGCCAATCAAGAGAAATTACTTCTTCTAATGTTATTAACGTTGCTTTGGTTTCTGATTCTAAACAATTAGGAGAAGTTGTAGTTACCGCTATGGGCGTTGTTAAAAGCAAAAGAAACCTTGGTTACGCAACTCAAACGGTTAAAGGAGATCAACTTATTGATAAGGGTGACGGAAACATCTTGAATGCTCTTCAAGGAAAGGTTGCAGGTGTTGAGATCACTGGATCAAGTGGTAGTGCCGGTGCTTCAACGAACATTATCCTTCGTGGTATGTCATCGTTTTCAGGAAGCAACCAGCCATTATTTGTGATTGATGGTATTCCAATTAGTAACGATTTGGATGTCAACAATTCAAATGGAAATACTTTGTACAGTAATCAGCCTGCAAACAGGGCGTTGGATATTGATCCAAACAACATTGAGTCGATGAACATCCTTCAAGGACCTGCGGCTGCCTCATTGTACGGATCAAGAGCATCAAACGGAGCGATTATCATCACTACAAAAAAAGGAAGCGGTCAAGCAGGTAAAGCTACAATTACCTTTAACTCAGCTTATGGAGTTCAAAATGCTTACGGATTTCCAAAATTGCAGAATACTTATGGACAAGGTGCAAGTGGCTCGTTCAATGCCATTTCAGGAAACTCTTTAGGCCCGGCATTTGGTACTACTCCATCACTTGCGAATGGCTTAATTGTTGCTCCTGGAACAACCCCATATGTAAATGGAGTAACTTATAAGCAAGGAGATGTTATTCCGTATCAGAATTTTGCGGATAACATCAGCAATTATTTCAAACAAGGAAATACCTGGGACAATAACCTCAGCATTAATAGTGGTGATGCTAAAAACAATTTTAATTTTACAATAGGTAATTCAAGCACCAACGGTATCTTACCTGTTTCTCAATTCAAAAAAACCAATGTTGGTTTTTCAGCAAGTTCAGCTGTAACTGATAAACTGACCATTAGTGGAGGGGTTACCTATTATAATACCTTGCAAAATGGTGCAACAACTCAGGGAAATGGCGGAAACAGTTCCATGTTTCAAATCTTTAGTGTAACCAGAAGTACAAATCTCGGTTATTACAGAGACAATTATAAAAATGCGGATGGAACAAGCAACTGGTATATTTCGGGTAGGGATAACCCATACTTTGCTGCCAATGAGAACATCAATAAAAGTAATTTGACCAGGTTTATTGGTAATGCAACTCTTAGTTATGACGTTTTGAACTGGTTAAACGTAAGCTACCGTTTGGGGATGGATACCTATACAGACAGACGTTATCGTTATGTAACTGTTGGGTCAACTCAGGCTGTTGGAAGCGGCGGACGTGTTCTTAATGATGTTTTTTACAGAAATGAATTGAATGGTGATTTATTGATCACAGCTAAGAAAAACGACATTTTTACAGAAGGATTGAACGCAAGCGTATTATTGGGCCAAAACGTTAACCAGAGACTTTTCCAGGAAACTGCTGCTGATGGTTTAGGCTTAGCTATCCCTGGATTTAAAAATGTTACAGGAGCAACGAATTTTAATCAGTCTTTCGAATATGAGACGAAACGTCGCCTTTTAGGTTATTATGGTCAGATTTCTTTGGCTTATAACAACTATTTGTTTTTGGAGATGACAGGACGTGTAGATCAATCTTCTACTTTACCAATAAATAATAATACGTATTTCTATCCATCTGTTTCAAGTAGCTTTGTATTCTCAGACGCACTTCATCTGCAATCAGACGTGTTTTCTTTAGGAAAGATACGCGCTTCATTTGCCAGGGTTGGCCGAGATGCTGCGCCTCATAGACTTCAGAATACCTTTATTGCTGGAAATTATGGAAATAACGTAGCGCAGTTTGTTTTTCCGTATTCATCTGTTTCTGGAGCCTCCCTTGCGGGATTTGCTGCAAACAATCTGCTTGCAGGAAGTGATTTGAAACCAGAGTTCACAACTTCTTATGAGGTGGGAACAAATCTGGGGTTCTTTAAAAATAGGCTGACCTTAGATGCAACTTTTTACTATCAAGGGAGTAAAAACCAGATTGTTGATGTAGCTATGCCTGCTTCATCGGGCTATACTGGCAGAACGACAAATATTGGCCAACTTAGAAACCGGGGGGTTGAATTGGTTTTGAATGGAACAGCAATAAGTGCAAAAAATGTGAGCTGGGATATCTCTGCCAATTTCTCAAAAAATGATAGTAAAGTAATTTCTATTGCTCCAGGTATAACCTCATTTGGTATAGCTGGTAACGCATTTGGTGGTGTTATTCCTTCTATTTATGAAGGCCGGGCTTTTGGTGTTATTGTAGGTAGTAAATATCAACGCAGTCCTGACGGACAATTAATCGTAGATAAGAATACTGGTTTATATCCTACAGCTGTGATTCCTAACGAAGTCGTTGCAGATCCAAACAGAGCCTGGACAGCAGGTATCTCCAACACTGTGCGGGTTAAGAAATTTACTTTTTCTGCCCTTGTTGATTTCAAAAAGGGAGGAGATATTATTTCATGGACTGCAGCTACATTGAGACAAAACGGATCATTGGCGATTACTGCTGAAGATCGTGAAATGCCACATATCCTTCCTGGGGTAATTGATAATGGTAATGGAACTTATTCTCCAAACAATATTCAGATCCCTGGACAAACCTATTGGAATTCAGGATTTGGTGGTATTGGTGGTGGTGAATTTACTGTTTTTGATGCAACAACTTTGCGTTTAAGAGAGGTGACCCTTTCGTATGATCTGACGGGAGAAGCTATGAAAACAAAATTCATTAAGAATATCCGATTAACAGTTTATGGAAGAAACTTGTACTATTATGCTCCAAATAGTCCAATTGATCCGGAAGTAAATACGCAAGGTGCAGGAAATATTCGTGGACTGGAATTGCAAAGTGCTCCTAATACGAGAAACTTTGGAGCTAGTTTAAGGGTAACGTTCTAATAATATTTTAAGATAAAGACATGAAAAAGACATTAATATTTGCAGTATGTGCATTATCGCTTGCATCCTGTAAAAAATTCCTGGATGTAAACGATAATCCAAATAATCCAGTAACGGGACCTGCTAAAGTCCTTTTACCTAATACAACCATTGGTATGGGATGGGCGAATCAAAATGAATTGGGAAGGGCGGCTTCTATCTTAGTTCAGTACAATGCGGGAATTGCTCAATCCCCTTCTACCTATGAGTCCTATAATTTAGCTGGCTCATTTGATAACCAGTGGGACTTTGAGGTTTACAGTAATGTGGTCAATAACTTGAGGATCATGATCAAAGATAATGAAGCAGCTAATCCAGCATATTCTGGTATAGCAAAAATTCAGTTAGCGTACATGATCTCTATGGCTACTGACCTATGGGGAGACGTGCCTTATTCTCAAGCAGGTTTTGCAATGGAATTCCCTCAACCTAGATACGATAAACAGGAAGATATTTACAAGGGGAATTCAGCCCTTGGTATTGTTGGCCTGTTTGATTTGGTAAAAAGTGCAATTGCTGATCTGAATAAGCCTTCTGTTTTAAAACCAGGAGTCGATGATATTGTTTACAACGGAACGATTGGAAACTGGAAAAGAGCAGCAAATTCATTACTAATCAAATTTGCTATTACAGTATCTAAGAAGGAACCTGCATTGGCAACTTCTACAATTAATACTGCAATCGCAAGTGGGGATGGTCTGATTGATAAACCCGAATTTGATTTAAATGTTCCATTTTCCACAGCATTGAACAATCAAAACCCCAATTATCTGCAGGATATTACAGGAACATTTAAGAATAGCCAAATGTTGAGTACTAGATTTTTGGCCCTGGTTAGAGAGAAAAGAGATACTGTTAGATTGGCGAAGTTCTACACTAAGCCTAACGGTAAGTTCACATCTTATGATAATGGTGCTTCGGTAGCGGCTCCAACCATAGCAACTCGATCTATTTATAATACATATGTTCTCGGTAAAGCGGGTGAGGCTCCTGCAAGGATATTGACAACTTTCCAAACTAAATTTAATCTTGCTGAAGCAGCGGTGATGCTGGGAATTAACACTGCAAATGCTAATCAATTATATCAGGATGGTATTAAGGCTTCAATGACAGCAGCGGGAATGACAACCTCAGAGATCAATGACTATTTTACAACAAATCCAAGTGTTGTGACTCTGGCAGGGTCAGCGGTTGATATGCAAAAGCAGATTATTACACAAAAATATATTTCATGGGTTGGAAATGGGATAGAAGCATATAATGATTGGAGAAGAACAGGTTTTCCGACATTATCACCATCACTTAATGCTCAAGGTGATGGTGGAGGTACAATCCCAGTACGGTTACCTTATACTTCAAATGAAGGAAATGCAAACTCTAATCAGCCTAAACCTCGTCCAAAAACAAACGTAAACGTTTGGTGGGCAAACTAAATAAGAATGATTTAGTAATAATTAAAAATACATCATGAGATTTAATATAAAATCAATTTTATTCTCCGGAATAATGATCGCAATTATGGGGAGTTCTTGCAAAAAAGATAACCCTTCTTTAGATAATAAACTGCCTGATATCCCGGTAACGGTAGATAACAAGTTTGGTATCTTTACTGGACCGGCTGTTAGTACTTCCGTTGCTGCAGGAGGTGCTGTTAAAATCATACTCAGCATTCCAGCCTCATCAGGAAGAACAATTAAGGAAATCACCAGGGTTGCTGCTGGTACCAGTGTTGGAAGTGTTCAGGTTACAACTGGATTATATAATACAGCCCCAATTGCTGGAAACGGAACAACAGTAACCTTTAATACTACCTTGACGGAGTATGGAGCGAAAGTAGGTCCGGTTATAGCCCCAACTCCGGCAGTTCCGGCTACACCAGGAACTGCAACAAGTTTTTTACCGAGAAATTTTTATTTTATGATCACTTTAGACAATGGCCAAGTGATTATTCCTACCCTAGTTCGGGTATACGTAGATAAATAGGTTATTATACCCTTTTAGTTAAGGCGGGGCATCTATAACGGATGCCCCGTTTTTTATTGGAATTTAATGCAGTTCAAGCGGCTATTTATTGTGGAGTTGTTTTTTTGTAATTGAAAATAAGGGAGTTAGTGAAATACTTAAAATAATAGTAAGAATATATTTGCAGGGAGAGATATTTTTTCTACTTTTGCATCCCGCTTCGGAAGGAAGGGGACAGCAGAAAA
>Ga0182006_1002330_pt1 | contig 10445 bp, 12 predicted proteins | sample Sormic07211104_1_FD_123022 | JGI IMG/M metagenome (GOLD analysis project Ga0182006, IMG submission 123022) | Rhizosphere microbial communities from Sorghum bicolor, Mead, Nebraska, USA - 072115-104_1 MetaG | ecosystem: Host-associated > Plants > Roots > Rhizosphere | place: USA: Nebraska...
CGTGGGAGAAATTGAGACGCACGACGTCAACGCCGGCGCGGATCATGCGGGTCAAAGTGTCACGGTCGCTGGAAGCGGGACCGATGGTGGCGACGATTTTTGTTGCTCTGGACATGAATACCTTCTGGTTGCGACTTGGTGATAGAAGCCCGCTGCCCGGCCCGATGCAGGGCCGATCAGGCGGAGAGCTTCCGCCCCGAACGCGCGTCTCGGACGCGTTCATCATTGGTGGTGCTACAGACTCAGAATTCGGATGGAACAGCCGGGCGCTGCGCCCGGCAACAGGGCGCAGCGCCGGTGAAGCTTACTGCGCGCGTTGCAGCAGGATCTCGACAGCCGGCAGGGTCTTGCCTTCCAGGAATTCCAGGAAAGCGCCACCACCGGTGGAGATGTAGCCGACCTTGTCGGCAATGTTGTACTTGGCAATGGCGGCCAGGGTGTCGCCGCCACCGGCGATCGAGAAGCCGGACGATGCCGCGATGGCCTTGGCCAGGGTTTCGGTGCCACGGCCGAACTGGTCGAACTCGAACACGCCCACCGGGCCGTTCCAGACGATGGTGCCGGCGCGGCCGAGCTGTTCAGCCAGGACGGCAGCGGTCTGGGGGCCGATGTCGAAGATCATGTCGTCGTCAGCCACATCGGCAGCCGCCTTCACGGTGGCTGCAGCGGTCGGGGAGAATTCCTTGCCCACCACCACGTCCGTGGGGATAGGTACCGAAGCGCCGCGCTTGGCCATCAACTCGATGATGGCCTTGGCGTCGTCCACCAGGTCCGGCTCGGCCAGGGACTTGCCGATCTTCAGGCCGGCCGCCAGCATGAAGGTATTGGCGATGCCGCCACCGACGATGAGGTTGTCGACCTTCTCGGCCAGGGTCTTCAGGATGGTCAGCTTGGTGGAGACTTTGGAACCGGCCACGATGGCCACCAGCGGACGGGCCGGCTGGTTCAAGGCCTTGCCCAAGGCGTCCAGCTCGGCGGCCAGCAGCGGGCCGGCACAGGCCACGGGGGCAAACTTGGCCACGCCGTAGGTGGTGGCTTCGGCGCGGTGCGCGGTACCGAAGGCGTCATTGACGTAGATATCGCAGAGCTTGGCGATCTTTTGCGCCAGCTCGTCGCTGTTCTTCTTTTCGCCCTTGTTCAGACGGCAATTTTCCAGCAGCACGACCTGGCCGGGCTGCACGTCCACGCCATCGACCCAGTCGGCGACCAGCTTGACTTCACTTCCCAGCAGCTCGGAGAGGCGCTTGGCCACCGGGGCCAGCGAATCTTCGGGCTTGAACTCGCCTTCGGTCGGACGGCCCAAGTGGGAGGTCACCATCACTGCAGCGCCTGCCTGCTGGGCATCGCGAATGGCCGGGACCGAAGCGCGGATGCGGGTATCTTCGGTGATGTTGCCGGCATCATCCTGCGGGACGTTCAGATCGGCACGGATGAAGACGCGTTTGCCTTGCAATTGCTTGGCAGAAATCAAATCGCTCAGTCGGTTGAATTTCATAGGTAGGAATTCGAAGAAGGGGGCGAAAAACGCCGTATTTTACTCCAGCCTGACCCGCTCCTGACGGCTTTTTGGCAGCCTCAACAACATCCGGAGCGCATCTCGGCGCTCTGCGCGAAACTTCATAGCAACCAGCGCAGCAGTGTAAAGAGTGACATTCCTGCCACAATAGTTCCCAAAAGATGACGCGTTGCCGCAAAGAAAACGCCGGCACCGATGCCGGCCAGCAACTTCGGGTTGGCCAGGCTCATCTCGATGGCCCCGCCTGAAGTCACCAGATCCGGGAAGATGATGGCCGCCATGGCCGCTGCCGGCGCGTAGCTCAGGGCATGCTTGACGCGCGGCGGCAGCTTGACCGCATGGCCGAACAGGAAGAAGCCGCTGCGGGTGACGACCGTGGAGATGGTCAGCAGCACGATGGCGCCCCAGACATACCAGTCGCTCATGCCGTGGCCTCTGCATCGCCGTCACTGCCGCTGCCGGGCATCAGCTTGTCGGCCAGCATCGCCGCCGCCATGCCCAGCACCATGGCCAGCAGCAGGCCGAGCCGGTACGGCAGGTCCAGCGCCAGCACCGCCACCGTACCCGACACCACCACCCCGGCCAGGGCCGGCAGGCTGCTGGTCATGGGGATCATCACGGCGATCAGGGCCAGGGTGCCGGCAAAGCCGATATTCCAGCTTTCCGGAATCTGGCTGCCGAGGAGGATGCCGATGGTCGCGCCGAGCTGCCAAGCAACCCAGCCCGGATAGCAGATCGCCGCAAAATAACCGATCTTGCCGGCAGGTTGATGAAAAGTAGACGGAGGATAGCGCTGCGGAAAGAAGGCCATCGAGATATCGCCATTGAAGAAGCCGTACCAGACCCGGCGATACCAGGGCAGGTGTTCGAAATGCGGTGCCACGGCCGCCGAGAAGATCACGAAGCGCAGGTTGACGATCATGGCGGTGAAGAACACCACCAGCAGCGGCACTCCGGCCGCCAGCAGGGGCAGCGCCGCGAACTGGGCCGACCCGGCATAGACCAGCAAGCTCATGCCCAGCGACTGGTAGATCGTCAGCCCCGACTTGACCATGGCCATGCCCGAAACCATGCCCCAGGCCAGCACGGCGGGAATGGTCGAGGCACTGGCGCGCCAGCCTTCCTGGAAGGCTTCCTTCTCGATGCGGCGGGCAGCGTCAGGGTCGTGCGCGGGGGGATTGCTCCCGGCCCCTGATCGGTCCTCGCCTGTCTCCTTCTGCATTGGTCTTCCGTGGGCGATTGAAGAAGCGGCCGGCCGCAGAGGGTCGGCGCGCGTGATGGTGTGTGCATTTTCACTCAGGCCTTTCATTCTACAGATGAAAGTTTTTACTCGCGTGAATCCGCTAGAATGGTGCTCTTTGTTCAGTTCGATTTGTCAGAACGGAACAATCCATTTCGGGAAGTTTGCAATCACCGCACACAGGGAGACCACCATGTCCATGGCTGACCGCGACGGCAAGATCTGGAAGGACGGCGCGCTGATCGATTGGCGAGACGCCACCATTCACGTACTGACCCACACCCTGCACTACGGCATGGGTGTCTTCGAAGGCGTGCGCGCCTACAAGACCGCGGAAGGCACGGCCATTTTCCGCCTGAAGGAACATACCCAGCGCCTGTTCAACTCGGCCAAGATCTTCCAGATGGAAGTGCCGTTCGACCAGGCCACCCTGGCCGAGGCGCAGTGCCAGGTGGTGCGCGAGAACAAGCTCGAATCCTGCTACATCCGCCCGCTGATCTGGATCGGCTCGGAAAAGCTGGGCGTGTCCGCCAAGGGCAACCAGATCCACGTGGCCATCGCGGCCTGGCCGTGGGGGGCCTACCTGGGCGAGGACGGCATCAACAAGGGCATCCGTGTGAAGACCTCTTCCTTCACCCGCCACCACGTCAACGTCTCGCTGGTGCGCGCCAAGGCCAGCGGCTACTACATCAATTCCATCCTGGCCAATCAGGAAGCGCTGGCCGATGGCTACGACGAAGCGCTGCTGCTGGACACGGACGGTTATGTCTCCGAAGGCTCGGGTGAAAATGTCTTCATCGTCAAGAACGGCAAGATCTATACTCCCGACCTGGCCTCCTGCCTCGATGGCATCACCCGCGACGCCGTGCTGACCATGGCGCGCGACCTGGGCATCGAGGTCATCGAAAAACGCATCACCCGCGACGAGATGTATTGCGCCGATGAAGCTTTCTTCACCGGCACCGCCGCCGAGGTCACGCCGATCCGCGAACTGGATCGCCGCGTCATCGGCAACGGCGGCCGTGGCCCCATCACCGAGAAGCTGCAGACCCTGTTCTTCGACGTGGTCTCGGGGCGGGCACCGCAGTACAAGCACTGGCTCACGCTGGTGTGAAGCGCGGGCGGATCAGCGCAGATTTTCACGTATCAACTTCAGTCAATTGCAAGCAACGGAGAACAAGATGAGCCAAGCTCAAGCATCGCAGGGCGTGATCCTGCTCGAAGGCAAGGACCTGCCGGCCCACTGCCCCAACCCCAGCATGTCGGCCTGGAACTCGCACCCGCGCGTGTTCCTGGAACTGGACGCGCACGGCGCGGCCAAATGTCCGTACTGCGGTACCCAGTACCAGCTCAAACCCGGTACCGTGGTCAAAGGCCACTAACATCGAGCTTTCGCACCAGACACGAGAGGGCCCACAAGGCCCTCTTTTCATCTGATCCGGAGATTGTCATGCCCCGCAACAAACTGATCCATGGTTCGCCCGATGAAATCGAAGCTGCCTACTACGACGCCCTGGCCCGTGCCGACCTGGACGCGCTGATGGACCTGTGGGCCGATGACGAGGAAATCGTCTGCATCCACCCCGGCGCACAACGCCTGGTCGGCCACGCAGACATCCGCGCCGTATGGGAAGACATCCTTTCCAACGGCGGCCTGCACATCCGCCCGCGCCAGTTGCACGCCACCCAGAACATGATGACCGCCGTGCACAGCGTGGTGGAAGACATCGACCACGGCGGCGACCCGCAGCAGGATGTGCACGTCATCGCCACCAACGTCTACCTCAAGACCGCCCTGGGCTGGCGCATGGTGATGCACCACGCCTCGGTCGCACCCGGCGCGGCACCGCTGGAACCGGTGATCAGCGGGGCCATGCTGCATTGACGGCGGCCTGATTTATCCACAGGCGCTTGCGCCATCCGATTCCGAGCAAGGCTGCACCATGCTTTACATACCGCCCCGCTGGCTTCCCGGCGGCCATCTCCAGACCATCTATCCGTCCACCTTCCTGCCCAAGCCGAAGGTGGCGTTCCGGCGCGAGCGCTGGGAAGCGCCCGATGGCGACTTCATCGACATCGATTTCGTCGACGGCCAGCCGGGACGGCCGCTGCTGGTGCTGTTCCACGGGCTGGAAGGCTCTTCCGACAGCCACTACAGCCGAGCGCTCATGGCCGAGGTGCAGCGGCGTGGCTGGCATGGGGCGATTCCGCATTTTCGCGGCTGCTCGGGGGAGATCAACCTGGCGCCGCGCTTCTATCACTCGGGCGATACCGCCGAGCTGGACTGGATCATCCGCCGCCTCAAGCTGCGCCAGCAAGACCTGGCGGCCACGCACCTGTATGCCTGCGGCGTCTCGCTGGGTGCCAATGCCCTGCTGCGCTGGCTGGGCGAATCCCAACATGAGGCCGAGATTGTCGACGCCGCCTGCGCGGTGTCGGCCCCGCTGGACCTGGCCGGGGGCGGTGCGGCGCTGGCCAGTGGTTTCAACCGGCTCTATACCTGGGTGTTCCTGCGCACCATGCGGCCCAAGTGCCTAGCCAAGCTGGACCAGTTCCCGGGCCTGTTCGACCGCGAGGCCCTGCTGTCGGCGCGCGATCTCTACGCCTTCGACAACGTCGTCACCGCGCCCCTGCACGGCTATCGCAATACCGACGACTACTGGGACCGCGCCAGCGCCAAGCACATCCTGCACGACATCAGCGTGCCCACGCTGGTATTGAATGCGCAGAATGATCCCTTCCTGCCAGCGCGCCACCTGCCGCGCTCGGCGGCACCGGAAGTGGTGCTGGAATATCCCGAACAGGGCGGCCATGTGGGCTTTGCCGCGGGCGGCCCGCCGGGCAGCCTGGCGTGGCTGCCGCAGCGGCTGCTGCATTTCCTGGAAGGTAAAGCGGAAAGCGCCTTCGTGGCGCACACGGAGCTGGCCCATGGATGAGATCGTCCGCCAGGCCATGGCCCGCTGGCCCAACGTGCCGTACTGCTTCGGCTGGCTGCGGCTGGATGCGCGCGGACAATGGCGCATGCGCGACGAACGGGCACAGCAACTGGAACTGCCGGGGGACCCCATCCGCCACCCTGCCCTGCTGGCCTTCATCGACCGCAACTATGCCTGCGATGAGACGGGCCGCTGGTATTTCCAGAACGGGCCGCAGCGGGTATATGTGGATCTGGAGTGGGTGCCGCATATCCTGCGGACCCAGCCGGGCGCGGGTGCGCTTGTTCCCTCCCTCGTCCTGCATACCCAGGCCACGGTGGAGCATCTCGATGCCGCCTGGATGGATGAGAGCGGCCGACTCTACCTGCGCAGCGGCGAGATCATTGCCGGCGTCGATGACCGCGATCTGGCCACCTTGCTGCCCTGCCTGCATCACGCCGGGCAAGCAGATGAAGAGGCCCTGCTGCGCTGGCTGGAGGGCACTGAGGATTTGACACTTTCCTTCACCTGGAACGGGCAGGACCTTCCGCTGCAGCGCATCGCCAGCGATCAACTGGAACAAACCTTCAGATTCGTCTGTAGCCCCCGTCCCGCCTGACTTTCCGGCGGGCAGGGGTCAGCGGTCTTTGAGCTCCTTCTGCTCATCCTTCCAGCGCGCCTTCCATTCGCGCTCGCGCGCATCGATCTGTGACTGGTCGTAGAAAGTCGCATCCGGTGCCTTGCGCGCAATCCCCAACTGGTCGATGGCCGCCAGCAGGCTCCCGTTGAGTGCATAGGATTCGGCCAGCGCCAAATGCTGCAGGGCCTGCTTGCCCTGCGCTGCGTAGACCTTGGCCAGCAGCTGCTGCACCTGGGCATCCGAACGATACAGCTGCGCCTGGTCGCGCAGGTAGGCCACGGCCTGGTCGTAGCGGTTGGCGGCGATCAGGGCATCGGCGTACTGGCGCGCGACGCTGCGCGAGATCGGGTACTGCTGGCGCATGCTCTCCGCCACCTGCAGCGCCTGCTGGGTCTGCTTGCGGGCGATCTTGATGTCGATGTCGAGGCTGCCGAAGAAGATGCCGGTCTTCATCGGGATGGCCGCTTCCTGGGCCTCCTTCAATGCGGCCTCGGCCTGCTCGAAGCGGTTCTGGCGGTAGTAGGCGAAAGCCAGGCCATACTTGGCGGCGGCCGTCATCAGCTTGGTATTGCCTTTGGCCTGGTCGGTGAATTTGGCGACGTTGTCGCGCAGGCCCTGCACGCTGTCGTTCTGCAAGACCTGGGTACGGGCGCGCGCCAGCTGGAATTCCGGGTTGTCCACGCGCTGCTTGTAGCGCTGGTCCCGGATGCGGGCCTGGATGTCGGCGATACGCTCGGTGGTCAGCGGGTGCGTCATCAGGTAAGGCGGCACGGCATCGCTGTAATTGCGCGAGGCCGTCTGCAAGCGGCCGAAGAAGGTCACCATGCCCGACGGATCGAAGCCGCCATCACGCATGATCTGCAGGCCGATGCGATCGGCCTCGCGTTCGGCATCGCGGCTGAAGTTGAGCTGGCGCTGCACCGCCAGGCCGGTGCCGCCCATCATGGTGGCCATGGCAGCATCGCCCCCGGCCTTGGACACCCCGGCCAGCGCACCCAGCACGATGGCCGCCAGCTGGATCATGGAATTCTGCTTCTGCTGGCCCAGCATGCGCGCAATGTGACGCTGGGCCACGTGGCCGATTTCGTGCGACATCACGCCGGCCAGTTCGGATTCCGACTGTGCCGCCAGCACCAGGCCGCTGTTGACCCCGATGAAGCCGCCCGGCAGCGCGAAAGCGTTCAGCATGGGATCGCGCACCATGAAGAACTGGAAATCGAAGCCAGCCTCGCCGCGCACCTCAGGATGAATGGAGACCAGGTTCTGGCCGAAATTGTTGAGGTATTCCGAGATCGGGCCATCGTCGACATAATCGCGGTCGGTGCGGATGTCGCGCATGATTTCCTCGCCCAGCTTGCGCTCCATGAGGGGCGACAGCCCTTCGCGCTCGGTATCGCCCAGGGTCGGCAGGCCTTGCGCCACGCCGGGATGCGGCAACAGCGTCAAGGGAGCGGCCGGCAGCAGCAGGAAGGTGGCACTGAGCGCACGCAGGAGCAGGCGGCGCAGGGGGCGGCGGGAAAGTTCAGGAACGGTTCGTTGCATGGACCCAGTCATCGATGGCAGACACATGGTGAAAGCAAGACAGCGGCAGCGGTGCAGGCGGTGCACAGCTCGGCGCTGGCGGCAAGCCGCAGGCTGCCTGCTATGATACCCGCTCCTTTCCCTTCATTTCATCATCAGCGAACCAGCATGAGCACATCCGGCGACTCCGCGCCCAACGGCGGCCTCACCCATTTCGACCAGGGCGGACAAGCGCACATGGTCGATGTCGGCGCCAAGAACGAGACCCATCGCGTGGCGCTGGCCACCGGCGTGATCCGCATGCAGCCGGCCACACTGGCCATCATCGAATCGGGCACGGCCAAGAAGGGCGACGTGCTGGGCATCGCCCGCATCGCCGCCATCATGGCGGCCAAGCGCACGGGCGACCTGATTCCGCTGTGCCATCCGCTGGCCTTGACGCATGTGTCGGTGGAGTTCGAGACCGATGCGGCCAGTTCTTCCGTGCGCTGTACCGCGCGGGTGGAAACTTTCGGCAAGACCGGGGTGGAGATGGAAGCGCTGACGGCCGTGCAGGTCGGGCTGCTGACCGTCTACGACATGAGCAAGGCGGTCGACAAGACCATGGTCATGACCGATATCTGCGTGACCGAAAAGCGCGGGGGCAAGAGCGACATCAGCATGGCGCGCCCTTGAAGCAGCACGCTGCAGCAAATTCGCTGTGGACAAGACAAATCAAAAATGACAAACGCGCCCGAGGGCGCGTTTTTTCATGCTGCCTGCGCTGCTGCAAGCGCAGATCAGCCGCGGCAGTTGGCCGGTGCAAACTTGGCCGGCAGCGTACCTGCGACGAAGCCGGTATTGGCGGTAGCGCCTTCGGGCGTGGCCGCCTGCTTCACATCCTTGGCAGCGCATTGCCACTGGATGGTGCCGGAGGCGATGGTGGGGGTCAGCGTGAGCGTGCCGCCGTCGCCCACGCGCGGGCTGTAAGTGATGGTGATGACACCGCCCACGCCGCGCTTTTCCATCGGCGAGACTTCGATCTTGCTGACGTTGTCGGTGGGGGTGAAGGCCGGCAGGCCCAGTTGCGCCACGGTGAAGACGCCGTTGTTAGAGCTGATCTGCTCGGTCACGGCCAGCTTGTAGGGTTCGGCCAGGTTGAAGCCTTCCGAGACGCGCGCGCGGGCGATGTAGTCCTGGTATTGCGAGGCGCCCAGCATCGCAAGAATGCCGACGATGGCCAGCGTGACCATCAGTTCGAGCAGGGTGAAGCCTTGTTGGGGGCGACGGGTGACGACGGGTTTCATGGGATCCTCGTAAAAATGAAAAGGGCGTTGCCAGTATCGGCAGCGCCGGTCATGCGTACCAGCGAAAAAATTGCAAAGCTATCAGGTTTGTCGTGCTGCGGCGCTGACCTGGCTCAAGCACGGCCGGGTATCGGGCGCCGCGGCACCGGTTCTGGTGTGCAGCGTGCCGGCCATCCCCATGGCCTGCACGCGCCTTTGCCGCTCAGGCGGCCGTTTTCTGGCGCTCCTGCTTCCGGCGCTTGAGCGTCAGGCCAGTCAGCACCACACCAAGCGCACCGACCAGGCCGGGCAGGCTCAGGTGCACCGCAGCGCCCGGCAACACGAATTCGGTGTCGCCAATGAAGCCCTCGATCCAGCCCTGTACCGCGACATCGCTGAAGATCATGCCACCGGCGATGTAGCCCAGCAAGGCTGCACCCAGGGTGACGATGACCGGGAATTTCTCCATCAGCTTCAACACCAGGGTACTGCCCCAGACGATGATGGGGATGCTGACCACGATGCCGAATACCACCAGCAGCAGCTGGTGCTCACCGGCCGCTTGCTCGGCGGCGCTGGCGATGGCGATCACGTTGTCCAGGCTCATCACCAGGTCCGCCACGATCACGGTCTTGACGGCGCCCCACAGGCGGTCGCTGCCGTTGATGTCGGTGTGCTCATCGTCTTCGTTGAGCAGCTTGATGCCAATCCACAGCAACAGGATGCCACCGATCAGCTTGAGGAATGGCAATTGCAGCATCGTCACGGCGAAGGCGATCAGGGCGATGCGGATACCGATCGCACCCACCGTGCCCCAGACGATGCCCTTCATGCGCAGCTTGTCGGGCAGATTGCGGCAGGCCAGGGCGATGACGATAGCATTGTCGCCACCGAGCAGGATATCGATCAGGATGATCTGCACCACGGCGACCCAGTTCAGGTTGGCCAGGAATTCCATGCATGTCCTCTTGGAAAAACAGCGCCTCGGATCGGGCGCATGGCTGGAAGACCGCGTTGTGCGCGGGTTAGTGCCTCCCATCGGGACGGCTTGCCAGAAATGACATGGGGAGCCGGAGCTCCCCATGCTGGTCTTGCGGTACTGCTTTACTGCCGTGGCTGAGCGAGTCAGCCCGTGGTCAATTACAGCACCGACTTCAGCAGACGGCCCATTTCGGACGGGTTGCGGGTGACCTTGATGCCGCACTCTTCCATGATGGCCAGCTTGGCTTCAGCGGTGTCAGCACCACCGGAGATCAGGGCACCTGCGTGGCCCATGCGCTTGCCCGGGGGCGCGGTCACGCCGGCGATGAAGCCAACCACCGGCTTCTTCATGTTGTCCTTGATCCAG
>Ga0182006_1002333_pt1 | contig 10432 bp, 8 predicted proteins | sample Sormic07211104_1_FD_123022 | JGI IMG/M metagenome (GOLD analysis project Ga0182006, IMG submission 123022) | Rhizosphere microbial communities from Sorghum bicolor, Mead, Nebraska, USA - 072115-104_1 MetaG | ecosystem: Host-associated > Plants > Roots > Rhizosphere | place: USA: Nebraska...
CCCCGAGTTCCTCGCGGCGCTTGAAGCCTTAAAGCCTGAAGTGCAGGTAGTCGTTGCCTTTCGCATGCTGCCAGAGGTGGTCTGGAACATGCCGCCCAAAGGCACAATCAACCTTCATGCATCACTCCTGCCTGATTACCGTGGGGCAGCACCAATAAACCACGCCATCATCAATGGGGAGACAGTGACTGGTGTAACAACCTTCTTTTTAAAACATGAGATTGATACCGGAGATGTGATCTTTTCAGCGGAAGTGGAAATTGGCCCGGACGAGAATGCCGGTGAGCTTCATGATAAGTTGATGGAAACCGGTGCAAAACTGTTGGTGCGCACCATCAACGCTATTGAGAAAGGGGAATACAAGGAAACGCCGCAAACCATTACGGCAGTAGAGAAACATGCCCCCAAGATCTTTAAAGACTTCTGTGAAATCAACTGGGAACAGCCGGTACAAAAGATCTACAACCACATTCGTGGGTTAAGCCCTTATCCTGCCGCCTTCACCAAATTACAAGGGAAAAACCTGAAAGTGTATAAAGCAGTACTTGAAGCTGGAACACCTGAGGAAACACCAGGCACCTTCAGTACGGACGGTAAGACATTTCTGAAATTTGCAGCACAAGATGGATACCTCAAACTTACAGACCTACAGTATGAAGGCAAGAAAAGAATGCAGGTAGATGAATTCTTAAGGGGTATGCGTTTGTAATGAAGCGCCTATAAGGGCACGGTTTCGTTGAGCAATGCACTCAGCATTTTGGCATTTTCGTTGAAATACCTTTTTCTGCCATATCCCATTACCCATCGGATACCACCAACGGCATTCGTAATGAACACTTCTTCAGCCTGTTTCAGCACCTCTGGATTCAATTGCGCCTCAGTAATGGGAATGCGCTTGGATTTGGCTAACTCCATGACTACACTACGCATAACACCTGACACGCAACCTTCAGACAAAGCAGGTGTATAGATTTGTTTCTCATATACAACGAAGATGTTTGAGCTCATGCTCTCACAAAGAAAACCTTGCTGGTTAAGCATGAAAACATCATCCAGATTGTTCTGCTTTTTGTAAAGTCCAGCCATCACGTAAAGTAATGCATTGCTGGTTTTAAAGTTCGAAAGAATATTGATGGGTTTGGTGATCTCGTCGTAGACGTCTACAATCAGTCCTCTTTTATTTAACTGATAGTTCGTATCCGGCAGCGGAGAGGCTTCCAGTACATAACCCGCGGAATTACCCTCCGGAGTGTACAGGCCATCGCCCTCACGATAGATGGAAAGGCGTAAACGCACGTCTCCGCGTAAACGATTCCGTTTCACCAGTTCTACAGCCTTTTGCTTTAAAAAGTATTCATCCATCAGGCTGCTACCATCAAGTTTAAGTGCTTTCATACCAGCCATCAACCGGTCGGCATGTTGCTCAGGGTACATAAGCTTGCCATTACACATCCGCATGGATTCAAAAAGACCGTCTCCAAACTTGAAAGAACGGTTGGACACCGGTAAAACCGGTTGATTAGATAAGATGAAGTTGTCGTTGTGTAATATATATTCTTGCATTTACGATTGAGGCTGTACGATATAATTTCTCCATTTATGAAGCACTGCAGCAAAGTCTGGCGGCAATGGTGCTTCAAATTCCATGTATTCTTTTGTTGTCGGGTGAATGAACCCTAATGTTTGTGCGTGCAGTGCCTGCCTTGGCATCAGTTCGAAGCAGTTCTGCACATATTGTTTGTATTTATTAAATGTTGTGCCTTTCAGGATCTTGTCTCCACCATAGTTTGCATCATTAAACAATGGGTGGTGAATATGCTTCATGTGCGCCCTGATCTGATGTGTACGCCCCGTTTCCAGTTCGCAACTTACCAGTGTTACATAGCCTAAACGTTCAAGTACCTTATAATGTGTTACAGACCACTTACCTTTTTCTTCGTCGTCGTAAACATCCATCACAATTCTATTTTTGGCACTGCGACCGATGTAGCCGGTTACCGTACCATCTTGCTCCACATCTCCCCAGGCTAAGGCGATGTATTTTCTGGTGATCGTATGATCAAAGAACTGCTTAGCAAGCTTGGTCATGGTGATCTCGTTTTTACTGATCAACAATAAGCCTGAAGTGTCTTTATCGATCCGGTGAACCAGTCCTGGCCGGCCTTCATTGCCCGGCAACTCTGGCAACTGCTCAAAGTGAAAGGCCAAGGCATTAACAAGGGTACCCGTATAATTGTTGTATCCAGGATGCACGACCATGCCCGCAGGCTTGTTCACAACCAGCAAGTCGGCATCTTCGTAGACAATGTCCAAAGGAATGTCCTCCGGGTATACTTCTGTATCGCGTGGCGGATGTGCGAACACGATGGAAATCTCATCCGCGGGTTTTACCTTGTAGCTGGACTTAACTGTCTTTTTATTAACAAGCACATTCCCGGCATCAATGGCGTTCTGAACACGGTTTCTGGAAGCATTCTCTATGCGCCCCATCAGAAACTTATCTATTCTTAGGAGCGACTGACCTTTATCAACAACAATGCTAAAGTGTTCGTATAAATCCTGATCCTCAATATCTGCCTCTACCTTGGTATTTTCCATTTTACAAAATTAAACTTTAAGAATTACATTCCTGTAAAAGAAAACACGCCGGATCGCGCGTTTAGCAAGATTTTAGGCAATTAAAGGAATCATTTTCACCTTTGATCGGGCGAATTAGGAGCAGCATAGGCTCCGGACTGCTTGGCGGCTCAATTCTGGGCTTCACGCTGGAATATCGCTTCAGCGATTATCTTTACGGTATGTTTGATCAGCTTTATAGCCCACTTCAGAAAATTGACCATCCTTTGTTAACAAACTTCTACGTTAAACGGGATGATCTGATTGATCCTTACATCTCTGGGAACAAATGGCGAAAGCTCAAGTATCTGCTAAGCAGTGCAAGACGAGCAGGCAAGACACATCTGGTGACATTTGGTGGTGCTTTTTCAAATCACCTGGTAGCTACTGCTAGCGCTGCGGCCAGATCAGGACTTCAATCTACAGCCTTTGTGCGCGGAGAATCGGTGCAGAACCAGATGCTACTGCTTTGCAGATTGTACGGTATGCAACTGATCTTTACGGATCGGGAAAGTTATAAGCATAAACAGCAACTTTTCGAACAGCATTTTGGCGCTGATGGTGCGGCTTTCTTTATTGATGAGGGTGGCGCTTCCGCGGAGGCCGTACAAGGCTGTGCAGAGATCGTCCGGGAGTTGCCTGAAGATATCGATCTGCTTTTTTGTGCCGCCGGAACGGGAACAACAGCAGCCGGCTTAATGCGTGGGATTCTCGAGCGGAAAATGCATTGTGAATTACATGTGGTGCCGGTGCTTAAAGGCGGTGAGTTCATCAAGGAAGAAATGGCCGGATATGTTAACGTAGACAAGCAATTGCAACTGCATACGGAGTATCACTTTGGTGGCTATGCTAAAACACAACCTGCCCTGCTGGATTTTATGGCTCATTATGCCTCCAGGTTCGGACTATTGACCGATCCGGTGTATACTGCCAAGCTTTTCTTCGCGATCCAGGACCTTGCATTCAAGCAACAAATCGATAAAGACGCGAAAATTGTTGCTTTGCATACCGGAGGATTACTTGGTATCTTAGGGATGCAGGACAAGTTATCCGGCTTATTTACTTAGCTAGCTTATCAATTAAGGATTGATTACCATGGAAACCACACTACATAGATTATTGAATTTCCACATCTGGGCCATGACACGGCTCTTCGACCAATTGGATGCTTTATCGAGCATCCCTCCTACAGCGCTGAAGTTGATGCAACACATCGTAAACGCAGAATCCATCTGGATGAGCAGAGTTGTCGCTGAGCAGCAGGTTGTGGGTGTTTGGGAGACCCTGCCACTTTCAGACTGCCGTAGTTTGCACCAAAGAAGTATTCAAAAGCTACAAACGCTATTAGAAACTGAAAATCACCATCTGGACCAAATGATCTCCTATGTGAATACCAGCGGCGATGCCTTCACTGATGGTGTCCATGACATCATTATACACTTGTTCAATCACAGTACCTACCATCGGGCTCAGATTGCAAAGGAATTGAGATTGAACGGCATTGATCCTATAAATACCGACTACATCACCTTCGTACGAACAAAGTAGCGATTGGCCTGCATTGGTGTTCAGTGCATCCTGCTGTAAGCGTCATTCCACCTAATTTCTTAAAACATAAACTTGATCTATCCTGTTTTACTACAAAACCTGCACTATGGAAAATGTAAATGAACAAAAAGATCTGGAGCAACAGATCCAGAATGAACCATCTGAAGGAAAGCCAAATACCGAAAATGGCGATCTGGAATATACAGATAATGAGGTTGAATATGCAGATGGTCATGGCACAATGCTGGACGAAGAAATCGCCGAGCAGCCTGCAGACGATCAGGATGATCAGTAACCCAATCCTAAATGATTAAAGAACGCGCTTAATGGCGCGTTTCTTCTTTAACAACATTTCATTATCTTCATAAAAAACTAACCAAATGAATCGTATCAAATCCCTGTTGCTCGTTGTAGCCCTTCAATTCATCTTCCTTTCCGCATCTTTCGCGCAAAAGCAATTTAAAGTACTTCTTGTCACCACCACCAAAGGCTGGCACCACGAGTCTATACATGCGGGCGTTCTCGCGCTTCAACAACTCGGAACAAGAAACTTCTTTGATGTTGTATTGATGGAAAACCCGGGCGGCTTTACAGACGACTATTTAAAGCAGTTTCAAGCCGTTGTCTTTCTAAACACGACAGGTGATATATTCGACGATAAGCAGCAAAAGGTAATGGAAAGGTTCATCCAGTCCGGGAAAGGCTTTGTGGGCATCCACAGTGCTGCAGATACGGAATACGACTGGCCATGGTACAATAAGCTTGTAGGTAGAATGTTTGTAATCCATCCGGAAGTTCAAACCGCGAAGACTAAAATCCTGGACCCAACTTTCCCTGGATTACAAGGTTTTCTAAATGATAAACTTTGGACAGAAGAATGGTACCAGTACGGGCCGGAGAAGGTCGGTGGTCTTAAATACATCTTAGGTGTTGATGAAAGCAGCTACAATGCAAAAGCAGATTGGGGCGACAGAGCCAAAGGCCAGGGTATGGGGAAACTGCATCCAATCTCCTGGTACCACGAGTTCGATGGCGGCCGTGCTTTCTATACCGGACTGGGTCACCTGCCGACAAACTTTAATGAGCCAGCGTTTTTGAACCACCTTTATGCAGGTATCTTCTGGGCGGCAACAGGTAAAAAGTAATTACCTGTTGCCCAGTTATTGTTGTGCGGCGAAGAAGGCAGAAAACCGGTTCTCCAACCCTTTGTACCGTTGGTCTAGTGCTGCTGCGAGTTCGGCATCACCGTTCTGGCGGCTAACCTGAATCATCTGGTTCCATATAGAAAAAGCCAGCTGCACATCCTGTCCGCCGACGAAGCTGTTTTTACTGGTCGATACATCGGCGACATAAATCATTTCCCCCTCGATATAGTCCGCAGCCTGCTTGATTAATGCGGAGGCCCTTTTCGAATCTTTAAGTGCGTAAAGGTTTTCTGCAAGCATTGACTTCCCTGCTGCGGTGTACATGCTGTGGATACCTTCGGGCATCACCTCAAAATACTTGCGCACCAAGGCCTGCGCCTTTTGGGTTTTACCTTCAGCAATTAACCCACCGATGCCGCTATTAAACATGTTGGTCATGTTTGATAGCTGGCGCCGTGATTCCGTGTCTATATACGCCGTGTTCTTCAGATTACCCCACTGGAATTTAGCATTTAAGTTTTGGTATAGCGCTTCCGGGTTCGTTAAAGCACGTTGCCTTGCGGTATCCGCTTTCAGCGGCATCAATCTTAAAACGAGTCCTTCGTTATAGAGGTATTCATTCAGGCCATTAAACTGCTCCGGCGGCATCCCCGCCGTGAAATAGATGGGCCGCTCCCAATTGTTATGGACCAGTATGTCAAACATGGCTAAAGTTCCTTTGGTCACAAAGTTCTTGTTATAGGTCCACCTTAATGCATCTGCAATCTTAGTGGAATCCTGCGGCTCCACGCCTTTGTGGCGCAACACCGCCGCCTTGTCTACGGTCAATTGGAAGTTCTTTGTAGGCAGGAAGTTCTCTTTTCTGCCATCCTGCATCTGAACTTTATCTTCCGGGTTATCCGAAAGCAGAAGCTCTAAGATCGACTTGAGTTCTACATTTCCATTCAACTTGTAATCCTGATAATACATCACATCACGTGTACCCTTCGCATATTGCTTTTCCGTCATGGCGATTGGCAGTGGAGCAGAACCATTTTGAGGGCGCTTCATACCATTGATGTACCATTCCGCATCAAATAAACTTAAATTAACCATCCGTATATCCGGTCTTACCTGCTCCACTTCCTGTATGTACCATAAAGGATAGGTATCATTGTCACCATAAGTGAACAGGATCGCATTTGGTGCCAGAGACTCCAGGTAATTCCTGGAAAGATCATGTGCAATCATCCTGTCAGATCGGTCATGGTCATCCCAGCCCTCTTCTGCCATCAATACAGGCGCTGTCAACATACATAACGTCAATGCGCCTGTAGCAGCTAACCTGGGGTTAACTCGTTTAGAAAGCCATTGCTGTATGGCCAGAACACTCAACCCGATCCAAATGGCGAAAGCATAGAAAGAACCCGTGAACGCATAATCTCTTTCTCTCGGCTCCAGTGGGGTCTGATTAAGATATAAAACAATAGCAATACCGGTAAAAAAGAACATTAAAAGCACGATGCCCGCATCACTGCGCTTGCGCTTGAAATGCCACACCATGCCAATAATGCCAAGGATAAAGGGCAGGAAGTAGAACCGATTATAGCCGTTGTTTTCTGTAATGGAAGGTGGTAGATGATCCTGGTTTCCAAGTCGCAGAGCATCTAGCGGCTTGATACCACTGATCCAGTTGCCATCGAAATAACTTCCAAACCCTTGCGTATCATTCTGACGGCCAACAAAGTTCCATAAGAAGTAACGGAAGTACATGTGCCCTACCTGGTAGCTCAAAAGAAAACCAATATTATCGAGCACAGAAGGAACATGGCCATCATCAAAACGCATCCATTCTCTATAGAATTCCGGATGACCGTTCCGATCACCATGCATTCTAGGCAGGAAAGTGGTCCGATCATAAACATACTCCAACTTGTTGCCGGCGACTTCATAACGGCTTTCTCCCTTGCGGTATAGAGGTCCATTTTCTTTAACCTCAATGATCTGGGAATCATAGTTCGGTCCAAATAATAAGGGGCGATCACCGTACTGCTCCCGGTTTAAGTAGCCCAGGAATGAAAAAGCATTATCCGGATCATTATTGTTCAGGTTGGGGTTGGCTTGTGCACGAATCACAATCATCGCAAAAGAGCAGTAGCCAAAGATCAGTAAAACAGCCGATAACAATCCGAGCTGCACAAAGCGCTTCCGATGTTTGATCGCATAACGGATGCCCAGCACGAAACCTGTGATCAGTAGTATGGAATAGATGATTACACCTACACCGAAGCCAGTGCCCAGGGTATTTACGAAAAAAAGGTCGAAATATGCGCCAATGGCGACGAGGTACTGAATAATACCGTACTGAATTACAGCAAGGATGAGTATCCCCACAAATAAGGCTTTCAACATACCCGATCTGCTTGGCTGCGGTGTTTTCCGAAAGTAGTATACCATTGCCAATGCAGGAATGGTAAGCAAGTTCAGCAGGTGTATGCCGATGGATAATCCCATCATGTAAGCAATGAAAAGCAGCCAACGGTCAGCTGAAGGTTCATCGGCAACAGCTTCCCACTTCAGCATGGCCCAGAAGACAATCGCAGTAAACAACGATGACAGCGCATAAACTTCAGACTCCACCGCTGAAAACCAAAAGCTGTCGGAAAAGGTGTAAGCCAAAGCACCAACAAGGCCCGCACCCATAATCCCGAGCAGCCCGGTACCGGTTGGTTCCTGATGCGGCGTAGAGATCAGCTTTTTAGCCAGTGCAGTAATGGTCCAGAATAGAAATAAGATGGTAAATGCGCTTGCAACTGCAGATCCCAGATTCATAAAATAGGCGACCCGGGTTACATCACCAAAAGCCAGCAAAGAGAAGAACTTCTCCAGCATCAGGAACAATGGTGCACCCGGCTGATGCACAATCTGCATCTTATGTGCCGCAGCAATAAACTCCCCCGCATCCCAGAAACTCACGCTGGGTTCCAAGGTGAGGATATAGGTAATTAATGCGACTATGAAACAGAACCAACCAGTACCATTATTAATCCGGGAATATGCCATGCCGATGAATTTACCTTTAAGTTATACGAACGTTTTCAGGAATTAAATTAAGGACAAGATGCTTGCTTACAAAAGCTTTAACATTAATTAACAATTTACCCATTTAAGCGATAGTTCGTATTACAGCATGAGCATCTACTGAATTGAATTCCAAAGTATGGTACACGTTCATAAATAAACGTAAGTTAAAACTGCGCCGCACGCTCCAATACTATTTACAAAACTACGCAGGTTTATAAACGTTTAGTGCTCCTTGCAGAATACCAGTAGTGGGACCGTTGTGTTCCCTGCAAATTCAGCAGAAATACTGGATAAGAAAAGTCGCTCAAAGAAGCTCCTGTTTTGTCGGGTAAACATCACCAACAAGCCTGGCTTAAAAGTTTCTACAGACTGAGCGAGCCTGTCAGAAAGCGCTACCTCCAGATTCGCTGGCTCAACATGAACATCCACATCTACCAGGTCCGACCCTGCAGCATCAATGCGCTTTTCTGCGTCAGAACCATCTACCGCATTACTAAAGTGCAGCAAGGTAACTTTGGCATTTACAGCGCCTGCTATCTTTTTCACTTCCTGAAGTTCTCCATTCAAATTTGCTAGATCCGAGGCATAACAGATCGAATGTACTGGCATAGCGGTATAATCTTCCGGAACGGCAATCACAGGAATGGTTGATTTCTCCAGCATGCTGGCCGTAATGGATCCAAAGAGTTTAAGGCTGTTACCCCCGCCCTTCCGGGACATACATATGTAAGAAACCTGGTGCTGCGCGGCATAATGCACCACATTCGCGATTACAGAAGCGCTATTATGGATTACATAATCCGGGTTAATGAGGGTACTTCCTGTGCCAGCCGAGATCTCCATTACAAATGTTTTGAGTTGCTGCTCCAGACCTTGAAGTTCCTTTTGTTCAAAGCTTTGATAGAATTCCTCGGTCCATTTCACCGGTTTCAAAATTTCCGTTACATGAAGAAAAACAAGTTTATAGCCACCTTGATTCGCGAGTTGAAAGCTAAATTTTACTGCTGCTTTTGAGTTTTCCGACAAGTCGGTCGTTACCAATAATGTTCCCATATGTTAATCTTTAAACATCGACTTAAACCTTTATGCCGATGTCTAAATATCAGCATTTCAAATGGAAGCAACCATATTGCATAACATCATTAAACATGATTGTGGTCATAATCTTAATGGTTGTAAAGGCAAGCCCTTTTCGTTACATTTGAGAAAACCCCCTTCTGCGTATGTACGAACTATCGATTAACCCACAGCAAGTAGCGGAAACTTTAGGCAAACATATTCTGGCAGATGGCCTGGATTTAACCTTCGACATGGACAAGAGTGAGGGTTGCTACATCTACGATTCCAAGCACCATCGGAAACTCCTTGACTTCTTTACTTGTTTTGCCTCTGTACCGCTGGGGTATAATCATGCAAAGATGCTGAATGATGAGCCTTTTAAAAAGAGTCTCCTCAATGCAGCGCTCGCAAACCCATCTAATTCAGACGTATATACACAGGAATACGCGCAATTCTTAGAAACCTTTTCCCGCTGCGGCATTCCAGACTACTTGCCTCACGCCTTCTTCATTGCGGGTGGCGCATTAGCGGTGGAAAATGCTTTGAAGGTAGCAATGGACTGGAAAGTACAAAAGAACTTTGCCAAGGGTTATAAAAAGGAGAAAGGTTTTAAGGTACTTCATTTTGAGCGTGCTTTTCACGGCCGCAGCGGCTATACCTTAAGCCTTACCAACACCTCCGTAGAGAAGACCAAGTGGTTTGCGAAGTTCGATTGGCCACGGGTTACCGTACCAACGATGCGCTTTCCCTTAACCGGAGATAACCTAAACACCGCAGTTGAAACGGAACAGCAATCCATCAGGCAGATCAAAGCGGCCTTCTTTGAACACAAAGATGATATTTGTGCCATCATTATTGAACCCATACAAGCCGAAGGCGGCGATAATCACCTGAGAGAAGACTTCCTGATTGAACTCCGAAAACTCGCAGATGAGCATGAAGCTTTTCTAATCTACGACGAAGTGCAAACCGGTGTGGGCCTAACGGGCAAGTTCTGGTGC
>Ga0182006_1002334_pt1 | contig 10426 bp, 9 predicted proteins | sample Sormic07211104_1_FD_123022 | JGI IMG/M metagenome (GOLD analysis project Ga0182006, IMG submission 123022) | Rhizosphere microbial communities from Sorghum bicolor, Mead, Nebraska, USA - 072115-104_1 MetaG | ecosystem: Host-associated > Plants > Roots > Rhizosphere | place: USA: Nebraska...
ACAGCATTCAAAAAATCAATCAATAACTTCTTTCTGGACTCACTCCCAAAAATGTACTTGAATGAAAAATCCGTCTTTACATTAATATACCTGCTATTAGATAGCTCTATCGGTTTTACTGGTTTTGCAAGATTAGTTTTCTTCGGCATGCTGTCGCTTAAACCTTCCATTTACTCCGCATACGATGTCAAAATTTAACACCATAAACAAGCACACAAAAAGTCGTTTTATAAAAAATTAGTTGCCGCTAAAGTATGCAGTTCCAACCATAAAAACACCAATTCCAAAACAAATTTATTCTTTTTAAACAATTGAAAATCAATCAAATAAATTGAAAAACAACATCGAATTTTGAACCCAAACCCAGTCCCCCCCCTCCCCGGTCTGCACCCAAAAAAATAGGTTTTCATGATCAAGCCTCAGAACCTAGAAGGTTCAGCGCGATCAGAAAACCTATTTTTCACATATTTATCTTGATAAATCCTAAATTGCACCTATAAACTAACAACGCTTTTAACCCTCAAAACTCCATTTCAGGTTTAACAAGCGGACAATGGAATATGAGAAAACACCTTAAATACATCGATGGAAACTCAGATAAATTCTGGCAAATTGAAGTAAGCGGCAACGAATACACCGTTACCTACGGCAGAAACGGAACCAGCGGAACCTCGCAAACCAAAACCTTTACAGACAATGATGAATGCCTCAAAGTAGCTGAAAAGCTATTGAACGAAAAAATAAAAAAAGGTTACTCTGAAAATGGCGAAGTAGTTGTTAGCCAGAAAACTACAAATAGCAAAAACAACACCTCATCGACTAATATCAACGAAATACTTGCCAACTACGACGTACTCGTTAAATCCGGAAAAGTAGCCGAACTCCTGCCCTTTTTACAAGAACATTCAAAAGGAAATCTTGAAGCACTAAAAAAACAGATCAGGAAAAACAAACGCTACTGGATGGATTATATTGACCTCAGTAAAGAGCCGGGCGCTAAATCAACACCTGGAAACCACTCCAGATGGGGCGTTCGTGGAAATGAACATCAAAAGGAAGTTATTGTCCTTAGCGCTCTGGCCTTGTTCAATAAGACAGATATCAATCCATGGGAAGAAGTATTCGACCTCTTAAACAAAGCCCACGAGCCACAAATTATGGCAGTGCTCCAATGGTCTGAACCCAGCTGGATCGCAGAGTACATCCTGGGAAAAATCCGACGAAATGACTGGAGGAATTTCGACTATATGGCCCTGCGATTTCTGGAAAGCGAGGGATTTTTAAGCTGGTCGCCCGAGCTGTATGCCTTGGCCATTTCAAGCTTCCGCCATTGGAACTCAAAGATTGAAATAAGAGAATACATCAGCTACATCATAAACGATAAGTTAGCATACGGACGTGACGTTCCTGAATTATTTACCTACGAAACCAATCTGCATCACCTGCATTTCAGAGATAATGATCAACAGGCTTACGACGAATTCAATGCCTGGGAGATTATTTACGACACCCTGCTACAAGAAGGTAAACTGGACCGTAAGCAATTCATTTCAGAAATCATCCTGATGCAAACCAAAGACTGGAACAATAACCTGAAGTCTTTCTTTAGAAAAAGATTAGCCAGTCTGAACCTGGGAGCTGAGGAGCTTATGCAGTACCAGGAAAATATATTTGCCTGCCTGCACTATTCTTATGCTCCAATAGTGAATTTTGCAATAGAGCAGGTGAAAAAGATATATGACCACAAGAAGTTCAACGCCACATCTTTTTTAGACTGGCTAGAGCCTGTTATGATGGCTAACGATAATAAAACTGCCATAAAAACGGTGCTTCCGGTTTTAGAAAAAATGAATAAGCTGTACCCAAAACTGAATAAAAAAATCAGCGCTCTGATTGCAGATGTTTTTGTAGTACCAGATCTGAATCTACAAGAAAAAGCGGTTAAGATATTGCTAAAGACAGCATCTAGTAATGACAAGGAGTTACAGGAAAAATTAGCAGGCTATATAGCGCTAATGCAAGGAAATGTCCCGGCGAACTTGGCAGAGCTGCTACCCAAAGGAACCCAGAATACCTATGCCGACTCAACTGAGACCTATCATTTTGTACCAGTAACAAAAAATGTATTACTGGAAGAAGTTGTGCTTCCCAAAGATTGGAATGACATTGTGTACCTGTTTGGAAGCTTCATCAACTCAGACGAAGTTTTAGATACCGAACTGCTACTGAATACTTACATTACCCAAAAACACCTCTTTCCAGCCGACTACTCCACACAGCTCGCCCCTTATAAAAGGCAGCTGGAAAAGCGATATTTTGAAAGCATTCATAAAGCTTATGCCAGTGTTTTCCTGCAACAAAAGATGCATGACATCAATTATCAATTCAAGATAAAGGATAATGCTTACCATAAAACCAGAACCTTATTGCTGATCAAACCCATGCTGCATGCGGCACAAGAACAAATCAACAGCAACCTAAACTTATCCCTGCTTTCCTTTCCAACACACAAACCCTATTGGATAGCACCAAAAGTTTTAATGGAAAGGCTGATTGAACGGCAACGGAACAACATAAAAATCGATTATCTGGATCTGAATATCGCTATTGGCAGGATGCCACGCGAACAGACAGAAGAGGCCATTCCCCTATTAAACCAACTTACCGGCGAGTTAAAGAACCTGATGGCCTTTTGCCTTGGAACAACCAAAGAGATCAGTTTTAAAACCAACTCTCTATTAGGCAAACTGGTCTCTAAAGTAACAGGAGATGATACGGACTACAAGGCCATAAAGAGCGTAGCCGCGCGGACTTATTATCCCCAGGAAACATTTCCACAGTTTGAAAACACTTATCTGAAGGGTTATCCCTTTGTGGTCGCACCCTTCAAACCAAAAATAAAAATAGAAGAGAAATGGAATGAATATGTGAACTACCAGACCAAGAAAAAAGAACGGACACCTTCATGGTACGAACTGAGTTTCCATGTTACCGGCTATGAGAATGTACCCGATTACTGCTTGTACGGTCTGGACATCTATGGTAAAAAGAACTCCTGGGAATATATGATGACCCACGAAGGAAATGTATACTACTGGCACAGCCTGATGCCACAAAATGCAGATGCCCTGGCCTGCTTTCTCATCCACTCATCTTGCTCAACTGCAGATAAAGGAGGAAAAGAACTGACAGGTTTTTTAAACTTGCTGAACAATGGCGGCTTTCCCTTTTCAGATCTAACGATGCTTGTATTTGCCTGTACATTTTTCCAAAGCAAGAAAGACATCCGTTTAATGGCTGCCGAAGTACTGATCAACCTGATAGAGCAGCAGGCCATTGATCTGGAACTACTGACAGAGAAATTAGGCTACCTTTCTTACAACAAATATGGCACATTTTTACGGCTGGCAGATAGCCTGGGTACATTAAAAGACGTATCTGCATTACACAATTCTGCTTATCTGCAATTGCTGGAAGGCATATTTAAACACTTTGTTGATTCCGAAAAACTACCTGTTAACTTTAAAAAAGTAGTAGAACATTATATAGATGTGTTGTACAAAACAAATCAGGAACCTTCAGCTACGTCAATTGCTTTTTTGAACAAATGGAAAGACAATGCCACACTGAAAGCACTGATTAAACAAATCATCAAATAAAATCCCTATGACAGACTTACAAATTCAATATAAAGGCATTTCGACCTATACAAAATCAAAAGGCATAAGCAGTCTGGTACTGGCCCACCAAACAGAAATTGAAACCATAAACAATATTCCCTGTTTCTTTTGGGGCAGTTTAACCGATCCCTACATAACGGCAAAATGCTGGAGCACAATCGCCAAAGTAGTGCGCTCAAGCTTTGGACCTATCCCACCGAGCCTGCGGGACCCCATTGTTTCAGCAGGAACAGAACGAATCCGCTTTGAAGGTTTCTCTTCATGTAATGGTGTTTACGTAAGGCTCGACATGAAGCCCGAAGCAATCGACGGAGAATTTATCGCCAGCGGCACAACAAATGTTGACTTTAACGACCCGATGCTCAATGCGCTGAACAGTATCCAGAAGAATGAAAAAGTAACGCTTGCAGTAGGTCAGCAAGACATGCAAGTGATCACAGCCAACACTAAAGTGACGGAGAAGAAAGTCACTTTACCCATGCGCTGGATAAAGGGATTAACGAGCGTACAGCTGTACCTGGCCGATATGGACCTTAAGTTTGAGCTCAATAAAATTCAGACAATACAACTTTTCCAAACCCTGCCCAAAGGCAATGTAAAAGGAGATTTCTTCATTACAAAAAGAGCAGGCAAATTCATGTTTTCAACCCTCGCAACTGCCGATGGCGTGCGTATTGGCGGAATACACAGACTGCGCTTACTCGACGGCATCCTGGCTATAGTAGAGAAAATATTTATTTATGAATCTGCAGACCGTGAAACCTGTGCAGTAGTATGCGAATTCGGTAAAATGCAATTGCTTATGGCATTTTCTCCAGATGCCTACCGCGGATTCTCAGGAGAAGGAAAAGCCCTCGAGCACATGACCGAAAACCTACCGGTAGAATGGATGTATGGATTGAACAGTTTACTAAAATCAAACGAAACCTTTGATCCCACCCTGCTATCCATTGAACATGATATTGATTTTGGTACAATGGATCAACTAACATCAAACCTGTCCTCTATCGGCTTGCTGGGGTATGACGTAACCGCCAGAAGTCATTTTTACAGACAGCTCCCATTTAAAACAGAAAGAATCCTGAGCTTAAATCCAAGACTTAAAAATGCCAAAAAACTAATTGAAAATTCAGACGTTACCATCATAGAAAAAAGAGATGGATATCTAGAAGCAAATGTAAAAGGCTCAGGCGTAGTACACAAAGTAGTAATCGATCACAACGGCTACAGGTGCACCTGCGAATGGTTTACAGCATATCAAGGTAAAAGAGGAATTTGCAAACATGTACTCGCACTAAAAATGGCCGTATAACAACCCATTAAATATATCAATAATGCATCCTCCACGGTCTGCACCCCTGCCGGTCTGCACCCAAAAAAATAGGTTTTCATGATCAAGCCTCAGAATCTGTAAGATTCAGCGCGATCAGAAAACCTATTTTTCACAACCAGATCTTTATATTTGCCCCCACCATACCTATGAAGTTTTGACAGTAAAAAACTGAAGATTTTTCAGCAACCTTGAAATTTTTTCAGTCCATAATCATTAAAACGCACTTGGCATCAGAGTTGTAATATTCAGCCCGAACAGAAGTTCACAGAGTTTAATTAATTATAAGTTTTAATCATTAAATCAAATTAAGGAGGAAAAACCCATGACATTGGTTAAATTTAATCCAGACAACAAGAAAAACACATTAATGCCAGGCTTTAATGATGTATTTGATTCCATCTTCAACGACACTTTCTTCGCAGACCGCATGGTTACCCGGGTACCTGCAGCAAACATCAGTGAAAGTGCCGATCACTATCACATAGAACTAGCCGCTCCCGGACTCAAAAAAGAAGATTTCAAAATCAACCTGGAGCGCAAAGTACTGAATATCTCTGTAGAGCAAAGTAACGAAAACAAACAAGAGGAAAAGAATTATGCCAAACGAGAGTATAACTATAAATCTTTTGTCCGTTCGTTTACTTTACCTGAAAGCGCCGACGAAAATGGCATCCAGGCAACCTACAATGACGGCATCTTAACAATCAATATTCCAAAAAGAGAAGAAGCAAAAACCCTAAGCCGTCAAATAGAAATTAAATAATTTCCCAAAAAACAATCCGAGAGCTACCATTTAGGTAGCTCTTTTTTTTAAATCTGTCATTATGGAAAATTCTTATAAAATTTCATTAAACATGAAAACCCATAAAGGTCTGCAAACCTACGCAAGCTTTTATTTAGGATCTGATGAGAAATTCGCTAAACATCTTTTTGAACAAATGCAGGGAGAAAGAGAAATAAAGATAAACTCCGTAATTAGTATGGATTTAATTAAGCAGCATAATGGCATTCCGTTGCCAATGTCTATTCTGCATTGTAATTGGGAACATTTGGCTTTTAACACAAAAATAATAACCAAAGAGCTATTTAAAGAGCTAAATTTAGAATAGAACCCATCCAGGTTGATCCAATTGACAACAGCGCCCTGTTCCCATAAAATTTTCAACTTAATCCACCCCTCCCGGTCTGCACCCAAAAAAATAGGTTTTCATGATCAAGCCTCAGAACCTAGAAGGTTCAGCGCGATCAGAAAACCTATTTTTCACAGCAAGAGCCTTATCCTCTAATTCGCCCCGAAATCAAAATAAATTACCTGAAAGAAGTCTCATTCACCTCAAAGTTGCCATAACTCACAGGGTAAAGTTTTCGGAACATCGCATAAGTAACACAGACCATTGCAAAAGCCACAACCGCATCAACAGCAGCAGCTGGCCCGATCACCGCAACCTTGGAACCAAAAGCGAAAATGATGTCAAAAAAAACGCCCGCAAACACCCACTCCTTTAACCTCAACCACCTATTTGGAATCAGCAAAACCACGACACCCGAAAGTTTAGCCACCCCTAATAAATAAATGAAATGTTCCGGATATCCAAGTTGCTGAGTGATCCCCCAAACCAGGGCATTTCTGGTCAGTTCAAAGAAACCGCTGGCACCAAACCATAAAGAAGTTAAAATTGCACCTATCCAATAGATTGTTTTTGTTGTTTTAGTTTTCATGATGTATTCTGTTTATATTAAAATTTATTGATGTAAAGCATGAGATTATAATATCGAAAGTCGATTTGCTGCCTGAATCTTCCGGCTGTTTTTATTCTGAAGGAGACCAATCACCTCCCAGCCAGCTGAAGTAAATTCCTTTGGAAGGAGGATCTGCACCCGGCCATTATCCCCTTTACCCCGGTCAAAAGAAAACAACCGTCTCACGATCTGAACATGCCTCAACGTCCTTCCTTCGTTTTCCCCGCGCTTTACTTCGCTCACCGCATTTTTCTGTACCACGGCAATCACCAGTTCATCGCTATCCTCAGCTCCGGAAACCTGATAATTAACCAGCATTTTATCACCTTGTCTTTGCCCCTGTAGTTTGATGCTGTTTAAAGAGGTCCCACCTAAAGCACTGCCCAAAGCATAATTTACTGCAGCCTCATTAGAACCAACAAATTCGGTTTTGCCATTCACCACAACCTGAGGTGTATATACCTGAGCATGGAGTTTATGCGCATACTGATACTGGCGTTTGCTATATTCTGGATCGCTAAAAACATCCCTCCAGCCCTGGTGGTTCCAGTAATCTACATGATAAGCCAATACATAAACAGGCTTATCACCAGACTCCCGCTGCACTTTAGCAAGCAATTCATCCGCCGGTGGGCAACTGGAACAACCCTCCGAAGTAAACAATTCCAGAACAGCGAAACCATCGCCGTTAATCGTTTTTTCAATAGATGATTTTGAAGCCATACGTCTGTTGGCAAGAGCGGCTGTAAACAACAGGATCACAGCCAGTGACGCGAGAATTGAAATGTGGATCGTTTTCATAATTTAAATCTTTAATTTGATCCAAAATTATGAACGGATACCACGCAGAACCAGGAGATTTAGCTTGAACTGGACATCTGAAACCGCCAGTTAGACATGGCCGCCCCTGAACATCCAATTACTCATTAAGAGCTGCCACCTGCTTTAATTTTTTCGCGGTGCTTTTTACCCCAGCTGATCATTTCCAGGATAATACCACCAAAAGAATGACAATAATCTGTCGCAGTATATTCAACCAGAACCGGTGTATCAGGAGTAACTGTTCTTTTGATCAGATGATTGGCTTCCATATCCTTGAGCTCCCGGGACAACATCCTTGTGGTAATACCTGGTATGCTTCTCTCTATTTCCCGGAACCTTCGGTTGCCGTTACAGATCGAATTGATGATGAGCAGCCGCCATTTCCCGCCAATTACATACATCGTATCCTGCAGTGCCTGAACCTCTTCCTTCTGACTACGCGGGTTGGATAGTACCTCACCCGCTCTTTTCAACTGTGCTTCATTCATCATTGGCGCAAATTAAAATATTCGATACAAATTTACAGCATTCTACAAACTCATTCCACCATCCATCACAATCTCCGCACCAGTAATGAAGCTGGCTGCATCTGAGCAGAAATAAGCAACCATTTTGCTCACATCCGCCGCACTCCCAATCTTCTTCAAGGGAATTCGTTCAATCATCCAGTCGTCGAGTGACTCGCGGGCAGATGAATCAAGCCCTATCTTGTTTAGAATTTCAGTATGCGTCGGGCCGGGGCTTACCGCATTTACACGGATTTTACGTGGAGCAAGTTCTACTGCAGCAATCTTCATCAGTGAATTAAGAGCCACCTTGCTGGCGCTGTAGATGGAAGAGTTTGCACCATTCATGCTGGCTACATTCGAAGATAAGAACACAACAGAGGCACCTTCATTTAATAAAGGAATAAAACGGCTCAAAGTAAAATAAGCCCCTTTAAAATTAACATCCATCACATAGTCAAAGTCGCTTTCAGTTGCCCCAGCTATATCAGATCCTTTTAACACACCAGCATTGATAAACAGCACATCAATTTTACCAAATTTCTCAGCCACCTCCGCTGCAAGACGCTCGATGGCTTCAACGCTCCCCTGATCGGCCACAAACCCCGTCACACCAAGTTCTGCGGCAGCATTCTGAACAGCCTCTTCCCGCCTTCCGGTAATGATCACCTCCGCTCCTTGCATTTTCAATTCTTTTGCAGTAGCATAACCAATGCCGCTATTCCCACCCGTAACCAGGGCTATTTTTCCTTTTAAAGTATCCATTTTGTTTTTAATTAATAGAAACAAAGGTAGCAGGTAAGTGGTATAGTTTTGTTACCAGTATAACCAATGATACCAGCATGCAATTCAGCACAACACTAAAGTTTAACAGCAGCAAAAAGCTTAACGGTTCTCCATCCAGGTAAGAAACTGCTTCGATTTTTCCTTATTGATCAGCAATTTATCCGGGGTATCCACCACCAGCTTCACAAACAGCTTACGTAAAAAATAATGCTCTATTTCTTTGATCGCCTTAAAATTGATCAGATACTGCCGGTTTACCCTAAAGAATTGCTTCGGCGAAACCGAAGCCGTAATTTGATCCAAAGACTGGTTCAAAGAAAACTCCTGACCATCAAAACACATCATCGAACTGATTTCGTTCCGGATATAAAAAAAGGCGATCTGGTCGATGTCCACGGTCGTGTATTTCTGATGTTTGAAAACCAGAAAGCTCGTCTTCTGCGGAGGCTGGATGATCTGAGTCAGCAACTCACTTAAGTCTGGTATAGCCTTCTGCTGAAAGAAATTCTTCAAGCTATCTACTTTTCTGAATGCCCCTGCAATATCCTCTTTGGAAAAAGGCTTGAGCACATAATCCACGCCATTACGCTTAAAAGCCTCCAGCGAATACTCGTCAAAGGCCGTACAGAAAACTACAGGACAGGAAATTGTTACCGATTTAAAAATCTCAAAGCTAAGCCCATCCGCCAGCTGTATATCCATAAAGATCAGATCAGGCGAGGTACCAGTACTAAGCGCCTCAACAGCTGCTTCAATACTCTGCCAGGGCCCGGTAAACTTAGCCTCCGGCCGGATTTCCCGTATAATATTTTCGAGCGACTTTGCTGTCCTAAGCTCATCCTCAATGATGGTGATGTTCATAAATTAATGGAAGTTTGATTTTAAATAGTTGTCCGTCATTTAGCACTTCTACTTTTTTATCCAACAGATGGCTATACTTGAGTTCAATATTCTTCAGCCCAACACCCAGCGAATTCTCTTCGCTGTTCTTCAATTGTATCTGATTCTCCACAACAATCTTTTCCCCTTCGCTGTAAATCCGGATGTTCAGGGGTCTCTGCAAAGACACGATATTATGTTTAAGACAATTCTCTACCAATAACTGAAGTGTAAATGGAGGGATAAGGGTTTCAAGCATTTGTTCATTAAGGCTGCAATTAAAACTAAAACCGTCATCAAACCTGGCTTTCTGCAGAAAAAGATAAGCATTGAGGATCTCCATTTCCTCCCTCACATGAATAAGATCCAGCTTACGGCTTTCCAGTGTATAGCGGTAAAAGTTAGCCAGTTTCAAGATAAAATCTACCGATTGCACATCATTACTTTCCACCATCGCTTTGAGCGTATTCAAGCTATTGAACAAAAAATGAGGATTTACCTGCTGCTTCAGCAAATCATACTGCGCGCTCAGGTTATCGTTTCTGAAACGTTCCAGCTCCATATTTACATGCTGATTTTCATAATTCTGCTGAAGCAGGTTCAGAAACATATAGAACACCAGATTGATCAGTATACCCCGCACTTCAACCATCAGCATGGTAGGGCCAAAATCAATATGC
>Ga0182006_1002335_pt1 | contig 10425 bp, 9 predicted proteins | sample Sormic07211104_1_FD_123022 | JGI IMG/M metagenome (GOLD analysis project Ga0182006, IMG submission 123022) | Rhizosphere microbial communities from Sorghum bicolor, Mead, Nebraska, USA - 072115-104_1 MetaG | ecosystem: Host-associated > Plants > Roots > Rhizosphere | place: USA: Nebraska...
CCGGCAGCAACACGGTCTGGCCGACTTTCAGGTTGCTCACCTCCGGCCCCAGTTCTTCGACTTTACCCACGCCTTCGTTGCCGCCCACGGCCGGCAGCGGCGGCAGCATGCCGTATTGGCCGGTGAGGGTGAGCACGTCGGACGGGTTGATCGGCGCGGCCAGCACCTTGAGGCGCACCTGGCCGGCGGTGAGGGCGGGCAGTTGCAGCTCGACGGCTTCGATCACGTCCTGCGGCACCGGGCCACGGGTCTGGTATTGGGCTTTGAGCATGCGGGGTCTCCTGGCAGTTAGAGGAAGCCGAGAGTCTAGCGGAGTCCCAAAGGTGACGTTACGTAGGGCGTATATTCGCGCCGCGAATAGACGCCGTTACACAAGGCGTGCCGGCGACCGTTTTATCGGCCTGTACGCCCTAGCGCACCCGATCCCGACTCTTCACCGCCAGGTCCAGGGCCTTCTGCATATCCAGCCGTGCCGAGCGGCCGACGTCCTTGTCGTTGAGGTCGTAGTTGCGCTCGGACGGCAGGATCGGCGCGGTCAGGTCTTCGGCATCGGCGGCTTCGAAGTCGAAGTCCTTGCCGATGGTCATGGCGCTGCGCCGCAGCAACATACGCACCTGCTCCGGGTGCAGCTGGGGGTTGATCGACAGCACGGCGGCAATGACCCCGGCGACCATTGGCGTGGCAAACGAGGTGCCGCAATGGGCGTCGCCGATGGCGTCGGCTTGCACCGTAGAGGCGTGGGCGCAGGCGGCGGCGGTGATATCCACGCGCATATCGCTGTTCGACGAGCTGCGTTTGACCACATAGGCCGGGTCATCCACCGCCACATCCTGGCGCTCGCTGCGCTGGTGGCCGCCGACCACGAACAGCTGGTCGGTGATAAACGAGGAGGGCAGGCGGTATTCATCGGCGCCGGAGAACGACGAGCCGTTGCCGGCGGAGTTCACCACGATCACATCCGGGTGTTTGGCGCGCAGCCAGAGGAAGAATTCTTCCAGCAGTTCCTCGTAGCCATTCATGGCCAGGCCGGAACGCACCAGCGAATCCACTTCGTCGCCCTGGATATTTTTCGCCCCGACCCGGTGAATGCCCCAACTCCAGTTCAGCACCCGCACGCCGTCTTCCACCAGATTCACCGAGGCGGCGATATTGGCGGTGATGCCGGCATCGGAGTTGCGCTCGACGATCACTTCGAACCCCGGTCCGGCGCCGTCCAGGCCACGGAGAAAACCGGTGTTGCCGCCCTTGTCCCAACCGGCGGCGAGAATGCCGGCCACGGTGGTGCCATGGCCGTCGGGCTTGCTGGCGTCGCGGGCATACACACGGGTGTGGGGTTTGCCATCGGCACGGGGTGCGGCGCCGAGGTAGTCGTGGAAATCGGCGGTGTCGAAGTCGACATTGCGTTCGATCACGCCGACACGGATGGGCGTGGTGGGCACCGGTTTGTGCTGGGCCGGAATGCGCCGCTGGTAGTAATTCACCGCGTCGAGAAAGCGGTTGGCGGCCCACTCATCGGCGCTGGGTTTTTCCTCGGGACGCTGCTTGCCACTGGCCTGTTCGCTTTCCTCCGCACCGGACTCTTCGATCACCACCGCATCCACGCTGACCTCGGTGCCCAGGCGCAGCACCAGGGCATCGCGCTCCAGCAGGTTGTTGGCCGGCAGGCGCAGTTGGTAGGTGTTGAGGGGCGCGATGGCGCCGACCACCTGGGCGTTGTATTTCTTCGCCAACTGCCGGGCCATGGCCAGGCCGTCGGTGTCTTCCTCGATGATCAGGCTGACCAGGTTGGTGTAGGTGGTCAGGCCGTCCATATTCGTGGCCACCTCATCGGGCTTGGCCGCCAGCACATGACTGCCGCGCAATGACAGCCACACCGGGTTGCTGGTGTTGTCCGCCTGCTCCAGCCACACCGGTGCGCTCTGGTAGCGCTTGCTGTCCAGTTGCAGGCGCAGCTGTTGGTCGTCCCGTTTTATCGCTTCGCCCGGCAACGTTTCGCCCCCCAGAACAACGCGCACCGCGCCGGCTTGCAGGCCTTGGGCGCGCAGGCAGAAGGTCGGGGAATCGTTGCTCAGCAAGTCGTCGCAACGCTGCAGGTTGACCAGGCGCAGCGGCTCGGCGGCCAGTGCGGGCAGGGCGGTGACGAGCAATAACAGCAGGCTGGCAAAGGGTAGGACAGGCATGGCAAACGGCTCGGCGGCAACGCAGGTAAGCACTGTGACGCTGGTGTCGGCGAAAGGGTTCAGGTGATTTGCCGCGGCCAGCTATGCTGAGAAAAACCGCGTACAGACCAAGGAGCCGGCATGTCCCGATTGCTCTGTGCCTTGGCCTGCCTTGCGCTGGCCTGGAACCCCGCGCTGCACACCCAGGCCGATGCCTACCGCATGGGCTTTGGCACCAACAAGCCGCCCTATGTGTTCGAGGTCGAGCGCAAGGGGCTGGAATATGAAGTGGTGGAGGCGGCCCTGCGCGCAGCCGGCTATGACATGCAGCCCTATTTCGCGCCGATGGAACGGCTGCACCTGATGCTGCAACGCGGCGAAATCGACTGCATCGCCACCACCAATGAAATGAGCGGCGTCGCTGCGTACTACTCGGACAGCTATATCGAGTACCACAACATGGTGGTGGCCCTGGCCTCGCGCAACCTGCAGCTCAACAGCCTGGATGATTTGCGCCGCTACTCCATCAGCGCCTTTCAACGCGCACGCTTTCTGCTCGGGCCGGAGTTTGCCGCCGTGGTTGCCAATCACCCCAACTACCGTGAAGAAGCCCAGCAGGTGACGCGTAATCGCCTGCTGTACAGCGGGCGCATCGACCTGATCATCGGCGACCCCAAAGTCATTCGTTACTTCAACCGCGATGTGCTCGACCAGGTGGATATCTCCCAGCCGCTGACCTGGTACCCGCTGTTCCCGCCGACCCCGTACAAGGTCGGGTTTCGCTACCAGATCCAGCGCGACCAGTTCAACCGCGGCCTGGCCGCCATTCGCCGCAGCGGTGAGTACGCCGAGATCGAGCGCAAGTACGCCGATTATTAAGCCGAACGTCCAAACCGAAAGCCGGCGGTTCTCGGTGAATGGCCAGGCGGGGTTTTCCGGCGGTACCGAGAATCGGCGTAGATCGCTGGCGCGATATACGCCCTACGCCACGTACTCCGTGCTGAACGACCGTAGGGCGTATATCCGCGTAGCGGATCTACGCCGATACCACGAACGACCAAGGGAACGCCGATAGCCGGCGTGTCGTAGTTTCCCGTTGCAATTGCAATCAGCCGCCCTGCCGTTTTTTTGCCAGTCTTCACGCCATTCGAATTTCAGGCAGAGGAGTCCTGGCATGGCACTTCACAGCAGATGGCAACAGACCCTGGCGGTCGTCGGTGTATGGGTGGCAGGTGCCACGGTGGAACTGGCGGCCGAGGACAACTTTCAGCAGCCCAGTGAGCGCGGCACGGTGCAGGTGGAGTACCTGCTCGATGAGCTGCAACACCCCTGGAGCCTGGCGTTTCTGCCCGATGGTCAGGCGTTGATCACGGAGCGTGAAGGGCGGCTGCGGCTAGTCTCGGCGGACTTCAAAACGCTCGGCGAGGTGAGCGGTGTACCGGCGGTGTTCAGTCGCGGCCAGGGCGGTCTGCTGGATGTGGCGGTGGCGCCGGATTTCGCCGAGGAGCGCTGGGTGTACCTGGCCTATGCCGAGAAGGGCGATGACAACCTGGCCGGCACGGCGGTGGGACGGGGGCGATTGTCGGCGGACTACAGCCGCCTCGAGGACTTCGCCGTGATCTTCCGCCAGCAGCCCAAGCTCTCCAGTGGCAACCATTTCGGCGCGCGGCTGGTGTTCGATGAGCAGGGGCATCTGTTTATCACCCTGGGCGAGAACCAGCAGCGCATGGCGGCTCAGGACCTGGGCAAGTTGCAGGGCAAGGTGGTGCGCCTGAATGCCGATGGCAGTGTGCCGGCGGACAACCCCTTTGTCGGCAAGCCGGGGGCGCGCGGGGAAATCTGGTCGTATGGCCATCGCAATGCCCAGGGCGCGGCGCTCAACCCGTGGACCAATACCCTCTGGCTGCATGAGCACGGCCCGCGCGGCGGCGATGAAATCAATATCCCGCAACCGGGCAAAAACTACGGCTGGCCGCTGGCGACCCACGGTATCGACTACACCCTCCTGCCGATCAAGGAGGCCAAGGGCAAGACCGCGCCGGGCACCGAGCCGCCGCACCATGTCTGGGAGAAGTCGCCGGCGGTCAGTGGCATGGCGTTTTACAACGCCGAGCGGTTTCCGGCCTGGCAGCACAACCTGTTTATCGGGGCGCTGGCGGATCAGTCGGTGATCCGCCTGGAGTTGAAGGGCAATGACATCGTTCACGAAGAACGCCTGCTCAGCGACAAGCTCGGGCGCATCCGCGATGTGCGCCAGGGACCGGACGGTTTTCTCTACCTGCTGACCGATGCCGACGACGGCGCCCTCGTACGCCTGTCGTTGCAGGATTGAGCCTTACAGGTCGACGTGCGGTTCGTCTTCGATGACCTGTTCCACCTGCTCGGCCTGGGCGCTTTCTTCGGCTTTTTCCAGGTCCAGCAGGTCGGGTGGTAGCAGCGGTTCGGTGACCACACTGAAATCGGTGATCTCGATGGCACCACGGCCTTCGCCCAGCAGGTGGAAGGAGAAGGCCTTGCGGGTTTCCAGGTTGTCGAAACCGAAGCTGACATTGAGCGTCTGGCCGGGCTTGAGGTCCGGTAACTGCGGGATCAGCCCGGCCACATCACGATCGAATTCCTTGGTTTTCAGCAGCAGCTTGGCGCCCTGTTTGGCCATGCGCACGGCGCGGATGGTGAGGGTGACCTTGGTGTGCGTGCCCTGCGGCAGCTCCAGGTACTGGGCGCCGATCAGGTTGTCGGCCCAGTCGTCATTGACCACGGTTTTCAGGCTGATGCGCTCGTTGCTGGCGAACTGGTACTGCTGGCCGATCTGACCATTGCTCAGGGACTGATCGAGCAGAGTGGCGCGGTCGGCCACCAGGCGTGCCTGCTTGCCGGCCACACGGCCCAGGTAGCGCGCCTGGTCCGCAATAAAGCCGTCGCTGGCGTAGCGCCGGCAGATCTGCAGGAAATCGCATTCGGTAAAGGTGCCCTTGCCGTCGTGGTGGCGCAGCAGGCCGTTGGTGTAGGACATGATTTCGCGCCCCGTGGCGTAGTCGCGAAACAGCGAACGGCCGGACAGGTTCGGCGGCACCTGGAAATCGAAGTAGTCGAGCACCGAGGCGGTCAGGTCGACATGGCCGTAGGTGCCGCTTTTCAGCCTGGGCAGGCTGGCTTGCTCGGGCGCCAGCACCAGGTTGAACCCCCAGGCCGAGGCCAGGCGCACGTCATCGATGCCGTGGGATTCGTCGGAGGTGACGATCACCAGGGTGTCCTTGAGCACGCCCTGTTTTTCCAGGTTGTCGAGGAAGTCGCCGACGGCATCGTCGAGGTAGCCGATGGCGGCCTGCTTGGCGGTGGGGAAGCGGTCCAGATACTCCTGCGGCGCCGAGTAGGGCTGGTGGGTGCCGACGGTGAGCAGGGTGAGCATCCACGGCTGTTTGCTGCGGCGCAGCTCGCCGACGTAATTCAAGGCGCCTTCGAAGTAAGCCTTGTCGTCCATGCCCCAGGGGAATTCCAGATACGGCTTGTTCTTGAACCAGCTGCGGCCGAGGGTTTTGTCGAACCCCATGTGCGGCATGATTTTGTCTTTGGCCATGAACCGCAGGCCGGCGCCTTGCAGGAAGCGGGTGCGAATGCCTTGTTCGCGCAGTTGGTTAGGCAGGCATTGCAGGTTGCGGGTGGTGCTGTTGAGCAGTTCGACGCCTTTGGGCGTGCCGCTGTCGAGCTTGCTGTAGTCGCCGCAGAGCATGGCGTACAGGCCACGGATGGTCTGGTGGCTGTGCAGCACGTAGTCCGGGGTGTTCATGCCGCGCTCGGCCCACTGGCTCAGGCGCGGCATCAGCGACTCGTGGTAGCTGCTGTGCATAGCGTCGCGGTCGGCGGCGATATAGGCACCGGGGATGCCTTCGAGGGTGACGATGAGGACGTTCTTGGCCTGGCCCTTGCCGTTGAACAGCTTGGTGCCATTGAGGTCGAGCTGGCTGAGGCCAGCGATGTCCGGTTTGCTGTCTGGGTCATCACTGTCCAGCCAGGCTTCCAGACGCAGCTGCCCGCTGTTGAAGGCTTCGGCCAGCAGCTTGTGCGGCAGGTTGAACTGCTTCCACTGCACGGCTTCGCTGGGCGTCACGTACTGGCCGCTGGCATGCAGGGTGACGAACGCCAGGGGCAGGGCATAGGCGTACACCGGCAGCTTCAGCGCATCGCCGCGACGGCGGACGAACAGGTTGGCCAGCAGGCCAAGACCCAGGCCCATGGCGAGCAGAGGGTAGGTCAGGCCGCCGCCCTGGGTGGAGTGGCCGACGAACTGGGGATCGGTGAGGTATTGCAGGTCGCTGACTTCCGGCATGCGCCCGACGGCGCCCACCAGCTCGGCGGTGCTCAGGGTAAAGATGCTCCACACCAACAACACCGGCATCGCCAGCCAGGCGGGACGGTTATGCAGCAGCAGAAGCAGCAGGCTGCCGATGGCCAGGTCCGACAGGTAGCCAAAACCATTCGACCAGCCGAGGAAAAAACGGCTGAACAAGGGCACGGCGAGCAGAAGAAAACCGCGAGCGATCACTGAAAAAGCCGGGTGCTGCAGCCAGGGGCTGGAAATGCGCACAGGAGCTCCTGAGATAAGGCAGAGAGAATCCGAGCCAGTGCGCAAACAATAAAGAGCGCGCGACCGCGTGTGACACGATTCTGAAACAACTCTGTGTTAGATGGCCAGCGGCTTGTGGGAGATTGCCCGAATGAATCTGTGAGCAACCGTGTAGCGAAGGGGGGACGGGGCGGGGAGGCGGCTTATGGCTGTTCGAGCGCTTGGCTTGACCGGGCAAGCCCAAAGCGCCTGGAACAGCGGAGGGTGCAGCGTGTTACTTCTTGCCGAGGGTGATATGACGCGAAGGCGGAGCGAACACCTGGCCGCTGACACCTTTTGGAATTTCCTGGATCTGACCGCCGGCTTTGAGGAAGGCCGCCACTTGCTCGTCGATCGAGCTGTGGGTTTCAACGGCAGGAGGGGCTTTTTTCTTCATTTCAGAAGCTTTGATGCGCATGGTGGCCATATAACTTGATCGCTCAGTCTCAGTAATGTGGCCAGGCATTGTACACGCCCGGGGCCCTGCCGGCCGGGCTAAATAGGGTCAGGATTGCGACAGATACTTCACCGCCACCCTTGAGCAAACGCCGCTAACTGATTGTTTGCCAGTCAAAAACGCGCTTTGAAGGCACGCAAAGCGGCAGATGACCGTTGGTCAGCGCAGCGACGTGCGCACATACAACGCCTCGACTTTCTCCCGCGCCCACGGCGTTTTGCGCAGAAATTTCAGGCTGGACTTCACGCTAGGGTCGCTCTGAAAGCAGCGGATATCGATCAGTTGCCCGAGCTTTTCCCAGCCGTAATGCGCCACCAGGGCGGTGACGATGGCTTCCAGGGTGACGCCGTGCAGCGCGTTGTGGCTCTTTTCGTTGCTCATGGACGGTCCGTGGAAAACAGGGAGAGTGGCGTGGGCCGGCGATTATCAGTGATCGCTCGCTTGCCGTCACGGCTGGCGGCGGCTTCGGGTAGAATGCCGCCTCGCAATGAGGGCAATGAACATGGCTTTGATCGGACGTTTCAACAGTTTGCAGGTGGTTAAACACACCAACTTCGGCCTTTACCTGGACGGCGGCGCCGACGGCGAGATTCTCTTGCCCAACCGCTACATCCCCAAGGACACCCCCACCGAGGTGGACGACTGGCTGAACGTGTTCATCTACCTGGACAGCGACGACAAACTGATCGCCACCAACGAAAAGCCCAAAGTGCAGGTCGGCGAGTTCGCCAGCCTCAAGGTCAAGGAAGTCAACAGCATCGGCATCTTCCTGGACTGGGGCCTGTCCAAGGACCTGCTGCTGCCGTTCTCCGAAGAAAAGCGCCCGCTGCAAGCCGGCGACTACTGCGTGGTGCACGTCTACCTCGACAAACACACCCGCCGCATCACCGCCACCACCCGCCTGGACCGCTACCTGGACAAAACGCCGGGGCGCTACACGGTTGGCCAGAGCGTCGACCTGCTGGTGGCCGAAAAAACCGATATGGGCTTCAAGGCCATCATCAACAACCAGCACTGGGGCCTGATCCACAAGAACGAAGCGTTCAAGTTCCTGCGTCCGGGCAAACAGGAAAAAGGCTTCATCCGCGAAGTGCGCGCCGACGGCAAGATCAGCCTCAGTCTGCAACCGGTAGGTCAAGAGGCCGCCAGCGGCTTGCATGAGCAGATTCTGGCCAAGCTGCGGGCCAACGGCGGCACGCTGGCCGTCAGCGACAAAAGCCCACCGCAAACCATCGCTGACCTGTTCGGCGTGAGCAAAGGCAACTTCAAAAAAGCCATTGGTGCGTTGTACAAACAGGGCGAACTGATCATCCACGACGATCGCATCGAGCTGCCCCGCTAAGCGCAAAATTTTCGTGGAAAACCGCTAGCAAGCTGTTCTAGAGTCGCCCACGGGAACGCCGTTGTAGCTCAGTCGGCAGAGCATCTGATTCGTAATCAGGAGGTCGGAGGTTCGATTCCTCTCAACGGCACCGCTTTCCACTCCTTCCTCTTTGCATGATTGACGGCGATCCGCCGCCGTCGATCGGCAGCGCCATCTATCCAATTCCCTTTGTTGCGCCAAGGCTGTGCAGCCAGCGTCGTTGCTGCTAGCGTGCCGGGCAATCTGGCGTGGGAATTGGTTTGGACAAATGAAAGAGCTTTCCGAGATCGAAAAACAGATCGCCGTGCTGGTTATCCGTGAAATGGAGAAAAACCAGTGCAGCCTGCGAGAACTGCAAGCTGGCACCGATGCGGTGCTCAAGACCTTCCGCCAGGTCACCGCGCCGCCTCGCCCGTTCTCCATCCGCCGCCTGGTGCTGCAGGTGCTGTTGCCGTTCAGCAAGCTCTGAGCGTTCCGCGCTTTTACCCGGGCTGCAGTCGTTTGCGCGCACGATCGCGTCTGTTCTGCGGGTGTTGGACGGGGGCTTTATCGTCGACCAACACCCAGCGCCCCCCGTCAAAACCCCCTGAACGTAGCGAACTCCTCCACGCTGGCCCGTTCCGAGCGCAGTTGGTTCACCGTTGCCTCGCGGTCGGGGTAACCCAGGGCCATGCCGCAGTACACCACCTCGTTGTCGGCCAGGCCGAAGTGGCGGTGCAGGCTGTCGCGGGCCATGCCCCAGGCTTCCTGCATGCAGGTGCCCAGGCCGCGTTCTTCGGCGAGCAGGGCGAGCGATTGCATGAACATGCCGACATGCGCCCACTGGCCGTTGCCCATGGCTTTGTCGATGACGAAGAACAGGCCCACCGGGGCGCCGAAGAAGCGGTAGTTGTTGCTCATCCACTTCAGGCGCGCGCCTTTGTCTTCGCGGGGGATGCCGAGCAACGCATACATGTCTTCGCCAATCTTGTAGCGCCGCGCGCGGTAGGGGTCTTGCAGGCCTTCGGGGTAGATCGGGTAGTCGCCGACTTCGCCCTTGGGGTTTTTCATGATCGCTTCGACGGCCAGGCGTTCCAGTGCGGTTTTCTCCGCCCCGGCCACGGCGATGACTTTCCAGGGCTGCAGGTTGCCGCCCGAGGGTGACCAGCGCGCATCGTCGAGCAGGGCGTGGACGGTGGCGGCGTCTACCGGGGTGTCGAGAAAGGCGCGGATGGAGATGCGTTTTTTCAGGGTTTCGGCGACCGACATGAGCGGAACTCCTTGGCTGGGCAGACTGCTTTTCTAAGGGCAACCGCTTGCCGGCGCAATGACGGCAGCGGCCAACGGCGTTGACCGATCTGAGCGGCAGGCGACAAAAAGCCCGCTCCGGGCGCTCCGCCACGCGCCGGTTTGCCTATGATGGGCGCGGTAAAAAACTGCCTGGATAAGGACCTCGCATGCTCACCACCCTGGCGGTCAGCCACTACCGCTCGATCAACAAACTGATCATTCCCCTCGGCCAGCTCAACCTGGTCACCGGGCCCAATGGCAGCGGCAAGTCCAATCTGTACAAGGCCCTGCGCTTGCTGGCGGAGACGGCGCAGGGCGGCGTGGTGGCGGCGTTGGCCCGTGAGGGCGGGCTGAGTTCGACGTTCTGGGCCGGTCCCGAGCAGGTCAGCCGGCGCATGCTCAATGGCGAGGTCGAGGTGCAAGGCAGCGCGCCCCGAGGCGCCAAGCGACTGCGGCTGGGTTTTGCCGGCGAGGAATTCAGCTATGCCATTTCCCTTGGCCTGCCGGAGCCATTGCCCTATCCCACGGCGTTTTCGCTGGACCCGGAGATCAAGCGTGAATGCATCTGGGCCGG
>Ga0182006_1002336_pt1 | contig 10425 bp, 12 predicted proteins | sample Sormic07211104_1_FD_123022 | JGI IMG/M metagenome (GOLD analysis project Ga0182006, IMG submission 123022) | Rhizosphere microbial communities from Sorghum bicolor, Mead, Nebraska, USA - 072115-104_1 MetaG | ecosystem: Host-associated > Plants > Roots > Rhizosphere | place: USA: Nebraska...
CAAACCCCTGATTTTCCTAGAGAAAGTCGGGGGTTTGTGGTTTTTGGCGTTCGGAAAAGGGCGATATGGGAATATTTTGGGAATTCGTAGACCGCGTCTGGCATCCTGACCATGCTTGGGCCCCCCATGGATGAATCGCACTGTAGGTCGGCGCGATCGAAAATTTTCGATTGTGACGAGCTAGGGCTCACAGGCGGCGCCATGAGGGCAGTATCTAGCCTCGATTTTTGCTTACTGACTGCTTTGAGCGAATCGTTTCCTCAAGCAAAAATTAATCCCGTAATTAATAAGTGACCTTATGCCGTCGCTAGGTACAGCCGCTTATAAGCCAAGTAGCTTTAGAAAGCACAATATTATTAACCGATGGATTGGAATATACTTATGTTGGAAAATGACCGTTTAATTAAGGATATTTTGATTGGATTTGCAAACTATAGTGTGTATGTCGCTGAATGCGGTAAAACGGGATTTTTTGACACGAATAAAGCAGCTGAAGGATTCGTTGCACCTCTTTTGAATGAGCTTTGTGGATGGGAGCTCGAGCTGGTTGATACAGTAAATTATCCAGGTATCGATTTGCTTGATCGAAAGAATAGAATTGGAGTCCAAATTTCATCGGATAAGTCAACAGATAAAATAAATGAAACGCTTCAGACCGTAGTTTCCAAAAAACTAGATCAGTTCATTGATGAATTGTATTTTTTCTTTCTGCTGCCAAAACAAAAAAAATATACTTTGAAATTAAACCTTGTGGCGGTGAAGTTTAGTATTGGTAAGAATGTTTTGGATTTTGATTTTTTAATAAAAAAAGTTCATTCTGCGAATATGAATAAGCTGCAAGCTGCTGCGCGGATTGTTAGAGAGTTTCTACCGCATTTGTACAGAGAAAAAGCTGAGTTTCTCAAGTTTAGCAAAAGCGAAATAGAGGATAATCTAAATTTTTTGGACCGGGCTGTGTTTAATCAGTTATTAAGATACGAAGATCCTTTCAGAATGCTAAAGGCAATAAGGGAAATTCGTATCCACTTACAAAGAAATGGAGCCAAGCGCCTATCCAATGAGTTGGCTTCAAAGGAGTTCTCTTCTATTTGCGCAGTTTTACAAAACTGCGAAAATTCGGTCAAAGACGAGTTTCCTGTTCTGTGGGATTGCGTGATTCGTGAAGTTCCACCTACGTCGGAAGAGCAGCAGAAAGGTGAATTTTGGAAGGCGCTTGGTATGATGATGGATATCAGGAAGGAAATAGAAGATAGTGTGCGTGAAATCGTTGACGAACTGGGGAAAATTAACTCCCAATTGAATCAGTGATTTTTTGATGGAAACTGTGAAGGGCAAACGTGATAAGTGGGTCTATTATGATGTTCTCGCATTTCACGAATGCCCGCGTCGCTTAAAAATTCTCCAGTCGAATATGGACGACGTATTATATTTTCAACGCATGCTCCAATATCCCCACCACATCCGGCCCATCCTCATTAATCCAAGTCCCATAATGCTGCCGAATCATATTCCCATTCGTATGCCCCATCTGCTCCGCAATCCAGTCAATCGAAGCCACCCCCGTCGTCAATAACTGACTGGCATACGTATGCCGACACTGCCCTGGCCCCCGATACCGCACCCCAGCCGCAAGCAAGTGCGCCTTAAAAAACCGATCCCGCACCACAAAATCGCTCACATGCGGCAATCCGCTTTTACTGTTCAGAAACACAAACCGCAGCGTGTGCTTACGAACAGTCTTGTTATCCCGTTCAACAATTTCGACTGTCTCCGCCTTCTTGGCCGGGTTGATCGCGTCAATCCGGCGCAACGCGTCCCACGCCGGTGCTAGTAACCGCACCTTCCGCGTCGACCGGCGCGTCTTCGTTACCCGATATGCTCCGCGCACCTTCGACCGCCGAAACGTCACCGTCCCTTGCTCCAGATCGACATCCTCCCAAGCCAGCGCGATCGTCTCTGAAACCCGTGGCCCCGCCCAAATCATGAATTGCACCATCAGTACCTCCTGAATCCGCTTCGTGGGCGTTTCGAGGATCTGCTTGATTTCCGCCCTGGTGAATGGATCCGGTGCTTCAGGATCCGGCAACCGCACGAACAGACCCTCAGTAGGATCGTGCGCCACTTTTTTTCGAGTTCGATACAGCCGAAACACCTGCCGCACATTGCAGATGATGTCGCGAATTGTCTTGTTTTTGAGCCGCTTCGACAGCGTGTCCTGGATCCACTCCTGCAAGTCCAAGTGATCGATCTGATCGATCTGCGATTTACCCCAGCGCGGCCGTACATGTACCTCGGCCTTGTTGGCGTACCCTCGATAGGAGGTCGCAGCAACGCTGTTACTTTTGATCTTCAGCCAGAGATCCAGATAGTGGCCGAACGTGTTCTCAGCCAGCTTGCCCGAGTTGGGGAAGTGCCGGCTGTAATCGAAAGTCCCGGCCTGGATTTCGTATTCGATGATGTTCACCAGGTGCGCCGCGTGCTCCCGGTTGGCCGCAGTATTGCCGCCGGGAATGCGCTCCCGGCACAACCCGCCATTGAAGCGAAAGTAAACCCGCACTGAGTTTCCGCGGGCCTCTACACCGTCTGCCATATGCACCTCCTGTGCTGTGTTGGAAAGGGGAAAGGCCTATTCCTGAGCCTTCTACTGCTGTTGCAACCTCACTCCTGCCTCAACAACCAAAACAACCCCGCACTTCTTTTCCGCGCTCGAGGAATCCCGCTCCGAGCCTCCTCAACCCGAAGCCGATCCGCAGCCACCTGCCGCGCTTTGCTGCATTTGCGATGATTCCCATGCGTCCGCGACCTCCCGCACTGGTCGCAAACCCCGTTCAACTCCAGACACCAGGGAAAAGCTTTCCTTTTCTTCATAACGTCCCCCGACCAAAGCCGAAACGCCCAACCTGTAAGCTGAAATTTTGCCCTACAGCCCTACAGCCCTACAGCCCTACAGCTGTGCGCGACCATGGCCGGTCGTGATCAGGTCTTCGCACTCATTGACTGCAACAGCTTCTACGCGAGCTGTGAGCGGGTGTTTCGCCCTGACCTTGCCAAGACTCCGATCGTTGTTTTGAGCAACAACGATGGTTGCGTCATCGCCCGCAGCTATGACGCAAAACCCTTCGTCAAAATGGGCGCCCGTACCTTCAGATCAAAGACGTGTTGCGCCATCACGGCGTTCAGGTGTTCAGCAGCAACTACGCGTTGTATGGCGACATGAGCGAGCGGGTGATGACGATCATCGAGTCCACGGTTCCCGCCGTTGAGGTGTACAGCGTCGACGAGACGTTCGCCGACCTCACCGGCATTCCAGGTGATCTGACTGCCTTCGGTCGAACCATTCGTGCTGCCGTCTACAAAGGAACGGGCATTCCGGTTGGCGTCGGCATCGCGCCGACCAAGACCCTGGCCAAACTCGCCAACCACACAGCAAAGCGACTCCAAGCCCACACGGGCGGCGTGGTGGATATCTGCGACCCAGTGAAGCGCGACTGGGTATTGCGAAACACAGACGTCGGTGAGGTATGGGGAGTGGGGCGCCGCATGAAGGCTCATCTCGACAGCATGCACATCAGAACAGCAATGGACCTGGCGAAAGCCGACCCTTGGACGCTTCGTCAGAAATTCAGCGTAGTGATCGAGAAGACCGCTCGCGAACTGACCGGGACGTCTTGTCTGGAAATCACAGAGGCCGAACCCGCCAAGCAGGAGTTCTGCAGCAGTCGCATGTTTGGAAAGAGGCTGACAACCATAGAGCCGATCAAGGAAGCTGTTGCCACGTACGTGCACCGAGCCGCTGAAAAGCTGCGGGCGCAAAACTCGTTGTGCAAGAAAATCCGCGTCAGCATCCGCACCGGAATGTTCAGTCCGGAGGAAGCCAAGTACGCCAATGGGGCGCTGATTGAACTGCCTTACCCTACGAATGATGTGCGGCTGCTGACCAAGGCTGCGACCGGAGTAATCAATCGTCTGTTCCGTCCTGGATTCAAATACAGCAAGGCGGAAGTTTTGCTTTTGGATTTACGGCAGCCAGGGGCGTTTACAGACGACTTGTTCGCGGAGTCGCAACCTCAAGCTGCCGAAAAGGTGATGGGGGTGTTGGATCAGATCAACCAACGGTGGGGCAGCGGAACGCTGCGCGCCGGCAGCGTGCCGGCGGCGCCTGGTTGGGGAATGCGACGAGAGATGTTGAGTCAAAGCTTCACTACGAAGCTGGACCAATTGTGGACGGTCAAGTGTGATTGAGTCTTAAGGTCGAAATGGGTCAGGCTCGCCCTCGCACTTTTTCAAGCGCTTAACCACTTCGGGACCGGTTTTGTCGAGGTCGATCCTGCCTGTTTCATCCAGATAGATATCGATGGTTCTGCCCCATTTAGGCATGATATCGATACATCTCTGAAAGCCTTTGTCAGTCCACCAATCGAACATCATGAAGAAGTCGTCATCGGGGAATAGGTAGCCGAACTCAACGGCCGAGCCACCGTGCTTGATATCGCCTCTATGAATCCTGTCATGAGTGTTCCAAACGTAGTGAAATTCTCCCTCGCTGTTCGGAGAAAAATTGACCGCTACGACAGGTGAGCCGAAATACCAAAAAGCGATTGGAAGCGCCACGAGCAGCAGAAGTATCCAGCGCCCATAGCGGCGTCCGGTTTTATTTGCATTCATGTAGTTTGATTCCTTTTCCCCATTCCTTAGGTGGTACGGCCAGCACTTGATCCATGATCATTTTGGCTGTGATGCCCCCATTGGGATGTTGGCGATAGAGCTTCACGCCGATGCTGATGGATATTCGATCGGGCGCATCATCCCACGCTCTCAGGCCGTCGACATTGGCTGAGCGGTTTGGGCCGGGTAATTCCCATTGTTCTTTAGGCTTCGTAGCGACTTCCTGGGCTTTGCGCAGAGCATCTGAAATGATTTGCTCGCCACCGGCACCATCTAGCAGTGCACTCTCGGATAGGCCTCCCGCTCGGCCAACATAGCCGTAATGAACGTTCGACCAAATGTCATAGAAGTATTCGTACTTTCCTTGCTTGTGCCAAACGCCCCCGATGGTCCTGCGGATGATTGGCTTGTGATCCCAAGGGCGATTTTGGCCCACACGCTCGGTCCAAATGGCCAGAGCCTTGGCTTTCATTCCTAGCGCCAAGCTATAGAAGTCCGGTTTGGGGCCGAGCTGAAGGTAGAAGGGCAGCGCCATGTATTCCTTGGTTTTGGCATGGGCGTCGTAGCTGTTCAATTCCTTCATCTGGCGAACGGCTGGGCTATTGATGTTGGTGTTCATCTCGGCCGCGATGTAGCTCGCCAGCTTTTCCATCATGTCAGGGTCTTTGCAGACAGCTGGTTCGGCGCTCGGCTCGGGTTTCGTTTCGGGCTTTTTTTCAGGTTGCTTGGCGGCGGCCTTCGGCGCTACCAAAGCATTAGCCGCAGTGGCCTTTTCAGTGAGCTTCGGATCGGCCAATAAAGTTGCCATCTTCTCATCGTCCACGGAACCATCGGGGCGAAAGGCCCCGAGTGCCATGAAGTTAATGATTGTTGCGCCACCAGCTTCTCCCATGACAAAACCACCACCGACATCGCCTGATCCGGTGATGATCGTCCCGCCATGGCTGGTGGGACTTCCCAGGTGGGCCATAGGACGGCCATTCACCTGGATAGAGGGAAAACCCGTCGTGATGACGGCGCCACATCCACAGGTATCACCGACACGGGCAGATCCCATCGTGTTGATGTTTACGTCACCGCTGGCGGAGGCAATCGGGGTGGTACCGTGACCTGGCAATGGGCAGACGTGTTTGTCACCCAGGCGAGCAGAAGAAATCATTTATCGTCCTTGAGTCGTTCATCCGTGTTTATGAGCCAATTTGCTATGGCTGACCTAGGCTACCGGAAACGCCACGAAGGGTCTGTAAGATATAGCTTAATAAACGCTGATTGTGGCTTTTGCGGTTGTTAGACGTTGCTGTCTTGGGGAGACAGTGTTTGAATTTGACCTGGTTGTTTAACTCAAGGAGTGGGAGTGCATGGCTGAAGATCTTGGGGTTTGGGCTGATGATTTCATGGGGCGGAGAATTAGCGCCGATTTCCTAACAAAGTATTTGCTGGCGAATAACCATCTGAGAGTTCTAAATGTGAACTCTGCATGGGGTGCTGGAAAAACGTTTTTTTTAGAGCGTTGGGCGAAAGAGCTAAGCGAAGAATATATCTGTGTTTGTTTTAATGCATGGGAGTCTGACTACTCCTCTGAGCCACTAATAGCGTTGATGGCAGCTTTGCAGCAGCAATTACTTGATCCTGCGTCCTTGGATTCAACTGAGGTCGGAAAGTCAGTAGTGCGAGTCTCTTCCAATATAATAAGAAAAAGCATCCCTCTAATAGCGAGAGGGTTGCTTATGAAGACAGTAGGGGTAGATTTTAATGATTTGATCGGAGAGGGTGGAGAAGAAGCAGCGGGAAAATTGGTGGAGGAATTGGTGGCTGAGCAAGCAGGTGCAGCTCAAAATGTTCAGGATTTTAAGAGAGCACTAAAAGAGGGGTTTGCGCAGGCTAGAGAGAATAAAGGCAAGAAAGCCCCAGTGTTTATTTTTATTGATGAACTTGATCGTTGTAGACCGACCTACGCAATTGAATTGCTGGAAAGAATTAAACATTTTTTTGATTTAGATGATTGCAAGTTTGTAATTGCTTCTGATTCGGTTCAGTTGGCTCACTCTATAAAAGTGGTATACGGAGAAAATTTTTCGTCTGAGCATTATTTGAAGCGATTCTTTGATGCGGAGTTCTCTTTAGATAATAGGGATATATATCGATTTGTGCAGTCAATGTTGCCATCAATCGACTCTTACCTTGTTGGGGTGAATGTGGCGGGTTTGCCATTTACTTCTAAGCCTAAATACAATGTTGAGAAGGTGGTCTTGGTAACTGATGTGACGATTTATAGCAAGGTGCATGATTTTAGCGAAAATGCATTGTTGCTCGTAGCGCTATGTAAAGCGTTCGGTGTTCAGTTGCGAGAGATCATCAACTATATTAGGCAAATAAAGGCGGCAAGTGATTTTATCGATGGCAAGGTGCATTTTTTCTGCTTGGCGATACTGATTTTTGCAAGGGCGAAGGGGAGTTCTTTCTATCGACGTATTTTGACTGAGGAGTGTGGTACGGTTCTACGGGAGATATGTCCCGTTGGATATACTCTAAAGCTTCATATGAAGACGGATCTCGTGTCGGTTAATGATGTTATCGTTTTTCATATTATGATGATGCTGGATGTTAATATGAAATTTGGTGATAGTATGCCAGAGTGGAAGGAAGCGATTTACCGGGGCTATGAGGTGAAGCCGAAGTTGAAGCAGTACAAGCCTGTTGTAGATTTGGCACATCAATTAAGCTAAGTTTCTAACGGGTTTTACTGGGGTACTGGTTCATGAAGGCATGCTTTGGCACGCCTTTTTCAATTAGATCTGATGTTCGCAAAGTAGTTTTAGTTAGTTGAGAGCAATAATTTTTTGCCTATCCACTCCGCCACCTGCGTAACGACGGCGTTTCCGGCACCGAAAGCCTCTGCAAGGTTGGCCGCATCCAGTCCGAGGCAAAACCCATCATCCTCAGCCGCTCGCTGCCGCTCAGCCATCTGATCCCATCCGTTCGCGTGAGCGACGAGAGTGGTACAGCCCATAGCGATCTGTGAGGGGACTCTGTCGGCCAGTAGAGTATTGGCAGCCCAGGCATACGCTGGGCGTGGCCAGTGCTGCGATTGAGACGCTGGAGGTATTGCGTCCACTGGCGCGGCGTCAGCCAGCAGCCTGATTTCCCATAGCGCATTACAATCGCCGTTTTATCAGTAGAAAAAAGGACTGTTCCCATGATCATTTCCACCACCCACGCCATCGAAGGCCGACAGATCACCGCGTACCTGGACATTGTCAGCGCGGAGTCGGTGCAGGGCGTCAACGTGATCCGTGACATGTTTGCCGGCATGCGCGATTTTTTTGGTGGGCGCTCGCAGACGCTGGAGCGTGCGTTGAAAGAGGCGCGGGTTCAGGCGACGGACGAGATCAAGGAACGGGCGCGGGCGTTGCAGGCGGATGCGGTGGTCGGGCTGGATTTCGAGATCAGCATGCCGGCGGGCAAGGGTGGCATGGTTGTGGTGTTCGCGACGGGTACGGCGGTCAAGTTGCGTTGATGCAGTCGCGGTGTTCAAGCGAGCCCATTCAGATGATGAATGGGCTTTTTGCTTTTCTGCTTTCGATCAGCCCTGTGGCTTGAGGATGACAAGCCCGTGGGCGTCATAGGTCAGGGGCGTATCGACTGCGACCATCGGCGGGGTGCCGGTGGAGGGCGTCGGATCGGCCGGCTGACTCGGGTGGTAGATAACGCCGGGAGTCAGAACCGGTTTGTCCGGGTAGGTGATGGTGATGTCGCCTGATGCGAGCTTTTCCTTGAATTTTTCACCGGCGGCTTTGCCGGCAGCGATTTGTTCGTCCGTGAGTTTTACGACCGGCATTTCCGGGAATCCGTTGATTTTCATGTTCTCTCCTTGAGATTCATTTGTATGAAAAAGGGCAACGGCCTGTGGGCGGGAATCTTTAGCGTTGTGAGATCAACGGTTGGTTCGGATGTTGAGCAGGTGTAGGCCATTCGTCGGGCATCGGTCGAACTGAACCACAAGTCCGGTAATGACCGGCTAGTCTCAAAAGCCTTGGAGGTCGATATTTTTTCAGGCAAAAGGGCTTTGCCGGTGTCGATCTATCGCAAAGGGGAGAGGCTATGACTGATCCGTATATCGAAGACGATGGAGCCGAATTTTCATTCAACAACTGTGTCCGTTGCGGCCAGACGGAGTACCAATCGGGCTTTGGCGAGGATCCGGTGCAGACCGGCAAGATCAAGTCCACGGCACCCAAGGGGCCGAAAGCCAAATTCCTTCCAAAGGTCTCGGCCCGCTCAAGAAAATAAAGTGAGACCGAACGACCCCGTCTATGAACGGGGTTTTTTATGCCTGCTGTTTATGAAAAGGAAATCTCCTACAAACTCTTGGCCCGGTTTGGTGTTTTTCACAAACTTTTCACGTCCACGGTCGTAGGGTGAAGCCATCCGTTAGAAAGCAAGTCTCCAGCCCGTCTCCCCAGCGGGCTTTTTTTTGCCTGCGATAAAACCTTTGGCGAAATCGCTGTCCAATCGGCGCCAAGTGCGCGGCGGCAGCTGATTTGTCTGGACTTCAGCGCGTCGGCAGCTTTCAATCTCGGCCCCTTTTGATCTCCCTATTTTTGAGGTTTTCGTCATGCGTCTAACATTGCCTGCTCTGGTTCTGGGGCTTCTGGCTGCTCAAGGTGCGGTCGCCGGTGAGGGTACTGCAGCACTCGGCGGCGGTCTGGGTGGCGCGCTGGGTAACGTGGTTGGCCAGAAGATGGGCGGCAGCACGGGCGCAGCGATTGGTGCCGGTGTTGCAGGCGCGGCGGGCAGTGCGATGGCTGCCGGCAAGGGCAGCCGCACCAAAGCGGCTATTGGTGGTGGTGTTGGCGCGGCCGGTGGTTCGGTGATCGGCAACAGCCTGGGCGGCCGGAATGGTGCAACCATTGGCGCCGGTCTTGGTGGCGCTGCGGGTGGTGCCGTCGGCGCTAACCTGTCCAAAGGTCACAAGCGTCACTGATAGCGAACGTTTGTCAGAAAAAGCCCGGCTCGATGTCGGGTTTTTTCATGGCTGAACGTTTTCTCGAAAAATGTCTCCAATCTGACATAGGCCCTATGGGCATACCCTCCCGATTCGGGAACTGTGAGGTTCAAATGCGCTTGTCATTGTCTGCACTGTTTTTCGGATTATTCATCGCTCAAGGTGCGATGGCCGCCGGAGATGGCAGCGCCGCCGTAGGTGGCGGTTTGGGCGGTGTCCTCGGTAACGTGGTCGGTGGCCAGCTAGGTGGCAGCACCGGTGCCGCGGTTGGCGCAGGTGTCGGTGGCGCGGCGGGCAGCGCGGTCGGGGCGAATAAACACAATCGCACCGAAGCCGCCATTGGCGGTGGTCTCGGCGCTGCCGGCGGCTCAGTGGTCGGCAACAGCCTGGGCGGCTCCACTGGTTCGGCCATTGGTGCCGGTTTGGGCGGCGCAGCGGGTGGTGCGGTGGGCAACAACCTGGGTGACGACGGTGGCAGAGCTCATTCCGGTGGTGGTCACAAGCACAACAAGTACAAACATAAAAACCGCCATCACTGATTGAATATTCGAAAACAAACCCGGCCTGGCGCCGGGTTTTTCGTTTCTGGCGGTCGGACACTGGAACGATTGGCTGTAAGGCTTTTCGAACGCTATACAACCCACCAGACGTAGAGGTTTGCCATGACGCCCGAAACCGAAGGCAAGGAAGAAAAAGGCCCGAGTGGTCTGCCGTTTATCAATGATCCGGGGAACGAGGATCCGGGGTCGCTGATG